>Ga0193706_1000280_pt1 | contig 32474 bp, 33 predicted proteins | sample U3c1metaG_FD_160130 | JGI IMG/M metagenome (GOLD analysis project Ga0193706, IMG submission 160130) | Soil microbial communities from a riparian zone of the East river system, Colorado, United States - U3c1 | ecosystem: Environmental > Terrestrial > Soil > Riparian zone | place: USA: East River... | reverse complement strand
GTACTTGCCTTCGCGGTCGATCTCGCCGGCGCGCGGGGCGATCTTCTCCTGCGCCAGCCGGCGCACCATGTCGCGAAGGTCACGGGACTCTTGGGGGACTTCATAAGTGTTGGTCATCGGCGCGGCAGTTTACGGAGGACCAGCGCCTTGGCGACTGAAGCATTTTGGTGCCGATAGGACCAACAACCCTTCAGGCGCGCCGGACCTGGTCCCTCCTAGACTGCCTCCGTGCCCACCGTCGCCCCCTACGGCTCCTGGCGCTCGCCGATCGACGCGCGCACGGTCGCACAAGCGGGACGACGGCTGGCGGCGCCGGCACTGGCCGGCGACGGCGCCGTCTGGTGGGCCGAAGGGCGACCGGCCGAGGGCGGGCGCGTGGTCTTGATGCGGCGGCCGGCCGGCGGCGAGCCGGAAGCGGTGACGCCGCAGGGGAGCAACGTGCGGACCCGCGTCCACGAGTACGGCGGCGGCGCCTGGGCCCTGGCTGGCGACGACCGCGTCCTCTTCGTCGACTTCGCCGACCAGCGCCTCTACGGGCAGCGACTCGGCGAGGAGCCGGTCGCGATCACGCCCGCGCCAGCGACGCCCGCCGGCCTGCGCTATGCCGATTGCCGGGTCTGCCCGGACGGGCGCAACGCCGTCTGCGTGCGCGAGATCCACGGCGAGGACGATCGCCCGGCCGAGGTCGAGAACCAGATCGTCGCGCCGGCGCTCGACGGTTCCGGCGAGCCGGCGGTGCTCGCCTCGGGACGGGACTTCTACTCCTTCCCCCGCGTCAGCCCCGACGGCGCCTGGCTCGCCTGGACCTGCTGGGACCACCCGAACATGCCCTGGGACGGGACCGAGCTGTGGGTGGCGCCGCTCGATGACCCTGGCGACGCGCGCCTGGTCGCCGGCGGCCCCGCGGAGTCGATCTTCCAGCCTGAGTGGGACGCCGCGGGCCGGCTGCACTTCGTCTCCGACCGCGACGGCTGGTGGAACCTCTACCGGGCCGGCGAGGACGGCGAGGTCGAGCAGCTGAGCGCCGAGCGAGCCGACCTCGGCCACCCGCAGTGGCTGTTCGGCGGCTCGACCTACGCCTTCCTCGGCGACGGCTCGATCGTCTTCGTGCGCTGTGAGCGCGGCGAGGAACGGCTCTTCGTGCTCGATCCCGGTGCCGCGCGCCTGCGCGATCTCGAGCTGCCCTACACCTCGTTCGGCTTCCCCTCGCTGTCGAGCCGGGGGACGGCCGTCGCCTTCGCCGCCGCCAGCCCCGCCACGGAGACCGCCGTCGTCCTCCTCGACGTCGCCAGCGGCGCGCTGGAGGAGGTGCGCAGCGCCAGCGAGGAGTCGATCGGCCCGGCCTACGTCTCCGCCCCGCGCGCGATCGAGTTCCCGACCAGCGGCGGCGAGACCGCGCACGGCTTCTACTACCCGCCCACCAACCCCGACTGCGAGGCGCCGGCGGGCGAGCTGCCGCCGCTGATCGTCCAGAGCCACGGCGGCCCGACCTCCCACGCCACCCCCTACCTCGACCGCGAGTACCTCTTCTGGACCAGCCGCGGCATCGGCGTGGTCGACGTCAACTACCGCGGCAGCAGCGGCTACGGGCGGCCCTACCGCCAGCGGCTACTGGGCGGCTGGGGCGTCGTCGACACCGACGACTGCATCGCCGCCGCCCGCCACCTGGCGAAGACCGGCGAGGTGGACGGCGAGCGGCTGGCGATTCGCGGCGGCAGCGCCGGCGGCTACGCGACCCTCTGTGCGCTCGTCTTCCACGACGACTTCGCGACCGGCGCCAGCTACTACGGCGTCGCCGACACCGAGACGCTCGCCACCGACACCCACAAGTTCGAGTCGCGCTACCTGGACGGGCTGATCGGGCCGTACCCCGAGCAGAAGGACCTCTACCACGAGCGCTCGCCGATCCACTTCGTCGAGCGGCTGCGGGCGCCGCTGATCCTCTTCCAGGGCCTCGACGACGAGGTCGTGCCGCCGAGCCAGGCGGAGACGATGGTCGCCGCCCTGAAGCAGAACGGCGTCCCCCACGCCTACCTCGCCTTCGCCGGCGAGGCGCACGGCTTCCGCCGCTCGGAGACCGAGATCCGCTGCCTCGAAGCCGAGCTCTACTTCTACGGCCGCATCCTCGGCTTCGAGCCCGCCGACGAGCTGGAGCCGGTCGAGATCAGCGAGTAGGCAACGCGCCTATTCACGCACCTGGCAGGGCAGCAGGAAGTTGGCTTTCAGAATCTCTCCCACCTCGGCTTTCGCCGTGGTCGTTTCTTCGGGCCCTTCTTTGAAGCTGAATTCGCCGCGAACCTGAAAGTGCCCGGTTTCGCAGCGGGCATTGATGTAGCTGTGCTTCTTGCCCTTGAAGGTCCATTTTTTCCCGACCTTCGCCGAACCGGCGATCGGGTGGCCGTAGCCGCCGGCGATTTTGGGGATTTTCACGACGATCCGGTAGCCGTAGACGCCTTTGTGGATCTTTTCGATCACGATCGGGACGATGAAGGTGGTCGGCCCGGGATAGTCGAGGTGGGCGTGGGCGATGATCGTGTCGTTGCTGCCCGACTTCGGACCGTTGAAGAGGGTGATCGGCGAGCCGACCTTGATCGGTCCCTGTTCGGGGAACTTGACGACGGCGCTGCCGAAGCCTTCGCCGACGATCGAGCCCTTGCAGGCCCGTCGGGCGGTGGCCACGTCGGTGGCGACCAGCTGGCTCGTCCTGCAGACGGGAAGACCGGTGGTGTCGAGGGCGCCGTGCTTGTCGAATTCGAGAATGAACTTGTCGAGGATCGGGGGGAGCTCGCCGGAGACCGTCGAGAGGCTGCCACCGCCGTGCGTGGTGATGGGGGCGTTCTTGAACCTCGGCAGCGCTTTCGGCGCGAATCCACCTTCCGCGTCAAGAACGAGATCCCCCGCCTGCACGTGCACCCGGAAGGCGCTGGCCGTTGCGGCCGCGACCAGCAACACCAGAATGGCTCCTGCGACGATCTTCTTCTTCATTCACTCCCCGTTCCGTCTGCCCCGTTTTCCCGACCACGAGGATTTTTCCCAGCCACGAGGGTATCTGAGCCGCCGCGAAGTTTTGTTGTGCGACCGTGGCGGACAGGCGCCCGGCGCTTCTGACGCCGGGCACCTGCCGCACGATCTCGCCCCAAGGGGCGAGATAGATCGCCTAGGCGCGTTTGCGCGAGGCGCGCGCGGCTTTTTTGCGCTGCGGAGCCGCGGCGGCTTTTTTGGTTTTTTTGGCGGCGGCTTTCGGTTTGCGCGAGGCGCTCGCTTTCGCCTTTTTCGCGGCAGGAGTCTTCACTTTTGCTTTTTTAGCGGCAGGCGTTTTCGCTTTGCCGGTTTTCGCTTTGGCGGGCGTGGCTTTCGCCGAGCGGCGCTGCGCGGCCGGCACCTCAGCGGTCGCCACCGCGCCGGACAGAGCCTTGATCTGCCCCTCGAGGAACTTGGCCATCCGTTCCTCCTCGCGGCGAATGTCGCGGGCGAGCTTGGCGGTCTCCTTGTCGGAGACCTTTTCGGCGAAGATCTCGATCGCCAGGTAGGTGGAGATCTCCTCGTGCTCGTTGAAGTACTCGGTCTTGGCGTTCTTCAGCATCTTCTCCTGCTCACCACTGCCCCGCACCGCGTGCAGCGGGCCCTTCGCGGCAGCGGTTGCCTTGGCGACCACGGTCTGGATCGCGTGCCCGCCGCCGCCGAGTTTCTTGATCCGGCGCTCGAGCTGTTTGGCGTGGGACTTGGTCTCTTTGAGGTGCTGTTTGAGGCGTTTCTTATAGGGCGCCTTCGTGGTCATCGCGATGTGCGCCTCGAGGGAAGTCTCCAGCTCCTTCTCCTTGCCGTAGGCCTCGTTCAGATACTGGACAAGCTTTGCGTCGCGCTCGTTCAAGTCACTCATGTAGGTGATGGTCCTTCCGGTAGTTGGGTTGACTGGGCTACCCGAGCCCGTTTGGTGAAAAACGTGAGGGTCAGCTGACCCAGGCAGTTGGCGGCGCCTTCGCTCTCGCCGGAGGCCGGGAAGGCGTGGGCAAGGGCATGGGCGATCAGCTCGCTGCGGGCGGCGTAACCGGGTGAGGTGAAGTGGATTCCGTCTTCTATGAACCAGGCGTCTTTGACGTCGGAGGCCCAATCGTAGACTCGCATGTTGGGGTATCTGCGGCAGGCGACAAGCAGTTCTTCGTCCCACTTTTCCATGTTCTCGGCCGCGTAGGGATCGCCAGCTTCGACCAGCGAGCGGACGTTGACCCACATCACCGGTTCGTCGCCGATCGGGTTCATCATGATTTCGATCCGTTCCATCTCGCCGACGGCGGAACCGACGAAGACGTTGGCGGCCTCGTTGGGCGAGGTCAACCCCTCGGAGGTCGAGTCGCCGATGTGGACGACGGCCTTGCAGGAGGAGCGGGTCGAGGAGTTGGCCTGGGCGGGAGTCAGCGGCGGCGGCTTGGCGGTGCCGGCGGCGACCGCTTCTTCGACTCGCACTGCTTTGCCTTCGGCGGCGACCGAGTTGAGCGGGCCCGGCGGGGCGAAGCGGGCGAAGTAGGAGACGTCGCCGAAGATCAGCTGCCAGTTGCTGACGTAGAGCGCCGAGGCGACGACGCCGTCGCGGAACTGCTGCGGCTGGGCGGGACCGAAGATCGCCACCCAGGCGACGACGATGACCAGCATCGCGAACAGCGCCGGCAGCAGCCGGCGGGCGCGGGCCAGCCAGAATTTCCCGAGCCGGATGTGGCCGTGGCGGGAGAGCTGCGAGAGCAGGATGTCGGTGATCAGGTAGCCGCTGAGGGTGAAGAAGATGCCGACCCCGAGCAGCCCTCCGGGGGCCCAGCCGAACCCGAGGTGGAAGGCGATCACGGCGAGGACGGCGACGGCACGCAGCCCGTCCAGCCCGGGCATGTAGCGCTGGTTGCGCTTGACTGGTTCAGGCATCTGTCGCCCCCGTGCTACGAATCGGAGAAGAAGCCATGAACGACAAGTCCCCCGCCACCCCGCTGCCAAGCCGCCGCCTCGGCGATTCCGGGCTCGAGGTCTCGGCCGTCGGCCTCGGCTGCAACAACTTCGGCGGGCGGATCGACGCGGACGCGACCGCCGCCGTCCTCGAGGCGGCGCTCGAGGCCGGCGTCACCTTCTTCGACACCGCCGACATCTACGGCGGCGCCGGGGCGAGCGAGCGGCTGATGGGCGAGGCGCTGGCGGGGCGCCGCGACGAGTACCTGATCGCGACCAAGTTCGGGATGGACATGAAGGGCGCCGGGGGCGAGCCCGAGGAGCCGCGTGGCTCCCGCGAGTACATCCGCTGGGCGGTCGAGGGCTCGCTGCGGCGGCTGCGGGTGGAGCGGATCGACCTCTACCAGTACCACCAGCCCGACGGGACGACGCCGATCGCCGCGACCCTGGCGGCGCTCGACGAGCTGGTCCGCGAGGGCGTCGTCGGCGCGATCGGCTGCTCCAACTTCTCGGCGGCGGAACTGGAGGAGGCCGAGCGGGTGGCGCGGGAGCAGGGGCTGGCGCGGTTCGTGACCCTGCAGAACGAGTACAGCCTGCTCGAGCGCGGCATCGAGGCCGACATGGCGCCGGCCTGCGAGCGGCTCGGCGTCTCGATCCTGCCCTTCTTCCCGCTCGCCAAGGGGCTGCTCAGCGGCAAGTACCGGCGCGGCGAGCCGGGTCCGCGGGGCACCCGCCTGGCCTCGGGCAAGCCGGCCGGCAGCGAGGCGCAGTTCGACGTCGTCGAGGCGCTGGAGGACTTCGCGGCGGCGCGCGGCATCGGCCTCGTCGACGTCGCGATCGCCGGTCTGGCGGCGCAGCCCGCGGTCGGCTCTGTGATCGCCGGGGCGACCAAGCCCGAGCAGGTGCGGGCCAACGTCGCCTCCCTGAGCTGGCAGCCGAGCGCCGCGGACCTCGCCGAGCTGGACCGGATCGCGCCGGGCGGACGCGACTGAGCGTCCGCCCGGCGGACTAGGTTCCCGCGTCGTGGATCTCGTTCGCGACTCATCCAGGAAGAGGGGGCTCGGCCTCGCCGGCATCCTCGCCGCCACGACGCTGCTCGCCGTCCTGGCGCTGGGCGCCGGCTCGTCGTCGGCTGCCAGCGCCTGCCCCAGCTTCCGGGTTCTCCACGACGACCGCATCGGGCCCGCGCTCTTGCCGGCCGGCAACTACACGATCACGGTCGCTCCCTCGGCCGGCCTCACCTGCCCCGGCGCCGCGAAACTCTTCACCCGCTTCCTCGAGGACTTCGACGGCGTCCTCCCCGCTCCGTGGCGCGTCGCCGCCGAAGGCAGCGGCAAGGCCTCCTTCACGCAGGGCGGCGAAGTCGGCTTCTCGGTCGCGCGCAGCTCGGCCGGCGGCGAAGACGGCGGCGTCTCCGAACTCGGCGCCCTCTGCCGCAACCCCTTCACGGTCAACTCCAACGTCCTGCTCGGCCCGCTCACCTTCCCGCGCGGCCAGTACCTGCTCTACCTGCCGCCGCGCACGGGGATCAGCTGCAACCGCGCCGCCGTCCTCTTCACCCGCTTCCTCGGCTCTCCCGGCGGCCGCCTGCCCTTCCCCTGGCGCCTGCTCAACCAGACCGCGACCTTCTTCAAGCCCGAACACCCCGCCCGCTCGGCCTTCCGCGTCGAGCCCGCCGCGGGCGCCCCCGGTTCCACTCGCTCCACCCCTTAGCGGCAGTCGCCTACCTCACTCGGGCACTGCCTCCAGCGCGAAGGGGCTGCCCTCGGAGTCGCGGCAGATCGCCCAGCGCTCGCCCGGGTGGATGACCGAGCCGCCGAGCTCACGCACCCGCTCCAGGGCCGCCTCCATGTCGGGAACCGGCAAGTAGGGCAGCGAGCCGGTGTCTCCCGGCCCCTTGCCGCGCTCGTGCACGCCGAGCCTCAGCCCCTCCTCCTCGTGCACCCACCCGGCGCCGGCAGCACCGGAGCGTGGCTCCAGCTCGACCCCGAGCACCCCGCGCCAGAAGCGCAAGGCGCGCTCGGCGTCATCGGCTGGAAACTCGATCAGGGCAGCGGGCATGGCCTCAGTATCAGGGCTGGCCCGGGGCTTTGCCCGGCAAGAAGCCCTCGCGGCCGAGGAACGAGCTCTCGGCCCCGAGCAGCTGCTCGAGCTCGCCGCGGTCGAGGAAGATGCCGTGGCACTTGGTGCACTGCTCGATCGTCACGCCGTTGCGCTTGTGGGTGCGCATCGGCGCCTGGCATTTGGGACAGGTCAGCTCGGCCACATCAGCAAGGTACCGTCAGCGGTGTCTAGGCCACCGCCGGCGCCTGCTCGCCGAGGCGATCCGGGACCGCGCAGACCTTGCCCTCCGAGAAGCCCTCGGGGGCGATGTCGAGGGCGATGTTCATCCGCGCCCTGGTGTTCTCCCAGGCGAGCAGCTGGACCAGCTCCAGCGAGCCCTTGATGCCGAAGCGCTCGCGCACCCTCGCCATCAGCTCATCGCCGACCTCGCCCGGGGTGCGGGTCATACCGGTGGCGAGGTCGATGACGAGCAGCTCGTCGTCGCTGAACAGGCCCGACGCGTGCGCTTCGGGGAGGGCGCGGATCTGCTGGTCGCTGAGGCCGGACCGGCGGGCGTACTCGGAGCCGATGTCCATGCAGAACTCGCAGCCGACGATCGTCGCCGCCTTCAGCACGGCCAGCTCGCTGAGCGCCTTCGGCACCCGCTTGCCGCGCTCGGCGGCGCGGTTGAAGCGCATGTAGTCGACCATCAGCCGTGGGTGCTGGGCGAAGACGCCGGAGGACTTCATCTCGCGCCCGTAGGCGACCCGACTGCCGCGCGCGACGAGGCGGGCGAAGACTCCCTGGCGTGGCTCGATCCTGGACATCGTGGGCCTCCTTCGAAGATGTGGGGCCAGGTAGCCTAGACACGATGTGGCACCGCGATAAGGTCCAATGCAGTGGCTAAATCGGGGTCCACTTCCTCCGCCGGCTCACCGGAGCTGCTGCTGCCGCGCTGGGACCCGGAGCAGCCGCGCCGCGCCCAGCTGGAGACCGGCTTGAGGGATGCGATCCGGACGGGGCGCCTGCGACCGGACGCCCGCCTGCCCTCCTCCCGCGCCCTGGCCAGCGAGCTGAGGGTGTCGCGGCGCCTGGTCGTCGAGGCCTACGAACAGCTGGCGGCCGAGGGCTACATCCTCTCCCGCCGCGGCTCGGGCACCCGCGTCGCGCGGGCGGCCCGCGACGGCGCCGGGGCGCCCCTGGCCGAGCCGGTGCCGATCCCGCCGCCGGTCGAGGGGATCGACCTCTTCCCCGGCGCCCCCGACCTCTCCCTGTTCCCGCGCCGGGCCTGGGGCCGGGCGCTGCGCCACGCCCTGGCCGAGCTGCCCGACGCCCGCCTCAACTACGGCGAGTTCGCCGGCACCACCGAGCTGCGGGTCGCGCTCGCCGAGCATCTCGGACGGGTGCGCGCCGCCGCGGCCGAGCCCGACCGGGTCGTCGTCACCGCCGGCTACCAGCAGGGGCTGCGGGTCTTCTGCCAGCTGGTGCGGGGACGGGGCGGCCGCCGCATCGCCGTCGAGGATCCCGGCTACCCGGTCGCCGGCTGGACGATCGAAGCCGAGCGGCTCGAGGTCGTGCCGGTGCCGATCGACGACGACGGCATCGACGTCAGCACCCTGGCGGAGGCGGCGCCCGACGCCGTCGTGGTCACTCCCGCCCACGCGCTGCCGCTGGGGGCGGTGCTGGCGCCGAGCCGGCGCCGCCAGCTGGTCGCCTGGGCGCGCGGCAGCGGCGCCCTCGTCCTCGAGGACGACTACGACGCCGAGCTGCGCTACGACCGCGGTCCCGCCGGCACCCTGCAGGGGCTGGCCCCGGACGTGGTCGTGCTCGCCGGCACCACCTCCAAGACGCTGGCCCCGGCCCTGCGGCTGGGCTGGCTGCTGCTGCCCGCCGAGCTGGTCCCGATCGCCGTCACCGCCCGCACGATGGCCGACGGCGGCGGCCCGCGAATCGACGAACGCGCCCTCGCCGAGCTCGTCTCCAGCGGTGCCTTCGACCGCCACGTCCGCGCCGCCCGCCAGCACTACCGCGGTAAGCGCACCGCGCTCCTCGACGCGCTCGCCAGCGCCCTCCCCGGCGCCCGCGTGCGCGGCATCGCCGCCGGCCTCCACGTCGTCCTCGAGCTGCCCGCCGGCAGCGAGGAGGCCGCTGTCATCGAGCGTGCCAAGCGGGCCGGCGTCCATGTCCACGGCCTCGCCGGCTTCACCCGCACCCACTCGCATCCGCCCAGCCTGGTGCTCGGCTACGGCCTCTCCAGCGAGCGCGAACTGCGCCAGGCCGTCGCGGCGATCGCGGCGGCGATCGAGGATTGACTCGGCGCGAACGAGTGAAGGATTGTGGGGCCTGGGACCCCCACAATCCTTCAGTCATGGCTGGAGCTTGCTGAGCTGCAAGAGCTTCCGTGAAACGGAACCTCTCACAGCAAACGAACCCTCGCCCCCTCCAACCCGAGGAGTCGGCTTCACCTGGAGGGTCGGGTGCCCCTCCCGCGGAGGCTCGAGGAACCGCGCTTGAGCCCTCGGGGCTCGATCCAGCTGCGCGACGGTCTCCGCGGGAGGGGTACCCGACCCTCCTCGCAATGCCGTCCCTAAAGGGCCACTTTTTGCCGCCGACCCAGATGCGAACATACGTTCCCATCCGAGGAAGAGGAGAGGCAGATGCCCCAATTCGACGCATATGAAGACCTTGTCGGCAAGTGGCGCTGGCGCCTGCTCGGCGCCGACGGCCGCACCGTGGCGACCTCCGGGGAGTCGTTCGACTCCCATTGGCACGCGCTGCGGGCGGCCGAAAACGTACGTGGAGTAGCCGGCGGCGCCCAGATCTCCAGCATCCCCGCCGATGGAGTCAATGACGCGCTCGGCGCGATCATCGATCGCGAGCTGGCGCGGCACTAGTTCCTCCTGACCCGTCAGTAGAACCCGAGCCGGGAGAGGGGCTCGACCAGCTCGCGCTCCTCGTAGGAGAAGTGGGAGGCCATTGCGTCGGCGACCAAGTCGACCGCGGCGCGCACCCCGGCCATCGCGTCCGGCTCGGAGGCGACCAGGGCGACGAGCGCGGCGTCGATCCGCTCGAGCAGCTCGGCGATCACCTCGTGCTCCTCGCCGAGCCGGGTCAGGACCGCTCCCAGCCGGGAGTCGGCCCGTCCGAGATGCGGGAAGACGCTGTCGTCCTCGAGCGTGTGATGGCCGGTCACGGCCCGGCAGTAGGACTGGCAGAAGGCGCCCAGCGTCCAGTTGTTCTGGCGGATCGTCATCCGATTGAAGAACGACCGCAGCGCCACCGGGTCGGTGCTCCCCTCCCCCACCTCGTCGACCACCTCGCGCAGCCGGCGCAGCTCGGCGCGCAGGCCGTCGTGGACGTCAACCAGGTGCTGGCCGGTGGCCAGCTCCTCGGCTGAATAGTTCCGCCCCGACTCCGGCGTCGGCCCAGCTGGTCGTGTGGCCTCGTCCCAAGGCTGCTCGCCGCCGAGCCGGCTGTCGTCGTCCGGCGTCGGCGTCACTGAGAACTCCTCACTCACGGCGCTCTCCTTTCGTTCGCGCAAGCCAGCTCCTTTGGCATCGCCCGGCAGTCGCGGCAACTGCCTTGACCCGGCCGTCGGCCTCTGCTTGCATCATCGCAATGGCAGCCAGGGAGCCGGAGACCACACTCGACGGGCGCTTCAGCAGCCCGGACGCGAGTGCGACTCCCTGGACGGAGGGGCTGCAGCGCATCGAAGCGGCCGAGCTGTTCTGGCTCTCCACCGTGCGCCCCGACGGGCGCCCGCACGTCACCCCGCTGATCTCCGTCTGGGCCGACGGCGCCGCCTACTTCTGCACCGGCGCCGAGGAGCGCAAGGCGAGGAACCTCGCCGCAAACCCGAACTGCATCCTCACCACCGGCTGCAACCAGCTCGAGGAGGGTCTCGACGTCGTCCTCGAGGGCGTGGCGGTGCGGGTCGACGACGACGCGAAGCTCGCCCCCATCGCCGCCGCCTACGAGGCGAAGTACGGCAGCGGCTGGCACTTCGAGGTCCGCGACGGCGCCTTCCACCACGAGGGCGGCGAGGCGCTCGTCTTCCAGCTCACCCCGGCGACGGCCTTCGGCTTCGGCAAGGGCGCCTTCAGCCAGACCCGCTGGCGCTTCAGTTAGCGACGTGCAGCTCCAGCGCGTGGATCTGGCTCTGGCCGTAGGAGCCGGTCTGGACCGGGCCGGCGGCGCTGATCAGGTCGCCCGGCCCGGGCAGCGGCTGCGGCCGCAGGCGCTTGCGGACGTCGATCGCGGTCAGGCCGGGCAGGGTGATCCCCTGCGGGTCGACGACGACGAAGTGGGCGTCGCCGTCGCCGTCGGGGTCGACCCGCTCGACGTAGACGATCCGCCCCTTGGTGCTGCGGCAGCTGGACAGGCCAGCCGGGCAGCGCGACGGCGCGACCGTCGCGGCGGCCGGCTGCGGTCGCCGTCGCGGGGCCGGTCGCTCCGCCGCCGCGGGCCGCGGGTCGGACTCGGTCGTGCCGCCCCCGCAGCCGCCGAGCAGGGCAAGCGCCACGACGCCCGTCAGGACGGCGGCTCCACGGCTCCTTCGGCGCTCAGGCATCCGGCCAATCTACGCCGCCGCGAACCTGTCGTCCCAGGCCTCCGGCCCGCTCATCTAGGCTCGTGCGATGAGTGAGGCAGCTCGAGCCGGGGCGGTGGAGGCGACGCCGCGACGCCGCGTCCTGATCGTGATCGGGGCGCTGATGCTGACGATGCTGCTGGCGGCGCTCGATCAGACGATCGTCTCGACGGCGCTGCCGACGATCGTCGGCGAACTCGGCGGGCTCAACCACCTCTCCTGGGTCGTCACCTCCTACCTGCTGGCGATCACGATCGTCACCCCCCTCTACGGCAAGCTTGGCGACCTCTACGGCCGCAAGGTCGTCCTGCAAGGCGCGCTGATCCTCTTCCTGATCGGCTCCGCGCTCTGCGGGCAGGCACAGGGAATGACCGAGCTGATCGCCTTCCGGGCGATCCAGGGGCTGGGTGGCGGCGGCCTGATGGTCAGCGCCCAGGCGGCCGTCGGCGACGTCGTCTCGCCGCGCGAGCGCGGCCGCTACATGGGCCTGTTCGGCGCCGTCTTCGGCGTCGCCAGCGTCGCCGGTCCGCTGATTGGCGGCTTCTTCACCACCCACGCCAGCTGGCGCTGGATCTTCTACATCAACCTGCCGCTGGGAGCGCTGGCACTGGTCGTGCTGGCGATCGCCCTGCCCGGGGTGAGCGAGCGCAAACAGCACCGCGTCGACTATCTCGGCACCGCCCTGCTCGGCACCTCGCTGGCCTCGCTGGTGCTGCTGACCACGCTCGGCGGCACCACCTACGCCTGGGACTCGGCGACGATCGTCGGCCTCGGCCTGCTCTCGATTCTGGCGCTGCTGGCCTTCGTCCGGGTCGAGCGGCGCGCCTCCGAGCCGGTGCTGCCGCCGGAGCTGTTCCGCAACCGGGTCTTCCTGGTCACCAGTGCGATCGGATTCGTGGTCGGCTTCGCGCTGTTCGGCGCCCTCACCTACCTGCCGCTCTTCCAGCAGGTCGTACGCGGGCTCAGCCCGACCGCCTCGGGACTGCAGCTGGTGCCGCTGATGATCGGCCTGCTCGCCACCTCGATCGGCTCCGGCCAGCTGATCTCGCGGACCGGCCGCTACAGGCGCTTCCCGATCCTCGGCACCGCGATCGCCACGGTTGGCCTGCTGCTGCTCTCACGGCTGGAGCCGGAGACCGGCTCGGTCCTCGTCAGCTTCTACATGCTCGTGCTCGGGATCGGCCTCGGCTTCGTCATGCAGGTGCTCGTCCTCGCCGTCCAGAACGCGGTGCCCTACTCCCAGCTCGGCGTCGCCACCTCGGCCGCCACCCTGTTCCGCTCGATCGGCGGCTCGCTCGGCACCGCGATCCTCGGGGCGATCTTCGCCAACCGCCTCGCCAACGAGCTCGCCTCCAGCCTGCCCACCGGCTCCAAGGCCGCCGCCAGCCTCTCCTCCGGCCAGATCGACCCGGCCCAGCTGCAAGCGCTGCCGGCGGCCCTGCACGACAGCTATGTCCACTCCTTCACCGACTCGATCTCGACCGTCTTCCTGATCGCCGCGGGGGTGGCGGCGATCGCCTTCCTGCTCGCCTGGCTGCTCGAGGAGCGGCCGCTGCGCAAAACGATCGAGGACAGCGACCTCGGCGACGCCTTCGCGGCGCCCCAAGACGCCGACTCGCTGGGCGAGATCACCCGCGAGCTCAGCCGCCTGGTCGGCCGCGAGCGCACCCGCAACTTCATCGAGGGGGTGATCGAGGACGCCGCGGTCGACCTCACTCCGGCCGAGGTCTGGCTGCTCGGCCGCGCCGTCGACGGCGCGATCGGCGCCGACGCGCTGGCCGCCGAGGACCCGGCCGACCGCGAACGCCTCGCCGCCGCGGTGAAGCGCCTGCGCGGGCGCGGCATGGTCGCAAGCGACGGCGGCGCCTCGGTCCGGCTGACCGGCGCCGGGCTGGAGCTGCGCGAGCAGCTGCTGGCCGTCCGCCAGCACAGGCTCCGCGCTCTGGTCGCCGACTGGGAGCCGGAGTCGCCTGAGCTCGACGCGATGATCGAGCTCCTCTCCGAGGAGATGAGCCAGTCCGAACCGCGAACCGAGGAAACGCCGCAGCCGACCGAGGCCTCATAGGAAACGCCGCCGCGGCGGTGAATATGTGCGGGACGAGTCGACCTGCGCCTGGCGATGCCCACGGTGAGACGCCCCCACATGCGCTATCCCATCCCCCTTCCCGCCCGGTCGTCCGCCACGCTGGCTGTGCTCATCGCGCTGGCCCTCCCGGCAACCGCGCTCGGTACGCCACAGCCGCGGCACGACCGCAAGCCGGCGAGGGCCCCGGGGACGCTGGTGCAGCTGCCCGGGAAGAGCGGCTGCCTGGTCGACCGCTCGGGCCGCTCGGCCAAGTGCGCGCCCGCCCGCGCCCTCGAAGGCCCGGCGCCGCTGCTCGGCTCAGGCGCCGTCGCGCTCAGTCCCGACGGCAGGAACCTCTACGTCGCCTCCTCGGGGAGCGACGCGATCGCCGTCTTCACCCGCAACGGTCGCACCGGCCGGCTGAGCCAGCCCAAGGGCGCCGCCGGTTGCATCGCCGCCAAAGGCGCCGAGGGCTGCGCGGCGGCGGTCGGGCTCGACCGGCCGAACTCGGTCGCGGTCAGCCCCGACGGGCGCAACGTCTACGCGACCTCGCTGGGCAGCGAGGCGGTCACGGTCTTCCAGCGCGACCCGGCGACCGGGGCGCTGAGCCAGCGCCTCGACGGCAGCGGCTGCATCGCGTCTCTTCCCCTCCCCAACTGCGTCAGCGGCCGCGCCCTGGTCGGCCCCGACGTGATCGTCGTCAGCCCCGACGGCAGGAACGTCTACGTCGGCTCCTTCTTCGGCAACGCGGTCGCCGTCTTCAACCGCGACGCCTCGACCGGGACGCTGACCCAGCCGAGCGGCAGCGGCGGCTGCCTCGCCGCGACCGCGACCAGCGGCTGTGCCACCGGCCTCGCCCTGGAATCGATCGAGGGCATGGCGATCAGCGGCGACGGCCAGAGCCTCTATCTCGGCGCCGCGGTCTCCGCAGCCGTGGTCGTGCTGGCGCGCAACCCCGCGAGCGGCGCCCTGACCCAGGCGACGGACGGCAGCGGCTGCATCACCTCCACCCCGCTCACCGGCTGCACCACCGGCACCCAGCTGGGCGGTGCCGACGCGGTCGCGCTCAGCCCCGACGGCGGCGACGTCTACCTGACCGCGCTGTTCAGCAAGAGCGTCACCTCCTTCACCCGCTCGACCAGCTCCGGCCTGCTCACCCAGAAGCCGGGCCCCGCCGGCTGTCTGGTCTTCCTGCGCGCCGCCGGCTGCTCGTTCGGCCGCGCCCTCAACGCTCCCGAGGGAATCGCCGTCGCGCCGGACGGCCGCGACGTCTACGCCGCCTCCTACGCGCCGGGCGCGATCGCAGTGCTCGCCCGTGGCAAGCGCTCCGGCGCCGTCGCCCAGCTGCCGCACCGGACGGGCTGCGTCGGCGCGGTCCCCGACTGCGCGCCGGCCCGGGCCCTGAGCGGCGTCGGCTCGCTCGTCCTCAGCCCCGACGGCCGCTACCTCTACGCGGCCGCCTCGAAAAGCGACGCGATCGCGATCTTCCGGCGGGTCACCCGCCAGCCGCAGCGCGGCTGACGGGTAGCGCCGAGGCCTCGGCTAGTGCTTCTTGGTCGGCTTGACGTTGCCGATCACGCCGACCCGGAAGCCGAGCCAGGGATAGGTGGCGGTGCCGAACGAGTTGTCCTGCGGCTGCAGGCCAACCGCCGAGATCCAGAGCTGGTAGGCGGTCGAGTTGGCGATGCCGCCGTGCAGCCGTCGCCAGACTTTGCCGTTGCTTTTGCCGGTCGGCGCGGGCGCGATCGTGTCGGTCCACTCGACCGCGTTGCCGCCCTGGTCGAGGGTGCCCCACGGTGAGGTGGTGAGCGCCTGGCCGACCGTGCTGAGGCTGCCCTGGAAGGCTTTTCCGTAGGCCATCGCCGGCATCCCGAAGGGGTTCTTGGTGGAGCAGGCTTCGGCCGAGAAGGTCGCCGGGCACCAGCTCGGCACCGCGGCTCCTTCGGCGCGGAAGGTGGCCAGCGGCTGCGTCGTCGCGTTGGTCACTTCACCGTTCTTCGGGTTCAGAGTGGTCGTTTTGGGGCCGTCGGCCTGACCCTGGCCGAAAACGCCGGCGTTGGTCGGGTACTTCCAGTAGGAGTAGGTGCCGCCGCCGTTCGGTTCGTAATAGGCGGCCTTGATCCACTCGTTCTGGCTGGGCACGACAAAGCCGCTCTTTTGGCCGCGGGTCGCGCCCTCGAGCCGGTTGCCGGCCATCTTGTACATGCCGGTCTCGGTCTGCCTGGAGAGGCGGACCCGGTAGGTGACGTAGTTGAAGGCGCCGGCGCTGCTGGCCTGCTTGGAGACCACCTTGCCGTTGTAGAGGGAGTTGGTGAAGCGGGCGACGCGCAGGAAGTTGGCGAAGCCGTAGGGCTTGTCCGCCCATTCCGGCGAGGCCACCATGTAGTGACGGCCCCTGCCGAGGGCGGAGGAGAAGTCGATCTGACCGTACTTCGGCCAGGCCGAGGAACTCTCGCTTTCGGCGTAGAGATGATGAGGATCGCGCCCGCTGGGATCGACCGTGTTGAGGAAGTCGACCCACTGGTCGACCGTGACCTCGAGCTGGCCGATGCCGTAGCCGTACTTGACCCTGCCGACCATCAGGCATTCTTTTTCCGAGGCCGGGACTTCTTCGCAGGAGCGGTAGAGGGCGTCGGTGAAGGGCTGGATCGCCACCGCCGGGTTGCCGGGGGCCCCGACCGTGACGGTCTTCAGCGTCAACACAGCGGGTGGCGGCGTCGCCGCGGCCAGCGCCGGCACGGCCAGCGCGGCAAGGACGGCGAGGGTCGAGGTGAACGCCAAACGTCTGCGCCGGACACGGGTTACCGCAGGGAGAAGTTGCATCTGCGCCCATCGACCGACGCCAGGAAATCTTGAGGAGTGAGAGGAGCTAGCCGAACTCGACGACGCTGCGGATGCCGTCCTGGGCCTCCATCAGCTCGAAGCCGCGGTTGACCTCGTCGAGAGCGAGGCGGTGGGAGATGAAGGGCTCGACGTCGATTTCGCCGGCCAGGCAGCGCTCGACGAGGAGCGGCACCTGATCGCGCCCCTTGACGCCGCCGAACGAAGAGCCGGCGATGCGCCGGCCGGTGATCAAGAGGCGCGGGACCACGTCGAGGGTCTCCCCCTTGCCGGCCACCCCGGCGACGGTGCAAAGGCCCCAGCCCATCCGCGCCGCTTCGACCGCCTGGCGCATCACGGCGACGTTTCCGGTCGCCTCGAAGGTGTAGTCGGCGCCGAAGCCGCCGGTCATCGCGAGGATCTGCTCGACGGCGCCCTCGCCGCCCGCGAGCAGGTCGGTCGCGCCCTGGCCCCGGGCCAGCTCGAGCCGCTCCGCGGAGAGGTCGACGCAGACGATCCGCTCGGCGCCCCGCAGCCGGCAGCCGGCCACCGCTCCCAGGCCGACCATGCCGGCGCCGAAGACGACGCAGGTGCTGCCCGGCGTCACCGCGGCGGTGTTGATCGCCGCGCCGAGGCCGGTCGAGAGGCCGCAGGCGAACAGGCAGACGTGCTCGAAGGGAGCCTCCGGATTGACCTTGGCGAGGGCGATCTCCGGCATCACCGTGTACTCGGCGAAGGTCGAGCAGCCCATGAAGTGGCGGATCCCGTCGCCTGCGCGGGAGATCCGCGTGGTCCCGTCGGGGAGGAAGCCCTCGTTCTGCTGCTCGCGGATCGCCATGCAGAGGTTGGTCCGCGGGTCGACGCAGTGCACGCACTCGCCGCACTGGGGCGAGAAGAGGGTGACGACGTGGTCACCGGGGGCAAGCGAGACGACATCCGGGCCGACCCGCTCGACCACGCCGGCCCCCTCGTGGCCGAGCACCGCCGGCGCGTAGCCCGAGGGGTCGGCGCCGGAGGCGGTGTAGAGATCGGTGTGGCAGACCCCGCAGGCGACCAGGCGGACCAGCACCTCCCCCGCCCGCGGCTCGGCCAACTCGACCTCCTGAACCACGAGCGGCTCCCCGAACTCCTCGAGAACCGCGGCCCGCATCTTCATCCCGCGAACGTACCAGCAGGTCCATGTCGCCGGGTGTGTCGAGCCGGCAAAACCCGGGGAGTAAGTTGGGCGATGCGGCTGGATCGTGAAAACGAGCGGGAGGGAACGCGATGACCACTTCACTTGACGGAACCGTGGCGCTGATCACCGGCGCCAGCAGCGGCATCGGCGAGGCGACCGCGCGGTCGCTGGCGGCCCAGGGGGCCAAGGTCGCGCTGGCGGCCCGCCGGATCGAGCGCCTGGAGCGGCTCGCCGTCGAGATCGGCGGCGAGGGTCGCACCGCGCTGGCGATCGAGTCCGACATCACCGATCAGGAGCAGGCGATCGCCGCGGTCGACCGCACCGTCGAGGAGCTGGGCCGGCTCGACATCGTCGTCAACAACGCCGGCCAGATGCTGCTGGGCCCGATCGAGGACGCGCCCACCGAGGAGTGGGACCGGATGATCGACCTCAACCTCAAGGGCCTGATCAACACCACCCACGCCGCCCTCCCCCATCTGCTCGCGGCGACCGAGGACTCCGAGCGAGGCTGCGCCGACGTGGTCAACATCAGCTCCGTCGCCGGCCGCATCGCCCGCGCCGGCTCCGGCGTCTACAACCTCACCAAGTACGGCGTCGGCGCCTTCAGCGAGTCCTTCCGCCAGGAGTTCGCCAGCCGCAAGGTCAGGTCGACGATCATCGAGCCCGGCGCCGTCGACACGGAGCTCTCCGACCACATTCGCGACGGCGTGAGGGAGAAGACGCGCGAACGCTTCGCCGACATCCACATGCTCGAGGCCGATGACATCGCCGACGCCATCGTCTACGCGGTGACCCGCCCCTGGCACGTCTCCCTCAACGAGATCCTGATCCGGCCGACCGAGCAGCAGGGCTGAGCGGCCGTCCCGCCGACCAATGGCCTCGATCGCGACGATCGGCGTCTACGACTTCGAGCGCGACTCGTTTCTCGAGGCCCTGGCCGACGCGGGAGTCGACCTGCTCCTCGACGTGCGCCAGCGGCGCGGCGTGCGCGGCAGCGAGTACGCCTGGGCCAACGCCCGCCGCCTGCAGGCGGCGCTGGGCGAGGCGGGCATCGGCTACACCCATCTGAACGAGCTGGCTCCGACCACCGAGCTGCGCGAGCTGCAGTACGAGGAGGACGCCAGGCTCGGTGAGGGCAAGCGCTCCCGCACGGTCCTGGCCCCCGAGTACGTCCGCCGCTACACCGAGGAGGTGCTCGACCGCGCCGACCTGGGCCCGATCGTGAAGTGGGTCGGCGGCAGCTCAGCGGCGCTGCTCTGCGTCGAGCGCGATCCCGAGGCCTGCCACCGCTCGCTGATCGCCGCGCGACTGGAGCGCGACTGGGACTTCACGGTCGAACACCTGCGCCCGCACCGGGCCTCCTGAAGGGCCAGGGCTCGTCGCCCCTGCCCTATCTCGAAATGAGTGCGGCAGACCTTTGGGCGCATAGCGACCCAAAGGTCTGCCGCACCCTTGAATCACCGATTCCGTGAGCCACCGCGACGCTGACCGTCACCTAGATCTCGAGCACGGCGGCGCCGCGGAAGCGGCCGGCGCGGAGGTCCTCGAGGGCGGCGTTCGCCCCCTCCAGGGGGTAGGTCGTCACCTCGGTGCGGACCGGGACCTGCGGGGCCAGGGCCAGGAACTCCTCGCCGTCGGCGCGGGTCAGGTTGGCGACCGAGCCGAGGCTGCGCTCCTCCCAGAGCAGCTCGTAGGGGAAGGAGGGGATGTCGCTCATGTGGATGCCGGCGCTGATCACCCGGGCGCCCTTGGCGCTGGCCCGCAGCACCGCCGGCATCAACGCCCCGACCGCGGCGAAGACGATCGCGCCGTCGAGCTGCTGCGGCGGCTGCTCGGCGGACGAGCCGGCCCACTCGGCGCCGAGCCCGCGCGCGAACTCCTGGGTCGCCTCGTCGCCCTCACGGGTGAAGGCGAAGACGCGGCGCCCTTCGTGGACGGCGACCTGACAGAGGATGTGGGCCGAGGCGCCGAAGCCGTAGAAGCCGATCCGCTCCGCCTCGCCGACAGCCGCAGCGCCCGGTAGCCGATCAGGCCCGCGCAGAGCACGCCGCAGGCGGCGACCTCGATCAGGACCTGGCCGGGAGCGGGAAGCGGGTCCGGCCGCACGGTGAGCCGCAACGGCTGACCGGCTCGCTCGAGGACCATCGCCCGCATCGTTCAATGATCGCGCTCGGGCGGTGGCGTCATCAGCGCCACCGGCAGCGACAGGCCCGCCGCGCGGCGCAGGGTGGCGATGCGGCGGCCGGGCTGGACGGCGGGCCGGGCCTCGCTGACGCGATCGCCGAGCCCGGCGACGGTCGCGTCGAGGTCGGGAACGAGGAAGGCGAGGCCCCAGAAGAAGGCGGGCCGGTCGCCGCCGGCGCGCTCGGTCGCCTCGGCCGGCTCCTGGACGACCTCGAGGATGTTCGCGCCGAGGCGGAAGAAGGCCTGGCGGGGAGCGCCGGCGGGCGTCGGCTGCTCACGGATGCGGCGCAGGTCGAGGCCGGCCTCCCGCAGTGCCGCGACGGTCCGCTCGAGCGCCGGAGTGATCGCGACGACGTGGTCGAGCGCGGCGATGCCGTTGGGATGGACCGCCGGCTCGGGCGGCGGGCGATCCGATCGCGTCGTCGCCAGCCCGTCCAGCTCGGTCGTCTCGGCGCCTCGCAGCGACCAGCCGGCCAGCCCCGTGCCCGCATCCGCTCCCGCCAGGCGGATCCGCACGTCGCCGACGACGCAGGTGTCGCCGTCGACCGCGAAGCCGAGCCCCGCCCAGGCAGCCGGCTCGTCCGCGACCCTCAGCTCGTCGATGGTCGGCGCCACGGAAGAACCGTAACCGCACTCCGCCCTGGCTACTCGATCAGCTCCAAGACCTGGCGCTCGACCCGGCCTTGATGGCGGGGCGTGACGGTTCCCTCGGCAGCGAGGCTTGGCAGCTCGATCGTCTTGCCGTCGCGAAAGCGGTCGAGCACCCGGGGGTCGATGTAGGAGCTGCGGCAGACCGCGGGGGTGTTGCCGAGGCGCTCGGCCACGCGCTTGACGGCGGCCCGAATCGCGCGCTCTCCCCCGCCCTTCGAGCCCGACGCTCCCTCCCGTGCCAGCTCGACCGCGGCGAGCACGGTCCCGTGCCAGGTGCGGAAGTCCTTGGCCGAGAACTCCTCGCCCGCCTTCTCCTGCAGGTAGGCGTTGACTTCCTCCGAGCGGACGTCACGCCAAGCGCCGTCTTCGCGGAAGACGAGCAGGTCCCCGGGGCCGCTGCGCCGGCGCCGCATCGCTTCGATCGCCACCCTGACCTCGGGGTCGCGGATCGACTGCACGCGGCGCTGGCCGCTCTTCGCGGGAAAATCGAAGACGACCTCTTGGCCGTCCATCGAGACGTGCTCGCGCAGAACGGTGGCGACCCCATAGCTCTCGTTGGTCTCGGCGTACTCCTCGCCGCCGATCCGAAAGAAGCCGAGGTCGAGCAGGCGGACCGCGCAGGCCAGGGCTCGCTCGCGGGGCATCCCGTCGCGGGCGAGGTCCCTCTTCACCGTGCGGCGCAGCTTCGGCAGGACCGCGGCGAACTCGCGCATCGACTCGAACTTTCGCTGCGCCGCCCGCAGCTGCCAACGCTCGTGGTAGAGGTACTGCTTGCGGCCGGCTTCGTCGTTGCCGGTGGCCTGGATGTGGCCGTAGGGGTCGCCGCAGATCCAGACCTCGCGCCAGGCCGGGGGGATCGCCAGCGAGCGGATCCGCTCCATCGTGTCCTCGTCGGTGACCCGCCCGCCTTCAGGGTCGATATAGCTGAAGCCGCCGCCCCTGCGCCTGCGACTGATCCCGGGACCGGAGCAGTCAGCGCGCCTGAGCCGCCCGCGCGGGCGAGGCCCAGGTCCGCTCATTCGGAGGGCGGTGCCGGGATCGGCCTGCTCTCGAGCGCCCTGGCGACGGCCAGGAGGTTGGCGGCGGCGGCCCTGCCGGTCGAGTGCGACCACTCGTGCCCCTCCTCGGTTTCCGAGTAGTCCTCGCCCGGCCCCGGCCCCTTGTTCCAGTAGGTCCAAGCCTGGCCGGGAATCGTGAAGCCGATGTCGCCGAGCGCGCCGGAGACCTCCGAGATCACGTGGTGGGCGCCGTCCTCGTTGCCGGTGACGACGACGCCGGCGACGCGGTTGTAGGCGACCGGCCGTTCCTCCTCGTCGGTCTCGGAGAGCATCGCGTCCATTCGCTCCAGCACCCGCTGGGCGACGCTCGAAGGGCGCCCGAGCCAGGTCGGGGTGGCGAAGACGAGGATCTCCGAGTCGAGGATCTGGGTGCGGATGCCGGGCCACTCGTCGCCCTCGCCCATGTCCGATTCGACTCCGGGCGGGATCGAGTGGTCGAGCGCCCGGACCGAGGCCACCTCGACCCCCTCGCCGCGCAGCGCCTCGGCCACGACCTCGGCAAGCGCCGCGGTGTTGGACTTCTCCGGGCTCGGCTTCAGCGTGCAGTTGATCAGCAGTGCCTTCATCGGGCCATCCCGAGCGGCACGCCGGGGCGGTTCCAGCTCTCGGCGACCCGCTCGGCGGCGCGGCGCTCCTCGGCGACGATCTCCTTCGCCGCCGCGACGACGTCCTCGTCCCCGGCCCGGGCCGCGACCCGTTGCAGGAGCTCGTAGGCGGCGACCTCGAGGTGCTCGAAGGCGAACGCGAAGCCGGCGAGCTTGGTGGTCGAGTCCGGCTGGGCGCCGAAGAAGGTGGAGAGGTTGAGCCCGCCGGCCTTCAGCGCCGTGTCCTTGACCAGCGAGGGCGCGGCGCCACGCTCCTCCAGGAGGCCCCCGATCCGCTTACGGTGGCGATGCGTCTCGTCGAGGTGGTCGCGGAACGCCGCCTCCAGGTGCTCGTCGTCGACCCGCTCGGCGCCGGCCTCCAGGAGCTTTTCGGCCTGCCCCTCGAGGGCGTGGACGTCGCGCAGGTAGGAGAGCAGCGCGGAGTCGAGCTGGTCCGGCTCGAGCGTGCCCAGCGAGGCCTCGACCGCGGTGTCGAAGGACTGCTCCAGGCGCTCGGCCATCCGCTCCTCCTCCGCGGCGATGGCGGCCGCCATCGCCGCCGTCTCCTCATCGCCGGCCCGCTCGGCCAATCGCTTCAACAGCTCGTAGGCGGCGATCTCCATGTGCTCGTAGGAAAACGCGTGCATGGTCAGCTTCCCCGGCGTATCGGGCTGCGTGGCCGCAAAGGCGACCATCGCCCAGCCGCCGCCGGTGCCGGCCGCGTCCTTCAGCTTCGAGGGCTCGGCGCCCAGCGCTTCCAGGCGCTCGCGCACGCGCCGCTCCTGGTCTTCGGTCTCGACCAGGTGCTCTTCGAAGGCGCGGCGGAGGCGCTCGTCCCCGGCGATCTTCGGCGCGGCGCGAAGCTGCGCCAGCGCCTGCAGCTCGATCGAGTGCACGTCGGTGAGGTACTTGACGAGCTGCTCGCCACGATCGCGATCCCACTGGCGGGCGCCGACACCGGTCTTCAGGTCTTCGAGCCGAGCCCCGATGCTGTCGGCCTCGAGCGGCGGGGTCTTGGCGCCCCGGCCTTCGCGCAGCCCCTCCAGCAGCTCTTCCAGCGCCTCCATGCCGCTGTGCTGAGGTTTCCAGCCGAGCTCGGCGCGGGCCCGGTCGGAGGACATCAGCGGCACGTTCAACGCCATGTCGAGCCAGCCCGGCGGCGTCGGCTGCAGGCGCATCTTCCAGCTCAGATCGGCGAGGCGGCGCACGACCCAGGCCGGCACCGGGAAGCTGCGCACGCCGATCCGCTCGGCCATCTCCTCGGTGCTGAGCGGCGGCTCGGCGGCGATGTTGAAAGCGCCGTCGACGTCGGCCAGGACCGCTCGCAGATAAGCCCGTCCGACGTCCTCGGAATGCACGGCCTGAAAGCGCAGGCGCTCGACCCGGGGCAGCGCCGGGAGCAGGCCGCGGCGGACCAGGAAGTTGGGCAGGAACGGCCCGACGAAGAGGCGGCGGATCTCGGTCGCCGCCTCTTCCTTGAAGATCAGCGCCGGGCGCAGGCGCACGACTCGCGTCTCGGGATTGGCGGCTTCGAAGCGGTCCAGCTGGCGCTCCACCGCGACCTTGTGGCGCGAGTAGAACGAGGTCGAAGTGCCCTCGGTCGGCCAACCCTCGTCGACCTCACGGTCCTTGGGGCCGCGCGAGTAGGCCCCGACCGAAGAGGCGTGGACCAGCTTCGGCACCGCGGCGGCGGCCACGGCCTCGAAGACCCGCCGGCTGCCCTCGACGTTGATCCGCTCCAGCGTCACCGCGTCCCGCGAGGGCTGGATCGCCCAGGCGAGGTGGATGACCGCGTCGGCCCCGGCGAAGATCGCGCCGAGGTCGGAGTTGAGGATGTTTGCCTCCACCCACGTCGTCTTCGGCTGCTTCCAGGTCGGCTCGCGCCGGGCCAGTCCGACGATCTCGTCGATCTCCGGGCTTTCGCTCAGTGCCCGGACCGTGCTGGTGCCGACGTTTCCCGTCGCGCCAGTTACCACTACCTTCATCTCGTGCTCGCCTTCCCGTAGTTCTCGATTCTGAGGGCGAGGAGTGAGCGGGGAGCCGCTCCCTGGGGCCTCTCGGCGTGTGTACCCCCAGCGGCCGGCGCAAAACGTCTCGCCGCCGCTACAGAGCCAGCGCGGCAGCCTTCAGGTGCAGCGCCTCGAGCCGTCGCAGCTGCTCGGTCGCCCGTTCTGCCAGGGCGTCGAGATCGAAGCCCGAGAGGTCGCCGCTGTGGGTGTGCTCCAGCGCTCGCCACAGCCGGCGCTTGCCGACGACGCCGGCCTGCAGAAGCTCCAGCTCGTCGAGCCGGCTCAACGGCGAGTAACTCCACAGCCGCCCGTTCGGCTTCAACCGGCCCAGCCGCTCAGCGACGACGACGGCGAGCGGTTTGAGCTTGCCCCGACCCACCCCGAGCTGATCCATCGCCGCCTCGAGCGTCTCGCGGTCGGCCTCGATCTCGGCGCAGACCTCGGTCAGCACTGGCCCGAACTCCGGCTCGTGCCGGTTGCTGGCCCGCAACCTCCTCGCCAGCTCGACCCCCAGCGTCGCTCCGGCCAGGTGGTCGTTGAGATAGATCGCGAGCAGCTTCTCCACACACTGCCGTTACCCGGCGGCCGCCCCGCAAATCAGCGCCAGGCCTCGTCGCTGCGGCGTCGCTCTTCGCGGACCTTCTCGCCCTCGACGAACCAGACCCGGCGCCCGTCGGGGTAGGTCGCCGCCGGGCCATCGTCGCGGTGGCGCTTGCCTTCGCGGTACCACTTCTCGGTCCCGTTGACGTAGACGCAGGCCGGAGCGCCCTCGCGGTGGCGGACGCCGTCCACGTAGTACTTGACCGAGCCGTTGGCGTGGATCACCGCCGGGCCGTCGCCGCGGTGCCGGCGACCGTGGCGAAACCATTCCTCGCGCCCGCTGGGAAAGACGCGGGCCGGCCCCCCGACGCGGTGCAGCTGGCCCTCGCCGTCGCGCCACTCGAGGATTCCGTCGCCGCTGATCGTGCCGTCCCTGCTCGCCATGCCCGCGGCCTACCCGAGGAAAGCGAAATCGAGTCCCTGCTAGGCAGCCGCCGTTTTGCCCGGTTGGGCTCGGGGTAGCTCCCCCGGGGTGATGAGATGACCAGGGTCGAGGACATCACGGCAACGGCCTACACGGTCCCGACCGATCGACCCGAGTCGGACGGCACCTTGGAGTGGGACTCGACGACGATCGTCGTGGTCGAGGCCCGCGCGGGCGAGGAGCGCGGGCTCGGCTACACCTACGGCCACCAAGCGATCGCCGCGGTGGTCGGCTCGACGCTCTCCCCTGTCGTCGTCGGGACGGACCCCCTGGCGCCCCCCCGGGCCTGGGCCGCGATGCAGGAGGCGGTTCGCAACTTCGGCCGCCAGGGTCTCTGCGCGATGGCGATCTCCGCCGTCGACATCGCCCTCTGGGACCTGCGGGCGAAGCTGCTCGACCTCTCCCTGGCCGACTCGCTGGGTCGCTTCCACGACGCGATCCCGGCCTACGGCAGCGGCGGCTTCACCTCCTACGACGACGCCGAGCTGGCCGAGCAGCTGCGCGGCTGGGTCGAGCGCGGGGCGCGGGCCGTGAAGATCAAGGTCGGCCGCGAGCCCGAGCGCGACCCCGAGCGCCTCGCCGTCGCCCGCGAGGCGATCGGCCCCGCGGTGGGGCTGATGGTCGATGCCAACGGCGCCTTCGACCGCCGCGCCGCCGCCCGCTGGGCGCAGCGCTACGCCGAGCACGGCGTCACCTACTTCGAGGAGCCCGTCTCCTCCGAGGACCTCGAGGGGTTGCGCTGGCTGCGCGGCGCGGTCCCTGCGGGGATCGAGGTGGCGGCGGGCGAGTACGCCTGGGACCTGCCCGACCTGGAGCGGCTGGCCGGTTGCGTCGACGTGCTGCAGGGAGACGTGACCCGCTGCGGCGGCATCACCAACCTGCTGCGCGCCGACGGCATCTGCAGCGCCCGCGGCCTGCCCTTCTCGGCCCATTGCGCCCCGCAGGTCTCCGCGCACGTCTGCTGCGCGATCGAGCGGGCCGTCCACGTCGAGTACTTCCACGACCACGAGCGGGTCGAGTCGATGCTCTTCGAGGGCGTCATCCCGCTCGAGGACGGCCGGCTGCGTCCCGATCGCGCCCGGCCCGGCCTCGGGATCGAGCTGAAGCGCGCCGCCGCCGAGCGCTTTCAGCTCACCGACCGTTAGCGCCTGGCCCAATTGGGGTAGCGGGTCTGTTGTCAGCGAAGAAGGAGGGATAGATGAGCGAAACGGTGAGCGACTTCCTGCTCGCGCGGCTCGCGAGCGAGTGGGGCGTGAAGCGGATCTACGGCTACCCGGGCGACGGGATCAACGGGATCATGGGGGCCTTCGGTCGCGAGGGGCCGCGGCCCGACTTCATCCAGACCCGGCACGAGGAGATGGCCGCCTTCATGGCCTGCGCCCACGCCAAGTTCACCGGCGAGGCCGGTGTCTGCCTGGCCACCTCGGGGCCGGGGGCGATCCACCTCCTGAACGGCCTCTATGACGCCAAGCTCGACCACCAGCCGGTGGTCGCGATCGTCGGCCAGCAGGCGCGCGCCGGGCTCGGCGGCAACTACCAGCAGGAGGTCGACCTGCAGACGCTCTTCAAGGACGTCGCCCACGAGTACGTGCAGACGGCGGCCGAGGCGACCCAGGTCCGCCACCTGATCGACCGGGCGATGCGGATCGCGCTGGCCGAGCGCACCGTCACCTGCGTGATCCTGCCCAACGACCTGCAGGAGGAAGAGGCCGTGCCGACCCCTCCTCACGCCCACGGCACCGTGCACTCGGCGCCGGGCTACGAGCGGCCCGAAATCACCCCCTCCGGCCCCCAGCTTGCCCGCGCCGCCGAGCTGCTGAACGCCGGCGAGCGCGTCGCGATGCTGATCGGCGCCGGCACCCTGGGCGCGGCGGACGAGGTGATCGAGGTCGCCGACATGCTCGGCGCCGGGGTCGCCAAGGCCCTGCTCGGCAAGGCGGCGCTGCCCGACGAGCTGCCCTACGTGACCGGCTCGATCGGGCTGCTCGGCACCAAGGCGAGCTGGGACCTGATGCAGGAATGCGACACGCTGCTGATGGTCGGCTCGAGCTTCCCCTACTCGGAGTTCCTGCCCGAAGAGGGCCAGGCGCGCGGCGTCCAGATCGACATCGACGGGCGCATGCTCGGCATCCGCTACCCGGTCGAGGTCGGCCTGGTCGGCGATTCCGCCACGACCCTGCGGGCGCTGCGCGGAGAGCTCTTCCGCAAGGACGATCGCTCCTGGCGCGAGGGGGTCGAAGCGAACGTGCGCGAGTGGTGGGAGCTGATCGAAAAGCGGGCCTTGGAGCCGGCCGACCCGATCAACCCCCAGCTCGTCTTCCACGAGCTCTCCAAGCGGCTCCCCGACGACGTCATCCTCACCTCCGACTCGGGCTCGGCGGCCAACTGGTTCGCCCGCGACCTGAAGCTGCGCCGGGGGATGATGGCCTCGCTCTCGGGCACCCTGGCGACGATGGGGCCGGGCGTCCCCTACGCGATCGGGGCCAAGTTCGCCCACCCCGAGCGGCCGGTGATCGCCCTGGTCGGCGACGGCGCGATGCAGATGAACGGGCTCGCCGAGCTGATCACGATCGCCAAATACCGCGAGCGCTGGAGCGACCAGCGGCTGATCGTGCTCGTCCTCAACAACCGCGACCTCAACCAGGTCACCTGGGAGCAGCGGGCGATGTCGGGCGACCCCAAATTCGAGGGCTCCCAGGACCTGCCCGACGTGCCCTACGCGCGCTGGGCGGAGATGCTCGGCCTGAACGGGATCCGCACCGAAGACCCCGCCGAGGTGGGCGCCTGCTGGGAGCGGGCCCTGGCCTCCGACCGGCCGACCGTGCTGGAGGTGGTGACCGATCCGGAGGTGCCGCCGCTGCCGCCCCACATCACGCTCGAACAGGCGAAATCGTTCGCCTCGGCGGTGCTCGGGGGCGACTCCGGCGCGAGGAAGATCATCGGCCAGTCGCTGCGGCAGAAACTGCCGGGCGTGGTCCCTGGACGGTGACCGGCGCGGTGATCCCGGGGCGGCGCCGACGGCGGCGCGCCCGACTGCTGCACGACCTGCGCCGCGGGCGAGTGCAGCGGACGCTGGCGGCGGCGACGGCCCTCAGCGCCCTGCCGCTCGGGGCCGAGATCTACTTCGAGCACTTCCGCGGCTCCTTCGGCGACAAGTGGATGTGGACGCCGGTCGTCCTCTCCCCGGCGCTCAGCGCCGCCGGCGCGGCGGCGGTGCGCTCCGAGCGGGCCGCCCGCACCGCCCTGCCGGTCGTCTCGGCGCTCTACTGCCTGGACGGCCTGATCGGCGTCTACACCCACGTCCAGGGGGTTCGCAAGCGGCCCGGTGGCTTCTCCGAGCCGCTCTACAACATCGTCATGGGACCGCCGCTGCTGGCGCCGGGCTCGCTGGCCCTGGTCGGCGGCATGGGCCTCGCCGCGGCGCTGGCCAAGCGGGAGCGCTGAGCGGATGAGCCGCGACGCCGGGCACCTCCCAAACCTCGGCGGCACCGAGCCGGGCGGGCCACCAGCGCAGCTGCCGCGCCAGCGCCGCGGCACGACTCCGCAGATGCGCGGCCGCTATCCCGACTACGACCTGCTCGAGCAGGCCTCCCACTGGGACGAGCCGACCCGGCGGGTCGTCCTCGACCGGGTCGAACGGGTCCCCCCGATCCGCTTCTTCGACGAACGCGAGGTCGCGACCCTCGGCTGCTTCTGCGACCTGGTGATGGCGCAGGACACCGAGCCGCGGATCCCGGTCCTGGCGATGGTCGACGAGAAGCTCTACGAAAAGCGAGCCGACGGCTACCGCCACGTGGATATGCCACCCGACCCGCAGGCCTGGCGGGAGGTCGCGCGCATGCTCGACGCCGCCGCGGCCGAGCGGAGCGCGGAGGGCTTCGCTACCGCCGAGCGCGAGACGCAGCTGCGGATCATCGAGCGCTTCGCGGCGGGCGAGCTGGACTGGGAGGGCCTGCCGGTCAGCAAGGCCTGGGGCCTGGTGATGCGCGACATCCTCGGCGCTTTCTACTCCCACCCCTGGGCCTGGAACGAGATCGGCTTCGGCGGCCCCGCCTACCCGCGCGGCTACGCCAGGCTGGCGGCGGGTCAGCGCGAGCACTGGGAGAGCCCGCCGGAGTTCGAGCTCGATCCGGTCCGCGACGTCAACGAGCGAGGCCTCGAGTGAGGGCGAAGCTCGCCAGGGGGCTGAAAGGGTCAGTCAAGCCGGCGGGCAACGACTCCTCGCTGCTGCTCGACCCGGACCACCCTGCCGCCCCGCGCCCGGAGGGCATGCGGCACTACGCCTGCGAGGAGGCGGTCGACATGCTGATCGTCGGCTGCGGCGCCGGCGGCGCCACCCTCGCCCAGCGGCTCGCTCGCCGCGGCTGGAGGGTCGTCGTGCTGGAGGCCGGCCCCTTCTGGGACCCCGACAGCGAATGGGTCTCCGACGAGGCCGGCTCGCACGCCCTCTACTGGAGCGAGCAGCGGCTGATCGGCGGCAGCGACCCGGTCGAGCTCGGCAAGAACAACTCCGGCCGCGGCGTCGGCGGCTCGATGGTCCACTTCGCGGGCTTCGCGCCGCGCTTTCACCCCTCCGACTTCGAGGTCGCGAGCCGCGACGGCGTGGCCGCCGACTGGCCGATCTCCTACGAGGAGCTGCGGCCCCACTACGAGCGCCTCGAGCAGGAGCTGCCGGTCGCCGGCGAGCACTGGCCGTGGGGCGACCCGCACCGCTACCCCCACTCCCCTCACCCGGTCGGTGGCGGGGCGCTGCGGATCGTCGCGGGGGCCGAGCGTTGCGGGGTCGAGATGCGGGTCGGGCCGGTGGCAATCGCCAACGGCTCCTTCGGCAACCGCCCGCACTGCATCTACCGCGGCCTCTGCCTGCAGGGCTGCAAGGTCGGCGCCAAGGCCTCGCCGCTGGTCACCCACGTTCCCGATGCGCTCGCCCACGGGGTCGAGATCCGCGCCGATTCGATGGCGACCCGGGTCGAGATCGACGCGGCCGGCCGCTGCACGGGCGTCACCTACTCCCACGCCGGCCGGGAGCACTTCCAGCGGGCCGAGGCGGTGGCCGTGGCCGGCTACTCGATCGAGACGCCGCGCCTGCTCCTGCACTCGACCAGCGAGCGCTTCCCGAACGGCCTCGCCAACGGCAACGACCTGGTCGGCCGCGGCGTCATGGTCCAGGGCGCGCCCCAGATCGGCGGCCGCTTCCCCGAAGAGCTGCGCATGTACAAGGCGCCGCCGCCGGAGATCGCCTCCGAGCAGTTCTACGAGACCGACGAGGGGCGCGGCTTCGCCCGCGGCTTCTCGATCCAGACCGTCGGCCCGCTGCCGATCGGCTGGGCCGAGCACGTGCTCGCCGACGGCCACTGGGGACAGGCGCTGCGCGAGTACATGCGCGACTACAACCACTGGTACGTGATCGGCGCGCTCAACGAGCTGCTGCCGCGGGCCGAGAACCGGGTGACGCTGGCCGAGGAGACCGACGCCAACGGGATGCCGGTCGCCCGCATGGACTACAGCCAGTGCGAGAACGACCGCGCCAACATCGCCTTCGGCAAGGAGCGGATGCGCGAAATCGTCCGGGCCGCGGGCGCCCAGGACGTGCTGGAGATCGACCGCTACGCGCACCTGGTCGGCGGCTGCCCGATGTCCGACTCCGCCGAGAGCGGCGTCGTCGACTCCGACCAGCGCGCCTGGGAGGTGCCGAACCTGTTCGTCGCCGACGGCAGCGTGATGCCGACGCAGGGCTCGGCCAACCCGGCGCTGACGATCATGGCACTCTCGGCTCGCCTGGCCGAGCGGCTCGCCGAGAAGCGCCTCAACCCCCGCAGCGGACACAGGGAAGCGGTGGGCGCATGAAGAGCCCCCGCGTCGTCGTCGTCACCGGAGCCTCCGCCGGCGTCGGCCGCGCCACGGCCAAGGCCTTCGCGGCCCGCGGCGATCGCATCGGCCTGCTCGCCCGCGGCGAGGAGGGTCTCGCCGCAGCCGCCAGGGAAGTGCGCGAAGCGGGCGGCGAGGCGCTCTGCATTCCCACCGACGTCGCCGATTTCGAGGCGGTCGAGGCGGCGGCCGAGCGCGTCGAGCGCGAGCTCGGCGCGATCGACGTCTGGGTCAACGACGCGATGGCGACGGTCTTCGCCCCCTTCGCGGAGGTCGAGCCGGCGGAGTACCGCCGGGCGACGGAAGTGACCTACCTCGGCTGCGTCTGGGGCACCAAGGCGGCACTGCGGCGGATGTTGCCGCGCGACCGCGGCGTCGTCGTCCAGGTCGGCTCGGCGCTCGCCTTCCGCGGCATTCCCCTGCAGGCGCCCTACTGCGGCGCCAAGCACGCGATCGAGGGCTTCAGCGAATCGCTGCGCGCCGAGCTCCTCCACGACCGCAGCGGGATTCGGGTCAGCATGGTCCATCTGCCGGCGCTGAACACGCCGCAGTTCGAGGTCGGCCGCACCAAGCTGCCGCGCCATCCCCAGCCGGTGCCGCCGATCTACCAACCCGAGGTCGCCGCCGCGGCGATCGTCTGGATCTCCGAGCACTGCCGCCGCCAGCTCTACGTCGGCGCCCCGACCGTGAAGACGGTGCTCGGCAACCGCATCGCCCCCTGGCTCGGCGACCTCTATCTCGCTCGCACCGGCTACGAAGCCCAGCAGACCGACGAACCGGTCGACCCCGAGCGGCCCGACAATCTCTTCGAGCCGGTGCCGGGCGACCATGGCACCCGGGGGCGCTTCGGCGAAGGCGCGCGCTCGGGCAGCGCCCTCACCTGGCTCTCGCGCCACCGCGGCCTGCTCGCCGGTCTCGCGGCGGGCTGCGGCGCCGGCGCGGCGGCGATCGGGCTCTCCCAGCGGCGCTGAGGCCAGGTGACCGAGGCTCAGCCCCCGATATCGAGCTACGGCCTGATCGGCGACCAGCGCAGCGCCGCGCTCGTCTCCTCGGCCGGATCGATCGACTGGTGCTGCCTGCCGCGGTTCGATTCCGGCGCCCTCTTCGCGCGGCTGCTCGACCGCGAGGGCGGCCACTGCTCGATCGCGGCCGAGCGCGCCCTGGGGCGCCGCTACCTGGACCAGACGCTGGTCCTGGAGACGAAGCTGGCGGGGGCCGGAGGCGAAGCGCGACTGCTCGACTTCTTCTGCACCGCGAAGGAGGATGAGCAACCCGGCCTGGTGCGAATCGTCGAGGGGGTGCGGGGCTCGCTGCAGTTGCAGGCCGAGGTCGTGCCGCGCTTCGACTACGGCGCGGTCTCGCCCTGGCTTCGCGAGGCGGGCGGGGAGAACTCCTTCGCGGCGATCGGCGGCGACGACGGCCTGCTGATCCGCGCCGACTTCGAGCTGGAGGTGGTGGACCACCATCGACCTTC
>Ga0193706_1000279_pt1 | contig 32688 bp, 26 predicted proteins | sample U3c1metaG_FD_160130 | JGI IMG/M metagenome (GOLD analysis project Ga0193706, IMG submission 160130) | Soil microbial communities from a riparian zone of the East river system, Colorado, United States - U3c1 | ecosystem: Environmental > Terrestrial > Soil > Riparian zone | place: USA: East River... | reverse complement strand
TCCGATTGATGAACCGATCGGGGCTCGCCTCGGCTTTGCTGCGCGCCGGGTCAGAAGAGCGCCCGTCGAGTGCGCGCCTGCGTCGCGCCGTGTCGACCTTGGGGGCGGGCGCTGCCGTGGCCTCGCTTACCGGTGAAGCAGCAGGCACCGGCGCAGGCGCGCTGGCGCCGGGTGTCGCCGGGTCGGCTCTGGCCAAGGCGGGGGCGGGGTCCGTTTCGATCGTACTCGCCGCCAAATGGGTGGGCATTGGGAGCCTCGGCGCGCTCGTCACGTTGGGTGCCGCAGAGATCGGCTCGCGTCGCGCCCCGACCCGCGATGCGCTCGAAACGCCCCACCTCGCGGCGCCCACGAGCGAGCCCGCCGCGCGCGCGCCCTTCGGTCATTCTCCGAGCACCATGGAGGGCACCGTTCCGCCCCCCGAGATCATCGAGGTGACCAAGCCGCTCGCCAAGGCCGTCGAAATCGCGGACCCTGTCGATGGCGAGATCGCACCGCGCACGGTTCCGAACGGTCCGGCGCCTGCGCCGCCAGCTCCCGCGTTGCTCCCGGTTCGTACGTCCGTCGCGACCGGTCAAGGCGTGACGCCGCGCACCGCGCTCGAGCCGCCGCGCAGCGATGTCGCCGCGCCGCCGCATGATCCCTCCGTCGCCTGGGCCGGGCAGCCTGCCGAGGAGAGGGCGCTCGGCGAGTCGCTCGCCGTGCCCGAGGAGTTGGCAGCCGACCCGAAAGCGCAGATCCCTGCCGGCCAGACGCTCCTTCGCCTGTCCAAAGAGGTCGCTCTCGTCGATCGCGCTTGGGGGGCGATGAAACGCAGCGAGTTTTCGCGCGCGTTGATCGAGCTGGCGAACTACGAAGAGCAGTATCCCGAGCTCGGTCTTCATCCCGAGGTCCTCTTTGTCCGGATGGAAGCGGAAGACCGCCTCGGGCGCGTTGCGGCTGCCAAGCGGGAAGCGGCACGCCTTCTCGCTTCGTATTCCCAAAGCGCTCAGGCTGGCCGTGCGCGTGCACTTTTGCAGCGCCCTTGAGCGGCGCTCGGGCGCCGGTGGGCCGCGCCCGTGAAGCTGAAAGTGAACGTGATCAAAAGGTCGTGCGCCGGGGATTAGCCACTATGAAATCGATCGCCGATAGCCGAGCGTGGAGCGCGACCCTTTTACTCGTGGCTGCTTGCGGCAGCGGAACCTCGTCCCTGGGCGGCGGTCCGGACGTGGGCGGTGCCGGCGGCGCCGGTGCCGGAGGTTCATGGGGCAGCGGCGGAACATGCGCCCCCTCAGCGTGCGCCGACGGCGCGGGCACCGGCGGCAGCCCGAATCCCGACGACGGCGGCGGCAGCGCAGGGACCGGCGGCAATCCGAATCCCGACGACGGCGGCGGAAGCGCGGGCACCGGCGGCAACCCGAATCCCGACGACAGCGGCGGAACTGGCGGCAGCGGCGGCACGATGGTCGACGCGTCAGGTCCGGGCGGAGGTGGGAACGGTGGCGGCCCGACCCTGGACGCCATGGTTCCCGAGGGCGGCGGGAGTCCGATCGACGGCGCGATTGCCGATAGCGGAGGTCCCATCCCTCCCACCGGCGACGCTTCACCGTGCACGGGAGAAGTCATCGTCCACGATTTCAACATCCAGACCGCAGCCTTGACGGCCATCAACAAACCGCTCCCCATTTTGGCCGAGGACGCGGCCCGCGTGACGAGGCTGATGGTGCTGTTTTCCGAGTCGAGCCCCCTTACGTCCTTCCGCGGCCTCGAATGCTTCTCAGCCTTGGAGGATTTCCAGGCGACAGGGCCCGACCTGCGTTCGCTCGGCTCGCTCGACCTGTCCCCTCTGACCATGCTGCCCGCCCTGCGGGCGTTCACGCTCTCGCCGAATCACGATGTCGACTACGGCGCCCCGTTCGCGAATTTGGATCTGTCACCACTCGGCAAAATACCGAACCTCGCCGATCTCTCGCTCGGTACGAACGCCGTCGCCGACCTCGCTCCCCTCGCTCTTCTTCCCAACCTGGGCGCGCTCATTTTTCATAGCGACAGGGTCGTGGATCTCTCCCCCCTCGCTGGCGCAACGAAGCTTACCCGGGTCATCGTGGGCGGTAAGCTCATCAAGGACATTTCCCCGCTCGCGAGCGCCCTTCGAGCGAGCAATGCGCCGTCGGCCACAGTCATCGGAACGTCGGTCAGCGACTTGTCGCCATTCGCGAATAACCCGAGCCTGAGAACCATCTCCGTCACGGGAAGTCCCGTCGCCGACATGACCCCGCTGCTATCCCTTCCGAACTTGACCAACCTCAACCTGAGGGACTGTTTGGTGACGAAAATCGGGCTCAGCCCATCGATGAAGACGCTCGACCTGTCCGGCAACTCGATTACCGACTGGTCGCCGCTCGCAACGAGCCAGATCCACATTCTGGCGGTTCGTCGCAATGCGATCACCGATCTTGCCCCCTTCGTGCGCATGATGGCCCTCGACAACGGCGGGGCGCTCGACGTCCTCGAAAATCCCGTCGACTGCACGACGCAGATCCCCAACATCTGGGCCCTGCAGCAGCGCGGCGTCGAGGTGAAGCAAGATTGTCAGCCCTAGTCCCCGCTCAGACTCGATCTAGACCGTAGGGTCAATCGATACACGGATGGATGCGCAGCTGGTAGCGTCAACATCGGCGGAGGACCTAGCCCGAGTCGCACGTCAGGACGCCCCACGAGACGGTGAGGCGTCGCAACGCAGATCAAGGGTGGGAGATCGTGCTCTTCGAAGAAGTGCTTTGTGCTTCCGCGCGCGGTTCGGATGGCGCATACGGTCGGTCTTCGATCAATGAGTCGTACGAGCCTGGTCGCGACGCGCCATGAGGAGCGCATCGAGGCACCGCGTGGCGACGTGAAGCCGCTCATCGATCTGGCGTGGATTCAGAACACGCGCCCATGGCCACGGAGCCAAGCCCCAAATCATCACCCATCTCGTCAAATCGACTGGCCCTCGACGCCAATGACTGCTCGGCCACGGTCGTCGGTCCACGCGGATCGGAGCGCCGACGCCGGCGAATCAGGAACGCCGCGGTCGCGACGATGGCGCGCGCCCGAAGAAGGAGGTGTCGTCGTCGATCGTTCTGCAAATTGACCATCAATCAATAAAGGTCTAATACGTTCATTGCGTTTGCGCCGAGCCTATCGCTCGTGTCGTCGTTCGACTGCCTCCACTCGAGGGTTCCAAAGGAGGAAGCATGGTTTTACGATTGCCGGCTGGTTTGTGGGTTGCCGTTATTTCTGCACTGTACGCGGGGTGCAGCCCGCAGGGCGCGTCCACCCGAGGGAATGGGACCGCGGGGGCCGGTGCAGATCCTACGACGACTGGCGGGAGCGGAGGCAGCCCCGGCACCGGTACGACTGGCGGTACGACCACGGGGGGCGGCGGTACCTCGATCGTCATCACGCTTCCCGAAGGTGGTTTGGATGCCAAGCTGCTCGAGGAGGCCGAGGCCTGCAGCACGATCCGGCTCGAGACCGAGGTGAAGGTCATCACGACTACGGTCGAGAAGGTGGTCCAAGTCCCGGTCGATCTTTACTTCATGGTCGACAAGTCCACCTCGATGCTCGAGATCGACCAGGGCAATACTGTGGACCGCTGGACCGCCCTCACCACCGCGATTGGGCAGTTCGTCGATTCTGCGTCCAATCCTGACGCCAGCGTGCCGACGGATGACGGGGGGACTGCGAGCATGGGAGTCGGCATGGCCTTTTTCCCGGTCGCCGGCCTTTTCGGAGTTCTCGGCTCGTGCACGGTGGCCGACTATGCGGCAGCCATCGTTCCGGTCGCCCCGCTTCCCGGCAACGCGGCGCCCGTCAAGACTGCCTTCGCCAGCCAGACGGCGCTGCCGAACACGCCGACCTTGCCCGCCATCCAAGGGGCGATTCAATACGCAACCAGCTACCAAATGGCGAACCCCACCCGCAGGGTCGTTATCGTTCTTGCCACGGACGGAGAGCCGAATCTGTGCAACAGCACGGTTCAGGCGGTCGCGGACGAAGCGGCGAGAGCATTCGGGCAGATGCCTCCCTTGTCCACCTACGTGCTCGGAATCGGTCCGAGCACCGGAAATTTGAACACGATCGCACAGGCCGGCGGCACGAAAACCGCGTTCATGGTCACGAGCTCCGGAGCCGACCAGCTTCTCATGGCGCTCAACGCTATTCGCACGCAAGTGCAGACGACGACCACGACGACGACAGTGGCCGGCACCAAGATTGCGTGTACGCAGCCTCTCGACCCTTCCCAGCGCGAGCTCGATTGGGCGGCGGCGAGAATCAGCCGCGAAGCGAATAAGATCACGACGCCCGTGCCGCCGGTGGCCGATGCCGCCGCCTGCGGTAGGTCGGAAGGCTGGTACTACGACAACCCGAAGGCGCCGACCCAACTCGTCTTTTGCCCCGTCACGTGCGAAGGGCTCTCCCCAGAAACGGGAATCAGCCGAGTCAACGTCGATATCCCTTGCGTACTTCCTCCTCGAAAACCGCCCTCCTGAAGGCTCGCGTTCGCTCGCCGGGCGCTCGTCTGCGCGCTTGCAGCTCGCCCGGTGAATCCGTCATCGCGCTGCTCGCGGCGATCTCCACCGTCGACGCCGATGCGCTCGAGGGAGCGACGTCTGGATCAGGAGCTCGACGCCTCAAGGATTCGGGCCAGGCCGAACCCGAAATCGGTGGCGTCCTCGTCGGCGTATTCGAAGGTGCCGGCAAGGAGGTGATCGATGGCCCCGGCCGGCGTTCAAGTCTTCGTCGCGCTCGAGCCCGTCGACATGCGTTCTAGGTTCGAGCGCAGCACACGCACGACGTCCCCGAGCAGCCCCATGTCGACCCCACGCACTACGCGGATCCGCGCCCCCGCCGACCTCCTCCACGGTCATCTCCGCAAACGCCGGCTCTGGTCGCCGCACGCGGACCCGCATAAACTCCTGCGGGCGAACCGCCGCGGGAACAACGCTCACCGCTGCTCGGTGCCGTCGTGACGCTGGCTCCGACGTCGTCGTCGTCCTCTCGGCCTTCAGCTGAATTCTTTGCCTCTCCAACCGCGCTGTTAATATTTTCGCGTTGACGACGCGCGCTTCAGCGTGGATACGACGCTTGGTACGGGGCATCGACCGTGACCTTGGCGACGCGCGCCAAGGCCAAGGGGCGATCTTTATCAAGGGGTCAAATCATGAAGAAAGCCGTCGCAATCCTTTTGGGTCTCGGGGTGGTCGCCGGAGCCACGCACGCGTTAGCGGGTCGCAAGCTGCCCAACACCGTCGTCATCAACGGCAACAATTTTGCGGGCACACCAGGGGACGCCCGCGCGTCGGCGGATACCCAGCAGTACATTGGCTGCGTCATTGGTGGCAACAGCCAGGGTTTCACGGGTTTTTGTGCCGCCAAAAACTCGGCGGGTGTTACGAAAACCTGCGCTTTCAATTCCACGGGTGGCTTCGGTCAGGCCGTGGCCTCGATAAGTGCCCTTTCGAACATCTCGGTTTGGTACGACGCCGGCGGCAATTGCACGACGATCCAAGTCGACAACAGCTCCTACAATCGCCCCACTACCCCGTGACATGAAAGGCATCGTGGGTGCCGCCTTGGTCACCGCCGTGGCCGCGGTGGGGTACGCTGCGGGAACCTATCGTTCGGCTCCCGCAGCGGTCGTTCGAGAAGCCCAGCCCGCGAGGCTCGCGGCGGAAGCGCCGCTCACACGCGTGGACATCGCCGCGGTGGTGCGAGCCGAGTTGGCGCAAATGCCGCTGCCTGCGCCAGCTCCTATCGCGACGGCCAGCGCGGCACCGCCACCCGCAGCTTCCGAGGATCGACAAGAAGCGCCGAAGCAAGTGTCCAATCCCGAAGCGCGTGCCCGCGCCCAGGCCATCGTCAACGACGCGATTCACTTCGCAACGTGGACCGACCACGATCGCGAGCTACTCCGAGAGCAGTACGCGCAACTGGGGAGCGACGATTGGCTGGAAATGACGCGAGCCTTGTCCGTTGCCATCAATAGCGGCAAGCTCCGCGTCGACACGCAGGGCCTTCCGTTCTGACAAACGAGCGTCGGCTCGTTTCACGTGCGGGTCCCCCCGTTTTCCCAGGATGAAAGACGGCCCGCATGACCTCCCTCCACCATACGTGCCGTTTGCCGTCTTTGCGCACCCGCCCTGCGCGGCCGCCGCTACCAGCGGTTGCAGGTACGCGACGTGAGCACGGGCGACACGACCGTGTTGCAGCGCACCCTGAGACCCGCGAGCATCCAGTCGAGGCTCGCGCGCGTGCGCTCCATCTGGTCTTGGGACCGCCCGTCTCGACCAAAAGAGGCGGCTCGATGTACGGAAGATGGTTACCTCGTAGAGGTACGGCTTTTTGCCTTCGTCGCTGCCGAACCGCAGGCGGTTTGCCGGGCGTGCCGTCGCCGCTCTTCGTATCGGCAGTGTCGAGCAGCGCCTAGCCTTTGATGTCCCGCAGCTGAAGAGTGACGCTCCGCGCTTGTCGAGCGCGTGGTTCATGGTTCCCTCAAGAGGGCTCGATCGTTTTGCATCGCGACGACGAGCCGTTTGCTTTCGGCCGGCCGGAGACGCCTCAACGTCGCTTCGGTTTGCTTGGCTTGGCGCTCGTCGGCGAACAAGATCTTCGCGAGCTGGCGTCGTCGGCCGACGAACACGAACAGCGAGCGGCGCGGCTCGTACCCCATGCGCTCACGCACCATCCCGCTCAGACGCTCGAACCCAAAACGCTTGTCGACCGGCTCGAGCGCGACGAAGACTTGAACGCCGGCCGGGATCATCGATCCCTGCCGGATCCGCTCCGCCACTTTGCCCGTGTCTGCTCTGTCACGCGCCAAGAGCATGCAGCCTCCCGCCATCACGCGGAAGTCCGCCCCCTCGTGCAGCGGTTACACGAACCCGCTTCATGACCTATTCTGCTCCAACTAGGTCATCGGGTCTAGACAGCCAGTCCGCGGTCGCGATGGGCCGCCGTGTCCCTCGGCTTCTCAGAAATCCCGCATCTGCTTGCGGATTTTCCCGAGCGCCTGCTCTTGGAGCTGCCGAATTCGCTCGCGCGACAGGTTGTACTTGTCGCCGATCTCTTTCAGCGTGAGCTCGTCCTCGTCGTCGAGGCCGAAGCGCCAGCGGATGATGCGCGACTCGATGGGGGTGAGCGTTCCGAGCAGCCGTCGTACCTCGTCCGCCCACTTCTGGTTGGCGAGGTTGTCGTACGGGGAGAGGGCGTTTTCCTCCTGGAGGAAGTCGATGAAGCGCCGGCCGTCTTCGTCGCCCACGGGGCGATCGAGCGAGAACGGGGTCTCGGCGTAGAAGTCCTTCACCTTCTCCAGCTTCTCGCGGGGGATGCCGGTCTCTTTCTCGAGCTCGTCGATGGTGGGCTCGCGGCCGACGCGGGCGATGATGGCCTGCGTCGTGCGCGCCACGCGGTTGTACGTGTCGAGCATGTGCACGGGAATGCGCACCGCGCGACCCTTGTCGGCGAGAGCGCGGCTGATGGCGTGACGAATCCACCACGACGCGTACGTCGAGAAGCGGTAGCCGCGCGTGTGGTCGAACCGCTCGACGGCCTTCATGAGGCCGATGTTCCCCTCCTGGATGAGGTCGATGAGCGGCAAGCGACCGCGGTTGTAGCGGCGCGCAATGGAGACCACGAGACGGAGGTTCGCCTTGACGAAGCGGTTCTTCGCGTCGTGCTGGCGAATGTAGGTCGACTCGACCTTTTCGATGTAACGCCGGTAGGCCGGCGTCACCTGAATGACCGAGCGCGTCACGTCCTCGTCGTCTTCGATGTCGCGCTCGCGCACGACGTCGCGAGCGATGCGATTGGCCCGCGCCATCCACAGCCGATCGCTGTCGGGCAGGCGGATGGACCGCGCGAGAGCAGCGGAGAGGTTGGTCCAGCGGCGCTCCTGATCGGGCGACAGCTTGGCGCGCTGCTTTTTCAGCGTCTTGAGCGCGCGGCGCATGTCCGGGATCTGCGGAGCCTGAATCTCGGGGTCGTTGGCGCGGCGGATCTCGTCCTCGATGGAGTCGAGGATGAGATCGGTGATGGAAACGAAGGAAAGGAGCGCGGCCCAATGATCGACCTCGGCCTGCTCGACGGCCTTGGCCGTCTGCAGCTCCTCGTCGGGGCCCATCACCTGGTGCGCAGCCATGTCCCGGAAATACCGAGCCAGCATCGAGTCGCCGCCGCCTTCTTCGATGGCGCGGAGGTCCTGCGGAGAGGGCTCCGGGGCTACGCTCAGTGCGGCCGCGGCCTGGGGCGGGTCGGTCAGCAGCTCCGGCGTGAAATCACCGTCGGCGTCGTTCGGAGGGGGCGTCGACGACTGGCTCCCCGCCAGCCGTACGGGCGGGTGCTCCGCCATATCGTCGTCGAGAGGCGTTAGCTTTGCGGCGGTGGCGCGGTTTTTCATATCAATCATAGCTGCTCCCTGCACCCTTTGGGTGCGGGCCTCCGGTGGCGCAATAGGACGACCGGGACTGCAATTGGTTCGACGATGGGGGAAGAGGAACGTCCGATTACAACCTTCATACCTATCGAGACATTCCCGCTGGAGATCCCCCCTCCCCAGAAGGGGACCCCCTCTAGCACAAAAACCAATCTGGGTCCGGTGTCCTCGAAAGTCATCTTGTGAGTTCCCGCTCTCGCTCTGTCCGACCGGATAAAAACGTTAAGATCTCAGATTGTTAGGGTGCAAATTTCGATCCAAATAATTCTTGCGTCGATCCTTTGCCGACCAGGATCGCCGAAGCGCAGTTGGGTCGGCCAACTTCCCTCGATCGATCCGTTCGTCTATCAACTCCCTTGGATATCGTTTGCTTCCGATAGTTTCGGCGATGACGGTTGAAAAACCCGCTTTGATTCGTGTCTTCTTCTTCTACGGCGGACTTTGCCGGAAGGTGTTAGTCCATCGGGCCCTTTTCTCCTGGTTCGTCATTGCAGCGACACTGCAAGGCATCGGCCATGCCTTGATGGCAATGGCGGCGGCATCCTTGGGAACGGCATTCGTTGCGAATTCCCTTCCCCGTTCCTTCTTTTTCGGCGCGGCCCCCGATCCGTGGACTCTGGCTTTGGTCGGAGTGCTCGCCACGGTGACGAAAGGGGCGGGCGCGACGGCCGGCGCGACACTTCAGTCGCGGTTGGCGCAAAACGTCGCAGGTTGGGTGCGCCGTGATGTAGCGTCACGCCTACTGGTAACGGGAAGCACGCTCCCGGCCGGCCCGCTGGCTGCCCGCTTGTCCGTGGGCGTGCGGGACGTCGAGCGGGGCGTCGAGGACGGTTTTCTCGGGGGGCTGCGGGCGTGCCTTTCCCTGGCGCCTCTGGGCCTGGCTCTGGCCTTGGTGAGCAGCCAACTGGCCTGGGCAGCGGCGCTGGTCCTCGCCCCTTTTGGGGCCCTCCTGTCGCTCGCACGAGGGACCTGGAAGCGGTCGTATGCCCGTGCCTCGTTGGCCGCAGAAGGGATCCACCAAGAGGTGGACGAGCTCGTCGCGCACATGGATGTGTGGCGCGCCTATGGCGCGGCGGAGCCGGTTTGCCGGACGCTCGATGGGCTGGCCGCGCAGGCGGCTCGAGCTGCCGGCCACGCGGAGGGCTCGAGGGCTGCCCTTTCCAGCGCCAACGAGGTGCTGGCGGCCGTCACGCTCGTTGCCTGCGTGGGCCTCGCTCGGTGGCTTTCGCTGCCGCTCGGCGATGGGACGCTGATCGCTTTCGCGGTGCCGTTCTTTCTGGCCTACCGTCCGCTACGCGATCTCGGCGATGCGCGCACGGCGCTCGAACGAGGGGCCGCGGCGCTGGCATCGCTCGAACGAACGGCGCGCGCGATGCCTTCGCCGCCCGTCGCGACGCTGACGTCGACTGCGCCGACGATACGAAGCTGGGACCGCGCGGTGCTCGAGGTGCGTGGGCTCGGTGTCGTACGCGGTGACGGTGAAGCGCCGCGCACGTCGTTCGTCGTGCGTCCCGGGGAGATCGTAGCCATCGTCGGGCCGACCGGCTCGGGCAAGACCACGTTGCTCCGCGCGCTCTTGGGCCTCGAGCCGGACGCGATGGGATCCATTCGCTACGGAGATGTGGAGCTATCGCGCGCGGGGGTGGGACCCTCGGCGCGACCGTTCGCCTGGGCGCCGCAGGATGCGCCGCTGCTCGCCGGTACATTGGAAGAGAACGTGCTCTTCGATTCGGAGGACGCGCGCGCCGCGATGGTCGTCCTTCGCTCGATGGGCGCGGAGAGGCTCGCGCGCGATTGCGCCGGGGTCGAGCTCGGCGCCTCGGGACGTCCGGTATCGGGCGGCGAACGCAAATGGATCGCGCTGGCGCGGGCCATCGCGTCCGGCCTACCCGTGCTGTTGCTCGACGAGCCGACGGCGGGGCTCGACACGACGGCGCAAGAGAGGATGTTGGCGGAGCTCCGGCGTCTTCGCGCGACCCGCGCCATCGTTCTCGTCACGCACCAGCAGGCTGCGATTCGCTCCGCCGATCACGTGGTCGTGGTCGGATCGGGCGGCGATCAGAACTGGGCCAAAAACCGCGGATCGTTCTCGAAGAACAGACGAACGTCGGGGACGTCGTAGCGAAGCATCGCCACGCGCTCGATGCCCATGCCGAAGGCAAACCCCGTGTAGCGCTCGGGGTCGATGCCGGTGTGCTCGAAGACGACGGGGTGGATCATGCCCGACCCGAGGATCTCGATCCATCCGGTGAACTTGCAGATGCGACAGCCGGGACGCGATCCGTCGGCTTTTTTGCAGAAGACGCAGCCGATGTCGACCTCGGCGCCCGGTTCGACGAAGGGGAAGTAGCTCGGGCGAAAGCGGACCGGCGTCTTCGGTCCGTAGATGCGCTCGGCGAACGAGTTGAGGACGCCTTTCAGCTGCGCGAAGGTCACCCCCTCGTCGACGAGAAAGCCTTCCACCTGGTGGAACATCGGCGAATGGGTGACGTCCTCGTCCTTGCGGTACACGGCCCCGGCGCTGACCACGGCGAGGGGGGGCTTGTTGGCGAGCATTTCGCGCACCTGGACGTTGCTGGTGTGCGTGCGCAAAAGAAGGCCAGGCCGGATCCAGAAGGTGTCCTGCATGTCGGTCGCCGGGTGATCGGGAGGGAAACCGAGCTTGGTGAAGTTGTAGTCCTCCAGCTCGACCTCGGGACCGTGGGCGACGACGAAGCCGAGGTCGCGAAACGCCGCCAGGACGTCGTCCTTCACTTGCGTCAGCGGGTGCAGGTGGCCGCGCGGCGCCGGCACGCGCCCCGGCAGCGTGATGTCGTAGGGCGTGGCGTTGAGATCGGCTTCGCGCGTCGCGCGGTCGATGGTCGCCAGCCGTTCGACGAAGGCCGTCTCGACCTCCGCCTTCAGCTGATTGACCTTTTCTCCGACGACCTTGCGCTGTTCGGCAGGGAGCGCGCCCATACGGCGCAAGAGCTGGGTGAGCTCCCCTTTTTTGCCGAGAACGCGGGCGTGAGCATCGCGCAGCGATTGCTCGGTCGTCGCGGCGGCGAACGCTTGACGGAAGTTGTCGCCGAGCTTTTTCAGCCCCTCTTCGATTTCCGCTGCGGGGTCGTCCTTCACCGAGCGCTAGGTGCGAGCGCCTTGGGCGAGCTTGGCGAGCGCGGTGAAGGCCGGCGGATCGATCACGGCGATGTCGGCGAGGATCTTGCGGTCGATGGTGATGTTCGTCCGCTTGAGCTGGCCGATGAGGCGCGAGTACGTCGTGCCGTTGGCGCGCGCCGCGGCATTGATGCGCGCGACCCACAGCCGGCGAAAGTCGCGCTTGCGGCGCTTTCGGCCGATGTACGCGTATTGCCAGGCCTTGTGAACGACCTCGATGGCGACGGCGAAAAGGCGTGACCGGCCGCCCCAGAAACCTTCGGCACGGTCGAGAATGCGGTTGCGGCGGCGGCGCGCCTTGAATCCACGTTTGGCTCGGGGCATCGCGTCCTACCTCATCCGTACGGGAGCATGAGCTTGATGCGCTTTTCGAACGACTTGCTCACCATGTCGTTCTGGCGCAGACGCCGAAGCCGCTTGCGCGACTTCTCTTGCATCCCGTGATTGCCGCCGCCCTTGGAGCGGCGGACACGGCCCGATCCCGAAATGCGGAATCGCTTGGAGGCCGCTCGGTTGGTCTTCATCTTGGGCACGGTAGGCTCCTTTTGCCGCGCTCTCGGGGGCTGCCTGATCGGCCCAACGCGTGGTTGGGCGCGCCGGCGGAAGGCATTGAAAGAGGCCTCGGAGAAGCGGGGGGCGAATCTTTGAAGCGAATTTCACTTTCTGTCAAGCCGCTTACGTACCCTTCAGAGAATCCAGCAAGGCGAGCGCTTCGCGGTCGTGCTCATCCGAGCGGCTTTCACAGCGGTTCGCCGCATCTTACGTGGTCGCCTCGCTGAATGGGCCGATGGCGATTCGAGTAGGGCGAAGAACTGACAGCGTCGTGCTACGGGCAGGTCTTCACCTGGAAGCGCCGGGTCTTGAGCAGGGCCTGGTTCGGACCCCGCTCGACCCAGGCGACCATCATCAAGCCGCCCGACGTCATCGCCACCGAGGACGGGCCCAAACTGGCGGGGGGCAGGTTGGTGAGGGTGACGAAGAAGCTCGCGGGGTTCATCGGCATGCCGGCGAGACTCGGCCCTCCGTCCTGTATCGTCGTGGCAAGGCGGGTGATTCCCCCGAGAATGGCTGTGTTCATGACGGTCGGGCGGGCGGCGTCGGGGGCCGTGATTTGGAAGACGGCGGCGATGTCGCGGTCCATGCCTCCCGTGACCCGCGCGGAAGCAGCAGCGGGGCTGATCGCGGGCAGCGCGCTACCGCTGCCCGCCGGTGCGCCGGCGGCGACACATTGCGCCGCCTCGCAGCTCGACACCGCGTAAAGGAGCGAAGGGGTGCCGGCCCGCTCGAAGGACCACATGATGAAGTTGAGAGGCAACCCAGCTTCGCCGGTCGCCGTCGTCGCCACGCCCCGCCGCCGGCCGCCGGGGACATCGCCGATGAGCGCCGTGAGCACGTTGCTGCCGCGTGTCCAGAGCTCGGTCTGCCCTTGATCGTCAGTGCTGCCGAGTTCCGTCGTCTCGAGGGCGGCGTGAACGCCGTTGTTGGCGGCGAGGGGCGCGAAACCGATCACCCGCTTGGTGCTGAAAGCTTCGCTGGTGCTGCTGGCATCGGAGTAATAGAGCTTGCCTTGCTGTACCCACATGCCGGGTGGCTCGCCGAGCGCGGCCGGCAAAAGGCGCGGCGCCGGGCCTCGCGGGCTCGCGTCGAAACCGGTGATGCCGAGGTCGAACCTGGTGGGTTGCATGACGGACACGCGCAAATTCAGATCGACATCCATCTGGTACATCCCCGTCGCTGCGGCGCCGACCGGCTTGGCGGCGCCGAGAAGCCGGATGCGACGCGGAACGCCGCGGATGGCGAGCCCGGGGCTCGACGACAGCGATTCGAACCTGTTCGAGCTGATGGCATTGAGGTCGGCCGAGACGGGGCTTATCTCGGGGCGCTCGTCGTACTTGCGGATGACGACGCTGCTCGTGGTCGCGTTGCGCTTCCAGAAACCGAGAACGAGGTCGGTGCCATCGGCGACAAGGCTCGGGTAGCCAATGTCGTCGGCTTGGTCGGCGATCTCGGCGTCACCTGCCACCGAAGCCACGGCCAGGCCCGCGTAAGAGCGCGGCGGCAGGCACGTCTTGTCCGTGCCGCACTGGTAACGGGTGCACCCGTCGACGGTGTCGACGGGTTGGCAATCGAGGTCACCGTTGCAGCTCGTGCCCGCATCGTGACCAGCATCGGCATCCCCCGCGCCGCCGCCCGCCCCGCTCGAACCGGCAGCGCCGCTCGCACCGCCGGTGCCGCTCGCACCGGCAGTGCCGCTCGCACCGGCAGTGCCGCTCGCGCCGCCGGCCGCTCCGTTTTTCTGCAGGGCTTCGGTGTCGAGAAGAAGACTACATGCAGAGGCCCCTACGAAGGACAAGGCCAAAGCAAGGCGGACCGATCGCATTCGTAGCTCCTTCGCTGAGGGCAACTCCACTCGCATCATCCTTCGCATGGAGGGGCGGCTCGGCGGCACTGGGCCGTCAGAACCGCCAGGTCGCTTCGAGTCGGCCGCCGTGCGGGCCGACCCCACCCGCGATCGACGGTTTGGAACTGCTGGCGGTCTCGTGCGAGCCGCCGGCGGTAAGAAGTAGAATCGCGCCGACGCCAACGCCCACCACGGCCACGCCGGTCAAGACGTCGCTCACCAACGCCATCGATTGGATCGAGCTCACCGTGTCGTCGGGGCAATTCGGTTTGCATTTCTTGTCGGCATCGTCGTACTTGCTCTTGGCGACGAGACCGGTCACGACGGCGCCGATCGCCGCCGCGCCGCCGACTCCGAATGCGATGAAAGCCGGTGCGCGATTGGGACCGCTGGCGAGTGGCGGGGCGGGCGGCGGCGGTGGTGGCGCGGCCGTTGCCGCGGGCGCCAGCGGCGCGCTCGGCGCTGCAGGGAGCGTCGCGCTGGGGGCCGGGGAGGGGGGCGGCATCGCCTCGATGCGCTTCTTGAGATTCGCGATGCGCGTCTCGTGGGTCGTGCGCTCCGGGCTCTTCGGATCCTCTTCCAAGTACTTGGTGAGCGCGTCGACCGCTTCCTGCAGCTTGCCCATGCGCTCGTAGACGTTGGCGATGTTGAGGAGCAACGGCGACCGTTTGGAGAGCGCGTACGCAGCTTGGAATTCTCGCAGCGCGTTCTCGTAGTCGCTCTGCTGGAGGTAGGCCGCTCCCGATTCGAAATGGCGGCGTGCATTCTCGTCGTCGGTTTGGGCGCTGAGCGGCAGCGTGCCGGCCATGAGCGCCGTGCAAAGTCCGATCGCGAGCAAGGGTCGCCCATGCCGCCGTCCCCGACGAGATCGACCGACGCCCAACACCGCCTTCGTGTTCGCCATGGCTTGCCTTTCGACCGGAGGTAGCTCGCTTTCCAGCATACCTGGGTGGCAAGATTAGGTCAGCCTCGCCGTTTCACCGCATTTCCTGGGAAACCTGGAGGAAACTCGCCGCCAGCGTAGGGAAATAGGCGCGAGCCGCCGCTGCGCGCTCCGAGGCACGCGTCGCGCGACGCCGAACTTCCGAGCGTTCCGGGGTGCGTCGATGCGGGATGGGTTCCACCGAAAGCGCCTTCTGTGCTACTGCGAGCCCGCCGTCATGCCGCGCCGAACCGACCTCGAGAAAATCGCGATCATCGGTTCGGGGCCGATCGTGATCGGGCAGGCCTGCGAGTTCGACTACTCGGGCACCCAGGGGGCCAAGACCCTCGCCGCGGTCGGCTACCAAGTGGTTCTCGTCAATTCCAACCCGGCCACGATCATGACCGATCCGGATCTCGCGCTTCGGACCTACGTCGAACCGCTCGAGCCAGAGACGGTGGCGCGCATCCTCGCGCGCGAACGCCCCGACGCTCTCTTGCCCACACTGGGCGGGCAGACCGCCTTGAACCTCGCGCTCGCGCTGGACGCCGATGGGACGTTGCAGAGGCTCGGTATCGAGCTCATCGGCGCTTCTCCCGCCGCCATCCGCAAAGCAGAAGACCGCCTGCTTTTCCGGGAGGCGATGACGAAGATCGGCTTGGCGTCGCCCCGTTCGGGGTACGCGCATTCGATCGAAGAAGCGCGCCGCATCGTGGCCGAGCTCGGGTACCCGGCCATCCTGCGGCCGAGTTTCACTTTGGGGGGGAGCGGCGGCGACATCGTGTTCACCGCGGCCGAGCTCGAACCCAAGGTGGGATGGGCGCTGGAGCAGAGTCCGAGCCGGGAGGTGCTGGTCGAGGAGAGTGTGCTCGGCTGGAAGGAGTACGAGCTCGAAGTCATCCGCGACAAGAAGGACAACTTCATCGTCGTCTGCTCCATCGAGAACGTCGACCCGATGGGGGTGCACACCGGGGACTCGATCACGGTGGCTCCTTCGATGACGCTGACCGATCGCGAATACCAGCGTCTGCGTGACGCGGCCCGTGCCGTGATGACCGAAATCGGCGTGGAGACCGGTGGCTCGAACGTGCAGTTCGCGGTCAACCCCAAGGATGGCCGCTTCGTCGTCATCGAGATGAATCCGCGCGTCTCGCGATCGAGCGCCCTCGCGTCGAAGGCGACCGGCTATCCCATCGCCAAAGTTGCCGCCAAGCTCGCCGTCGGATTCACGCTCGACGAGCTCACCAACGACATCACCCACACCAGCGCCGCCTTCGAGCCGACCATCGACTACGTCGTCGTGAAGTGGCCGCGCTTCGCCTTCGAAAAATTCCCTGGTGCGGACGGCCGGCTCGGCACGCAAATGAAGAGTGTCGGCGAGGTGATGGCCATCGGCCGAACGTTCCCCGAAGCGCTGCAAAAAGCGGCGCGATCGCTGGAGACGGGGCGCGACGGCCTGGTGAGCCTCTACGACAAGGTCGACTACGTGGCGCTGGCCGAAACGCCGCAGCACGCGCGCGACCTCGCCATGGACGCTCCTCCCGCGCCGGCGGCCGCTGCCGCGGCGAAGACGCGAACGCCGGCCGAGCTGCGTGAAGCGCTGGCCAAGCTGGTGGCCACGCCGACGAGCGATCGGCTCTTTTACGTCGCTGACGCCATGCGCGGGCCGGTGCACATGACCGACGACGAGCTCAACCGGCTCACCGCCATCGATCCTTGGTTCTTGGCCCAAATCCGCAGGATCGTCGACGCTGAGAGCAAGCTCGGGCTCTCTGCGGGAGCTCTGCGCGACGCCAAGCGCCTCGGCTTCACCGACACGCGCATTGCGGCGCACACCGGCACCAAGGCCGAGGACGTCCGTCGCGCGCGCGATCAGCACGGCGTTCGCCCCGTCTACCAGCGCGTCGATAGCTGTGCCGCCGAATTCGTCGCCCACACGCCCTATCTCTACGCGACGTACGAGACCGAGAGCGAGAGCGATCCCTCCGACCGACGCAAGGTGCTCATCCTGGGCGGGGGGCCGAACCGCATCGGCCAGGGGATCGAATTCGACTACTGCTGCGTCCATGCCGTTCTCGCGTTGCGCGAGCTCGGCCTGGAGACGATCATGGTCAATTGCAATCCGGAGACCGTGTCGACCGACTACGACACTGCCGATCGGCTCTATTTCGAGCCCCTCACCTTCGAGGACGTTCTCGCCATCTGCGAAGAGGAAGCCAAGCGCGGCAAGCTCGAAGGCGTGATCGTGCAGTTCGGTGGGCAAACACCACTCAAGCTCGCGGTGCCCCTTTGCAACGCCGGCATCCGGCTACTCGGGACGAGCGCCGATGCCATCGACCGCGCCGAAGATCGGGAGCGGTTCGACGCGCTCTTGTCGAAGCTCGCCTTGCGCCGGCCGCGCGGCGGCATCGCCCGCGGCATTTCCGAAGCGTTTCGCGTGGCGCAGGAGATCGGCTACCCGGTGCTGGTACGCCCGTCGTACGTGCTCGGCGGCCGCGCCATGATGATCTGCTATTCGGACGACGATCTCGCGGCCTACGTGGCGCTGGCCGTGGAAGCGGCGCGCGAGGCCGGCACGCAGACCATCCTCGTCGACGAGTTCTTGCAAGGCGCCATCGAGGTCGACGTCGACTGTCTGAGCGACGGAACCCGCGTCGTCATCGGCGGCGTGATGCAGCACATCGAGGAGGCGGGCATCCACTCCGGCGACTCGACCAGCGTACTCCCGCCTTATTCGCTCTCCTCTTCGATCGTCGCGTCCATCGAGGAGCAGACGCGTCAGATCGCGCTCGAGCTCGGCGTGGTGGGGCTCATGAACGTGCAGTTCGCGGTGCAAGACGATCGCGTGTACGTCCTCGAGGTGAACCCGCGCGCATCGCGGACCGTGCCCTTCGTCTCCAAGGCGACGGGGCGGCCGCTCGCGAAGATCGCCGCCAAGGTGATGGCCGGCAAGACCTTGGATGAGCTCGGCATCGACGACGCGAAAGTGCCGGCCCACGTTTCGGTCAAGGAATCGGTGTTTCCCTTCTCCAAGTTTCCCGGCGTGGACACCATCCTCGGCCCCGAGATGCGATCGACGGGGGAGGTGATGGGCATCGCGGGGACGTTCGCGCGCGCTTTCGGCAAATCGCTTTTGGCGTCCGGCCACCGCCTGCCGCGTTCCGGGCGCGCCTTCATCTCCGTCAAAGACGACGACAAACCCGCCGCTTGCGTCGTCGCCCGAAGACTGGTCGCCCTCGGCTTTACCATCGCCGCGACCAGCGGAACGGCCAAGGCGCTGGAAAGAGCGCAGATCCAAGCGGAAGTGCTGAACAAGGTGGGGGAGGGGTCCCCTCACGTGGTGGACGCGATGCGCAGCCGGAGCGTCGTGCTTGTCGTCAATACGACGCAAGGCGCCAAGGAGGTGCGCGACAGCTACTCGCTTCGGCGGCAAACGCTCCTTGCCAACATTCCGTACTTTACGACCATTTCGGCGGCACTGGCGATGGTGCAAACGCTGGAAGAGGGGAGCGATTCCGAGGTTCGGAGCCTGCAGGAGTGGCACAGCGGAGCGTGACGTCAATAGGGTGGTGGCAATTGGTCTTCGGCGCTGCCCTGCGCTAGGATCAAGCTGTCGTGACGCGAAAATATCCGCTCGACCCGCTCCGGCGAGTCCGCGAAGAGAACGTCGACCGCAAGGTGCGTGCGCTCTCGGAGTCGTTGCGCCACGCCGAAGCCGCTCGTAACGAGGCAGAGCGGTCGGAGCGGCGCAAGCGCGATCTCGAAAGCGCGCTGACCACGACGGCGGCCGAGGAGGAACGGCGATTGTCGCGCGGCGAGCTTACCGCGTCGGATCTCGCGCGCGGCGCATCGTGGGCCTTGGCCGCCGACATCGACCGCGCCGAGCAAGCTCGGGCCGTGGAGCAAGCCCGAGCCCAACAAGCCACCGCCGAAGCCAGAGCCACCGAGCGTCGCCAAGATTTGGCCACCGCCAAGACTTCGGCGGAGCTCGTGGCCAAGCACCAAGAGGAGTGGCAGCGCGCGCGAACGGCAGAGGTCGTAGCGCGGGAGGACGAAGACGCGGAACAGGCGCACCTCAACCGAATTGGCCAGCGAGGTGGGCGGTGAGGTTTCCCATCGGATGTGCCGCCGCTGCCGCCGCCATCGGCTTTCTCACGTCTTTCTCGGGCTGCATGACTCGCGCGCAGCGCGGCGCACCGGCGCTGCCGTCGACACCGAGCACCGCAGTGGTGAGCAGCGCGCGCGTCGCGCCCGAGCCGATCGAAGGTTTCGACCCGGGCACCGTCACCCTCACTCTCGATGCACCAGCGCTCGGCGAAGTGAGAGCGTTCGTCGTGCAGCTCGACTACGTCAGCGCCGCGCGCGTGCTCGAAAATGCGCTCGTCCTCGCGCCGCCCACCGACGTCGTGGACGCGCTACGCTGGCGTTACCAGCTCGGACGCCTGCGAGCGTTGGCGGGCGATCACGCCGGCGCCGCCCGCGCTTTCGACGAAGTGACGCAAGCGGGAGGACCGCTCACGCCGTACAGTCAGCTGGGCGCAGGGCAGGCGCTGATTCGCATCGGCCATGTCGATGAAGGTCTCGCGCGCGCGCGCGCCGTCCCCGAGGACTGCGCCGTCTATCCTCTTTCGCGCTTGCTCGTGGCCGAAGGGCTCGAGCTGAAACGCGACTTCGAAGGAGCCATCGAGATCTGGAGCGAGTACCTCGCCGAGTCACGTCACCCGGCGCGCTGGATCGAGGTTGCGCTGCATATGGCCGACGCGATGCTGCAGGGGGCGCCCGACGCCGGTCGTGCGGAGAAAGCGGCGCTCTTGGTCCGGCGGATCATCGTCGAGGCTCCGACGTCGAATGGCGGCGTGAACCGGGCTCTGGACATGGAACGGCGGGCGCTGGCGCTCGTTCCGGAGTCGTCGCGCACGCGTCCCCTCGTCGCACGGGGAAAGAACGGCGCCATGCTGGCCAGCGATTATGCCAGGGCATTGTCTTTTCCCGACCAGCTGGCACGCGCCAACGCTTTCGTCGAGACGCAGAACTACGCCGACGCGGAGAAGGCCCTCGACGCGCTCGGAGCCGTGCTCGGCCCGAAGGGGGCGGCCTCGGAGGTCGGCTGCCGCATGAACGTCGCTCTCGGCGCCGTCCTCGCCAAGGAGAAGGACCGCGCCCGAGCCGCCGATACCTACGGTACGGCCATCGCGCGCTGCGAGCCGTACCCCGAGGTCCTGGTGGAGGCGCTCTACTTCGGGGGCAAGGCCAGCGCGACCGCCAACCGCTGTGACGAAGCGCTGGAGCGCTTTGCCCGCGTGGAGCACGAGTTTCACGAGCACCGTTATGCCGACGATGCGCGGCTGCGCGGCGCCGAGTGCGCGCTCGAGCTCGGGGATGACAACCGTTACGCGGCCATGCTGGCTTCGATGCCCATCGACTACCCCGAGGGGGACATGGTCACCGAAGCCCTCTTCCGGCTGGCGCTGCGCAAGATGGTGCGGCGCGACTGGAGCCCGGCGCTCGTCTTGCTCGAGAGCGCGCGAAACTTCAAGATCAAGGAGGGACCATCCAGCTCGGCGGGGCGGATTCCGTACTACCTGGCCCGGGTCTTGGCGGGCGGCGGCGATAGCGCGGCGAGCAAGCAGGCCTACGCACAGGTCATTCGCGACTATCCGCTTTCCTATTACATGCTCCATGCCTACGCGCGCTTTTCCGAGATCGATGAGCGGGCGGCGAGGGCCGTGCTCGACGAAGTGCTCGCGCGTGAGCCGGCCGGAAGGTTCGTCATCGATGACGACGAGCTCTTCCACACCGCCGGTTTTGCCCGCGCGACCGAGCTTCTGCGCCAGGGCGAAAACGACTTTGCCCGCCGCGAGCTTTCCAAGTTGGGACTGCTGAAGGAGGGCGCCAACGGCCGCGCGCTGTGGGCGGCGACCGCCCTCTATGCGCGCGCTGGGCTGCCGCAATTGTCGCACGCGCTTCCCCGCTTCCGCGTTTTCGATTGGCTCGCGCACTATCCGGCCGGGCGCTGGCGCGAGGCGTGGGAAATGGCGTTCCCGCGCGCGTTCTCCGAGGTGGTCGAGCGCGAAGCCACGAGAAACGGTATCCCTTCGTCGCTCGCCTACGCCGTCATGCGCGAGGAGTCGGCTTTCGATCCGGAAGCGGTGAGCCCGTCGCGTGCGTTCGGCCTCATGCAGCTCATCGTGCCCACCGCTCGCAAGGTGGCCAAGGATGTCGGCATCGCCTTCGATGACACGCTTCTTTCTCGCCCGGAGACCAACGTTGCCCTCGGGTGCCGCTTCTTGGCCGATCTGCGCGCCAAATTCCCGGTGAATCCGTCGCTCGCCATTTCCGCCTACAACGCGGGTCCCGGTGCTCCGGTCCGCTGGATCGCCAGCCGCGAATCGGACGATTTCGATCTGTGGGTCGAGCAGATCCCCTACGAGGAGACCAAGAAGTACACGAAGCGCGTACTGGCGAGCTACGCCGCCTACGCCTTCCTCTACGAACGCGATCGTCTCGACACCGCGCTCAAGCTGCCCCGCATCGTCGCGCGGTAAGGAGATCCGTAACAGGGGCGCCCCATCCCGGGGTACCGCGAATTGTTCGACCCACGGCGGCGGATGTGGCGGTAAAATGGAGGTTCCTTCATGGCGACCGGCATCCCCGCGACGAGCTCGGAATCGATGTTAGGCGCGGTGCTTTCGTCGCGTTATCGTCTGGTGCGCTTGCTCGGGGAGGGCGGGCTCGGGGCGGTGTTCGAAGCGCAGGATCTCGCCTCTGCGGGTCGCTGCGCCGTGAAGGTGCTGCGTCCCGAGTATGCCGCCGAGCGGCGTGTGCGCAGCCAGTTTTACGCTGAAGCCCAGACGGCGACGCGCCTCGTCCACCCCAACATCGCGCGCTGCTACGGTCATGCTCCCCCCGAGGAGCCCTCTTCTTACGTCGTCGGAGAGCTCGTGGACGGCGCGTCGGTCGCTTCTTACCTGCGGCCGGGATTGGCCTACGAAGCGCAGATCGCCGTCCCCATCGTGCGCGGGTTGCTCAGCGCCGTGGCCGAGGCGCATCGTCACGGCATCGTGCACGGCGACATCAAGCCAGCCAATGTCTTTCTCATCCCGCGACCGGACGGTCCGCCGGTGGTCAAACTGCTCGACTTCGGCATCGCCCGCGTGATGGAGGCGGCCGGGGGGATGATGACGCGAACACGCAGCGGCGCGTTTCTCGGTTCTCCGTCGTACATGAGCCCCGAGCAGGTCCGCCATGCGGGGGAGATCGGACCGCGCAGCGATCTGTGGTCGGTGGGCGTCCTCCTCTATCAGCTTCTCACGGGGCGCGAGCCGTTCGTCGCGCCGACCGAAGCAGCGACGCTCACCCTCGTGCTGTCGGGTGACCCGCTCGCCGTCGACCAGGGCAAACCCGAGCTTTCCGGCTGGCGCGGTTTTTTCGCGCGCGCGCTGGCGCGCGAACCTGGGCAACGCTTTGCTTCTGCAGCCGAGATGGAAGCGGCGATCATGGACGCTGCGGCCGCGGCCGGAAGAGGCGCCCTGGGCGTCTCGGTGACGGACATGTCCCCCCAGCTCGCCCACGCGGTCGCGCGCAGCGGCGCGCACGCGCAGATCGAGGTGGTGCGGACCCCGATGCACCCACCCGCTTTCGATGGGTCGCGGTCGAAAGACAGCACCCTGCGTGCGGGGCAGATCCCGATGTTGGCTCCGCACGGGACGCACGTCCCGATGTGGATCTTGGTCGTGGTGGCGTTGATCTGCCTTCTCGGCGGCTTTTTGGCCGGCTTCGTCGTCGCCAGTCCTTGACCGGTTGCTGAAAGAGGCCGCCGAAGGGTTGTTGCTGCTGTTTCTCCCCCCAGCCCCCCTCACGCGTGAGGGGGGAGCCGGCGGCGGGAGCCGGCGGCGGGGGGAGAACTAGCGACCGGAACGCATCCGCTGGCGAGACCGGGCCTTTTTCAGCAACCCGCTAAGCTCGCGGTCGTGCGCTCCGCGACCTTTACGACGGCGCTTTCAACGTGGCCACGCGTCTGACGCCGGGCGAAGGATCTTCCACGGTGAGGCGCGCGCCTGGTTCGACAGAAGCCGTGACCCAGCAGTTTCCGCCGATCACCGCGCCACGTCCGATCACCGTCTCGCCGCCGAGGATGGTGGCGTTGGCGTAGATGATGACCTCGTCTTCGATGGTCGGGTGTCGCTTCTTGGATTCCGCGGCGTGCGCTTTGCCCTTCGGCACGGAGAGGGCACCCAAGGTGACACCCTGGTAGATGCGCACGTGCTCGCCGATCGATGTCGTTTCGCCGATGACGATGCCCGTGCCGTGGTCGATGAAGAACCATTTGCCGATGGCGGCGCCGGGGTGGATGTCGATGCCCGTCTTCTCGTGGGCATGCTCGGTGATCATGCGCGGGATGATGCTCGCGCCATCGAGCAAGAGGCGATTGGCCATCCGGTAGCAAGTGATGGCGTAGAGCCCCGGGTAACAGAAGATGACTTCGTCGGTACCCGTGGCGGCCGGGTCCCCCTCGTAAGCGGCCTCCACGTCGGTCGCGAGCGCGGCCCGGAGCTCGGGCAGCCCCTCCATGAAGCGCGTGCAGATGTCGCGCGCCTTCTCGGCACAGCGCACGCAGTCGACGGTCCGTTCCTCGAGCCCCGCGCAGCGGTGGTGCAGCCCGCGGTAGAGCTGGGCACACAGCCTCCCCTGCAGGTTCTCCAACCGCTCTCGCACGTAGGCCTCGACGGTCTCCCGGTTCTCACCGGCCAAGGGCGCGCCCACGAAGCCGGGGAGCAGCAGAGCGCGAACGGTTTCCATGCACCATTCCACTTCGGCGCGCTGAGGAAGCTCATAGCCGCCGATGTGATGCATGGCGCGCGGCCCCGCCTGGTAGCTCTGCGCGATGCTGGCCGAAAGTCGGTCGAGGGTGCTGGGCGTCGGGTTGGTCTTGCTGCTCATCGAAGGTCCATGTCGCTTCGGCGTTGGCTGCTCGCGCGGCAGCATCTACACGGCTCGTCGTAACGCCGCGAAGGGGTGCGGTCAAAGACGATGCCGCCGCCGGCCGGATGCCGGCGATTGGATCGATCGCCGACGACGCATTGGTACCGTCGCGCCGAGACGGGTACGGAGGCGACTATTCTACGGCGGCGCTAGGCTGTTGCGCCGCCGCGGGAGCCGTCTTGGGGTACGGCGCGGCTCACGGGACCGTTGGCCGTGGTGACCGTGGTGGTGAGCTCCATCAGCAGATCGCGGCACTCCGGTTTGCCCTTCAGGTGGGCGACCAGCAGGTTGGTCACTTCGGTGAATGCTTTCTCGTAGGTGAGACCGTCGCGCGTGCGCGCCGAGACCTTCTCCCGTCCGGAAGCGAGGTCCTCTTCGAGCGCCTCGGCATACCTCGACAGCTGGGCGCGCAGCTCTTCGATCTGCCGCCTGAGATCGCGCGCCGTCGTTTCACGCGCAACCTGTTTCGCTTCGCGGTTCTGCAGCCACTCGCGCTTGGCGACGATCATGGCGTCGGCGGCTCCTGCGCGCTCGAACACCGCGCGTGACATCTGCCCGCTGCGCTCGGCGGAATCGGCTTGGCTCTTCGCCGTCTGAGCCGCTTTTTCCGCGGCGACCAACTCGGCCCGCACTTTTTCTGCTTCTTCCTGGAAAGCGGCGCCTTCGCGCAGCACGCGCGACTCTTCGTGGGCGAGTTCCTCCACTTTACGACCAATCTCGGCGCGGAGGGCGCGACCTCGGCGTTCGAGGGCTTCGAGCTTACGGGTGTGGGTCGCGACTTCGCCTTCCAGCTTGTTCGCCTTGGCCGCCAGATCCCAGGCTTTTTGCACGGCGTTGACGACGTCGGGGGGCGCATTGCCGGAGGGGTACGCGCGCGAGACCATGCGCGAGAAGAGCGCGGCGCGGCTCGCCCACTCGATGACGCCCGGCGACTGCGGTGGAGGAGGCGGAGCCGGAGCCATGGGAGCATCCGGCTGGCCACCGACATCCCATTGTTGTGACGGCAGCGACCGCTGCAGCGCCTTCATCTCTTCTTGGACGTGGTGGGCGTCCTGGTAGCGCTTGCGAATGTCCTTTTCCAGGAGCCGCAAGGTAATGGCTTCCGCGGCGGGATTGACGTCGTTGCGGATGGAGCGCGGCTTCGGCGGCTGTGAGGTGCGCTGCATCTCCAGCAGTGTCTCGCGGTCGCTCGATCGGAAAGGGAGCTGCCCGGTGAGCATCTCGAAAAAGAGGACGCCCATGGCGTAGAGATCGGATTGCGGGCCCGCGTCTTCTCCGCGCGCTTGTTCGGGCGACATGTACTCGGGCGTGCCGAACACTGCGCCTTTGGGAGCGAGGCGCGGGTCGCGCGCCAGGCCGGCCAAGCCGAAGTCGAGGATCTTGACGAAGTCCTTGCGGCCGCCGCGCACGGTAAGAAGGATGTTGTCGCTCTTGAGATCGCGGTGGACGACGCCGAGGTCGTGGGCGCGCGCGAGCGCGGCGCACATTTGCTCGAGGATGTCGACGCCGCGGGAGAGCGACATCGGGCCGCGCGCCAGCTCGCTCGCCAAGGCGGTGCCGACCAAATATTCCATCACCAGGTAGAGCTCACCATCCTCGGTTTCCCCGATGTCGTGGATGTCGATGATGTGCGCGTGATCGACGCGGTTGGCCGCGCGCGCTTCTCGAAGCATCCAGGCGCGCAAATGCGTTTCCCCCCGGAGGTCCGGGCGGATCAGCTTGAGCGCGACGACGCGTTCGATGAGCACGTGGCGGGCCCGATAGACGACGCCCATGCCCCCTTCGCCGAGTCGTGCCTCGAGCCGATAGCGCCCGGCGACGACCTTGCCGAGCATCGGATCGTTCGCTCCGGAACGGCCTCCTCCCCCCTTCACGACCACTTGTTCCATGCTCTCTTTTGCTCCTAGGACGACGCTGTCGACCGTCGGCTGTCGTGGTCGGTGTCTGCCTGTCGGTGATGAGGACTTGCCATCACGGCGAACCGTTCTCGTGGCAAGCGCGCCAACGGGACGTAAGACCCACGTAGGCAGCCTATCAGCAGGAAGGCGCATTGGGGAAGGCGCGCAGCGCGCAAAACCTCCGCCAATTCTCGGCGAAATGCGCTCCGATGTAACGAAGCGTCGCCGCGTGTGGGTGCGTTACCTGCTACCCCCCGTAGCGGCCTCCTGCTGCAGGGTATTCGGGGTAGGGACGAGCGGGAGCCGCAGCACGAAGCGCGCTCCGCCCAGGGGCGCGTCCTCCACCGAAAGCGCACCGCCGTGACGTGCAGCGATCTGAGCCGAAATAGAGAGACCGAGGCCGGTTCCCTGGCCGGCTGGCTTGGTGCTGAAAAAAGGGTCGAAGATGCGGGTGCGAAGCTCGTCGGGCACGCCGGGCCCGTTGTCCTCGATGGCCACCTCGACGGCCGCGGGAAGCAAGCGCGTGGTGACGCGGATCTCCGCCGGGCTCCGACCGCTCACCGCCTGCCAAGCGTTGGTGAGCAGATTGAGAAAGATCTGGTTGACCTCTCCGGCCCGCACCAAAAGCTCCGGAAGGATGGCGTAGTCCTTCTCCACGGTCACACCTTCGTGCCGCAAGTGCGACCCGAGGAGCGACAGGGCTTCGTCGAGGCCGGCGTGCAGGTCGGTCGGCACCCGGTCGCTCGAGGCGCGCGAAAAGTGCAAGAGGTCGCCCACGATGCGCACCGCCCGGTTCGTACTTCGCCGAATCACGCGTGCGATGCCGTCCAGATCATCGAGCGTGGCGTCGAGGTCGACCTCGAGCCGAAGCCGCGTGACGTCTTGCTGCGCCGCGGCAGGCAGCTCCGGTTCGAGGTCGCGGTAGCGCTGGAGAACGCGGCGCGCTTCCCCGGCTCGCTCGCCGAGAGATTCGATCGAACCCGCGATGGCACTGAGCGGGTTGTTGATCTCGTGGGCGATCCCGGCGACGAGCTGTCCGAGGCTCGCCATCTTCTCGCCGTGCAGGAGCGCGGATTGCGTTTCCTTTAGCTCGAGCAGAGCGCGGCTCAGGGCCGCCGTGCGGGCGTTCACTTTCTCCTCGAGGCCAGCGCGCTCGGCTTCGAGCTCGGCGATGGTCGCGCCCAGCGTCCGCCTCATCCTCTCGATGCTCGCGCCGAGACGCGTGATCTCGTCGGGCCCAACGACGTAGGGGACCGCCACTTCCAGACCGCCACCTCCCACGCGGTCCGCGGCTTCGGCGAGGGTGCTCATGGGACGTGAAAGCTCCCGCGCCGCGCGGACGATGACGCCGCCCGACGTCATGACCAGCACGATGAACGAGCCAACGACCGCCCAAACTTCCTTGGCATTGGAACCGAGGGGCCCCACCAGGGCGCGGTAAAGGCCGAGGGACGATACGAGCGAGAGCGTGCAGCTGAAGACGAGCGGCAGCCCGAAGTCGACGAGCATCCTGCGGCGAAGGCTGCCGCCGTGAAGCTCGGCCGTGGACGCCGCGCCCCACGAGCGAAGCTCGTCCACCGCCGGTGCGAGGATGCCGAGGTGCCATGCCCGCTGGTAAAAGGAGATCCCCCACGCGAACAGCAGTCCGATGGCGACGACGATGGTGGCGTCGGCGGTGCTCCAGCCGAAGAGCTCGCGAAATCCGAAGGCGCCGAACGTCGTACATGCGAGCCACAAGCCGAAATTGACGAGCGCGAGCTGGCCCGGCAGACGCGTCGCGCGGGTCGCGCCATCGGCGAGCAGCTGCTTCGGTCCCGAGGGGCCGGCGGCGAGCGCGGTGGTGACGAGCGAGGTCACGCGCGGAACCGCGAGGGTGAACATCAACGTGCCGCCCAGCGTGAGCCAGGGCAGAATCTGCCACCACGCATTGCGAATCTGATCGTTGGTCGTGCGCAGGAACGCCACCAAGAACAGCATCAGAATGTGTCCGGCGACGACGCCCACCACGAACGTCGACTCGGCGAGGCGGCCATTCAGCGTACGCACCAGCTCATGGGCGCGAATTCCGCCGTTCTCGAGGTCGCGCGCAGACCGGTAGAGGGCGCGCCGCACGCCGCTCGCCATGACACCGAAGGCGCCCGCTCCGAGCATGGCGCGGCTGCCCGTGAGCTCGACGACGGGAAGCAAAGCGAGCGCCCACGCCAGGGCCCGCGTGGCATCGACCATCTGCAGCCGCGCCGTCTCGCCGCGCGCCATCCAAGGCGAGACGAGCGCGCTCACCACCAGCGAAGCGACGAAGATGAGGACCGGCCAAGGCCGCGCGACGACCGCGGGGGACACGGCGGTCGCAAAGAGCAATCCCGAGAGCGATTCCCACCCGACGGCCACGATCTCCGCGCCGGCCAAATAGGAAAGACGGGGCCGGCGCGCCGGCCAGCTGTAGCTCTTGCTGCTGCGCGGGCTAGAAGGTGGCCGAGAAGACGGGGACACGGAGCTCATGCTTCTGCTCCAGACCGTACTTCTGTAGCTCGTCGGGGCGATAGAGGGGCCGCAGCTCGACGGCCGGGACAGCGACCTTGAAGGCCCCCTCTTCGAGGTCCAGCAACCCAACCGGGATTTTCAGCTTCGCTTCCTTCCAGTGGTAGCGGAGAGATGTCGGCCCCGGGGCGGGCGTCGAGGGACCCGTCGGCGAGGGTCCGCCGGGAGCCGCCTTGGGTGGCTCACTCGCCGGAAACGGCGCCGAGGGCTTGTCTTCCGTGTAGTCCTCGGGCGGCGAGTACGACGTCGCCTGCAGAACGGCGACGGTGGTCGGAATCACGAGCGCCATCCCGCCGGCGAGCATGTAGACGGAGACCTTGGCGTCCGCGTCCTTTTCGATGAGCGAGCCGCCGAAGCCTCCCGCGCCGGCACCGAGCACGCCGCTCAGAACGTAGACCCAGCCCGATTTGACGCCGAACGCGGCCTCCACGAGCATCACCACTTCACCGCCGAGCAAAGCGCCGCCGACAATCCCCTTGCCCGTCGCGGAGACCTCTTCCGCGAGGGCGGGCGTCGCCTGCATCATGCTGATGCCAGCCACTCCGGCCGCGATGCCCCACCGCGCGAAGCATGAAGACGACGAAGCTTTCCTGATCATCTGCGCTCCCACTAGGCGGCGCCGGGCGTCCGTGCCGCGAGAAACGTTGCGCTCGTCTCGGCCAAGGTCCTGGAGCCCCCGGACGCGAGATGCTGGTGAGGAAGCCTAACACGGTCCGCGCCGCCCCCACAAAGGAGGATCGCGGTCCCCGAGGGGAGCTTCGCCTTTCGGCCGTGTAGAGTAGGGAGCAGTGGCTCGAATGGGGCGTCGCGCGGGGGTCGGGGGGGGGAATGTCGTTGCCCTCCATGCGGCGCGCGCCACCGCGTGGACGAGTCTCGCCATTCTCGGGGTGGCGGTCCTCGCTGGCGCCGTGCGCGTCCTGCCGTGGATCGTCGCGCCCCACGTTCCGCTTCGCGCGGCGCTGCCCTTCGCGCGCGCCCTTTTCACGGTGGGTCTGGAGACGACACTGCTGGCCGCGCCACCCATCGGGTGGGCGTTTTGCGCGGCCGTGCTCGTCGAAAGGGGCGAAGCGCGCGCTCTCTTTGCGACCGGCACGAGCCCCGCGGGGATCGTGCGCACGACGCTCGTCGCGGCGGCCGGATTTGCGCTGCTCAGCGCCATCGTGTCCCTCGCGTGGGGAAGGGAAGCTGCGGCGCCGGGCCGACTCGCTCGCGCGCTGGTGGCCGAATCGAAGCTATCGTGCAGCGACGGTGCGGCGGGTGAGCGCGCTGCCTACGTCCCTTTCGTGGGACTCACCTGGCTCTGCTTTCCCGATGCGCCACCGCGGCTGGCCGGCCAGCTGCCGACCGGAGGAGGGTCGTTTTCCGCGCGCGATATCTCGATCAGCGACGATTTGCGATCGCTCGAGCTTTCGGATCTGCGCCTGATGGTCGGCGAGAAAGGGGCGATCTCCGTGCGCGCCGAAAAAGCGGAGGTGCGGGGCCTCGCGCCTTGGGGGCGCGGATCGAACCTCACGCCGCCGGTGCGCGCGCTCTTGCTCGCGCTGACTGGCGCGGTGATGGCGCTCTTGGCGGCCGGAATCGTGCTGGCCCGATCCATCGCCCACCGACTCCTGTCGCTGCTCATCGGAGGGGCTGGCCCGATCGCGTCGCTGCTGGTGTTGTCGCGCCTGGAGCAGGGCGATCACGCGCCCTGGACCTATTTGAGCGTGCCGGCGGCCGGCCTGCTCTGTCTCGCGGCCGTGACCGCCGTCACATCACTTTCTCGTTTTGGTGCCCCTGCCTAGCGCCAACGCCCCTTCAACGAAGCAGCAAGGCGAGCGTCTCGCGGCCGTGCTCATCCGAGCAGCTTTGGCGGCGGCTCGCCGCATCTGACGTGGCCGCCTCGCTGAATTGGCCGATCGTGATCGGTATGGCGAAGAACTGACAATGTCGTGCTGGAGGCGGGTTCTAGCGTTGGACACCGCGTTTTCTGGCCGCTTCCGTGGTCGGGATGACACGGCTGGCGCAGACGTGCCCATCGACCGCATTGCCCGGGGATCGCCCGAGTGCTAGGTCTCCCTTAGAAAAGGTGCGCAGAATGCGCGCCGGAAAGCCCGAAAGAGGTACGGCATGGGACGCATCGGCGGTGGTGAGCTCCTCATCATTGCGCTCATCGCACTCCTGATCTTCGGAGCGAGCCGAATCTCCGACATCGGCAAGGGGCTCGGAGAGGGCATCAAGAACTTCAAGAAGGGTCTAAAGGAGGAACAACCGGAAGACCCTCCCAAGCAGATCGACATCAAGCCGGACGAGAGCAGCAAAAAGGCGTAAACCTCCCGCGCACGGGACGCTCGTACGCGGCTCGGGGAGCGCCATCGCCTGGTCGAAGACTGCGATCCCTGCCGGGCGTGGAATGCCGCATGCCGGACGGAGCTTTCTATGCATTCGCCGACGTCCGCGGGCTCCTTGGGCTGCGCACGGCGACAAGGAGCTGAAGAACGACGAGGAGATCGCCCTCGGGCTGCTCGACGCCGCCCACGTCGCCGCCGTGGCGGGCACGCCGTTCGGTGCGCCCGGTTACCTCCGGTTTTCCTATGCCTGCTCCCTCGAGACCATCGACGAAGGACTCTCCGCCGTGAGGCGCGCGATCGCGAAAGCACCGAACGGCTGACGCCGTCGGTGCTTTCGCTCCTCTCTCTTCGGGGGCTTCGCCCCCGCCCCGCCGGAGCAAGTCCGGAACAGGGCCCCACCCCCACCGTGCCTCCGGCACGGAGCGCGTTCGGCTGTCGGCGCGAACGGCTGACGCCGGCTTCGCCCCGCCCCGCCGGAAAAGCGCTCTGCCATTCGGTGCTTCCAGTTTCGGGCTTGCTTCGCCGCGCCGTGTTCCCTAAGAACGGACATACGCGAGAAATTCCCCGCGATTCTGGGGCATTCGGGCGACTTTGCTCGTTGACGGGACGCCGGCCCTTCTAGTAGAAGCACCAGGCCCGAGCGGCGAGCCAAAAGTGCCCGCTTCCCAGCCCGCTAGCCCATCCCATGCCCGCCAACAAAGAAGACGGAACCAACCCCGAAGGTCATATCTGGCGCATCGCGCCGAGTCGGCGGGACTTTGTCGGCTTCCTCGGCTGGGGTGCTGTCCTGACCAGCATCGGCGTCGGCACGCTGGCGTGGGTGCGCCTCATGTACCCGCGCGTGCTCTTCGAGCCGCCGAGTCAGTTCAAGCTCGGCAGGCCGCAGGAATACGCCCCGCGCTCCGTTTCCGACAAATGGATTCGCGCCTACCGCTTTTGGCTGGCGCGCTTCGACGACCGCTTCGTCGCCGTGAGCGCCCTCTGCACCCACCTCGGGTGCACGCCGCGCTATCTCAACACCGAAGACAAATTCAAATGCCCGTGTCACGGCTCGGGGTTCCGCGGATTTTCGAGCGGGTGGAAGGTCATTGCCACCAACTTCGAGGGTCCCGCCCCGCGCCCGCTCGAGCGCTTCAAGCTCACCATTGCCGACGACGGGCAGATCCTCGTCGACAAAGGCATCGTCTTCCGACTCGACAAGGACGAGACCGAGAAGCCGGGCGCCTTTTTGCCCTACGCATGAGACTCACGTTGATGCACGCCGGAGGAAGCCGTGGCTGAGCCGAACAAGGGGTGGTTCGACATCGTCAAGAGCTCGTACGTGTGGAAGAGCATGTTCCGCCACGAGTACCAGGACACGTACCGAAATCGCGTCCTGCAGGTGTCGTCGAACGTCTTTTTGCACCTTCACCCCACCAAGATCCGCCGTCACGCGCTGCGCCTCCGCTTCACGTGGTGCATGGGCGGGATCACCTTCTTGCTCTTCCTCATCCTCACGGTCACCGGCGTCATCCTGATGTTCTATTACCGCCCGACCGGCGAGTACGCCTACCACGACATGAAGTACCTGCAGTTCGACGTCCCCTTCGGGATGATCATGCGCAACATGCACCGCTGGGGTGCGCACGCCATGGTCATTGCGGTGTGGCTGCACATGTTCCGCGTGTTCATGACGGGCTCCTACAAGCCTCCGCGCGAGTTCAACTGGGTCATCGGCGTGAACCTCCTGGTGATGACGCTGATGCTTTCGTTCACCGGGTACCTCCTCCCGTGGGACCAGCTGTCGATCTGGGCCGTCACCGTCGGCACCAACATGGGCCGCGCGACGCCGCTCCTCGGACACGAAGGGCCGTTCGCCGAATTTCTCGGCGTCAACGCGCGCTACGATGCTCGCGCGCTCCTCACGGCGGGGCGTCTCGTCGGCGCAGCGACGCTGCTGCGCTTCTACGTGCTGCACTGCATTTTCATCCCCATCATCGCCGCGGTGCTGATGATCGTGCCCTTCTGGC
>Ga0193706_1000278_pt1 | contig 32693 bp, 28 predicted proteins | sample U3c1metaG_FD_160130 | JGI IMG/M metagenome (GOLD analysis project Ga0193706, IMG submission 160130) | Soil microbial communities from a riparian zone of the East river system, Colorado, United States - U3c1 | ecosystem: Environmental > Terrestrial > Soil > Riparian zone | place: USA: East River... | reverse complement strand
CCCGCCGGCGTGCGCCTGAAAAACGACGCCGCTGCCGGTGCTATCGACCACGAAGTACGGCGACATTGAGAAGGTACGCAGCGCGGGCTGCTTGGTTTCAGTCGGACTGCCCGGCGTCCCCACCGGCAAAGTGAGCTTCCACTCCGTCAGGTCGAGGATGTCGCCCGGCACGAGGGGAGGGGAGCGATCGGAAGCACCGCTTGCATCCGACGGGCTGCTCGCATCCGAAGAGCTGCTTGCCGCCGCGGCGCCCGCGGTCGCGCCACCGCCGCCGCTCGTCGACCCACCGCTGCCAGAGTGCCCTGCGAAGCCCGCGCTCCCCGCGGCGGCCGCGTCTGTTGCGCCCGCACCTTGGGGACGGTTCGTCTCGCCGTCCCGCGGGCACGCCAAGCTGCACGCGGCGACGGTGAGAAGGACACGCGCTCGCATGGCCCGGCAGCGTACCACGATCGAAGTGACGTATTGAAGTGCCCGGGCGATGGCTGGCGAGCCGGCTGCGTCGGAGGTCGATTGCCATCCAACGTATTGACGATTGAACTTCGAGAGTCAGCGGCCGCGGGAAAGGCGCAAGGAGATCCTGCGCGCAGCTCCGCTTGCTGTGCGTTGCTACAATCACGACGTCCGCTCACTGCACGCGCCGACCAGCGAGTCTACGCTTCGGTCGCGCGTGGCTAGCGATGGCCGTAAGCCGGTTGTTTACAATCAATCAGGTAGGCGATCGCGGATCGCGCTTCCGCTCCCCATTGGACGACGATTACAACGACATCGTCAGTTTCCTACCGCGAGCAATCCGCGCGAGCAACATAATTCACTTAACACAACGACACCTTCACTCAACGGATAAGACCTCGCCATGTCCCGTCGCTTGGGGCAGACGCTTATGGCGCCCCGCGCGACGACGCGGTTGAGACGAGTTCGTGGGGCGGCGACACGGTCGCGCCGCGAAGCACCGGCGTTCGTCGCGGCCTGAACGTATGTCTGCGGTCCGATGCCGACGAGTTTCGATGTCTCGATGAGCAGTAGAACAGCGCGCGACCGCGGCGCCGAGCGCGAGAGCGCGATCGGTAGTGATTCTCACCGCACGCGTCGGGGTGTTGCTCTTCGATCTCCACGAACTTGCGGCGAACGTCCGCCCAGCAGTGCACCAGCCGGCACCGGCCAGTTTGTTTGCGGAGCGCTTCGTACGCCGATTATCGTCGCACCGGACCGTTCCTTCGTAGCCGGCGAGCACCTGACCGGCAGCGACGAAACCAGAGGCGAGCGTTGAGGCATTTCCTCATCGCAATCGAGAATGACATGATCAAAGTGACGCCGAAGGGTCGCGAGTACCGAAATTTCCGCGGACTTTTGCCCTTCTTTTCTCCCACTCGCAGAATAGCGGTTCGCGTCGCGCCCAAAGCGGGAGCCGGTGGTGCCGGCCCGATGTGATCGCTTCCAGGCTCCGGAACTCAATAGCAACCTGGCGATGATCGCTCCTGGGTACCCTGCAGATAACACGACTTTGAGTTCGTACAATACTCACAGATGTACACCGCCTTGCACTCCCTGAAACGGCCGCAACAGTACCAGCCCGACGCCTCAATGCGCGGCCAACACGCCAGTAGGTTGTTGCCTTTGTCGACTGCAGTCGGACCGGCCCCATCCGCACTCGGCTCGCCGCTCCTACCGTCGCCGACCTCAGTCGGACCGGCCCAACCCGGACCTACCTCGGCGTCGTCAGCTGCGGGTTCAGCTGAGGCGAGCGCCTCGCTGTGAGCGCCGGTACCCTCGTCACGTTCCTCAATTTGCGCTGCACAACTGGCAAGACTCATTGTCATTAACAAGAACAAGAAAAGCGGGATTCGAACGTTCACGTTGCCCATGGGACCCTCCACGCGTTCAATTGCGAGCCTCTGCGCTTCGCTGCGCCCCTTCGGTGGACGGCGCAGATTGCGAATTCCGTACCAGCGCGATCAACGCCATCGTCTGCGATTTGCCAATTCAGAGAGATGGCAGCATCGCCTGCGAAGCCGAGGTGCCAAGTGCGGGTTTCACGCGGCAACCTGCGGTTGGCAGCGTAGCCGGCCGTTCGCGCGGCTAGCTTCTTTTTCAGAACTCCGGGTCGCGCACAGGTCTGCGCCGCTAGCCACAATGGGAGGTGTGCTGCCGTCCAAAAAGACTCCGGGATGTCGGTTCGCCAGCACCTCGTTCGTCGTTTCGATGAGGAAGTCGACTTGGAGCAGCGATCATGAAGCTCACGAATCTCGGTCAAGTCGGCGGCGGCGCTCTGACACGGGCACCATCACGCGGCGTGCGGTCCGGGGTGACGACCCGCTCAAAATTATGGCCGCGGCGGGGCACCGGGATTCAAGACGACCCAGGGGTACATCCGCGAGGCGGAGCCGATGCGCGGAGCCGATGCGCGACGGCTTCCGGGACGTTTTCCCGACCCTCGAAGAATCACGCCTTTCACGCCCAATTACGCTTTCTGGCGCGAATCCAGCTGAAAACCAGTGCCGAAGGAGGGACTTGAACCCTCACACCCTTACGGATAACGGATTTTGAATCCGCCGCGTCTGCCATTCCGCCACTTCGGCTTTTGTCTTTGGTTGCGGCTCTTTACCTTGGCTCGATGCCGACGGCGATTCCTTTTTTGGGCCGCCCCTTGGCCCACCCTTCGATACGAGCTCCGCGATCTCGGGGATCGCGGCGGAGAGAGGGAGAAGAGGACCGAGGCCGAGCTCACTAGCAGAACGCGCGGCGGGCCGGTAGCGATTCAGCATCGCGGATGTCGTATGCTCGGTGCGATCCATCAACCACGTCTCGGTCTTCCCGTTGGCCAAAGATAGGGTGACGAACGTGCCGCGCAGGTCGTGAGCGCGAAGCCCGCCGCGTGGTCGCGCCATCGTCGAACAGCTCGGCCCGTTTAGCCCCCACGGCGCCGAGGTCGACCCGCCATTGCGCCGCCAGCTTCTTGTTGTCGAGCCGCGCGCACGAGCTCGCCGTCCAATTAGGAGAGCGAGGGCGAGCGGTTGGTCGCGATCATCTCGACCGGCCGCCCGCCCTCAGTAAAGGCACCTCTATGCTACGGCATCGCTTGGTGTTCTCGAGCGAGCACGCGACGCATGCCTACGCTTTCGCGCAACAGTCACATGTCCGCATAGGCGCGCCAAGCGGCTGCGACTTGTGCATACGACGCTGGCGCATAGGTGCCCGCGTATTGGCCTGCCAAACCCCAATTCGGTGTTTCGTAATACGGACACACGTTCGGCGGTGGGGGGGTGGGCAGCCTCGTCTCAGTCCCCTTCGCGTAATACGTGGTTTTAGCGATGGCGTCGTAGCACTGCGACGAGGTCTTGCACCAGTACTCCTCGCATCTCCCCTGGCAGCCCGTCTTCTCGTTAATGTCCTGCAAATCGTTGCATGTCACGCTGGCGTTCGTGGTCGACACCACCCAGTCCAAGACATCGGCATATTCGTGCAGCAGCGGTGGGTTCTTCCATTCGCCACCGACCGCGCGAATCGTGATCCATGCGCTCACCGCCGAGACGAAGGTGGGTGTCGCGAGTCGAGGATCGAAGCGGTCCGGAGACGGATAGTCGGAGAAGATGAAATAACCGCCCAGGCTCCAGAAGTTGTTTTTCAGGGCGTCCGCGGTCGTTTGGACTTGGTTTAGCGCTATTTTGTAGTCATCGGGGAATTCAGCCACCCACCCCAACGCCGACTGAATAGCCGCGTATTTGTCGTTGATGAATTGTTCGTGGAGCTCCGCGTTCTGGTCGTCGCCTCGTTTTCGAATCTCGGTAACTTCCGCGGTGAGTGCCACCAAATGGTCGTTCATTCGCTGCAGATTGCTTTGAATGGCCCAGATGTCGGGAGGCGCAACGGCACCGTCGCCGTTTTCGATGAGAAAATTCATAATGGAATAGGCAGTCTGTGCCCAGGAGTAGAACGCGGCGACGGGTTCAGGCAATTCGATTCCCGCCGGGGGACCGATGGCGGAGGTAGTCTCGGTGATTTCATTCTTTTCGGCAGGTGCGATCGCGCTCGAGCCCGCGCCGTCATAGCCACCACTGCACCCCACGAGTGTAGCCGCGAGCGCGGCGCCCAGTATACGAGTCTTCATTGCTGTCTCCTATTTTTGCATGGAGGTTGGTCGTTCGCGGCGCAGAGCGACGCGACGACGCCATTGGTTTTAGTAAGAACACATCACAACGTGATAAATTTACCGAGAACACATCACAATCGCGATAAGCTTAACTGTCACGCATGAACAATCGAATGACCTATGACCAGACAGATTGCGTACAACGAAAGGCCGAATCGCGCGGGAAAGGGCGACTCGTGCTCGGCGCGCGCTCCGTCTACTCCTCTCTATCCCAATGGCTTAGTCCCCGCTGTCCGCCGCAATTCAGCCGATTTTCTCGAAAAGAAAGACATCGCGCAGCCTACCGCCGCCAAAGTGCGGGCTGCTTCTCTTGCGGGCGGCACGCATCACGCAACCCAGTAGTCGCCACCTTTCGCTGTTTTTCGCACTGGGCTGATCGATCGTCAATTTGTTTCAATTAACATTGGGCGTGGAATCCTTTATTTCAGTTAACATTGCGCCTCGAGCGTTCACTCTTCACATGTTCGAGCTCACGTTCGTTCGCGTGCAGCAAACTTTACGATCGCCGAACGCGATCACGAACGTCTGCCCGCATCGGAAAATGGGGCGGGTTTTGTTTTGCACACGCGTGCGATGGAGTGGGTCCCGTCGCGGCGCCGCCAGTACCGAACGGGCAGCGACGGTAGCGATTCGGCCTCGCGGGCGGAAACCGGCCGCTTGGGGTCGTCTCAGATTGCGCTCTCGTAGCCCGGAAAAGTGCCCTGCTGGGGACACTGCATCGCAATGTATGCGTAGAGCAGTCCTGCCTTTCCCTCCATCAGACTGTACGGAAGGTCGGGCACGCCGGGGCGATAACGTTGGGGGTCGTGCGATTGGCCGATGACTGCCAAGCAGCGCTCTGACCAGGTCGCTTCGCACATGCGGAGGGCACGGTAGCGATAGCGCTCGTTGCCCGTGGTGCGGTACATCGCGAGAAGACTCAGCGCCGAGCCGGCGATGCCGTGGCATACGCCGTGACCCTTGCGCAAGAGCCCGAACGACCACACGGCGTCGGCGGCGCGCCGCGCGGCATCGCGGTAACGCTCGTCGCCGAATACTTCGTACGCTCGGCACAGGGTGGGAAGGATCCCCGGGGCTCCGTGGCACCAATGGAAGAGGTCCAAGCCCGAGCCGCGGATATCGGCCGGGAAGTTTCCCTCCTTGCTCTGGATCGACACGAGGAGATCGAGCGCTCCCGTGATCGCTTCTCGCGCGCGCGAATGGAGGCAACGTTCTGGAAGCTGCAGTAGGGCATAGAGAACGCCGCCCAACCCGTGAGCCGCGCCGAAGTACACGGCGCCATCCTTGCTAGGGAAGCGATAGGCGAGGGGGCTCTGGGCGAGCGCGTTGTCGGGAAATCGACGAGAAAGCTCCGTCCCTAGAGCCGCGCCTTCGCGCACGAGCGTGTCGAACACGACGGTGACCGCATTGTCGAGCTCGGACGTGCGGCAACCGGGATCCGTGCAGCGGCGAAGAACGAGCAGACTGTGGAGATATCCGGCGCGTCCGTAGAGAAGCTCGGTCTCGGGTTGCTCGAGTGCACGGCCGAGCGCGGCGAGCACCTGCCGCGTGTGTACGACCGCGGCTGATGGCTCTCGGGCGCTACGCATTCTTGCAGCGAGTGCATGCACCCCGGCCGCGCCGCAGTAGAAACCCGTCGGCAACGTACGAAGGGTCTCGGCCAGGTCCAGCGCATGACCGAGAGCGCGGTGTGCGTCGGCGAGACATGCTTCCGCCAAGCCAGATAGCGTATCGCTCCCCTCGAAGTAGCTGGCCGCCGCCCACAAGGCGAGCGCGAGGCCGCCGGCGCCGGCGTAGAGCGTGAAGTCAGGCTCACTGAAACGGGGGTCGCTCGCTTCGGCAACGGGACCGATCTTGGGCCGAAGTTCTTCGATCAGCGGCGGAATCAGCGCGTCGATGCGTGCACGCAGGTGCGCGCCGACGTCGCGAACCTGCTCGGCGGGAAGGTCGTCGAAATCGGGAAAGGTGTTGACGAATCTTCGTTCGTCTAGCACCTCGCCGGAAAGGCTCTCGCACTGTCGTGAGCGCCCATGACCGCCATCGACCATGGCTCGACTCTACCTCGCGCCCGATCGAAAAGAAGGGCTGCGATAGTGCAACATCACCGCCGCAAATGCCCAGAGAAACAACGCCACGATTGCGATGCTCACGGCCGCGACAACCTTGATGGCGAGCCGCTGCCGCGAGCGCATGATGACGAGGTTGAGCGCGCACGCCGCCGGCCCGATCGCGAGCCCGATGGCGCCCGTGAAGGCGAGCGCGAACGGTAGGAGCGCGAAGGCGTATTCGAACCAACGAAGGCACGAACCATCCGAGCCGGCGGCATTCATCGCGTTAGCCCCATGCGCGCGCCCAGCACGAGCTGAATGGCCTTTTGGGCGATGTCGACGAAGAACTCCTGCACCTTCTCAAGCGCGGAATCGTCGCACAAGAAGTCGTCGACCGTGCCGAGTTTCGCGCGTCGGCACGCGTTCGAGATGCTCGTCTCGTCACCACAGAACGCGGCGCCGATGACCGTCGTGGGGGCGGCGCAGACGCCGTAGCGGGCGTCGTCGGCGTGCTGTTGCATCGTGGCGCGGAAGTCTTCGCGCTCCGCGGGCTGCACGGCCCACGTGTAATCGCGGGGAGAAATGGCGTTGATGTTCTCGGGCATGCCGGCCCATCGGACGCCCAGCTTTGCGAGTTGCGGGCGGTGCGTGGAGGCCACCGAGTTACGAGCACGCGACGCGTGCCGCGTGCGACTAAGGAATGGCAAATTCCAGCGTCGCGTGGCGACACGCTGGGCCACACTCGGGGCCGTTGGGGAAAGTCTCTTGGTAATTGGGATCGACGTGCTTCGCGAGGATCTCCTGCCCATCGCGGACGACGGAGAGCTCGATCTGCGAGGGCGTGCCGTTCACCGAGATGGCCTGCACGAACTTTCCCGGGATGGGCCTGCAGCCCTGCCAGCACGTGTTGACGTCGCATCCCATCTCGCACTGCGATTCGGGGCGGATTTCGAATCGCACATCGGTTCCGCAGTTCAGCCCGGTGGACGCGCCGGCGGAAGACGGCAGCTTTTCGGGAAGGCGAAAGCTGCAAACGGTTTCGACCCCGTCGACGCTGAGCGCGACGTCGTAGGCGCCTTCGGGCCAGGATCCGTCGGCCGTTCGCAGCGTCACCGAGAGGGCGCTGATGCACCCCATATCGGTGCACGATTTCGTGAAGCACCCGTTGCAGATTGCCGCCCAGACGACGACCAAGAGCGCCGGCAAAAACATCGTACGCGGAGGGAGCGCGCTATGCAGCATCGCTCGAGTATGACCGCCGAGCTCTCCCGTGCACGGACGCTCGTACCAGATCGCCGGTTGATCGCAGCGGCAGCGGCAGCGTCACGCCTGCCGGCAAAGAATGAAATAGTGGTCGAGCGATTTCTCGACCTTGAACGCGGCGCCGATCGTCACGTGCGTCGACAGCCGACGCATGAAGTCGCGCGTGCGGTGGTAGACGAATTTCTGCAGGCCCTGGGTGTTGGGAATCACCGGGGGCCATCCGGCGGGCACGGGGCCATCGGGGATCTGGAAATAGTCGACCACGATCGCGCCGCGCGCTTCCCATTCGGGGCGGCCTGCGGTCGGCACGGCCACGAAAAAGCCGGGGCCGACGGTCGAGATGAAGGGCGACTCGTTGTAGCCGAAGAGTCGGCTATCGCTCGAATCGGGGCGGCTGAACCGTTTTTGGAAGTGGCGCAGCCCCCCCGGCAGCGGAAGCGTGTTGCGGCCGTGGTGGATGACCTCGACGCGATTCGCCACCGTGGGAGGGACGAAGTCGATCAAGGTGACGGGCTTGGAAGCCGCTGCTTTGCGATAGAGCCGCCGCTGGGCATCGCGTCCGAGCGCGCGCGTTTCGGCGATGCGTGCTTCGTGGGTCAAGCCATCGAGAAATGCAGCGATGGCGTCGACGCTGGCGGCGTCGTCAAAGGCAAGATCGCGCAAGCTGAGGACGCTGTTCATGATCGGGCGGGCAACATAGCTCGAAACGGGTGCCAAGAGGAACGGCTGATGCTAACCGCGAACGTCGTGACGCTCGCCCTACGCCCCATCGGTTTCATCCGCAGCCCATTCGTCGATCGCGCCAATACGCCGCGTCAACCGTCAGCCGCGCGGGGTGTGCAGGGCACCATCGAGCTTTTACCTGGCCAAAATTTCGAGCACGCTCTCGACGATCTCGACGCGTGGGACCACATCTGGGTCATCTTCTGGTTTCACTTGAACGAGGGTTGGCGCCCCAAAGTCCTTCCCCCTCGCAGCACCAAGCGACGAGGCGTCTTTGCGACGCGTTCCCCCCATCGACCCAACGCGCTCGGCTTGTCGGTGCTCGCCCTCGAAGCCGTCCATGGTCTCACCCTCCACGTTCGCGATGTCGACATCATCGACGGCACGCCGGTGCTCGACATCAAGCCGTACGTGCCTTTCACCGATGTCGTCCCCTCTGCCAACACCGGCTGGCTCGAGACGCCCGACCCCGGTCCGAACTTCGCGGTCAGGTGGAGCGCCCTCGCCGAGTCCCAGGCGCGGTGGCTCGAAACCACGTTCAGTCTCGATCTCGCGAGCCAGGTCGACAAGATCCTCACGCTCGGTCACGAGCCGCATCCGTACCGCCGCATACGTCAGCGGGAACACGGCTATCGCCTCGCTGTCAAAGACTGGCGTGTCGACTTTGTCGTGGAAGGAAGGGCGATCACCGTGTCGTCGATCAGCACCGGGTACCGCGCAAGTGAGCTCGCGTCCTCGGCCGACCCCGCGGTGGACGTCCATCGCGCTTTTGTCGATCGCTTCGGAACAGCGGTCCCCGGGTCACGCTGAACGGGTCGTCGTCGCGCGTGCCGTTCGCGCTTCGGAGCGATGCTAGGATGGCCGCCATGTGGCGCGCGTTCGCATCGCTCGGTCTCGCCTCGCTCTTTGCGACGGTGACATTCGCATGCACGGATTCCGCGAAAACTTCCGAGACCAAAGCGGTCGCGCACGTGGAGCGCCTCGCCAAGCTCGCCGACGAGGATGTCGAAGAGGTGCGGCGCGGTCTGCCGCATGGCGCGAAATCACTGGGTACTTTCTGGGACGGCAAAAAAGACTTGGTCGAGCCGAGTCAGGCGCGGCGCGCGCTCGAAAGCGTGCGCGACGAGGACCGCGATCTCGCCATGGCCAAGAGCACCTTCTTCGCGTTCACCGACGAGAAAGGAATCGTGCTGCGCAGCGACCAGGAGCCCGACCTACTGGCCGGCAAATCGCTGGTGGCGTCGTATCCCGCCATGACCAAGGTCCTCGCTGGTGAAGCGATCGAGACGCGCGGTTCGATGTCGGAGACCGCCGGGTCGCGCACGGGCACCGATGAGCAGTGGGTCGCCGCCGCTCCCGTGCGCGACGGGCAGGGGACGGTGCGCGGCCTGTATGCGAGCGGATGGTCGATGCGCCGCTTCGCTTATCACCTCGAAGAGGCGATCAAGCACGACCTCACCACCGACGCGCTGCGCGCCGGCGACAAACACGTGAAGCTGCCGCTCGTTTACGTGTTCGTGCTGGCGGGTGCGAAGGTGTACGGCGCGCCCGTCACGCCGCTCGTCAACAGCGAAACCCTCGAAAAGCTCGACCTCGCCTCGAAGACGACGGGCGATGCCACGTTCCACCAGACGATCGAAATCACCGGTCGCGGCTTTGGGCTCGCCGCACGGCGGGCGACGCACATGGGCGCCGACATCGGCGTCGTGGTGCTTCGCTCCGAAACGTGATCGAGGCTCGCGAGCTCTATTTTGCTTTCGGCTGCTCGGATGAACCCTCACCTCGACGGATCAAGGCGTCCTCGAAGCCGACGCGGATGCGCTGCGACCTCTTGAAACGGGCTTTCTTGAGCGGGGTCTTCAACCACTCGTGGCGAAGCCGCATCGACCATATGGCGCGATTAGCCATCAATATCTCCAGAGGGCTCGAACGAGCCGGGGGCCGCGCTTTTCCCGCGTTACGGCCATATTGTCAAGCTTCCAAACCACTGAACCCATGATACGATGCCGCTCATGATCCGAAAACTCCAATCATATTCGTTGTTTAGGCGCGCGACGTTTGCAATGGGTGTTTTCGTAACAGTTCTACTCACCCTCGCCACAGAAACGCCGGCTTTCGCCCAGGCTCAACAATTCGGCGACCGAGGTCAGCTGGTTATCACTGCCGAAAATCTCATGGGGATCTCCGTCGAGCGCATCGGCTGGGACGTCGCCAACAACACCGAAACGAGCACCACCAACAACAGGTTTGGCCTGCTCTATTCGCGTTCGACCGGGTCGCTGCGTGCGCCCTGGATCGGGGGACACTATTTCGTGATTCCCAACCTGTCGATCGGAGCCACCATCGGCTTCGAAACCCAGGGCGGATCGCAAACCTCGACCCAAGGCGGGACGACCGTCACGACCGACAGAGACAACAGCTCGGCGTTCGTCTTCCTGCCCAAGGTCGGCTACGCGCTCATGTTCAACAACATGGTTGGGTTCTGGTTTCGGGGCGGGCCCGGCGTCGCTCACTACGGCACCTCCAATCCGAACACCTCGCGCAGCGACGCGTGGAACTTCTGGTTTCTGTCACTCGATGCGCTCTTGGTCGTGACCCCCGTGCAGTATTTTGCGTTCTACGCAGGTCCCCAGTTGAACCTCAGCTTCACCGGGTCTTACTCGCAGACCAACAACAACGGCTCGACGGTTTCGTGGGACGCGTCGTACCGCAGCTTCAGCATCGACGCGGGCATCATCGGCTACTTCAACCTCTAGCGCGTGACGAGTTTTAGCCCGCTTCGATCACGAAGCGGAGCGCTCGACGCGGCCGGAGTCGCGCGAGCATGGCTTGCGAGCTGCGACTGATGACGGCCAGAACGGGATAACCGCCGGTCACCGGGTGATCAGGGCCGAGGACGATGGGGGTACCATCGGTGGTGATTTGGATGGCGCCGCGGACCATCGGCGCGGGGGGGCCGCGGTCGTCTCCTCTGCGTACGATCGGCGGTCCTTCCAGTCGCACGCCGACGCGATCGCTGCGCGAAGAGACGTGCCACGTTGCTGCGACGAGCTGCGCGAGCGCCTCGGCGGGCATTTTTCCGACATGCGGACCCGGTTGGACGCGGAGTACGGCAGGATCGGGCGCGTCGCTGATCGACGGTGCGGCGCTCGCCCCTTGCGATCCTTCGCCCTCCGGACCGATGGGCAACGCATCGCCGGGACGCACGCCGCGCCCCCAAAAGCCGCCCCATCCGGCGACGAGGAGGGTCGAGCGCGAGCCGAGCACCGGAGCCACGGCGAACCCGCCCGCAACCGCGAGATACCGCACGGCCCGCGAACACGCCGGCACGAGGAGCTCTTCGCCGGCAGCGAGAACGACGGCGGTTTCTCCGTCAATCGCGACGCGCGCTCGGCCTAGCGCCGCGATGCGCAGCTGCCCGAGCGGGATCTCGAGCGCCGCTTCGCGCGGATCGTTTCCGACCGCCAGGTTCGCCGCTGCATGCGCGGTCGCATCGAGAGGGCCGGAAGGCGGCACGCCGGCGTGGAGCCAGCCCGAGCGACCAGCATCTTGCACGGTCGCACCTGGGGGAGCAGCGATGATGCGGATCTCGCGAGCGGACGTCTCGAGGGGCACGCAATGCCTCAATCCGGGCGGTAGGGGACGAACCTCACCTGGTCGCCGGGTTCGAACAACGCCGGCGGACGGCGCTCGGGATCGAACAGCTCGACATCGAGGACCCGTCCGATGAGATGCCATCCGCCGGGCGAGGCCACCGAGTAAACCCCCGTATAGGAGCCGGCGATAGCGAGGCTCCCTTTCGGCACGCGCGGGCGTGGCGCGGCACGCCGAGGTGTCACGAGGCGAGCATCGAGCGACGCGAGGTACGCGAATCCCGGCAGAAAGCCGATGAGCTCGACCTGGTAGTCGCGCGCTGCGTGCAGGGCGACGACTTCAGCGCTGGGCAGCCCGGTCCGCCGCGCCACGTCCTCGAGATCCGCGCCGTCGTAGATGGCGCGCAGGACGTGGAGTTTAGGCGCGAAATCGTCGGTAACACCCTGGCGTAAGGCATCGGCGATGATCCCGTCGAGATCGTCCCAAGCTCCGACGCCGACGATGGCGAGGCTGCCTGCGCCAATGACGACGTCGGCGCTCGGCAAACGGCGGCGAAGCTGGCGGCCAATGGCTTGCGTGCGCTTCGGCCGATCGGGAGCGTCATCGATCTCGAGATCGACGAAGAGCGCGTTATCCCCATAGGGATGGATTTTCACGGGGGCGCCGGTTCTCGGCTGACGCGACCCTCGTCGTCGGCCTCGAGCAATGCGTTGCGCTGCAGCGCCGCGCGCACTTCGCGGGCGATGACGACGGCGCTCGGCGTATCGCCGTGCACGCAGATCGTATCGAAGTCGCCGCGACGCGCGAGGCGCAGCGCTTGTTCGGCGCAGCCCACGGGATCGGTGATGACGTCGCCGGGCGTTCCGCGAGCAACGATCTGGCCTTGCTCGTCGTAAGACCGATCGGCAAAGCCCTCACGGGCGTAGCGCAGATGGCGCGTGCGAACCGCCGTCTCGAGGTGACCGCCGGCCGGACCGACGATGACGAGCTTGTCGGAGCTGGCGGTCACGACGGCGTCGAGTACGGCAGCCGCCAGCTGAGGGTCTTCCGACGCCGCGTGGTAGAGCGCGCCGTGCAGCTTGGCTCCCCACAGCGCCGTGCCCATTTCCTGGCTGATCATGCTGAGCATCGTGACTTGTGCGACCAGGGACTCGAAGAGCATATCGACAGGTATGGCCATCCGCGCGCGGCCGAACTGCTCGCGGTCGGGGTACGACGGGTGCGCGGCGATGCGGGGCCCATAGCGCATGGCCAGCGCCACCGAACGTTCCATCGAAGCGACATCGCCCGCGTGCCCACCGCACGCGAGGTTCACCACCGTCGCCGCGGCGTAGAGCTCCTCGGGCTCGTCGGGGAGCTCACCGAGATCGATATTGAGGTCCACGGACATCGCATTCAATCCGGAATGGGAACGAGCGTGACCTGCAAGTTGATCGGCTCGTCCGTAGCCTCGAGGACGGCGTCCCATGGGAAATAGCCGGCCTTCTCGATGGTGACGCGATGCCGACCCGGAGGCAGCGCGACGCCATGGGCAGCGACGTAGCCAAGCGCCCCGAGGGGGATGTCGTCGACGGTCACTTGGGCATCGGCAACGTTGCCCTGCACGCGCAAGGAAACCGTCTGCGCCGGGTACGGCATGAACGCGCAGGCCGCGACGAGCGACAGGGCCATCATGGTGGCGGCAGTTCCGGTCAGCCTGCGTGCCGTCCAGCGCGTCTTTTGCGGCCTCGAACTCTTTTGGGTGAATCCACGCATCGCGCTTTTCAGTCGGAACCGCGCCGGCGTCCTACTCCCACTCGATGGTCGCGGGGGGCTTGGACGAAATATCGTAGACGACGCGGTTGACCCCTTTCACTTCGTTGATGATACGCGCTGAAAGGCGCGCCAGCAGGTCGTGCGGGAGGCGGGCCCAGTCCGCGGTCATACCGTCACTCGAAAGGACCGCCCGCACGGCGATGGTCTCATCGTAAGTCCGCTGGTCCCCCATCACGCCCACCGATCGGACCGGCAGGAGGACGGCGAAGCTCTGCCATAACGAGTCGGAGAGCCCAGAGGCGCGGATCTCTTCCTCGACGATGGCGTTGGCCCGGCGCAGCGGCACGAGGCGCTCCTCCGTCACCTCGCCGAGGCAGCGCACAGCAAGTCCCGGACCCGGGAAGGGCTGTCGCCACAGCAGCTCGCGGGGAATTCCCATGGCGGCCCCGACCTCGCGAACTTCGTCCTTGAAGAGCTCGCGTAGTGGCTCGACGAGGCCGAGATGCATCCGTTCGGGCAGACCGCCCACGTTGTGATGGCTTTTGATGACGGCGCTCGGGCCCTTGGTCGAAACGCTTTCGATCACGTCGGGATAGAGCGTGCCTTGCACGAGCCACTTCACGCTCGGCATCTTCGCCGCTTCTTCTTGAAAGACATCGATGAAGATTCCACCGATAATCTTCCGTTTTCGTTCAGGTTCCGTGACCCCGCGGAGCGCCGTCAGGAAACGCTCCCGGGCGTCGATGTGAATGAGCGGCATGCGAAACGTGTCACGGAACAGGTGGACGACTTGCTCGGCCTCCCCGTCGCGCAAGACCCCGTTGTCGACGAAAACGCACGTGAGCCTCTCGCCGATGGCCCGGTGGCAGAGCACCGCGGCGACCGAGGAGTCGACGCCGCCGGAAAGGCCGCAGATGGCGCGGTCGCTGGGGCCTACCTTGGCCCGCACGGCCTCGATGGCCTCCTCGGAAAAAGAGAGGGGGGTAAAGGTCGGCGAGAGACCAGCCACGTTGAAGAGAAAGGCGCGCAGTATTTCGCCGCCGCGCGGCGTGTGAGCGACTTCCGGATGAAACTGAATGCCGTACATCTTGCGGCGCGGTTCGGCGATGGCGCATAGGGGCGTGTTGGCGCTCGTTCCGATGGCCTGAAAACCGGGGGGCAGCGCGGCAATGCGGTCGCCGTGGCTCATCCAGACTTGCAGGGTTTCGCCTTTGCTGAAGCCGGCGAAGATGCCGGTCGTGTCTTCCACTTTCACTTCGGCAGGGCCGTACTCGCGCGCGTCGGCGTGCTCGACCTTGCCACCGAGCACGTGGGCCATCAGCTGGACGCCGTAGCAAATGCCGAGCATGGGGACGCCCAGATCGAAAAGCGCCTGCTCGGCCGTGGGCGCGTCCGGCGCATAAACGCTGGAAGGACCCCCGGAGAGCACGATCGCCTTGGGAGCGAGGTCGCGAATCTTGGCCAAGGAGAGCGAGTGCGGGTGGACCTCGCAGTAGACGTGGCTCTCGCGGATGCGTCGGGCAATGAGCTGGGCGTACTGAGCGCCGTAATCGAGAATGAGGACGAGCTCGCGCTGCGAGGCCATGGGGGGTGGTTTCTATCACGAATCGCGCGCCCGCGCGGGGTACCGGCCACGCGGGCGGTCAGCGTTTCGGTTTGGCGATCACGACGACCAATTTTTCGTCGCTCAAAGTGTTGGCGACCCACGCCCGCCACCCTTCGAGGGACGGGACCGACGCGCCGGATGGGACCGACGCTAGGGGGGCGGTGGGGGGGCCGGAGGCGGCCACGGGGCGTGTCTCCCGCCACAGGTTGATGAGGCGCCGCCGCGGATCGAGCGAAGCTTCGAGTTCCCAGCGCTCTCGGACCGCCAAGCTGCGTTCGAGATCCGCCGGCCCGATCGCGCCTTGACGCAGCCGCTGCAGCAGCGCGCGGACCTGAGCCACGGCAGCCTCGAGCGTGGCTTCGGGGGCGCGCACGTCGATGACGAGCGCCGCTGCGCGCGACCCGCCGACGAGGCGCGCCTGCGCCGTCGCTGCGAGCGATGATGCCGCGGTCGCTCGCCCTAGCCACCCATCGGATCCGGTCAAACCCGCCAAGGTGAGCTCACCGAAGGCGCCCTCCGCCGTCCCGTGAGGCGGCATCGGAAAACCGAGCAAGGCTTGCCAGAGCAGGGAAGCGGAGGAGGGTAAGGTCACCTGCACGGTGCCTGCCTTGGGCGCGCCCGGAGGCTCGACGGGAGCGCACGCGCGGGCGCCGTCGATGTTGCGCACGAGCCAGCGATCGATGGTGCGCGCCGCCCAATCGGCCTGCTCGTCGCTCTCGTTGGAGAGCACCGCCAAGCGAAGCGGTCCCGTCGCGAGCGTGCTCCAGCGCATCGAAGCTGCGTCGATACCGGCGTTGGCGAGCTCCTCCCACGCGCCGAACGGAGCGAGCCAAGATGGGTGACCGGGAACGAGCGCGCTCGCCAAGGCACTCAATGCGCGTCCTTCGCCCGAGATGCCGTCGCCGGCGCGATTGAGGAGCAAGGCTCGCGCGGTGGCGAGGGCGGTGGACGAGAAAGGCGCCGCTGTCAGGACTCGCGCCGCCTGCTCGGCGACACGCGCCGTGAGTGCAGCCGCCGATTCACCCGGTGCGCGAGCGGCGTGGGCGACGACGCCTACTCCATCGGGCGCCACCCACGGTTCGAGGGTCACCCCCCGCGCGCTGGCCGGCTGTGCAGCGAGGGCCGTCATCAGCGCGAGCGCCGTCGTGCCCGGATCGCTGCTTCCTTCGGCGAGAGCACCGCAGGGACTGGCGAGGACGAGCCACAGCTCCCCTTGCCCGCGTTCGAGCCGGCCGACGCGCTCGATGGCCGGCGCGTTCCACGCGGCAGCAGCCTTTTCGAGCGCGGCGGAAAAGCGACGCGCCAACGCCGAAGGGACGCCGGGTTCGGGCGTCGCCTCCCGGGCGTCCGCCGTCGCAGGCGGCAGGCCGAGAGCGAGAGCGTAAGTCGACTTCTCATCGACGGTCCCCGCATTGCTCAGCGACCACAGCCCGCCGAGCTCGGCGGCATCGCGGGGATCGCTCGCCAACCGTACCGCGGCGCGCGCCGCGAGCCCGAGCGGCCACCCGGTGGCGCGCGCTTCTACTCGCGCATCGGCCGAGCTCGATCGGGCGATGTCGAGCTCCTGCCGCGCCAACGTCGCGGCGAGGGCGGCCCCCTCCGCGATGAGATGGGCGGGCGTCACGCGCGCCGTCTCCAAGGTGACGGACAGACATCCGCCGTGTGGACGCACGCTGGCCCGCGCTTCGACGAGCCGGAAGGGGACGGCGAGGGTTCGCAGCCTGGTCACGAGCGGCCCCTCTGGATCGCCTGCGCTGCGCGACGCTGCCGCGGCGATATCGGCGGATGCGGTCGATACCGCGAGGGCGAGTCGCGCCGTGCCCGCGCCGCGCTCGGACGAGACATAGACGCCGCCCTGGTCCTCGCCCGCTGGAGCGCTCTCTGGCGCGGCGCCGCGCGGCCAAGCCTCGCCGCGGTGCACCGCACCGGCCGCCGCGTCGACCACCGCTTGCCCACCCGCCGCGGCGAAGGCGATCTGCGCGGCAGCGTACGCGGCGCTGCGGGTCGCTTCGAGCTGCAGAGCGCCGTCGTTGGTCGAGGGGTCGATGGACGCGTCGCTCAGCAGGACGCCGAGCTCTCCCGTGCAGCGAGCGACGGCTTGCACGATCGGCGCTTCGAGCGGACGGCGTCGCAGTGCCGCGACGCGACGAACGACGAGCGCGAGCTCGGGACTGCCGGGCACGACGCGAGCGGCGAGCGCCGCCCGCGCCGCGTTGACGAACTCGACCGCGCGCGACGCGGATTCAACCAAGCTCCGCACCCGAAACGAATCCCGATCGGCGCGCGAGTCGGTCGCCGCGAATCCAGCGCGGGCCAGACGAGCCTCGAGGAGTGCCGCCAGTGCCGTCGACGCGTAGGGGCCGCTGCTCGTTTCGACCACCATCGCCACCGCGGCCCGCGGGTCACCGTCCCTCACGATCCGTACCACGTTGGGGTAGGCGTCCTTCTTCTCGAGTGCGATGTTCGCCGCGCCATCGTCGTGCGCGGGAGCAACCGGCACCGGCCCGGGCGACGCGCCGTGCCCGCAGCCCAGAGCGAACGCCGCTACCGCCAACTTCCCAGACCAAGCTCGAACTGCCAAAGCCCCGGGAGGCTAGGCGAGGCCCGCCGCCGCGTCGAGCCTCACACGAGGCCATTCACAAAAGGTGGCAGAGAACCTAGCGTTCGTAGCGATGACAAGCGGCCGGCTCTACGCGCTCTTCTTGCTCGCTCGAGCGCTCCTCAAGACCATCTTCAAACGGTTCTGGGGCGGCGGCGTGAGCGGACTATCGCTTTTCGAAGCCAATTTCGAAGCGGAGCACCTCTCCAAGGTCGATGCCGCCGAACGGGCGCTGCTCCCGACCTTCAGCCGCTGCATCGCTTGCGGCCTCTGCAACCGCGGCGACGGCGCGCGCATGGCCGAGTCGCAGGGCGCGTACCCCGGCACGATGGCGCTCATGCTCGCTTCGTCGCGCAGCCTCCCGGATTTTCCGGCGGCAAGCGAGGCCTTGGCTTGGATCACGGACGACGAGCTGGCCGAAAAAGAGCGAATCTGTCCGGCGCGAGTCCCCATGCGGCGAGTCGCCGCCTTCATCCGCGCTCGCGCCTGAACGCCGTCGCGCCGAGCACGCCGCGCCCGTGTCGGCGCACCGCGGCGCGCGGTCGAAGCGGCGCAACCTCCTAACGCAGGACGTTGTACCTCTGCGGAGTGCGTTGTAGGGTTTGCACAAATCATGACCACTCCCCCCTCGGTGCCGATCCCCGCCTTGTCGGGCTGGGCGCTCATCCTCGGAGCTTCGAGCGGCTTCGGTGAGGCCGTGGGCAGCTTCTTGGCGCGAGCCGGCTGCCATATCATCGGCATTCACCTGGACCGCCGCGCCACGCTCGGCAACGTCGAGCGCATTCAGAACGAGATCAAGGCTTTCGGGCGCGAAGCGTGGTTTTTCAATATCAACGCCGCCGACGACGCCAAGCGCCGCGAAGTCTGCGACGAAATTCAGCGCCGCTTCCAGGAGCGCGGCAAGGGAGAGAACCTTCGCATTCTCCTCCATTCGCTCGCCTTCGGATCGCTCAAGCCCTTCATCGCCGATACCCCCGACGGCGAGCTCAATCAGAAGCAGATCGAGATGACGAGCGATGTCATGGCGCACAGCCTCGTCTACTGGACGCAGGATCTCATGCATCGGAAGCTCATCGGGCCCGAGGGGCGGATTTTCGCCATGACCAGCACCGGGTCCTGGGCGGTATGGAAAGGGTACGGCGCGGTGAGCTCGGCCAAAGCCGCGCTCGAGGCGCATGTGCGTCAGCTCGCCTGCGAGCTCGGTCCGCGCGGCATCACCGCCAACGCCATCTGCGCCGGCGTCACTGATACCGCGGCACTTCGCAAGATCCCGGACAACGACGCCATGGTACAGGTAGCACTGCGCAAAAACCCGTTTCACCGGCTCACCAAGCCGGAAGACGTCGCCGCAGCCATCGTGGCGCTCGCTCAGCCGTGCACCTATTGGATCAACGGCAACGTCATCAACGTCGACGGCGGCGAAGCGGCGAGCGGCTAAAGCGGCCCGCCCCCCCGGCCGTCCCTCCGCGGGAGAGAAATCGCCGCAGCCGCTAAACCACGGAAAGCTTGGCGCCGGCGCGAAACGCCGCCAAGTGGCCGCTCTCTTCGGCCACGTACACGTCGCAATGCTCGTCGACGCGCAAGAGATCGGGAATCAGCTCGGCCGGTACGCATCCCAGCAAAGCGCCGTCGCGTGGACGGACCACGTGGACCTGCTGCTGCGGGACGAAGAGCGCACCCGAGCGCAGAATCGGTTCGAGGCGGCGGGGCTGATCGCCCTCCATTCCGCGCGGAAAGCGATGTCGCCACCGTGTCGCGCCGGTGCTGGCGGTGATGGCGCAAAGATCGCCCGCTTCGCTGCTGACCACGACGGCATCATCGATGGCGATCCACGCCGACGACACCGGGAAAAGTCCGGGCTCGCTCGACCAAAGCGTCTTGCCGGTGCCGCGATCGAGCGCGAGCAGCCCGAGGCCGCGCCGGTCCCGGGTCACCACGACGACTTCGCGATCGGTGACGAGCGGGGCGCCCTGCGGCGTCGGCCCGGGCGGGAGCTCGCGCACCCAGCGGGTCGCGCCGGCGTAGGGATCGAGATGGTAGAGGCGAACGGTTCCGCGCGCGCGCATATCCGGCTGGCCCACGGTGGCAAAAAGGGACTCGTGGTCGAGCCCCACATGGCTCGAGAAACGCAGCCTGTCGCGCGCGCGCCAGACGACATCGCCTGACCAGAGGTCGATCGCCGTCAAGGTCGCGTCGCCCGCGGCCACGATGAGAAGCTTGCCGGCTCGGCGAAGGCGAAAGACCCCGCCCCCCGACGCCGTGTAGCGCCAGCGCACCTCGCCCGTTGCGAGGTCGACGGCGGAGAGACAGCGTTTGCCGCCGCTGACGACGAGCATGCAGGGCAGGCCGGGCGCGCTCACGACGAGACCGGCGACCGAGCCTCCGACCCGCGGCGCCAACTTCGCCGTCAGCACGATCTCGCCCGTGCCGAAGTCGTGCAAGGCCATGCTGCCGTCGGGAAAGAGCCGCGCGAGGCCGGCGGGTGTCACGACGCTGACCGCCGGCTGGGTCGGTCGACGCCACAGAAAATCGCCGGTCCGTTTGGCGACGCAAGCCGTCTCCCGCGAAGCGCCGACGATGAGCCGATCGCCACAGAGAAAGGTGGCTCGCAGATCGATGCCGGGGAAGGTGGCGGTCCAGCACGGGGTGAAGCGCAGCTTGGCCGCGGAGCGCAGATGCACCGCGGGCGCGGGCGCCGACGCCGCGAAAGCGCGGTAGATCTCGGGGGCAGGGTTCACTTTGGCGTCGTCGCAGATCGCCTCGCGCAAGCGCTCGTCGAGCAGGCGCAGTCCGCGCCGGAACGTCGTGAGCCTCAAATTCTGCCTCTGCGACGGATCGTGCCGCACCAGCGCGCGCGCCAGCGTGCGCCCGAAGGCGACCGTCGCTTCGACCAGCGCTGGCGCGTCTCCGACACGAAACGTGCGGCCCTCGCGCGCCGACGCCGAACGCGATTCGTTGAGCGAAATCCAGAGCCCCGCCTCGACCGGCGGGCCGGCGATGACGTCCGCCTTCGACCCGTCGATCGTGCCGTGCGTCGCTTTGTCCCCCGCGCCGAAACGGATCCCGAGCATGATGCCGAAGAGCTCGACCCGACGATAGTAGGACCGCCCCTGCTCCCAGGCCTCGAGCACTTCCGTCGAGAGCGCGAGCAGCTGCTCGGCGAAGAGGAAGGCGAAAGTTTCGCCGAAGGTGCGCGTCCGGTCACCGACGCCGATACGTAGTTTTCCGCGTACGAGCAGTCCCAAAAGGTCGGCGCGCTCCACGGTGCGCTCGCATTTTTCGGGCGCGGCCCGCTCGCGCAAGGTGAGCTCGGCCGAGAAGCGCAAGCCCCCTTCTGCTTCCGGTTCCACCTCCACGAGCGCGGCCGGCGGCGGCATCTCTTCCGGCTCGATGGTGACCAACTCGAGCTCGGCACGGGCGTGCTCGAGCGCCATCGCCGTCGAAGGAGGGAGGCTCTCGGTGTCGAGCTCCGCGATGGCCGCTCCCACTGTCGCCGCCAAGCCGGCGAGAGATACCTCGCGCTCGAACATCGCTACTTCGGGATGCACGCCGCCGCGAAACAGCGACACCAGCGCGCTCGGCCCGCAGCGCTCGAGACCGAGCTCCCAAGGGCCTTCGGAGCTGTAGCAGCGCACCTCCGCACGGCGGCTGCGCAGCGTTGCGAGATCGACGAGCGCCAGCGCGAGATCGCGTAACAGGGGAGCGGGATCGGCGGAGGGGATACGCGCCGTCAAATTCACTCCATCGACGAGAAGATCGACGAGGAAGTGCTGTTTGTCCCTCGCGGGCGCCGTCGACGAAGCCGCGCCCTTGCCGCTCAAGATCCGAAGTGCCGTCATCTGTGACGTGAGACTAGGACGACCGGGGCACCGCCCGAACTTTTCGGCTGGGATTGCCAAGGAGTGGACACGGTTCATCGAAGGAGCTAGGGCCCGCGAGCGCGATTCGCGTCAGAACATCTCCGAAGGACGGGCGCGGTAGGACGACAAAGCGGATGCAAGCTCCCGCGGCAAAGCGCGCGCAAACAGCCCGGTTCGGGTTCGTGCTCGGTATGCTCGCAGCGCTGCCGGCGTTGGTTTACCTGCGCGGGTTCACCGTCGACGACGCGCTCATCCCCGCGCGCTACGCGGCCAACATCGCGCACGGTTGGGGATACCGGTTCAACCCGCGGGGCCCGTCGACCGATGGCGTGACGCCGCTCGCCTTTCCCTACCTGCTCGCTCCCTTCGCCGGAGAAGGCCCGCTCGCCGCACTCGCGGCCGCGCGCGGTCTCGGCGCTCTCGCGTGGCTCGGCGCGGCGGGCATGCTCGGTGCCGCCATCGCTAGGATCGGCGGTTCAAGCGGTCGCTACGCGGCGCTCCTCCTCGTCCTCTTCTCGGCGCCGCTCGGAGCTTGGGCTTGGGGCGGGCTTGAAACCGGTCTCGTCGTCGCGCTCTCGACGGCAGCTGCCGTGCTGCCCATGCAATCCGCCCGTGCCCCCCTCACAGGGGCTCTCCTCGGCGCGTGCGCCTGGCTTCGCCCCGAGATGATCGCCTACAGCGTGTGGCTCGGCGCGAGTCGCGTGCGCAACGCCGAATCGCGCCGTGGCCAATGGCTCACGGCCTGTCTCGTGGCAGCGCCGTGGGTCGGCGCGGCCACCGTCCGGTGGTTCGTCTGGGGGCACCCGGCGCCGCTCGCCGTCTTGGCCAAGCCGTCCGACATCGCGCATGGCGCCGTGTACGCGATTCCAGCCATTCTCTTTACCGGCGCACCGTTCGCGGCGCTGGGTCCGTGGGCGTGGGCCAAGGCCCCCGGATGGCCACGCACGCTGGTCCTCGGGGCTTTCGTTCATCTGGCCGTCATCGTGCTGGCAGGAGGCGATTGGATGGTCCTCGCGCGCCTCGTCTGTCCCGTCTTGCCGCCGCTCGCCTTCGCCACGGCGCACTTGCTTTCGACGCCGGCGACGTCGCGCATGGCGTTCATCCGCCTTTCGATCGGCTGCATGGCGCTGCTCTACGTCTTTGCGGCGCGCGCGCCGGCGGCGGCGCATATTCTGCGAGATCGGCTCGCTCTCATCGATGCGGCAAGGCCGGTGCTCGCTGGCGCCGACAAGGTCGCCACGATCGACGTGGGGTGGGTGGGATGTGCGACCAATTCCGAAATCGTCGATCTAGCCGGTGCGACCGACGCCGACATCGCCGCCCTTCCCGGCGGGCACACGTCGAAGGCGGTTTCCGGTGTCTTTCTGACGGCTAGAAGACCGGACCGGCTCGTTTTCCAGCTCTCTCCGCACCCGCCGGGCGACAAACTCGCGTTCGCGCGCGTAACGGAAGCGCGACTCTTCGCCGATCCTCTCATCGCGCGAACCTATGAAGTGACGTGGCGGAGTCCCGCGCTGCTACCCATCCAATACGTCGTATTGTCGGCGACGCCGAATACCCCGCCCTGACTTTAGACCAGCTCGCGATCAAGCGGCAATCTTGAAACGGTTCCGTGCTTTCGGGCACCAATCGCGAGAGGTGATCGACTATCTTGCGACGGACGTGGCAGCGGCGCGCCATGCAAAAGACGAGGTGTCGAGACTCGCAGCAGTTCCTGTCGAGACGTACGCCCCTGATCTTTCTGAAGCAGCAGGGGCTTGCACTTCTTTCGTTCAGGTTTTACTGGGAGGAGTTCCGATGCAGAACGTCTACGCTTGGCGGGACGACCCGCTTCTCACCCACAGTTCCGATCTCGCCTCTTCAAAGACTCCTTGGCTGAAAGACGCTCGGTTCGACAGCATCTTGCTCTTGGCGAGCGTGGTCATCGTGCCCCTCGTGCTCTTGGCGGTGTGGCTCGGTGCCTCGACGGATGCCATCAACCTGGGCGTCACCGCCGTAGTCGGCGGACCCCACGTGTTCGGCACGTTCACCGCGACCTTCGCCGATCGCAACTTTCGGCGACGCCATCCTTGGCTCATCGCGTCCTCGCTCTTGATTCCCCTCGGCGTCGTGTGGCTCACCGTCCATCGGTTCCAGACGCTGATGTCGCTCTTCATCGTGGCGGCGTCGCTCCACGTCCTGCACCAGTGCGCGTACCTCTCCGACTGTTATCGGATCAAGGCCAAGACGGTCGAGCGCCCCTGGGCGCGGCTCGTTGACTACGGCGTCATCTTCTCTTCCATCTATCCCATCGCCCTCTACAAGATCGTGCGCGGCACGTTCAAGCTCGGCGAGGTCGACATCGTCATCCCCAGCATGCTCATGCGGATGGAGACGGTGTACTTCGAGTGGCTCGTCTTTGCCGGATTCCTGCTGGCGTGGCTCTACAAAACGGCGCTCGAGGCACGCGAGGGGGTGCTCAACGTGCCGAAGACGTCACTCATCGCCGTCACCGTCTTCTTCGCCTTCATCGTTCCCGGGACGGCGGGGGACAGCCGTCTCGAGCTCGCTTTTCAGTCGATGAACGCGTGGCACTCGTTTCAGTATCTCGGCCTGGTGTGGCTCATCAACACGATGCGCCTCGAGCGCGGACAGCTCCACAACAAGTTCGTGGCGCGCCTCTCGGGCTCCAAAGGGGCAAAGTGGTTTTACGCCTGGAACTTCGGAATCACGCTGCTGCTCTTGGTGTTCGTCAAGGGCGTCGTGTCGTGGGACCCGCTCGGCCTGCAAGAGAGCCAGTACTACTACATGCTCACGCTCTCGCCGCTCCTCATCCACTACTACTTCGACACGTTCGTTTTTCTCACCTCGGTCGCCGACTTGGTCCCGCTACCAGCGTCGTCCGGAGCCACCCCTTCGCCGGAGCTGGTCTGACCGAGCTTGGCGACAGCTTCGCGCATCGCGCGGGCGTCGCGGTAACGGCTCTGGGGCAGGGGAGCCATCGCGCGATTGACGATGGCGCGCCATTCGGCGGGAATTTGACGATCGGGCGCCAGTGCAGGCCCGTCGACGCTCTTCAAGGGCGCGGCGATCTCGAAGCTGCCGCTGGCCGTGGTTGGCGGCGGTAGACCCACGAAACATTCGTAGATGACGGCGCCGGTCGCGTAGAGATCGCTGCGCGCGTCGATGTCGCCGCCTTGTTCTTGTTCGGGTGACATGTAGCCCGGCGTGCCGAGCGGAGCGCCCATATCGGTGAGCCGCGTCTCGGCCCACTCCACGCGCGCGATACCGAAGTCGAGCAGCTTGACCTGCGGCATGCCGTCGCCGCCGTCGCTCGGCGCGGCGAGAAAGATATTGCTCGGTTTGACGTCGCGGTGAATGACGCCGGCGGCGTGCACGGCGCCGAGCGCGTCGCACACCTGAATGACGATGGACCGGATCTGCTCGGCGCGCAGCGGCCCCACGCGCCGGAGGAGCGTCGCCAACGACTCCCCCTCGAGCTCCTCCATGACGAGGTAGGCGGTGCCATCCGGGAGGTGATCGTGCTCGAACACCTCCACCACGTTGGGATGCCAGGTAAGCCCGAGCGCCTCCGCTTCGCGCCTGAGCCGATCGGAGGCCACGGTGTCGTGCGCCACCGCAGCGCGCAGCAGTTTGATGGCGACCGCACTATTGTCGGCGAGGCGCGTCGCTTGATGGATGACGCCGCTGGCGCCCGCGCCGAGCTTGCGGCCGAGACGGTAGCGCCCTGCGATGACCGACCCTTCGAAGAATCCTACCGCGGCGCGCTCGCGCTGCTCCTTCAAGGCGACGCTGCGCTCGAGCGCCCGGATGCGGTTCAGCTGCGCGTGCGATTCGGAGCGGCGCTGTTGGCCCGCTTGCCACACCGCTCCGATCGTGCCCGCGACAGCGGCGCCGCCGATCACCACCGCGGCGCCGACGATGCTGCGCTCGAAGAGCAGCACCGGGCTCGTCGCTATCGCACACCCGATGGCGAGGAGGGTGCCGCGCTTCGCGTCGGGCACCGCCCACTTGAGAATGTACTCCTCGGTCATACCGGCCGCGCGGACCGAAACCGCGCCCTTCGTCTTGGCCGCTAAAATTTCGACGGAACCGGGACCGTACCCGAACATCGCCGGTACGCCCATGAGCTCCGCCGCGCGCGCCTGCGCGCACAGCCCGTCGCGCTCGAATTGCGGGTCATGGGAGAGAATCACGCGTCCGTGCCAGAAGCCGGGCCGCGAATCGACGCGCTCCCACCGCGACGTTTTGAGCTCTTCTCCGCCGAGCGCATCGAGCTGCCCCAGCGCTCCCTCGGGGTCGACGGTGCCTCGCAGCACGCGCGTCCAGACGCCGAGATTTTCGGGATCGACGATGCCCGTCCACGTCTCGCGGATGGCGGTCTGACCGAACTTTGCCGCGAATGCGACGAGCGCTTTGTGCCAGCGCGCGACGGGAAGCGGGCGCGTCTCGTCGTCGAGGTATTCGGAGTCGATCCGAATCTCGCGCATGAACGCATCGGCGGCGGCCCGGTCTCTGGCCTTACGCACCCAGAGGACGAGCGACTTGACGCGCGATGCTGTTGTATCGCCGGGAGGGTACTTGACCTGCGCCATAGGGGGCGATAGCCCACCTCCAATGTTCAACAGTAGCACCAAGTGCTCCGTCCTTGGCAGGCTCAGATCGCGATCGGCGAGATTTGACGGCGGCCTCGGGGATTTCGCCTCGCTCTCGCCCATGACGCGCCGATAGCGCGGGCGCACGGGCATGACAGACCGTCACCCGCGCAGTAACCTAAACGCGTGAGAGGCCGGTTTCCGGGTTTTGACCGCGCGGTCGGTACCGCCGTCGTTGCTGCCCTGACCACACTGGCCACGCCCCCGAGCCCAGCCAGTGCCGATCCCCTGCTCGGTGGTGACGCGCTCGAGCTCGCTGCCGACAAGCTCGAGGTCGATGTCCCCGCCGGCACCGCGGTGCTGACGGGCCACGTGACCCTCGTGCGCGGCGCCTTGCGCGTCGATTGCCCTCGTATCGACGTTCGCTACGACGAAGCGCCGCGCGTCATCTGGGCGAAAGGGTCCGGCGGCGTCACCGCCGATATCCGCGGTGTCCACGCCGAGGCGCCCGAGGTGGAGCTCGATCTCGCGCGCCACATCCTCGAGCTGCGCGGCGGCGTACGCCTGACGCGCGGTCAAGGGTGGCTGAACGCGGACAAGGCAACCATCGAGATCGCGACGGCCAAGGTCACCCTGAAAGACGTAAAAGGGTCGCTGCCGGTCGCGCTTCCCAAGCCGTAGCTCTTCCTCCATGATGCCGAGGTGCGCGGATCGTCATGACACGGCGCGAATGAGCGGTGCCGGCGCTGGGTCAGCATCCCCTTGCGGGCGAGCAGCTCGATGAGGCTCGCGGCCCACGACGTCGTCGTCGCCTTGGCGGGTGCGGAGGTCGTTCGCGGCGTCACCCTAACGCTCGGGGAAGGGGAGGTGGTCGGCGTGCTCGGACCGAGCGGCGCCGGGAAAACTACGCTTTTTCGCGCGATGGTAGGCGAGCTCGGGCTCGTCTCGGGCCGCATCGAGCTCGAGGGGCGGGACGTGTCGCGCGAGCCGCTTTGGCAGCGCGTCCGCCGGGGCATCGGTTACGTCCCCCAGACGCCGAGCGTCCTTTGGGATCTCACGGTGCAGCAGAACCTCGATACTTTCGAGCGACTCGCTCGCGTTGTCCCGCGCATTGGAGCGCACGAATGGGCGCGCCGTGTCGAGCTCGGCGAGCGGCTCGGCGTTCGCGCGGGCGAGCTGTCGGGCGGAGAAAGGCGGCGTCTCGAGCTCGCGCGCGCCCTGCTCGGACAGCCCAAGGTGCTGGTTTGCGACGAGCCCTTCGCCGGCATCGACCCAGCCGGCGCCGAGCGCATGGGTGACCTGCTCCGCCACGCGGCTTCGGGCGGCACGGCCGTCGTTCTGGCCGACCACCACGTCGCCGAGGCGCTACGCGTGTGCGACCGCGCGGTCTTGCTGGTCGACGGCAGAGTCGAAGCCTCGGGAGCGCCGGCGGCATTCTGTGAGCACCCCTTGGTTCAACGCCGGTACCTCGGATCATTGGACCAAGGTCGGCCAATGAGCGGACGCAGCTGACAAAGGGGAGGCCCGGCGTCAAGATGGTGCACTTGCGAAATCCTTGCCCGCCGTTGGCACGATTCCGCAGATTCTCACGATTACGAATGATAGAGTGAGAGCGAGCGTCCGGAACGGGAGTTGGAATAGGGGCGCCTAGCGTTTGCCTACCAATGGAAATCAAGCAACAAATCAAGCTGAGCCAGCAGCTGGTCATGACGCCGCAGCTGCAGCAGGCCATTCGGCTCCTGCAGCTCTCCCGACTGGAGCTCATCGACGAAATTCGCAAAGAGCTCGACGCGAATCCCGTTCTCGCCGATGACGAAATCGATCCTCGCCCTCGCGACAACACCGATCGATCGAGTCCGAGCCCGCTCAACAGCGAGCGCCCCGTCGAAGAGCGGGTAGGCGAAACCGAACGCCTCGAGCGCGACGTCGACATGACCCAACGCGCCCAGGAAAAAAAGGTGCAGGAGGTCGACTGGGAACAGTTCCTCGAGAACCGCACCCTGCAGGCGCCGCTCCCTTCGACGCGCGGAGGGTTCGAAGATCTTCCGCCCATCGAGCAGAACCTGACGCGCCCCGCCAATCTGCAAGAGCACCTGATGTGGCAGCTGCAGATGAGCGATTTCACCGTCGAGGAGCGCCGTTTCGCCGAGCTCGTCATCGGCAACCTCGACGAGAAGGGCTACCTCGATCTCAAAGGGGTCGACCGCGAAGACGGCACGCGGACGCCCGATTTCACGATCGAAGACCTGGCCGGCGAGGCGCACCTCGACCCCGAAGATGCGCCCGACGTGCTGCGTCTCATGCAAGAGTTCGACCCGCTCGGGGTCTGTTCGCGCACGCTGCAAGAGTGCCTGCGCGTGCAGGCCGAGGCTTATGGATTCGACGAGCTAGAGCTCTCCATTGTCGGCCGGCACCTGCACAACCTCGAAAAGCACAATTACCAGGCCATCGCGCGGGACCTACGCGTCCCCATCGAAGAGGTGTACGAGGCGGCCCAAGAAATCCAGAAACTCGAGAGCCGGCCGGCCCGAAATTTTACCGACACCGACGACAAGACCATCGCCATCACGCCCGACGTCTACGTCATCAAGGACGGCGACCGGTTCGTCGTGCTCGACAATGACCGCGGCGTGCAGCGGCTCTACATCAACGAAAGCCTCACCAAACAAATGATGCGTGATCCCCACGCAAAGGAGTTTATTGGGGAAAAGCTGCGCAACGCGCAGTGGCTCATCCGAGCCATCGAACAGCGGCGCAAGACCATCATTCGGGTGACGGAGTGCATCGTCGACAAGCAGCGGGAGTTCTTCGAGAAGGGCGTCGCCTATCTTCGCCCCATGATCCTGCGCGACGTGGCCGAGACGGTGGGGATGCACGAGTCCACGATTTCGCGCGTCACGACCAACAAATACGTACACACGCCGCAGGGTCTGTTCGAGCTCAAGTATTTTTTCAATTCGTCGATTCGCAGGGTAGCCGACGAAGATATCGCCTCCGAGAGCGTCAAACAGGCCATCAAGAAAATCATCGACGAAGAAGACAAATCCAATCCCCACAGCGACCAAGCCATCGTCGAGATGCTCGAAAAAAAGGAGGGAATTCAGATCGCCCGACGCACCGTCGCCAAATACCGCGAGATGCTGGGCATCCTCGCTTCTTCCAAGCGAAAGAAGCTATTCTGATCGCCCGTTGCTTGCGTGGCGGCAAAGCCACACCACGGTGATCGAACTGGCAGCGAAAATCTGCCAGGGTAGTGTTAGGAAACCTCGAGAATTGTTGTACTGACGCAGAGGGACCAGGTGCAAACGAGCACGGCTTTGCCCCTTTTTGATTGCCAGACCGATCATGCGCGTGGCGCTTTGCCAATGCGCGCTGAATTGGCCGGCAAACAATATGCTTTCTTGGGTTTCGGCTCCGAGCAGGAGGAAAACACCCTCCCTCTCGTGCGACGAGGCCAGGGTCGTTCCCGACGAGCAGACGAACCGAATCCACGGGGCCCGCTTGGCCCTCGGATATCGGGCCGGCAAGGAGGCAGCATGAACATCGCGATAACGTTCCGTCACATTGAGCCGAGCGAACCCGTCAAAAAGTACGCTCACGACAAGATCGCGAAGCTACAAAAGTTCTTGCGTCAACCCATCCAGGCCAACGTCACCCTCGACATGGAAAGGATCGAGCACCGGGTCGAAGTACGTATTTCCTCAGGCTCGGAGCACTACCATGGCAAAGAGCAAAGCGAAGACATGTACGCCTCCATCGACGTAGTGGTCGACAAGCTCGAGCGGCAGATCCGCAGCGGCAAAGAAGTCGCGCGCAAACGCGGTGCCCAGAGCGCGGGCGAGTTTGCCGCGGCTGCTGCGCTAGGGCAAAAGGCAGAGACGAAGGAGTAGCTCGCGCGACGTAAAAAGTCCGATTTCCTATTGGGTGGGGGCCGCACCTGGGGGCAGAGAGCCCATGATTCTGACCGATATCCTATCTTCCGAACGAGTGAGGGTCGCCGCGCGCGGCGCGGGCGTGCAGTCGAAAGACGAAGCGCTCCGCGCCCTCGCCATGCTGCTCGGGGTCGGCGCGACGGCGCCCGGCGAAGCCGATTTTTACCGGGTCCTCGTCGAGCGCGAGGCGCTCCAATCGACGGGTATCGGTGACGGCGTCGCCATTCCGCACGGTGCCCTCGAGAACCTGTCGGGACAGGTCGCCGCCCTCCTGATTTGCCCGGGTGGCGTCCCCTTCGACGCCATCGACGGCGGGCCGGTGTACATCATGTTCGCCGTCCTGACGCCGAAGCGCGCGACCGGCGAGCACTTGAAGACCCTGGCGCGCATCTCCCGCCTGTTAAGGGACACCTCGTTCCGTCAGAAACTTCTGGCGGCGGCGGACGGCGCCCAGGCCTACGGGCTCATTCGACTCGCCGAAGAGGGTCGCGCGGCCTGACCGGCGTGGGAGCTGGTGCTCCCATCCGACGCGTCCCGCGGGGTAGTCACCTTCGAGGCATTGCCCCAAGCATGGCCGAAGGTCGTCGGTGGGACGACACGGTTGTGCCTTCCAGCTCAAGATCTGGCAGGATGCGCACGAGGGGATAGCCACAGGGGAGCCGCGGAAAGTGCAGGACTCGGAGCTACCCGGTCGTTCGACGATGACAGCGGGCGAACTGCTCGAGGACAAGGGTTTGTCGCTCGAGCTGGCCTTGGTCGGAGGAGCCGCGGGCCTATCGCGCCGCATCACGCATACCCGCATTCAAAAGTCGGGGCTGGCGCTGGCCGGGCACTACCACGGCGTCGTGCCGTCGCGCATTCAGATCCTCGGCGAAACGGAGCTCTCGTACTTCAACAGCCTCCCGTCGGATCGGCAGGAGCAAGCGGCGCGCGCGTTCTTCAATTTGACCCTCTCGTGCGTCGTGATCACCCGGGGCTCGAGGCCGCCGCCGGAGCTCGTGCGCTGCGCGGATCAAACCGACACGCCTCTGCTCGTTTCGAAGGAGCGTTCGAGTCGCACCATCACCGCCATCCACGCGCTCCTCGACGACCGTCTGGCGCCGCGCACGACCTTGCACGGCGTGCTGGTCGATGTGTTCGGCGTGGGGCTCCTGCTGACCGGTTCGAGCTCGATCGGTAAGAGCGAGTGCGCGCTCGACCTGGTCCTGCGTGGGCATCGGCTCGTCGCGGACGATGTCGTGGAGTGCGACTACCGACCGCCGGGAATGGTTTTTGGACAACCCGCCGACCTTTTGCGTCATCACATCGAGGTGCGCGGGCTTGGTGTGCTCAACATCAAAGATCTGTTCGGTGTCACTGCGGTTCGTGAACGCAAACGCATCGATATCGTGGTCAAATTGGTGGAGTGGTCGGCGGACGCGCAATTCGACCGCATGGGGGTCGACGACCGGTACCACCAGATCCTCGGCGTCTCCATTCGGGAGCTGGTGATTCCGGTGCGGCCGGGGCGTAACATGGGATCCATTCTGGAGATCGCCGCGCGCAACCAGCTCCTCCGGGATGCCGGGCACCACGGCGCGCGCGAGTTTTTCCAGCGGTTGGAAGGCGCGCTGCTCGCACCCTCATCGGTGATCATGCCCGAGTCCATGAGCCCTCCCGCGATCCAGCCCAGTCGAGCGAAGATGCCCGAGTCGATGAGCACCCCGGTGGCGCGGCCCAGTCGACCGGACGGGAGCCGCAAATGACGACCCGTGCGCGCGGCCTTCTCGTCGTGGTGACGGGTCTGTCCGGCGCCGGCAAATCGACGGCCCTGCGCGCGCTCGAGGATCTTGGCTTTTTTTGCGTCGACAACCTGCCGACCACGGTCTTCTCAGAGACGCTCGCCGCCTGCGACGCGGGCGGTATGAGCCTGGTGGGGCTCGGCATCGACGTGCGGGTGCGCAGTTTTCTGGGCGACGTCGGGGCGCGCCTCGACGCCCTCGCCGCCGAAGGTGCGCGAGAAATCGCGCTGCTCTTCCTCGATGCTTCCGACGAAGCGTTGCTCCGGAGGTTCAGCGAGACCCGGCGCCCGCATCCGCTTTCGACGGTCGCCGAAAAGGGCTCGGAACGCGAGGCCATCGCGGTGCTCGACGGCGTCCGGCTCGAGCGCGACCGGCTGGCGCCGCTGCGTGCGCGCGCGACGCACGTCATCGATACGACCATGCTGTCCATTCACGAGCTCAGGCGTCGGATCGTCTCGAGCTTCGGCCCTGGAGCGAGCGGCGGTGAGATTCCGCGCATGAGCATCCGCTTCGTGTCGTTTGGGTTCAAATTCGGCACCCCCGTCGACGCCGATCTCGTGCTGGATGTGCGTTTCCTCGACAACCCCAACTTCGTGAACGAGCTGCGCCACTTGCCGGGTACCGATCCAGCGATTATTTCGTATGTGCTCGACCGCGAGGAGACCCGGCAGTTCGTCGAGAAGGCGCGGGATCTTCTGGCTTTTGCGCTGCCGCGCTACGAACGTGAGGGCAAGGCGTATCTCACCGTCGCCATGGGCTGCACGGGGGGCCGCCATCGCTCGGTGGTGCT
>Ga0193706_1000277_pt1 | contig 32799 bp, 22 predicted proteins | sample U3c1metaG_FD_160130 | JGI IMG/M metagenome (GOLD analysis project Ga0193706, IMG submission 160130) | Soil microbial communities from a riparian zone of the East river system, Colorado, United States - U3c1 | ecosystem: Environmental > Terrestrial > Soil > Riparian zone | place: USA: East River... | reverse complement strand
TCCGCCACCGAGGCCGCCCGCGCCGCCGATGCCGCCGCCCGCGCCGCTGATGCTGCCGCCCGCCCCACCGACGCTGCCGCCCGCGCCGCCGCGGCCGCCACCGCCGAATCCACCATTTCCGCCGGAGCCGCCGGCCGTCCCACCGGAGCCGCCCCGTCCGGCAGTGCTTCCGCCGATGCCGCCAGCGCCGCCGATTCCACCCACGGCACCGGCGCCGCCGGCCCCACCACTCGCGCCGGTGCCACCGGTGCCCCCAGTGCCACCGGTGCCGCCGGTTCCACCGGTGCCGCCGAGAGCCCCCTGGCCGCCCGCGCCACCGATACCGGCCGCGCCATCGGGATCGCCGCCCGCGCTTCCGCCGCTGGAGGCGTCGCTGTCGGTTCCAGCGAAGCCCGCGTCGCCGCCGGTGCCAAGCGTTGGGTCATCGGCGTCGAGCCCGGTGCGGCTGCACGCCGCTGCCACTGCCACGACCAAAAGCTGCCAAGTGAAGTCGAATGGTTTCTGCAACACGCACCTCTGCCGCCCGACGATGGCCGGGCACCGTGTCAGCGCCCCGCCTTCGAAGTTGTCTCAGAGAGCGCGACCACCCGCTAAAACGGCGTTTTCGCGACCACCTTTACCGGCGCACAGCGTGCGCCGACGTAAGCAGAACGAAGAAGATGTCGGCAATCGATCGGTAACCAGGCGATAGCGTTGCGTCGCCAAGCGTTTAAGGACTTCTGCGGCCGCCCGTTCAGGGCACCGTGATGGTAGGTGCAATCGGTGGCGTTCGCTCGATGTTCGTATCGGGCGTATCTGGAATCCGGGCGGCGACGGATAACCTCGCCAAGAACGCCTCGGCCATCGCCCACCAGAGCGTGGTGGACTATCAGGACAGCGTGAAGTTCTCGAGCGCCGGCCGCGCGCTCGCGGCACAGTCCCAAAGCGCGCTGACCGCGGACGAACCCCAGCCGAGCCTGGAGCGGAGCTTGGTCGGCGAAATGGTCGCCAAGCACGATCTCACCGCCAACGTGACATCGCTACGCACCGCCGACGAAGTGCTGCAAAAACTCGTCCGTCTCGGCGAAAAGCGGGGCTAGTTCTTTTTCACGACGTCGACGATCGATTTCACGCTCGCCGCGCTCTTCTCGAGCATCGCCTTTTCGTCGCTGCTCAGCTGGATCTCGAGGATCTTTTCTACGCCGTTGCCCCCAATGATGACGGGCACGCCCATGTAAAGGTCCTTGTAGCCGTACTCGCCGGTCAGGTACGCGGCAGCGGGAAGCAGTCGTTTTTGATCGAGCAGATAGGCCTCGGCCATGGCGATCGCGCTGGAGGCCGGCGCGTAATAGGCGCTCGTCCCCATGAGGCCGACGATCTCGCCGCCCCCTTTGCGCGTCCGGTCGATGATCCCTTGGATGGTGTCCATGGGGAGGAGCTGCGCGACAGGGACGCCATTGATGGTGGTGGCCGAGAGAACGGGAACCATGTCGTCGCCGTGTCCGCCGAGCACCGTAGCGCGCACGTCTTTGGTCGACACGCCCGCCGCGCGCGCTAAAAACAGCTGAAATCGCGCTGAGTCGAGCACGCCGGCCATGCCCACGACGCGCTCCTTGGGAAACTCGGCGCGGCGCTTCAACTCGTAGACCATGGCGTCGAGCGGATTGGAGATGATGATGAAAAATGCGCCGGGACAGTGTTTTTTGGCGTTGTCGGCGACGTCGCGAATGATGGGAAGGTTGATGGCGATGAGATCGTCGCGACTCTGGCCGGGCTTGCGCGGCACCCCCGCGGTCACGATGACGACGTCAGCGCCGGCGCAGTCGGCCCAGTTGGAAGTGCCGGACACCTTGGCGTCATAGCCGTGCACGGTGGAGTTTTGCTCGAGGTCCAAGGCCTTGCCTTTGGCGAAATTCTCCTTCGCTGCGATGTCGTAGAGAACCACGTCGCCGAGCTGCTTGGCGACGGCGAGGTTGGCCAGCTCTCCTCCGATATTGCCGGCACCGATCAACGCAATCTTCTTTCGCTTGGACATGGCAAAATCTCCCGGACGATAAAAAGCCTCGACTACATGTGCTGAATGATGGCGGACCCGAACTCGCTACACTTCACTTCTTTGGCGCCCTGCATGAGACGAGCGAAATCGTAGGTCACCGTCTTGGCGGCAATCGCGCCGTCCACGCCTTTGATGACGAGCTCCGCCGCTTCGCGCCAGCCCAAGTGACGGAGCATCATCTCCCCGGAAAGAATGACCGAGCCAGGGTTGACCTTGTCGAGGTTGGCGTACTTGGGCGCCGTGCCGTGCGTCGCTTCGAAGATGGCGTGCCCGGACATGTAATTGATGTTGCCGCCGGGAGCGATGCCGATGCCGCCCACTTGCGCCGCCAAGGCGTCGGAAAGGTAATCGCCGTTCAAGTTCATGGTGGCGATCACGTCGAACTCCGCTGGGCGTGTCAGGACTTGTTGCAAGGTGATGTCGGCAATGCTGTCGCGAACGCGCAGCATCTTCTTCCATTTGCCGTCGCCGTGCGTCTCCCACAGTTGGATGGCGGTTTCGACTTCCTGCTTGAACTCGGTCTGCATGTCGGCGGGCGCCATGTCGTAGCCGGGCTCGATTTCGCGGGCATTGGCTTCGACGGTGATATTGGGATTCTTCTCTTTGTTGCCGAGGATCCAGCTCTCGCGCTCGGTGACGATGCGATCGCGGAACTCGCGCGTGGCGAGCTCGTAGCTCCAGTCGCGGAACGCGCCCTCGGTGTACTTCATGATGTTGCCCTTGTGGACGATGTTCACGCTCTTGCGCTTCTCGGCGAGGGCGTACTGGATGGCGGCGCGCACGAGCCGCTCCGTCCCTTCGCGAGAGATCGTTTTGATGCCGATGCCGCTCGTCTTGGGAAAGCGGATCTTCTTCACCTTCATCTCGTTCTCGAGGAAGGCGATGACCTTCTTGGCCTCGTCCGACTCCGCGATCCACTCGATGCCGGCGTAGATGTCCTCCGTGTTCTCGCGGAAGATGACCATGTCGACCTGCGACGGGTCCTTTACCGGCGAGGGGACGCCCTTGAACCACCGCACGGGCCGAAGACAGACGTAAAGGTCGAGCATCTGCCGTAGCGCGACGTTGAGCGAGCGGATTCCCTTGCCGATCGGCGTCGTCAGCGGACCTTTGATGCCGACCAAATACTTGCGGTAAGCCTCCACCGTTTCGTCGGGGAGCCAGGTCTTGAACTTGGTGAACGACTTTTCCCCCGCGTAGACCTCGTACCAAGCGATGGCGCGCTTACCTGAATACGCTTTCTCGACGGCAGCATCGAGAACGCGCTGGCTGGCGCGCCAGATGTCGGGCCCTGTGCCGTCACCTTCGATGAAGGGGACGATGGGGCGGGGCGGAACCTCCAGCTTACCGGAGGTCATCGTGATAGGTTCACCAGACGTAGGATTCGGAAACAAGGACATGGCGGGGGCGGAATGTAGCAGAAAGTGCGCGGCGCCAAGCCCCTATCATGAGCACCGGGCGACGAGCATTTCTCGAGGAGTACTGAACACGTGGCTTCTCGCTTGATGCGAGCCGATGCAGCGCGCGCCGCGAAACGCACGACGGCGGCGACAGCGGCGTGACCGCGCGACGCCGCACGGACCTGCGATCCGCGCTTCGTGACGCATGGCGTCGTCTGCGCGGCGGCGAGCTGCGCCCCGAGCGCGCCGCCGGTTCGGTGGGGGTAGGTCTCTTCGTCGGGTTCCTACCGACGTACGGCATTCAGACGCTGATCTGTCTCATGTTCACGGTGCCGTTGAAACTCGATTTTCCGGTGGCTTGGGTCGCCACCAATATCGCCAATCCGCTGACGGCCCTGTTCATCATCGCCCTCGATATCGAGGTCGGTGGGTTCGTGCGGCGCGGTGAATGGGCGACGATCTCGACCAGCGACTTCGACGTCGCACACCTCGGCGCCCTGTCGGCCGATGCCATGCTGGGTGGCGTGGCGCTCGGTTTAGCGGCGGGGCTGGTCGGCGGGATGACGACGCTCGGCTGGATGCGGCGCGCGGTGCGCATGAGAGCGAGCCGCGCTCACTCGAGCACGCGCACGCCGTCGACGTAGTACTGCGTCTCGCCGAAACAATCGGTGGGGACGCCGCGATGCTCGTCGTAGTGAAGGACGACGCGCCGGCCTTGTGCGTCTTTGATCTTGGCGGCGATCGCGTCGTCGCGCACCGAAAAATACCAGAGCACGGGAGCCATCCCGGGCGTGTACGAGATCGCCAGCTCCCCCTCGTACGTTTTGCAGATCCAGCCCTTGCGCGAAAACTTCTGCAGGATGCCGGCACGCTCACCGTCGGCGTAGCTGACGCTGAGCGTCGCCAGGGTGTAAAGGACGACCACGACGATTCCCAACACGACGAGCGATGCGCCCCCCAGAATGAACTTCGTTTTGCCGCTGGCTCGCGACAAGCTCGAGGCGCTGGCGCTCGGTTTCGACATGGGCCCCGAAGTTAGCATCGATCGAACATTTGGCAGTCAGTTCTTCGCCGTATGGAGAACAATCGGTCAATCGGCGGCGGTCGCAGCGAATCCAATCGCGCAGCGCTATCGCGGTTGACGCGCTTCGTCGCCGTAGCCGGTGAGCTCGAGGTAGCCGAGCCCCTTCGCCGCGTGCCCACTGGCACTGCCCTCGACGCGGACGGCCCCCTCCCAATAGCGAAAAGTGAGGTCGAGCTCTTGATCGGCGAGAAGCGGGAGCACGCGAAGATCGAGCGCGGCGCCGGGGACAGCGAGCCGAAATGCCGCTGGATAATCGGTGTGGGAATGGGGGCTCGTCCACGTGCCGAGCGGTTCGACGGTCACGTCGTCGGCACGGAGCGGGTGCGCCGTGCCGTCACGATCGACCAAAGACCCACTGCTCCACGCATCCTTTTGGCCGTCGCGGCGCAGCAATTGGAAAAACATGAGCTCGCGGCCGTCGTCGAGGCGCAGCGCGAACCAGTTCCATCCCGTTTGCTCCGAGGAGAGTGCGCGCGTGCTCCACTCGCGGTCCATCCAGCTCTCGCCGCGCACTTCGAAACGCTCGCCGCCCACCGTGATCGCGCCCGATGTGGGCATGCGCGTGAGGGAGTAGTAGTACGACGCGTTGTCCGCTTCCGGCCCTTTGCGGCTGAGACCGCGGTCCCCTTGCAGCACCGTCGGCTTACCCTGCTCGAGCGATAGATCGAGGGAGACGTCGCCTTCTGCGGCGCGAAGATGCAAGGGCAGCGCATTTTGCGCGTCGTCGGGGCCCAACGCTGACCAATCGAGCACCCACATCCGCCACGGAGCGACCGTCGCGCCGGCAAGCTCGAGCGCGCTGCGCGACGTACGTTCGAAAGCGTAGAAGCGCGCAGCATCGATGTCGGAAATCGTAAAGTGCGCCATGTAGATGTCGCGCGGTGCCCACGCGCTCGCGCGATGCGGGTCTTGGTCGGGCGCGAGCGCGGTCCGAAAAATGGTGAGCTCGAAGCCAAAAGCGCGACCGTCGGGCGTGCGGAGATTGCCCGTCCAATACCACCATTCGTTGCGAAACTCGGGGTGGGGGCCGTGATCAGCCGGGAAGTGGAACTCGCGCGGCAGCATGACGCGGGCAAAGCCATCGTCGTGCGCCCCTGGTCCGAGCGCTTTCAGCACAGTGAGGATGGGTCGCGCACTGGCGGGCCGCGGCTCGGCCCGCCAAATCCCCACCGTCGCGACGAGGACCGCCAACCCGGCCAGCGAGATCGCAGAACGCGCGCGCATCTCACTCCTCGCGCAGCGCGAGCGCCGGATTGGCACGCGACAGCTTGAACGCTGGGTAGATGCCCGCCAGCACGGCAGCCAAGAGAGAAAGGACGAGCGCTTTGATGGCGACGTTGGGCGAAAGCGCGAGCTCGAGTGTCCAGCCAAAGGAGCGCCGATTGATGACGAAGACCAGGACGTAGGCGAGCGCGAGACCAAGCGGCAGAGAGAAGAGCCCCGCGAAAAGCCCCATCAAGGAGGTCTGCAACGTAACGAGGCGAAAGAGCTGGCGCGGGGTGAGACCGATCGCACGCAGCACGGCCAGCTCGCGCGAACGCTCGAGGGCGAGGGCCGAGAGCGCGGAAAGGATACCAATGAACGCCACCCCGACGGAAAGGAGGCGAAGCACCTCGGTGACGGCAAAGGTGCGATCGAAGATGGCCAGGGACGCGTCGAGCAGCTCGCGGTTGGCGCGCACGATGATGGCTTGCTCTTCCCCCGCTCGCTCACGCACGCGTTCGCGCAGCGCGGCGAGATCGACGCCAGGTTTGGCCACGATTCCAAGCGCGGAGATACGGCGATCGTCGAAGTACCTTTCGTAAGTGGGGCGAAGCATGAGAACGCCCCCTTCGTCCGACGCATAGTCGGCGTAAATGCCGACCACGCGAAATGGCTTGGGGCCGCGGTCCGTCCCCAGCTCGAGCACCGAACCCACTTCGAGCGCACGGTGGAACGCGTACGGCTCGCTCACGGCCACGACATCGCCATCCGCGAGCAGACGGCGCGCGTCGCCCCCTCGCGGCGTGCGGAAGCGGTAGACCGAGGGTTGCCCCGCACCCATCACGGGGACGTGCAACGCGACTTCGCCTTCGGCGGTGCGCACCCGGCGATTGCGAATGTTGTTGATGGCGAGGACGCCCTCGGTCGCGCTCACACGTTCGATGACGGAGGGGAGAAGCGTTCCGTCGCCTCGTCCAGAAATGAGGCTCGGCGGCTGCACGAAAATATCCGACTGCAGCGAAGCGGTGAGCCACTCCACGACCGTGGACCGGAAACTGTGCACCATGACGTCGACCCCCACTGTCGTCGCGACGGCAACGGTGAGTGCAGCGAGCGCGATGGATGTGCGGGTCAGCGACGTGACGATCCCGCGCGCCGCCATCTTCCCGAGCATGCCAAAGAGCCATCCCATCGCGGGACGCGCCAACCGCGCGAAAACGCGCGTCGTAAAGGGGATGGCGAGCGCCGCACCGAGCACGAGGCCGGCGACACCGCCGTACGCGAGCAGCAGACTCCGCGCCGACGCGATGAGAGCGCCCACCGCGACGACGACGACTGCGATGCCCAAAAGCGCGAGGCGGCCCACGCGACGAGCCAGCGCCGTCTCGGAGGTGGAGCGGCGCAAAGTCAGGCCGGGCGGTACCAGTGTCGCCTCGCGCGCCGGGGCAAAGGCGGCGAGCAGCGTCGCCGCAAGTCCGAGCCCCGCCGCCTTGGCGAGAGCGAAGGCGTCGACATCGAGCGTGCGCACGTTCACGACGAAGTAGAGATCGTTGATGGTGCGCGTGACGAGTCGGACCAGCTCATGAGCGAGCACGATTCCGAGCCCCAGACCGAGGACCATGGCCGGCAGCGCCAAGAGCAGCGCTTCCCTCGCTACCAGCGCGAAGATCTCGCCCCGCGTCACGCCGAGCGCGCGCAACGTGCCGAGCAGCGGGCGCCGCTGTACCACCGAAAAAGTGACGGTGTTGTAGATGAGGAACATGCCGACGACGAGCGCCAGCAAGCTGAGAGCGCTCAGGTTCAGGTGAAACGCGCGCGTCATTTGCGCGGTGGCGAGGGCGCGCGATGCCGCGGTGGTCACCTCGCAGCGCCCGGCGCAAGCGCCGATCACGCGCTGTCGAAGCGCCGCGCCTTCGGGCGAATCGGCAAAGATGAGATCGATGCGGGAGAGTCTTCCCGGTTGATCGAGGAGCTCTTGCGCGGTGGCCACGTCGGTGACGATGAGATCCTCGAGCGCGCGCGTGGCGAGCTCGCCGGGCAAATCGATGCGGCCCACGAGAACGATCTCTTTTTTTACGCCCTCCACCGCGATCGGAAGCGATGCACCGGGCGAGAGACCGAGGCGCGCCGCGGTCGGGCTCGACATGAGCGCGGCTCCGGGCCGCGTGAGGAAGGTGCGAAGGTCGGTGGTCACGCCCGGCGCGACGTAGGTCCGAAATGGCGCCTCCACGAAAGGGTCGATCCCGAGAATGCGCAAGGCGCGCCCCGGTTCGCGTGGCGTGGTGGCGTATCCCTCCACCACCGGCGCCGCCCCCGCCACGCCGAGGTCGCGTCGCAGCTCGACGTAGATCGATTCGGCGAGCCCGGTGGGGCCCCCGACGACCTGATCGGTGGCGCGACCCGTGACTCCCTGACTGGAGAGTGCGAAGGCGCGTCGCGCGCTCTCGTTGGCGAGATCGATGGATACGACGACGGCAATGCCGACCGCGATCCCCAGCACCGACAAGCTCGTCAGGAGCGGATGGCGCGCGAGGTGGCGAAGACTCGATCGAACGAGCAGCCGGTTCAACGACGCGCCTCTTCCCGCGCCTCGCGCTCGGCCTGCTCGGTGAGCACGCCGTGCTCGAGCGCAAAGACGCGGTCGGCCCGCGCAACCACGTCGCGATCGTGGGTCACGACGAGCACCGTGCGACGTTCTTCGTGACCAAGCCCTTCCAAGAGATCGAGGATGTCGGCGCCGGTACGTTCGTCGAGATTGCCGGTCGGCTCATCGGCCAAGACGAGCGCGGGCCGATGGACGAGAGCTCGCGCCACCGCGACGCGCTGCTGCTCACCCCCCGACAGAAGGTCGGGAAAACTTTGCGCGCGGTTCGCGAGACCAACGCGTTCGAGCAGTGCATGGACGCGGTCTCGACCGGTCGGTCCTGCTTCGCCGCGCAGCTCGAGCGGCAACAACACGTTCTCCTCGACGGTCAGCGTGGGTACGAGGTTGTAGGCCTGAAAGATGAAGCCGAGGTGATCGCGACGCAGCAAGGTGCGCGCTTCCTCGGAGAGGCCACCGAGGCGTTGCCCCATGATGTGCACCTCGCCTTCGGTGGGGAGATCGATCCCGCTCACGAGGTGGAGCAACGTCGATTTTCCCGACCCGCTTTTGCCGAGTAGCACGATGAACTCGCCCGCCGCGAACGACGCGTCGATTCGCGACAGCACACGCCGCTCGGTTTCGCCCTCGCGATAGCTTTTGGTGACCGCTCGGAGCGATACGACAGCTGTCATGGGCGGGCGATGTTAGCCTCTCGCGCGGAACCTTGCCCGCCGAGGGCTGTCAGTGCGCCCTGGTATTGGTCGGGAGCCTATGGCAGATATCGTTGGATGGCGCTCCGAGGCCGCGGAGGCCCGCGGCAGGAGCCAGCCCCAGGGTCAATGTGAGGATCCCTTCTAAAATGATGTCCCGCTCGCGTTGGCTCTGGGCCTTGGGGGTCGTGCTGGCGGCGGGTTCCCTCGAGGGAGCCGAGAAGCCACGCGCCGCGGTCGCGGGACGGTGGACGGGGCCCACGCCCGACGCGATGTTGGAATTTGCGGTGCGCCGCGCTGCCGCCGGTGGAGACGACGCGCTCGCGGGACTCGCGACCGCGCACGCCCTTTCGGATCGGGCTTCGGCCGGGCGCTCGCGGGCAGGGCTCGCCAAGCTCGGGCAAGGCGCAACTGACATCGCCGTACAAGCGCGTTGGCTCGCGGCGGAGCTCGACCCCGGCGAAGGGGCGACCCCGCCGGGCTTGGTGCGCGCTTGGTCGGTGCTCGGTCCTTTCCAGGACACGGGCGGCGGCCTCACACGTAAGGAGGGCCCAGAAACGCCCGACGCCACGTGGGGTGATCCGCGCGCCTCCTATGCATGGGGCGCGTACGAGGTTCGCTGGCGGGAAGTGCCGCGCGAAAGCGTGACGGCACGCGGCTTCTCGCTCGAGCTCATGATTCATCCGCGCAAGGAGAGCTGCTCGTACCTCGCCAGCAAGGTCTCCATCAAAGATCGCAGCCCTTTCGTGCTCGCGGTGGCTTCGGCGGGCTCCGTGCGTCTCCTCTGGGACGGCGTGGACGCCGGCAAAAGCGAGGAGGAGCACGGCGGCCTGGTGTTCGATCGTCTCGCCGCCAAAATCGAACCTTCCGTCGGAGAGCATGTCCTGGCGGTCAAAGTGTGCAGCGGCGCGCTCGGTGATACGGGCCGCGTGCGCGTACGCGCCGCCGATCTGACGGGCAAACCGATCGATCTTGTTGCTTCCGCCGACGTGCAATTGAAACCGAGCGCGAACAAGCAGGCCATCGTGCCGGTCGCGACGGCCCTCGCGCGGGTGCTCGAGCTCGGGGCTACGCCGAGCGATGACCGCGCGCTCGCGGCGGGCGTCGTGCGCACGCTCGGCGCGGCCGACGATCGGCGGTCTCCGCGTTCGTCCGGCCTCGTCGACAAGGTCGCCACCAGCAAGACCACGAACGCCGATGCGCTGGCTATGGCCGGGTGGATCTCGCCGTTCGGGGCCGCGCGCAGCGGGTGGCTCAATCTCGCCATCGAGCGCGCGATCGCTTCCGACGACAAGGCGACCGCAAGCTTCGCCGAGCGACGGCTCACCGTGGCTCGGCTCTCCGCCGGTTGGGCGGACTGGGCGATGGCAAGTCTCGGGCGCGCACCTTTCGGCGACGAGCTCGACGCCGAAGCGCGGCTCGTTCGGTCGATGGTCAAGTCGGGGCTCGGAATCGAATCGCTCCGACGTGTGGCCTTGAACGAGATGCTCGAGACTCTGAAGAGCGAGGGGGCAGGCGCTCCGGTCGCCCTCTGGCAAGAGCTCGCTTCCCTCTCACGCCAGCTCGACGCAGCGCTCTATGCCCGCGCCAAGGGCGAGCTGGCTCGGCTCGCTCCCGAGGCTCGCGACGTGAACTGGGTCGACGCGTTTACGCACGAGAGCCGCGCCGCGGTGAAGGCCGCGGCGGCCGAGTCGCTCGCGTCGGGCGCGCTTACCGCCGACAGCGAGCTGCTCGAGCTCGCCGACACCCTCACCAACGCCGGTCTCCATGACGAAGCGCGCGCCGTTTTCGAGCGCGCGGCGCGTCTTTGTCCCAACCGCTCCGGCGCGTTTTCCGGGCTGGCCGCGGCAGAGTTCGAAGCCGCGCGCACGGTAGAGGGCACACGTGCGCTCGAACGGGCACGCGAGCTCGAGCCGGCGGAAGTGAAGTACCGCGCCGAAATGGCCTACCGCGCCGAGACCGCGCGGCGACAATCGAAATCGGGATCGACCGAACGGGTGGCCGTCTCGGTCGACGAAGACCACGCCGCCGACGCAGCCTACATGGTCGAACCCGCAGTGTTCCTCGCCCGCAAAGAGAAGACCCCTGCCAAGAAGGGCGAAGTCTTCGACCGGCAACTGCATTGGGTCCGCGCCGTCACCTTCCACGCCGATCGCCGCGTTTCGCAGATGATTCAATACGCGCGCGAAGTGGTGACCGGGCCACGCACCCAGGACGAGCTCTACGAGCCGATCCCGGCCGAGGGCGACGACACCGAGATCCTGCGCGCGCGCGTGCACCGGGCCTCGGGCGGCGTGGCGTTTGCCGAGGAGCAAAAATCGGAAGGCGGGCGACCGTCGATTCGCTGGCCCGATCTCAAAACAGGCGACGTCGTCGAGGTGGCGATCCGCTCTTGGACGAGTGGGCCCGTGGGTCGGCGCGGCGACCCTCCGTTCTATTTCATCGACTACGCCGGTTCGCTTGCCACGCACCCACTGCTCTACAACGAAGTCGTGGTCGACTCTCCCGCTGACAAACCGCTGGCCGTCGACGTCCTCCACGGTCACGCGGACCGCTTTAGCGACGAGACGAAGAACGGGCACCGACTGACACGGATGATCTGGGACAATCCGCCGACGGTCCCCGACGAGCCGCTCGCCCCGCGAGCGAGCGAGATCCTCCCCACCATCGTCGGTTCTACGTTCGCCAACTGGAAAGAGTTCCGCGAGTGGTACCAAGGTGCCGTCTAAGGATTCACCGAGCCTGACGATCAGGTGCGCCGGATGGCCGCCGATCTGACCAAGGGCAAGAAGTCGCGCGACGACAAAGTGAAGGCGCTTTTCGAGTTCGTGGCCGACGACATCCGCTACGTGAACTACGTCTCGGGGGAGTGGTGGCTCCCCAACCGGCCCCAGCAGCTGCTCGCGCGGCGCCAAGGGGATTGCGACGACAAGGCGATCCTCCTCATTACGCTCTTGAAAGCGGTGGGCATCGAAGCGCACGAAGCGCTGGTGCAGACGCGCTACACCGCCGAGCCCTCTTTGCTCTTTTCCGAAAAGGCAGCCGTGCCGCTGTTCGACCACGGCATCGCTTACCTCCCCGGTGTCGGCGGGGCACCGGGCCGCTGGCTCGACGCTACGAGTCCGCAGAGCCGTCTCGGGCCGCTCCCCTCGATGGACGCGCGCGCGGCTGCACTCTTTGTCGCGGAGGGGCCCGCCACGGCAATCCACACCCCATCGGCTTCTCCCGAGGAACACGGCGTCGACGGCACGTGGAAGGTTCAGCTCAGCGCGTCGGGAGCCGGCGACCTCGACGCGACGGAACGACACACCGGCGATCACGCCTTCGTGCTGCGCTCTTCGCTCGGCGAGAAAGACGCGCGCTCGCAATGGGTGGAGCAGAATCTCCTCGCGGGATGGTTTCCGACCGTCGAGGTCGGCAAAGACGTCGAGTTCGCGGGGGACCTCCCGATGGGCGCGGCGCGCGTGCGGTACCGCGCGCACTCCGACGGCCTCGCGCGGCGTGAGGCGGACGAGCTCGTGCTTCCGCTCTCACCGACGGTCACCACGACGTCGCACCTGGCTCCGCTCGTGAAGCGAACGCTGCCTGTCGTGCTTCCTCCCAACACGGCGCCCAGCCATCAAACGCGCGTCATCCGCATCTTGCCTCCGCCGGGGTATCGCGCGGCCGAGCTCGCCGCCGACGGTGAGGAACAAGGTGGGGAATTCGGCTATGCGCGCGTCGAGATGCGCAAGGACGAGACCAATCCGCGCGGCGTCGTCGTCAAGCGCAAAGTGGTTTTCGACATGAGCACCATTCCCGTCGTGAAGTACGACGCCTGGCGAGCTTGGTTGCAGCGCGTCGATACGCTCCTGCATCGATCGGTGCGCTTCGTACCCGTCGCAAAGGCGAGTCCTCTGGCGAGCGGAGGCGCGCCCTGATCCCGAAGCGCGTAGTCTCCGTGGCCGTTTTGATGGCCGCGTGTGCCGCTCCAAGCTGCGCTGGCCGCCAACAAGCGCCCGCCCGCGGCAACGCCAAGTTCGATTTCGTCAAGCCGTTTGCCGGCGCAGTCGAAGCGGAAGAAACGCGCGGCGCCGCGTCGGCGATTCAGGCGTACTTCGCCCTGCTCGACCAATCGCTTTCGCACTCCGCCGCTCCCCACGCTATCGAAGCCACGCTGGCCTCGGTCGACGCGCTCGTACATCGAGCGAGCGGGAGCCTCAGTCGGATCAGCAGCGACCACGCTCTCGCGTTTCGTCACCCGGGAGCGATGAAGCTCGTCGCCGAGCGTCTCGAGCAGGCCTATGCATCGGCCGGCAGCGCGGGACCCTTCGCGCGCGGCGTGATCGCGGACGGCGGGCTCGCTCTCGCGATGCACGATGGCGACGCAACGCTCGCCCAAAAATGGCGCAAGCGCAGCGGATGCGCGCGCGCAGCGGCCGTGGTCGGGCCGCTGGAATGGGCGCCGATCACCGCCGTCGCGCACGAGACCCCGCTCGAGAAGGTGGGCGCGCCGCTTGCCAGCTCCTATCCCGGCATCAAGCCTTTCGTGGCGAGCGTCCCGCCCGTCACCGTGCCGGCCGACGGGTGCGACGTCAGCCTCGTGACCACCAGCGTTCTCGATGGCCTGCGCGCCGTCGTCGTGGACGTCGATGTCCCCAAGGCGCAGACCATCGGCGTTTCGCTGCGCAGCACCTCCGCGGCGGCGCTCATCGTCGGCGGTAAGCTCGGCTTTTTGCGCGGATATGAGCTAGGCGGCGCGCGCGTGCAGAAGTGGGCCACCGCGCGCGTCGATCAAGGCCGCGTTCGCATCGTGGCGCGCATCGGTGCCAACGGCGAAGGTACGCGCGTTCGCCTGGACGTCTTTGCGGAGGACGGAACGCCCCTCGCGACGCGTGCTCCGGAGCCGGGCGAAGTCGCGGCTGCGCCGGCCAGCCGCGTCGAAGAAACGGCGCTGCACGGCGATCGCTCGTCGCGAGCCGAGATGGCGCTCGTCGCTGCCGCGCTCCTGGCCCAAGGCGACGCCCGGTCCGCGGAGCATCTGCTCGAAGAAGGAAACAAAGCGGGGCCGACCCCTCTCGGTTCGCTGCTTTACGCTCGCGCCATCGAGGATGCCGGCGATATCCCTGAGAACCGCGCCATCGAGCGCGAGCGCGACGCTTTCGAAAGCGCCCTCAAGGCGTGGCCGACGGCGTGGGAAGCGGTGCTCGGACATGCGCAGCTCACCGCGCGTCGGCGCGGCGCGTCCGAGGGTCGCATCGAGGCGATGCGCGAGATCGCTCGCGTGCGCGCAGAACATCCCGACCTCGATCCCATGGTGAGCGCGTTCGAAGCCGCCACCGCCGCCGAAGGACACCTCTTCGACGTCGCCGAGGCGGCGTACCAAGCGACCAAGAAATTGGTCGAGGCGACACCGTTTCTCACCGAGCTCGACGACACCGTGCACGATCGCGTCGGCATCGAACGCGAGCAGCACGCGTGCCGAGCACCAGGCACCGACCGAAGCTCACTCGATTGCCTCGAAGCCAAGGTGGCGCGCGGTGATCGCCGCGGCGCCCTCTCCGAAATCGCGCGCCTGCGGCTCCTGCGCGACTCGCCGCGCGCTCTGCGCCAACTCGAGCTCGCCCAATACATCGCCCTCGGCGACGAAGCTGGGATGAAGGTGTACCTCTCGCTCTTTCCCGCCGAGCGAACGCTCGCCTCGCTGGGACTCCTCTTGTCGCGCTCTTCGGCGGACCTGCGCGCCCGCATGGTCGCGGACATGACCTCAGCCGCCGATTCGCCGGGCGCGCTTCCCGGACTCTCGGCCAGCTTGCTCGATTCGCCGGCTCCATCGCTGGAGGCGGAAGGTGCTGCCCGCGTCGCGACCGACCGCAGAAATCGATCGCTCTCCAACGCCGCCACCGCGGTTTTGCGCCATATCGAGCGCTACACGGTAGGCGACGGCGGCCTGCTTCGCTACACGCTCTACGACCTGCGTCGCGTTTCCGGCACCACCGACGTCGAACAGGGGGCGCAAGGCGCCAGCGCCGTCATCGAGGGGCGCGACGTCCGCCGCATCCTGCGCCGCCGCATTCACAAACCCGACGGACGCGTGCTCGAACCGGACAAGGCGTCCTACGCTTCTCAGGAGCACTCCGATCTCTCCCAGCTCGAAAAGGGCGATTACGTCGAGCAGATCGTGGAAGGTTGGGCGCTCCCCGGCGCCGCGGGACAACTGGTGGTCGACACGCCCGATCTGCTTCCCGAGCGCACGAGCGTCGATGAAGCGACCATCGAGCTCCGGCGTCCCGCATCGCTCGATCTCTCGATCTGGTCGCACCCCCAATGGGGCAAGCGAAGCGAGCGCATCGACGGCAATCAAAAGGTCACCACCTTCAGCGTCAAAGACCACGCCCCGCGCCGGCTCGAAGAAGGGGTCCCCAAGATGGACCGCGAGGTCGCCATCAGTTTCGGGACATCGAGCTGGCAGCTGGTCGGGCGATCGATCGCCGAAGCGATCGCCTCGCTCGAAGACCGCGATCCCTACGTCGCAGCATGGTCGCGCGCCGCGGCCCGCGGCAGCAAAGACGATACGCCGCGTCCCGCAAGCGAGGCCCCTGCCGAATCGGTGGTATCCCAGCGCACGTTGGTCGAGCGCATCGCCGCCGCGGCGGGCAGGTCCGTCAAGGTCGCGAACGGCGTCGTCCTCTCCGATTTGGCAGGTGCCCTCTCGGCCGGCGCCCAAGGGACGACCGCCCGCACCATCCTCGAGCTCGGGCAGGGCAGCCGCTCGTGGCTCGCCTACCGGGCACTGCGCGAGATGAGCATTCCCGCGGAGATCGTGGTCGCCGAGCGCGACCCGTTCTCGGCCGATCCTCATTTTCCCCCGCATTTTGGGCGATTCGACTACCCCCTCGTGCTCGCCCATCTGAAGGAGGGCGACGTGTGGCTCGATCTGGACGTTCAGGGTCCACCTCTGCCCGCGGGTCGCGTGAGCCCCGAGCTGCGCGGGCGCGTGGCGATGAACGCCAAAGGGGACACGCTTCGCGTCGGCGGCAGCTCGATGGAAGAAGCGCGCGACGAGGTCGACATCCGCCTCAAGCTCGACAACAAGGGAAACGCGAACGGTACGTTCACGATTCTGCTGCGCGGGCGCACGGCGCAGTCGCTCGCCGACGCGCTCGAAAAGGTGGTCGGCTCGGACCGCAGCGACATGCTGCGCCAAGTCGTTCTCGGCTGGGTCCCCTGGGCCAACGTCGATGAGGTTGGCCTCTCGTCGAGCGAAGGCTCGTGGCAAGTCTCCTTGCGGGCCTTGGTGACCATCCCCGGATATGCCCAGGCGGAGGGTACGTCATGGGTACTACCCGGCTTCGAACCGCTGCACGTCGGTTTTCCCCGCCCCTACGTGGGAACATTGGGCGCGACGTTCGCCAGCCAAGGGGCACGCGAAAGCGCCCTCGCCATCAACAATGCGTTTCAGTACCACGTGCATCGCCGGCTCGAGCTCGACGCAACACTGAAGCCGCTGGGGGCGCTCCCAGCCATCGATCAGAAGGATGACAGCGTCGAGGCGTTCCGCCGTGGCAAGCTCGAAAACGGCGTGCTCGAGGAAGACTTCGGACTGTCGCTCGCCACCGGCACGCTCGATACCGAGACGTACGGCAAATTTGCGGAAAATGCCCATCGCATCGACGACGGGTTTCAAGCTGCCACGCGCGTCACGCGCGAGGCGCGTACCGGGCGCGAAAACACCAAGGCGACGCCGCCGCGCGCGCCATCCAAGAAGCGCTGAGCCCCTTTTTTCTTCCGCGGCGACGCCCCCGCGGCTAGGTTCTCCCTCACGATGTTCAAGAAGGTTCTCATCGCCAATCGCGGCGAAATTGCGGTGCGGATCGCGCGCACCTTGCGCGAGATGCGTATCCCGTCGGTCGCCGTCTACAGCGACGTCGATCGCGCGTCGCTCCATGTGCGCATGGCCGACGAAGCTCACCCCATCGGTCCCGCCGCGGCGACCGAGAGCTACCTGCGGGTCGAGCGCATCATCGACGTCGCCAAACGCGCCGGCGCCGAAGCCATCCATCCCGGGTACGGATTTCTCTCCGAGAACCCCGCCCTGCCCGAGGCGTGCGAGGCCGCCAAGATCGTTTTCATCGGCCCCCCCGCGAGCGCCATGCGCAAGATGGGGAACAAGCCGGCCGCTCGCGCCCACATGGCCAAGGCTGGCGTCCCCATTGTTCCCGGCGGGCCCGCCGCTTCGCTCGAAGAGGCAGTGCACACGGCGACGAAGCTCGGTTATCCGGTCATGCTCAAGGCGGCCGCCGGCGGTGGTGGCAAAGGCATGCGCCTCGTCGAGCGCGAAGCGGATCTCAAAAACGCGTGGGAGAGCGCGCGCAATATCTCGCGCCAAGCCTTCGGCGACGACACGGTGTACCTCGAAAAAGCCATCGTGCGCCCGCGGCACGTCGAGATCCAGGTGCTCGCGGACAAGCACGGCAACGTGGTCCACCTGTTCGAGCGCGACTGCTCCATCCAGCGACGCCATCAAAAAGTCGTCGAAGAGACGCCCTGTCCGGTCGCGACGCCGGCGCTCGTCGCCAAGATGGGCGACGTCGCGGTGCGCGGCGCCAAAGCGGTCGACTATTGCTCGGCCGGGACTTTCGAATTTCTTCTCGACGCGGAAGGTAATTTCTACTTCCTCGAGATGAACACGCGGCTCCAGGTCGAACACCCGGTGACGGAGTGGGTCACAGGGGTCGATTTGGTTCGGGAGATGGTGCGCGTCGCGGGGGGCGAGCGACTCGGCTTCGCGCAGCCGGCCATCGAACGGCGCGGCGCCTCCATCGAGTGTCGCATCTACGCCGAAGACCCCGACGCCGGCTTCCTGCCGAGCCCGGGAACGATCACGGCGGTCACGAGCCCGTCCGGCCCCGGCGTCCGCGACGACAGCTCCGCGTACCCGGGCGCCGTCATCTCCAGCTTTTACGACCCGCTCATCTCCAAGCTCAGCGTGTGGGGCGCCGATCGCGAGATTGCCCTCGCCCGCATGCGGCGTGCGCTCGGCGAGTACCGCATCGCGGGACTCCGCACGAATCTCGCCTTCCATCAGCGCCTCATGCAAAACGCGGAATTCGCGGCGGGCCATTACGACACCGGCTTCCTCGGTGAGCACGAGAAAGAACTCATCGGGCGCCCCGTCGAAGTCGATCACCCGACGGAACTCGCGGCGGCTCTCGCCATCGCGGCGGCGTCGCGCGACGCGGCGTCGAGCCAACGCTCCGGTTCCGACGCACCCGACAGCGCAGCGCTGAGCCCGTGGCTCGCGTGGCACCGCGCACGCCTACACGGAAATTCTTAGTCGCCCGCTGCGCGAGCAGCAGCAAAAGAAAGCCATCGACGTGCTCGGTGCCGCCACCACCTTGAGGCCAGGGTGGTACGGCACCGAGCGCATCAGCGAAGGAGCTAGCCCCCTCGGGCTAGCTCGGATGGGTGATCAGCCAGCGGAGTCCGCAGCGTCGCTCCCGGTGTCGGGAGTGGCATCCGGCATGGTGTCGGGCGTCGCGTCCGGCGGATTCGTCGTGTCGGGCGTCGCGTCCGGCGGATTGGTCGTGTCGGGCGTTGCGTCCGGCGGATTCGTCGTGTCAGGCGACACGTCCGGCGGATTGGTCGTGTCCGGCATTGCGTCGGGCGGATTCGTCCTGTCCGGCGTTGAGTCGGGCGGGCCTGCGTCCATGCAAGTCGAGCACGTGGCGAGACAGCCTTGAAACGCGGTGTTGGTCAGCAGCATTAGATAGGCGCTCGCTGCTGATATCTCGGGCAAGCAGGCCGCCTGACATGCGGTGGGGTCTGGGCAGCCAGTCCGACGAATGCAGGTCAGCACGGCCGCACATTCGGGGGCCGTAAAGCAGGTGTAGATCTGCGTCGGACAGGTATTGCAAAAGCACGCGTCCGTGCATGCGACGCCCGAATTGACGGCCGCGCGGCATTGCGCGTTCGAGACGTCCGTCGCCGCGTCCATCGTTCCGCCGCCCGTGCCGCCCTTACCGGCCGAGCCACCTTTGCCCGCACCAGCGTCGGATCCTCCCCTGCCGCCGGAGCCGGAGGAGCCGGAGGCGCCGGCAGTGTTGCCGGGCGTATCGTCGTCGTCTCCGCAACCCGAAGCGACGATTCCACTTAATCCCAAGCTCGCAATCATAACTACGCAAGCTGACCACAACCTCGTCTGGCCCTGCCTCATCTCAACCCTCCTGTGGCTCCGACACACGCGTTCGGAGGGTGCCAACTTACACTACCCTGCTGCCATGTGGTGCATATTGTGCGGACCGCGCAAACAAACAGCGCGCGCAGCGCGTCGCACGCGAGCTTCGCGCCGGCCCTTCATCGGCACACATTGACGCCCCGGACGCGGGACGCGAGGCAAACGTCGCGGGCGCTATCGTCAATTGTTCGCGCGATGCGACCATCGACCGCGCAGCCTTGGGAGCGCTGCTCCGCGCTCTAGGAACGGGCGCGGAACCTAGCGCCAAGGACCGAGCGGGCCATTACTCGCGACCAAGGACAATCGCGCGCTTCTACGGAGCTTTCAGGCGGCGCATCCACCGGCGTTCTCCTGTCAAGACGGACAAAATCGGAAGAACAGCCGCACATGGCGGAGGCGAACGCGGCCCGAGAGCGGCGAGAGCGCGCTCCGCGGACGAGAAGCGCGCGCCCCGAAGCGCCATGGCAGTGCTAAGATGCCGTGGGGTGCTTCGTCCCAAGCACCTCAAAGGAGTGCGGATGGCGCACGGCAGAGGTAGCGGCACAGCCGAGCGAATCATAGCCCTCGCCACCGCTCGAGAACCGCTCCACTCGAAAACGGAGCTCTACTCGTTTCTCGCACTCCTCTTCGGTGCCATTGCCACCCTGACTGCCGTCATTACCTACCTGGCGATGGCTCCGGGCGCGCCGGTTGCGCCTTCCAATTTGACGGGAGCGCGCTCGTTGCTCGCGTCGCTCGGTTTGGTGACAGGGGTGCTCGCCTTCTTTTCGGCGCGGCTTTTCCTGCGCCGTCTTGCCAAGCGTCCCCTCCGGCGATTGCGCGTCGATGGGACGGGAATCGCCTTCGAAGCGCCCGGACGCCATCGCGACCAGTCCCGCATGGTGCAGGAGCGCTTGATCGATTTCTCTGGTTCGTTCGGGATGACGCTTCTATCCGACCCTGTCCGTCATCGCCTCGCGCTCGCCGTGACCGCTACGGGGCGGGCCGTCTACTTCAGCGCGCGCGTCAGCGCCGATGAGCGGCACGCCTACCGGCGTCTCATTTCCAGCGCCAGCACCGTCTCCGAGGACGACGCCGTGCTCGATGCCATGGGCCCCGACGGGGCTCCGCTCGAGCTCAAGCTCCGCGACATGAGCGCCCTCATCGACTGCCTGCTGCAAACGGACGGCAGGGCGCTCGATCGCTGTTTTCTCTCCGACACGCACGGGGCGCCGGTCGTGCTCGACAACCACGAGCTCCAGATCGGAAGAAAAGACTTCGACCTGCGCGCGCCGCTCGAGTGGCGAGCGATGTTGTTCCAAGAGCCGTTCGGCGCCGTGATGTCGATCAGCGACCGCGAGCCCTCCACGAAACCCCCGGGCGGCGTCATGATCTATCAAGCCACCTGGGTGCGACAGGGTCTCTGCGAGGCCGTGCTGGTCTCGCTCATTCCCTCCATCTCGTCGGTCGCAGCGCCGCCGAGCCCCGCGGCCGGGGAAGTTCCCGAGGTGGCGTCGGCCGTGCTCCGCGACCTGAGACTCATGCAAGCGTCGCCCGAGGCTCCCCCGCCCGCGGAGCTGCGGGTGGCGATCGAAAGAATGTTCATGCTGCGTCTTCGCGCCGCGCTCGATCGCGCACCGCGCGCGAGCCACAAGGACATCCCCTCGGCCGCGATTCCCTGACCTACGTCGCGCCGCCGAAGGTCAGATCTTCTTCAGCTCGTCCAAGAGCTCGCGCTCGAGGATGAGGTGCTTGCGCAAAAGGAGCGTGAGCACGGCCGCCATCATCTTTTCCCAGCGTAAGTTTTCGCCCAGTACATCGCTCGAATCGACCCCGTGAGCGGCAGCGCGCAGCGCGGCCACCAAGTCGGCGGCGCTGAGATCGCCGTGGGGGGCAGGCTCGCTCCGGCGCCGACCAAGCTGGGGTTTCTTGCTAGCAGGCAGTTTGATCGTCGTCCCGTCGAGGAGCGTCAGCTGACGACCGCGCTTGCGCCTGTGCGCGAGATCGACCTCGCTCGACTCGATCGCTGGACCATCATTGACCGCGCTAGGCTCGTCACCAACCTTGGCCGGCTTCGGCGCGGTGTCCGCGCCGTTGTTCGCGGCGTTCGGCAGGGCGCGCGGAACCGGCCCACCTCGCACAGGGGGCGCGCCGCCGGAAGCCGCTTTGGCCCCTAACGCAGCGGAGATGGTCGCGGCGGCGACAACTGCGGTCGAAGCCGCGACGGCTCCCATCGTGGAACCGTAGTGCAGGCGCAAAACGCGAAAGATGTCGCTCGGCGCCGCGATCATGGCCCGCGCCGGGAGCCCGGAAGCGACGGTGCAATCGCGCAGCGCCTCTTCGTTCATCGGGTCCTCCATCGCGACGTAGAGGGTGTCCCCCTGCCCGCGCACGGCGCGAACGTAGATCGGCACCAGACAGTATTTCTCGGCGACTTCGACGGAAATGAGATTGAGAAGCTCTCGCGAGAAGTCGATGTGGTTGAGCGAGACCCACGGGACGCTGAGCTGCTGGCTCAAGACCTGAGTAAGCATGGTCTCGGTGACGAGGCCGCTCTCGACGAGCAAGGCTCCGAGCTTGCGACCGTCGGTCCTCTGAAGGGTAAGTACCTCCTCGAGCTGCTCGGACGTCAGAATACGAGCATCGACGAGGAGCTGTCCCAACCGGAGGCGGGCAGGGTGCATGCGGGATTTCTAGTTTATCCCCAGGCTGTTCAAATGGCTAGTATTTGACCAGAAAAGCCCCTTTGTCTCGGCATCACCGCACCAATGAAGGTGCGCGTGCGCTTGACGGCGCAGCCTCGATGGGCCGACATCACCCCCGCTCGACCTCGTCGAGGAATATCGAGTCTTGTCGATTCAACAGTGAAGGGTGGCCTTTGCGCGACGTCGTGCGGCGTTTCTTTCTCCTGTCGTCCTGCGACGTTTCGCCGCTCGTCCTCTCCCGCATGCTAATTTGGTCGTGCCGATGACACGTCCTTGTCCGCAGTGCGGAAACGGATGCGACGAATCGCACAAGTTTTGCCCGCTCTGTGGCTTTCCCATTTCGCAAATTGCAGGAACGGCCTCCGTCGAGGATCCGTTCATCAACCGCACCTTGCCCGGCGGCTACGTGATCCTCGATCTCGTGGGCATCGGCGGCATGGGACGTGTCTATCGCGCCGAGCAGCGGATGCTGGGGCGCACCGTCGCCGTCAAAGTCATCCATCCACACCTCGTCGGCGACGAGAGCGCTTCGGCGCGCTTCATCGCCGAGGCGCGCGCCGCCAGCCGCCTCAACCATCCCCATTCGGTGGGGGTCATCGACTTCGGGAAGACCGACGACGGCCAGCTTTACCTGGTGATGGAGTTCTTGCGCGGCCGCGATCTCGCGCGCGTCGCGTACGAAGAAGGGCCGCTCCCGATTCGCCGCATAATCGAAGTCATGCGCCAAGCGCTGGCCGCGCTCGCCGAGGCGCATCACCTCGGCATCATCCACCGCGACCTCAAACCGGAAAACATCATCCTCGAGCCGCTCCGCGCCGGCGGCGACTTCGTCAAGGTGGTGGACTTCGGACTGGCCAAGATGGTCGAAAGCCCGCGCCCCGCCATCACCACGCCGGGCATCATCTGCGGCACGCCCGACTATATGGCCCCCGAGCAGGGGCGCGGCGCGGTGATCGACGCGCGCGCCGATCTCTACTCCATGGGGATCATCCTGTTTCAGCTGCTGACGGGACGGCTCCCCTTCGAAGCCGACACGCCGACGCAAGTCGTGCTCATGCATCTTTCCATTCCACCTCCCGACCCGCGCCAGGTGTCCCCCGAGCGCAACATCCCCGAGGCGCTGGCCGACGCCGTCGCGCGCTCGCTCAACAAAGAGCCCGACGATCGCTGGGCCTCGGCCACGGAAATGGCGGAGGCGCTGACAGCCATTCAGGCCGAGCTCGAAAATCGCGGACGGCGGGCGTCACATGCGCCGCCGAGCGACTGCCCCTCGTGTGGCCAAACGGTGCCCGCCGGTCAAAAGTTTTGTGGCGAATGCGGCGCGCGCATCAGCATCCGCCCGTCGATCCGGCCTCCGAGCGGCGACCGAGCAGGACAACCCGCGTCCGGCCCGAGCGCCGCACCCCAGTTGCCCTTGCCGCTCACCCATCGCCAAGAAGATCTCGCTTTTCTCGAGCACCATCGGACGGAGCTGCGCTCTTCGCTCACGGCGACGCGCATCGTGGGGGAATCAGGGGTCGGCAAGACGCGCCTCCTGCGCGAATTTCTGGCGATCGCCAAGGCTTCGGGCGATTTCGTCGTGGAGACGGGACCCGACCCGTGGTGGGCCGAAGTAGGGTACTACGCGGCGCGACGATCCATCGGGCAATTGGCGGGGCTCGGTCCGGCGGGAGGCGACGAGAAGGACTGGGCGGGCGCGAGCGCCGAAGCGCGGCGCGGCATCATCGAGGTGTTCGGACGCGCCGACGCTTTGTCCTCGGCACTATCCCCCAGCGAAAGGCGTTACACCGCAGCCGAAGCGCTGCGCTGGGCGCTCACGCGCGCCGCGCGGCGCGCGGGCAAGAGCCGCGTGGTCTTGGCCATCGACGATTTGAACCGCGTCGACGGCGCGAGCCGCAACGCCTTTGCCGATGCGCTGGCCGAGCCGCCACTCGTCCCGGTGCTCATCGTCGCCACCCACGTGCCTTCGTTCGATCCCGGTTGGTCGAACGGCTCGGCGCGCCCCATCGCCGGGCTCCCCACCAGCAAAGCCGCGGAGCTTGCACGCGCCTACGGCGTCGCCGAGCGGATCTCACTTTTGCCCGGCGCACCCGATCCGCATCACACCACCGTTCTTCCGCTTTACCTCGATCAGTTGGTGCGATTCACGTTCGAAGGGGGCAGCAGCCCGCCGGCGCGGCTGGCCGATCTCGTCGCGCTCCGCATCGAACGCCTCGCCCCGGCGACACGCCGCGTGCTACAGGCGCTGGCCGTGTTGGGTGACAACGTGGATCCACACCAGGTCGAAACGCTTTTTGCGGTGACGGGAACTGACGTGGAGGCCCCGGAAGAGATACGCGCGGCCGTGGTCGGCAGCATCGCGGCCCTCGAAAACACGCAAATGATCGAGCGCTCCGGCGAGCTGCTCCGCCACACGCACCCCCTGGTGCGCGAAATTGCGGGGGCCAGCATTCCGGCGGCCGTGCGCCGCGAGCTGCAGATCGCGGCGGCCCGCGACGCGGAAGAGAACAACCTGCCCATCGAAGTTCGCGCGCTCCACACGCTCTACGCGCAAGATTCGTTCGAAGCGCTCCTTCTGTCGGAGCAGGTGGCCGAGCGGGCGCTCGCCCGCGGCGACGCCTCGGGCGCGGTGCTCTGGCTCCATCGCGCGCTCGAGCTCGCGCGCCGCGAGCTCTTCCGCGGCGAGCTCGACGATCCCATGCGAGCGGTCCTCATTTTCAGTCGCAAGCTCGGCGAAGCGCTGACCGTGGCCGGCGATCTCACCGACGCCGACGGTGTCCTGCGTGAAGCGCTCGACGTGGCCGGACCCTCGGGGCCAGACCGCGCCAAAGTGCTCGGCGCGCTTGCCACCGTGGCGCACGAGCGAGCTCGTTCCGGCGACGCGCACAACTACCTCAGCGAGGCGCTCGAGCAAGCGTCGAAGTCCGGCGCAGTCGAGCTGGTCGCCTCGCTCGAGGACATGCGCCGCGCGTGGGCTTCGTGATCCCGTATATCGCTCGCTGGGATCTCGACAAAACTTATCTCCAGACCGAGTACGCGACGCTGCGTGACCTGCTACGTACCGCGTTCGAGCGCCCGGACCAAAAGCGCACGGTGCCCGGCGCCGCGACGCTGCTGCGCGAAATCGCGGCGACCGGCGCGTCGGTGCACATCCTATCGGGCAGTCCCGAGCAGCTGCGCGCCAAGCTCGAGGAAAAGCTACGGCTCGACGGCGCCCGCTGGGACACCTTCACCCTGAAGCCCAATCTCCGCAATGTGCTGCGCTTGCGCTTTCGCGCCGTGCGCGACCAAGTGGGGTACAAACTTCCGGCCCTGCTCGGCGCACGCGCCGCGCTGGTGTCGTCCAAAGACGCCCACGTCCCTTTCTTGCGCGAAGTGCTGATCGGCGACGATGCCGAATCCGACGCCCTCGTCTATTCGCTGTATGCCGACGTCGTCGCCGGCCGGGTCGGCGCGCGCGAGCTCGAAGCCATTCTGACGCGCGCCGCGGCTTACAAGGACGCCATCGCCGACGCCATCCGCTACGCGCGCATCGTCGAGCGCGGTGACGCAGTGGAGCGGATTCTGATTCACCTCGACAGCCACAGTCCGCCCAGCGATTTCGCCCCCTACGGGTCGCGTTTGGTGCCCTTCTATAACTACCTCCAAGCGGCGTTCGTACTGGAAGAGGATGGGCGTCTTCCGGCTGCAGCCGTCATCCGAGTGGCGGTCGATCTGGTGCTCGATCATCGTTTCGACGGTGAAGCGCTGGGGCGCAGTTACCTCGATCTGTGGCGCCGGGGCCACTTGCGAGGCACCGGCGCGGGCGCGATCGGACGCGCCTTCCACGCCATGGCCGAGGTATCGCCGCTGCCCCAAGCGCGGGAAATCGAAAAGATGTGTCGCCGTCTCGATGACGTCGCGAACAGCATCGACAAGGGGACCATGCCCAACGCGCCGCTCGACTACGTCGCCCTACTCGAGCGCCACGGGCGACGTCGCCGGGCTTTCGAATGACTCGAATGCGTCGGCCTAGCGGCGTCGGATCGACCGGCAAGAGTGGTAGCCGGCGCCTGGCGCAGTAGTGGTAGACTCGCAAACCGCATGTCTTCTTTGCACAGTCGCTGTGGCGCGGCTTCGATGCTGGGGGCACCGAGGCCATTCGTATTGGGCGGCACGGCGCGTGTTTACGAGCGCGGCCGTCCCTTCGTGATTCGACATCTCGCGCTCGAGATCGATCTCGATACCGACAAGAAAAGCGTAGCCGGCGTGGCCACCATCGACGTAGAGCGCGTCGATGCGACAGCGGCGGAGCTCTGCCTCGACGCCGTCGCCTTCGACATCGAGTCCGCCGTCTTCGTCGGAAAAAAGAAAACCGCCATTCGCTACGTATACGACGGCAACACGCTGCGCTTGCCCATCGCTGCCGACGTACGAACGGCGAAGATCCGAATCGCCTACCGCGCCACCCCTTCGCGCGGGCTGTATTTTCTCGAGCCGGACGAGCACGTTCAAGACCGGCCCCGCCAGGTGTGGACGCAAAATCAAGACGAAGACGCCCGCCATTGGTTTCCGTGCCACGACAAACCGCACGTCAAGATGACGTTCGAGATCGACGTGCAGGTACCGTGCGGCTGGTTCGCGCTTTCCAACGGCGCGCTCGTCAAGCGGGACGACAAGCCCAAAGCCAAGCGCTGGCGTTACCAATGGAGCATGACCGAGTCGCTGCCGAGCTACCTCATTACTTTGGTGGCCGGCGAATTCTCGGAGATCGACGGCGGCAAGGCAGCCGGCATTCCGGTCACCTATCTCGTGCCGAAGGGCCGCGAAGCGGAAGGCAAACGCACGTTCCGGCGCACGCCGGAGATGATCGAGCACTTCGGAAAGTTGATCGGCGTTCCCTACCCGTGGAACAAATACGCGCAGGTCGTCGTCTCCGATTTCATCTTCGGCGGCATGGAGAACACCACCGCCACCACCATGTACGAGCACATCTTGCTCGACGAGCGCGCCGCGCTCGACATGACTTCGGACGACATCATCGCGCACGAGCTCGCGCACCAATGGTTCGGCGATTACGTGACGTGCCGCGACTGGTCTCACGGCTGGCTCAACGAAGGGTTCGCCACGCTGTTCGAACACCTCGACCGCGAGCACCACCTCGGGCAAGAAGAGCTCTACTACGGCCTGCAAGACGACTTCGACGCGTATCTCGCCGAAGCACACGGACGCTATCGCCGTCCCATCGTGTGCCAAGACTACGAAGCGCCGATCGAGATCTTCGACCGCCACCTTTATCAAAAGGGGGGCCTCGTCCTTTTCATGCTGCGCCGGCTCCTCGGCGACGAGACGTTCTTTGCCGGCGTGCGCGTGTACCTGACGCGGCATGCGCGCTCGATCGTCGAGACGCGGGATCTCATGCGTGCTCTCGAAGACGTCTCTGGCCGCAGCCTCGACCAATTCTTCGAGCAATGGGTTTATCGCGCCGGCCACCCCGAGCTCGAGGTCAAGGTCGAGCACGAAGACAAAGTGCTCACCATCACGGTCAAACAAGTTCAGAAGGTCGACAAAGAAACGCCTTGCTTCGTCTTTCCACTTTCGTTCGACGTCAGTCCCGCGCGCGGCAAGCCCATGCGGCACACGCGCCAAATCGAGAAGATTTGGGAGACCATCGCCATCCCTTGTCCCGAGCGGCCAAGCTTCGTCTCCATCGATCCCGAATTCGCGCTTTTGGCTGACGTCCGGCTGGATGTACCGGCCGATATGCTGCAAAGGCAGCTGAAAAGTGGGCCCACGGCACGCGCGCGCTGGCTCGCCGCTCCTGCGCTCGCCAAACGCGCCGACCCTCCCTCGATGGCAGCCCTCGGCCGCACCCTGGCCGACGATGACGAATTCTGGGGCGTGCGCGCCAAAGCTGCGCACGCGCTCGGCGACACCCGTCTCGGTGCCGCCTTCGAGCTTTTGCGATCGAACCTGAAGACCAAGCACCCCAAGGTCCGCCGCGCCGTCGTCCAGGCGATGGGGCAGTTCCGAACACCGGAAGCCGCCCAGGAACTGAAACCCATCGCCCTCAAAGACCGCAGCTACTTCGTCGAGTCCGAAGCGGCGCGGTCTCTCGGCAAAACGCGCCAAACGGCCGCCTACGAGACACTCATCGAGATCCTCGATCGCACCGCGTGGGGGGACATCGTCCGCGTGGGGGCGCTCGACGGGCTCGCCGCGCTCCGCGACGAGCGCGCCATATCGCACGTTCTCGCGCGAACGCGCTACGGCACGAAGAACCGCGGCCGGCGCGCTGCCATCGTGGCACTTGCTCGATTGACCACCGATCGCAAGTACCGCGAAGCGCTGGAAGAGCTCCTCGAGGATGCCGATCCCTATCTGCGCATCGATGTGGTGCGGGCATTGGTCGAGATGGGAGACCAAAAGAGCAGGTCCGTCCTCGCGCGCCGTCTCGATCGCGAGCAAGACGGTCGTGTACGCCGTCGCATTCGCGAGGCTTTTCACGAGATCGGGGCGCGCGGCAAGGAAATCCAAGCCGAGCTACGCGACGAGATCGACAAGCTGAAGACAGAACAAGCCGAGCTTGCCTCCAAGATGAAGAAGATCGAGGCCTCGCTGACGAAATCGTAACGCAGCGAGAGGGAGCCGCGGCAGGGCACCCGCGTTCGAGTTGACGAGAGGAAAATGTAGGAGCAAATGGTGCCGCTCCGATGTCGACGCCGCCCATCTCTCTGTCGCGCCGCGGATCCGCGGCCATTCTGACGATCGAGCGCCCCGATCGGTTGAACTCGCTCTCGCGCGATACGCTGCTCGCGCTCGGCCAGTTGGCGCGCCAGGCCATCGCGGACAAAGACGTGCGCGCTATCGTCGTCACCGGAACGGGCGACAAAGCCTTCTGTGCCGGGGCGGATCTCAAAGAACGGCAGGGGATGGACGAGAATGCGGTGCGCCTGCAGCTCGGGTTGTACCGTGACGAGATGGGGGTGCTCGATCGCAGCCCCAAACCGGTCATCGCCGCGTTGAACGGCGTTGCCCTGGGCGGTGGGCTCGAGCTGGCGCTGGTTTGCGATCTTCGGGTCGCAGCACCCACCGCGGTGCTCGCTCTGCCCGAAACCACGCTCGGGATCATCCCCGGAGCAGGGGGCACGCAGCGCCTTCCGCGCTTGCTCGGCGAAGCGCGCGCCAAGGAGCTCATCCTTCTCGGTCGCCGCCTCGATGCGGCCGAAGCGCTGGCGTGGGGGCTCGTCAATCGCATTTCGCCGCCCGGCGTCGCCGTGCTCGACGACACCCTCACCTTCATCGAGCCGATTACCAATGGGGCGCCCATCGCGCAGGCGGCAGCGCTCGCCGCCATCGATGCCTCGTTCGACGCGAGCCTCGCGCACGGCCTCGAGCTCGAACGCGTTTACTACGACGCGTGTTTACGGAGCGAGGATCGGCGCGCCGCGCTCGCGGCTTTCGCCGAGAAGAAAAAGCCGCAGTTTCGCGGGCAGTGATCCTCCGGCGCATCGTTTCTCGGGTTGCGGAAAGCTCGGGTGTCGTGGGCGGCCAAACCTGCTGGGGAAGAATGGCGTGAGAAGAATCGTTCACGATGCGCGGCTGAACATCTGCTCGAGCGCACTGCCGCGGCAATGACGCCCGACCGTCGGGCCAATTGCTTGACGCGCTCGCAAGGGATACGGTCGTGAGCGGGTACCATGCGCCCGCTTTTTCTTTCGGCCGGATTGACTGCTTCACTCGCGACACTCGGGGCCGTTGCGCTTGCGCAAACGCCCCGCCCCGCAGCGCCTCCTTCCGTGGCGCCCTCTTCGACCGTGCCGCCCGGCCCTCTGCCGTCGCCCCCGGCGAGCGCGCCAGCGGGAGCACCTGCGGCACAGGGCAGCACGCCGTCATCGCCCGCAGGCACTGCGCCGCCCGCGTCGCCCGCACCCAGCGCGCCGATGCCGCCACGACCCTCCAGCGCACCGACGTTGGAGACGCCGCCACCAGGTCCACCGCCCCCAGGTCCGCCGCCCGGCGCGCAGCCTCCCGTCTATGGACCACCGCCCGGCGGCCAGCCCCCGTACCCTGCGCCCCCGTACTATCCCATTCCCGTTCCTTACTTGGCGCAGGCCCCGCCGGCCGTGCCGCTCGATGCCCACTCACATACCGGATTTTTTCTGCGCATGGCCCTCGGCGGAGGCTACATGTCCACCGCCACGACGCTCGAAGGTCCGTCCTTTCCCGGCAAGGTGGACGCAGGCGGAGGCGCGGCCACGATCGAGCTCGCCATCGGCGGAGCGCTGAGCCCCGGCATCATCCTCGCCGGTTCTTATTCGGTTCTCACGGTCGGAAACGCCAAGCTCACCAATGACTCGCGTACCTACCGCCCCGAGCACGACATGGGGCTCACCCTGCTCGCGGCGATGCTGGACGTGTATCCGAATCCGAAGGCCGGATTCCACTTCGGAGGCGCGCTCGGATTCGCCAGCGTCAAAGCGCGCGCGGACGAGGACGGTCAGGCCAGTTCCGCCGGACAGAACGGCTTCGGTATCGCCCCGATCGTCGGTTACGAATGGTGGGTCAGCAACTATTGGGGGCTCGGCGTGCTCGGCCGGTTCGTGTACGCGCGAACCCAGGGCGACTATGCCGACGGCAAAGAAAAAGACAGCGTCGTCGGGGCCGCGGTTCTTTTTTCGGCGACCTACAACTAGCGCCGCGCGCTGCTCGCGTGACAGCGAAGTCGCGAAGGATCAAATGCCGCCGGAGGGCGGGCGCAGCACGCGGACTTTGCCTTCCAATCGGCGCGAGATCCAGACGTGGTTTTCGGCATCGACGATGATCGCGCCCGCGTCGTCGAACGATTCCACCAGCTCGAGCCCTCGCTTCGGTCCCAAGATGAACACGGCGTCGTCGAGGGCGTCGGCCGTGAGCGCATCCTTGGCCCAGATGGTGACGCTGCGTGAAGCAGTGGCGGGGTACCCGGTACGCGGGTCGATGATGTGGTGAAAACGCTTGCCGGCGACGACATACGAGCGCTCGTAGTCGCCGGCGGTCGAAAACGCATGACCCGTCACGGCCATCTCCGCAAAGTACGCGCCGGCTTCCCCTCGGGGATCGCGCACGCCGGCGATCCACGGTGAACCGTCCGGCTTTCGACCGTGCGCCAAGAGGTCGCCACCTGCTTGAGCCAAAAAGTCTTCGACGCCGTCTGCGATCAGCACCGCCGCCGCGCGATCGATGGCAAATCCCTTGGCGATGCCACCCAGGCTGATCTTGACGCCCGCCTTGTCGAGAAAGACGGTCTCCGCCGTCCTGTCGCGGATGATATGGCGGTAGTCGATGAGCTTGCGGCGCTGCGCCACCTCCTCCGCGCGCGGGGGGTGCGGGTCGACATCTTGGTCGAATCGCCAGAGTCCGTGCATCACCTCGAAGGTGATGTCGAAGACGCCACCCGATTTGTCGCTGATGGACAGGCTCTCGTCGATGACGCGCGCCGTCTCCGTCCCCACCTTGACCGGCGCTTTGCCGGCGTTCTGGTTGATGCGCGCGATCTCGCTGTCATCGCGCCAAGTCGTCATGAGCGCCTCGAGGCGCTGAATCTCGGCGATGGCGCGGTCGATCGCGGCGCGTGTGCGCTCTTCGTCGGCTTTCACCCCCGTGAACGCAACGAAGTTGAGGCGCGTGCCCATGGCGCTCGCTTCGACGCTCACCTTCGTACGGCGCTCGGAAAACGCGGAAGCGCCGCGGTCACCGTCTTGATTCGAAATCGCCGCAGGCGGCGCGGCGGCGTCGACGGCCCGAAGCTCCGATTCAGCGGTGGGATCGCGGCGGCACGCGAAAAGTGCCGCGCCGAGAACGAGCGTCGTCAAAAACTCCCTCGCCCGGCGGGGATCGCTGGCGCCAATGACGACGTTCGTTTTCTTTCTCGCAAGCACGTTGTCGCGCCAACCGTGCGGGATGTATACCGTACCGCGTCACTCAACAGAGAGGTCAACCATGGGTCTTCTTGAAGGTAAAGTCGCGGTCATCACAGGCTCGGGCGGAGGCATCGGACGGGCGGAAGCACTGCTCTTCGCCCGGGAGGGCGCGAGCGTCGTCGTCAACGACCTGGGCGGAAGCCGCGACGGGTCCGGCGAGTCGAAGAACATGGCCGATCAAGTCGTGCAGGAGATCATCGGCGCTGGCGGCAAAGCGGTCGCGAATTACGACTCCGTGGCCACGCCGGCTGGAGCCGCCAACATCGTCAAAGCCGCCGTCGACAAGTTCGGCAAGCTCGACATCCTCGTCAACAACGCCGGAATCCTGCGGGACAAGACATTGCTCAAGCTCGAAGAGCCGATGTGGGACGCGGTCATCACCGTGCACCTCAAGGGCTCGTTTTTGTGCTTGCAGGCCGCGGCCAAGCAAATGATCGCGCAAGGCTCCGGCGGTCACATCGTCAACACGACGAGCCTCTCCGGCATGGTCGGCAACTTCGGGCAGAGCAACTACTCCGCCGCGAAAGCCGGGATCTACGGGCTCACGCGCACCGCTTCGATCGAGCTGCAAAAACACCGCATCACGGTGAACGCGATTGCTCCCATTGCGAAAACCCGTATGACCGAAGATTTACCGATGATGCAGAACGCCGAGACCCTCACCCCCGAACACATTGCCCCCGGCGCGCTCTTTTTGGCGTCCGACCGCGTCGGCGATCGAACCGGGCACGTTCTCGCGATCTCGGGCCCGCGCGTGTACGTCTACAAAGTCGTCGAAAGCGCGGGGAAATTCAAAGAGACGGCAAACGGCGTCTGGAGCGCCGAGGAGATCGACGAGCACTGGGCGGCCATTTCCAAAGTGTGACCGCGGTGGGCTCGGGCGCGCTGCTCTCGCATCGGAGCAGCGCGCCGTACAGTGAGGCGACGTAAGTTGCGGTCGCG
>Ga0193706_1000276_pt1 | contig 32810 bp, 23 predicted proteins | sample U3c1metaG_FD_160130 | JGI IMG/M metagenome (GOLD analysis project Ga0193706, IMG submission 160130) | Soil microbial communities from a riparian zone of the East river system, Colorado, United States - U3c1 | ecosystem: Environmental > Terrestrial > Soil > Riparian zone | place: USA: East River... | reverse complement strand
AGTTCCGGAGTCTCGCCGCGTGTTGGCGCGAACGCGATCTGCAAGCCTGCGATCCCTTCCCCATGACGGGGGCTCCGATGACGCGGACCTTGCCGCGGGCTCGTCAACTGGGCAGCCAGCGCACGGACTCACCCCGGGACTCGACTACCTTCTGCGACACGAGGTGTCGGTGGCCTCTGAGAGCATGCACGGCATACAAAACCCGAGCGAGGTGCGGGTAGACACCCAGCCACGACGTGAGCGCGAGCAGCTATGTCTACCCACGCGAACGCTCCCCTCACTCCCGAAGGCCGCCGCCGTCTCTGGGGTGTTGGTAAGAACGCTGTCACCAGCCGCAATCGAGCCGCGGTCGCACGAGCCAAGGGCAGACTGCGCGGCAAACAGCCCAAGCTGTCCGCCAAGCAACAGACCGAACTGCGGCGCATGCACACCACCGGCGACTACTCCATCGCCGACCTCGCCGAGCTCTTCAACATCGGCCGAGCCACCGTGTACCGGACACTCCGGCGCCAAGCCACCAGCGAAGACTGAGCAACCCGAGCTCCTCGTTTGCGGCTGGTGACACAATCCTTACCGGCACCCCGTCTCTGCAAACGCATCGACGCTGGCCGCCCACACGCGCACGTCGCCGACGAAGGCGGCATCAGCCGCGCCACGCTGACCAAGTGGTACAAGCGCTGGCTGCTCCACGGCGACCCTGGTCTGCTCGACCGGACCTCTCGCCCGGACTATCAGCCGACCCGCACGCCAGATGACATCGAGGAGGCCGCTGCTGTCCGGTGGCAAGGGCGTCCACGTGGTCGTGCCGCTCGTTCCCGAGGCCGACTGGGAAGCGGTCAAGGGCTTCTGCCAGGACCTTGCCGAACTGCTGGCCCGAACGGATCCGTCCCGCTTCGTGGCAAACATGAGCAAGGCGCGGCGCAAAAGGCCGGATGTTCATCGACTATCTGCGTAACGGACAGGGCGCCACGGCGATTTGCCCGTGGTCGACACGGGCGCGATCTGGTGCGTCGTGTGCCGTACCCGTCACTTGGGATGAACTGCCGGAGCGTAAGTCAATCAAGCGCTGACGGGAAGGAGGGGCCCCGGCGCAGCGCGCCCTGAAAGTTCGGGAAGGGCATCCGCGTCGCATACGGGAAGAGCTTGGACGGTCGGCTTGATGGTCGGGTTACGTCTCGAAATGGACCCAAAATCGCGACGAGGGGACACCCGCACGACTGAACCTCGGTCCTTGGGTGGTAGCCGGTGTTCGAGGGTCTCTACGCGACGTCGCCGAGCGACTTTCGGCGCAGGACGACGCTCTTCCACCAGGGGGGCCCGCGGCTGGGCGAGCGGCGGGGGGCGTCGGTCGGTTCACCGAAGGTGCGGAAATCGCGACCGCGTGAACACGGAGATCGCCGAGGCGTGAACGCTGAAATCGCGGGATCGTGAACACCGAAATCGCGGGCCGTGAACATGGTGTCGCCGTGCTCGACCGCGTCAAGGCTCGCCTGCGGCGAAACCCTGCGGGTTCAGGGCCTTGACGCGCCCTCCGCGCGGCGGAATTGGGCTGGCTAAGCGAAGTCGGCGTTGGTGTCGATTTCTGATGTGTTCATGGGCGCGAAAGGAGCGTTCATGGCGTCGCGAAACGAGTGTTCACGGAACGCGATATACGCACCGAAGGCACGGAGGTAACGTGCGACACTGCTGGAATCGGTGACCAGCGCCAAGAGCTTCATCCGGCCGCCGCGGCCGTCGGAGCGCGCCACCTTCTCTTGGTCACGGGCGACGGTACCGTCCGATACGCTCGTGATCGCTATCAGCAAATTTCCTCCATCCCGGGGGACGAAAGCGGTCACCACGGCTACGGCGCCGAGCCGGGCCGCCGGTGCCAGCTCAAACCGCCCGGCTATTTCGACGGGTGCATCGCGGCGGTGCAAGCTCCGCAGGGATCCGATGCGTGGGCGTGCGCATTCGGAGATGGCGGGCTGACAGTCCCGAGCGCGATGTTCTGGTTCGAGAGCTGCACCGACGCGTCGCCGCTCACCTGCGACTGACGCGAGCGCCAGGGAAGCTCGTTCGCCAAGGCAAGCACGAGCTGGCCGGTCGGGGTCAGAGATCGCCCACCCAAAGGCCTTCCAATCGTGAACGTCACTTTCATTATTGGGGAAACGCCCAGCGAGAACCACATGAGCCGCTTCGATCGGAGTGGGGCGTCGACCCTCATTCCGTCGAGGCTACCACGGCCCTGGCATCCGACCGATGGCAGCACCTGTTGTGCTCCAGCATCGGAAACCCTTCTCGTGACGCGGCTAGACACGATGGCCGGAGGCGGCGATGTGCGCACGGGTGACGTCCCCCCTTGCCCACCCAGCAACGTGCGCGTGCTTCTTTGCCGGAGCTGCCCCGATCATCGACGGAGCCCCTCCGTGGGTTTGTCTCGCGCCGTACCTTCAGAGCGGTCAACGGTGTTGTGATAGCAGCGGGGGTACGTGCACGAGCGACTACGCCTGCCGTGAGCCGTTTTGGGTGTTTTGGGGGTATTTTCGGGGTGTAAACGGGATGTAGATCGGATGTAAATGGCACGTTCGACAAACCACCCCTCCAGATCTCGCCGGTAAGTTCGAAGGTTCGACGAATTGCTATCAGTCGTTTCGTGGACACTTGAGTCGTTTCGAGAACATTCGAGAACTCGCGAGCTCGACACGGTAATTGCCGCTCACCGTGAACAGGTGCAGTCGACAGGCGCGCATTTATCCGTGCCCACCGATCAACCGCCTCCGGCCGACCTACTACATTTTCGAAGGTTCGAGAAATTGCTATCAGTCGTTTCGTGGACACTCGAGAATTTCGCGAGCTCGAGATGGCAATTGTCGCTCACCGTGAATGGGTGACGTCGGCCGGGGTGCACCTGCCCGTGCCCGCCGATCGGCTTGCGGCGGCCGACGTACTGTCCCTATCGCTTGCGGGCGCCGACGCTCTGGTCACGGCGGTCATGACGAGTCTCCACTCGCTGTGCGCGCTGCGCACGCGCGTGATCCTCCAGGAACTTAGGAACAAGGCTCGGCAGGATGCCCTACAGAATGCGAAGCAAACGTCGCCGAAGGACCGCGCCGACGTCGAGCGATACTCGAAGCAAGTTCAAATCGTGACCGACGATTCGCACTACCAGCGACTGGTTCCTTCGCTGGACCGGCTCGGAGAACGGCTACGCACCGCCGATCGCAAGTTGGAGAAATTCCGGCGCGATCTGCGAGTGCGCCACCGGGCCTTCGTTCGCGCGGGCCTTGGGCATGCTTCCGGCGCGGCAGCTGATTCGACGTTGGCCCGATGCCTCGCGGCTCGTTGCGAGACGCTTGTTGCGGACATCGAATTTTTTTGCAGAGAGATCGAAGGGCCGGTCAGTGCGCCGCCGACAGGCCATGCCGGACCGGCGAATAGCAAAGCGTGGTTTCATTTGCGCGGACAGGCGAGGCTTGGTTTCAAGGAGGCAGGGGCTCCCAGCACCCTCGGCGCGAGATTGTTTCCGGACCTCGGCGGCCCGGCGACGGATCCGGTCACCAAGGTCCGGCGACAGGACGGTGCCCGCAAAGAGATAAATCGGGCGAAAAAGCGAAGAGATTCAACGAAATAACCTGACCCCGATCGCCCGGCGTCGTCGAAATCTAGTCCGGTTCCCAGGCATCGCAGGAATCGCAAATATGCTCGCTATGGCGAGTGACTTGCTCTTCCTGGAAGAAGTTGCGGAGATGACGCGCGTTCCCGTCAGTTGCGTCCGGTTTTGGATCCGCACAGGAAAGCTTTCAAGCCTGAAACCGGGGCGCCGCGTGCTCGTGCGCCGCGCGACGCTCGACAAGTTCCTCTCTGACTCTGAGCGCTGCGGCACGAGCCGAGGCGTCGACGGTGGCCGAGCATCCCAGCTCGACCTTTGGATGCCCGAATCAACCTAGAAGCCGTTCCACAAAATCGAAAGAACCCCGGCTCGACTCGGGGTTCTTTCCCGCTCTAACGAGCGGCGCCCTCAATCCACGGAGGACACCATGATCATAGGCGACGTCAGTCCGAACCGCCAGCAGCCGGCGCACGCTGAAGGAGGAGGCCGAGACGAGCACGCAGAGCGATCGGCTCGGCCTCCTCCAACGCCACATGAGCAACACGCGGAACGGGATCCGATCCCGCTGGCCGATCTTGTCGTCGACGTCCTGCGCTCGATGCCCCAGTGGTCGCGCTGGGCCAGGCGGAGCGGGTCGTGAAGGCGTACTCGCCTGAGGAGATTTACACCCCGGCGGAGGTGGCGAAGTTCGTGAAGCAATCGCCGAAGACGGTCGTCCTGCTTTGCCTCCGACGGGAGATCCCGGGCGCGAGGAAATTTGGTCGGAGGTGGCGTATACCCGGCTGGGGCCTCGACGCATTTTTCGGCAAACCGGAGGCAGGAGTTAGCGATGTCGGTTCACAAAGGGCGCACACCGGGGACGCAGCGAGTCCGAATCTGGGTGAGGGGGAAGCAACACGAGTGGATCGTGGAGGGATCGAAGACGGAAGCGCGGGCCTTCGAGGCGCGAAAACGCGTCGAACTCGAAGCGGGGCTTCCACTCGAAACGCGCGTCGTTCCAACCTTCTCCGACTTCTGTGTGAGCCGCTACCGGGCTCACGCACGGGCGCACCTGAAGACTAGTACGTGGACCGTCCGAAAATATCAGCTCGCGACGCTGGGCGGTTCCTTCTTGGGGAGCCTCCGCCTCACCGAGTTTTCGACCGACGCGATCGAACGATACAAGCAGGAGCGACGCCGCGAGGTACAGCCGCGCTCGGTAAACAACGAGCTCAAAGTACTGCGGGCTGTTTTCAATTACGCCCGCGCGCTCGGCGTGCCCGTCGGCACCTTCAAGTGCAAGCTGCTTCCGGTTATTGGGCGAGGACGCGTCGCTTGTTGGAACGACGATCAGCTTTCCCATCTTTGGATGGCGTGCCGCGAGGAGGCACCGAAGATGCTCGGCGTTTGCCTCTTTCTCGCGAACACCGGCTGTCGCGAAGGCGAGGCGATCCACGCCGAGTGGGAGTGGATCGATCGGAAGCCGGGCTACGTTTCAATTCAGCCGAACGATCATTGGCAGCCGAAGAGCAACGAGCCGAGGGAGATTCCGATCTGCGATGCGCTCGCGCCGTGGTTGTCGGGCGAGCGGAAGAATGCGCGGTGGGTCTTTGTCAGTCGGAAGAACCGACCCTACGCCGGTTGGCCGAAAAAGCAGTTTGCCCGTGTCGTCGGCATTGCAAGCCGGGCGATGTGCCGCGAGGGTTGCCCAGGCCGCGAGAACAAAGCGAAGTGCAAGCACGGATGCCCGAGTCTCCGGGGCGGCGCGCACACTCTTCGGCACACCTTCGCGAGTCATTTCCTCCGCGGGATGCCAGACATGTACTTGTTGGCGCAAATCCTCGGACACTCGCACGAGCGAGTCACCGAGGTATATGCGCACCTGTTGCCCGATCACCTCGAGCGGGCGCGCAACATAGTGAACATGAGTCCCGGCGTTGGGCCGGCGGCGCTCGAGGCTGCCGACCGCTGGCGCGCCAAGCGTCCTTCGCGCCGATCGGCGCGGTAGCTCCTCCGCACGTTGGCAGTCCCCGAGCTCGGCTCTGCCCCGGTTCCGCCCCGGTTTGGCGGGATTTGGCCGGATTTTCCGAGCCCAGTTGGCTCCTAAGCCACCGTAACCACAACAAAGAGCGTCATGCCCCGAAAGCTGGGGGTCTAGGGGTCGGTGGTTCGAATCCACTCGCCCCGACCAAGTCGGAAGTCTCGGAGCTTGGTCGGTTTTCGGAAGAATCTTCGGACGCAGTTTCACTTTTTGAAATCACGGCTCAGGACAACGCGTAGGCCAACGGCGGGAGCTCCGGCAGGATCAAAGCTGACCGTCGGGGAAGGTGCCGGCAGCGCAGCTCGTCGAGCGTTTGGACGCGCTCCTATCGTGGTTGTCCTGGGCGCGGCTAACTGGGTGCGGTGGACGACCTCGAAGTCACGGTGGCATACCGGTTCACTGCTGGCACAGGTGCCTGGGTTCCAGGGGCGCCCGCTAGAGCGAAGCGCCGACGGGAGCCGAAGTACTCGGGCTTCAACTTCGGGCGGCACAGTCCGTGCTCTGACCGAAGTCGAGAGCTATGCAAAAGAAGCTGGCGGTTGGACTGCTGACGTCGTTCCTAGCGGCGTGCGCGGCTTCTGGTGACGACGGCACTGGGAGTTGGGTAGCTGGCGATTCTGCGGCAGATGGAGACGGACCGCCGCCGTCATGTGCCGATAGGTCTGAAACCTACCCTGATGACAATCGGTTTCCGTATCCCGGTGCGGCAGATCCAAATCTCGGGCGTTGTGCTCCGCGATGTGGCTCCGTGAGGCGCGTTCCCGACCAGTTTTACTCTACCGACGCGTTACCGGCAGGGACCTGCGCTCCGAGTTCGGTCGCTTGCCGAATGGTAGCGCACGAGATTTGTCCGTGTCCGACAGTTCGCGGCCCGGTTAGCGATTTTCAATGCTCCTGCGAGAGCGGGAAATGGTCTTGTGCCATTGTCTACCGTGGAGCGAGCACGTGCTTGGTGAGACCCGCGGATAGCGGCAGCCCGTGCGCGCGCGACGACGGCGGGCGACCATAGATGTGTCGTGCCCTCGTTACCTCCTATCGACGAGATGAATGATCGATCGCCTGCCGTTTCACATCGTCACCCCTCTTTTTGGCAAGCGCGCTGGCGTGCGATTCGCGTTCCGATGATCCCGCCGCTGAAGGCGGCACCTGCGGATGTGTGCCGGGACTGTCGGCTGGGGAATGAGCGGTAGGCATGTCGCCTATCACGACACGCGCGCGCTCGAAATCTGCAGCACCCTCCTTCATCCAGGGGTCGGTCGTCCAGGCCCGCCCGTGCTCTCCTGCCAGCAGCAAGCCCGGCCATGGCAGCGGAATCGGCGTGGCGGACGTGACGCGCGCCATCGCTTCTACCGACGAAGCAGGAGCTCCGGCGCGCGCCGTGCAGCAGCAAGTTTCCCGCCTCTCCGGAATATTCGCCGTCCTTCGGACCGGCCGAAAGCTCGGCAAGGGGCAGAGGGCATCCGGGTGCGTACGCGGAGGGCCTGAACGGCCGGGAGCGTCGCCAAATGTGCACCGAAATCGCGCGAGGGCACACCTTTCCGGCGGACCCTCGGCTGGCTGATGGTCGCCGGCGTTGTGGTGAAGGGCGTCGTACGGTATGGGAAATCGGGCCGACGACAAGTGCCCGCCAGGACACCAATGAGTGGGATCGGTTCGGAGTAGAGATGGCGACCTACGAGTATCGCCCCGACATGAAGATTGAGGATTGGACATCATGAGCCTGCCGATAGTTCGCGCCATTGTGATCGTTTTGACCCTGACGGCGTGGGTGACGCCGTCTCGGGCAGCGGCAAACCCGGGCGACGCTGAAGCCCGCAAGCTCATCCTGTCGGCGATGGAAACCGATTTCCTCAATGACAATTTCGATGGAGCGGAGGCCAAGCTCGACAAAGCGGAGGCACTTTGCCGACGCAAGGCATGCTCTTCGAGCGTGCGCGCCAGCATCTTCGGCTATTACGCGATCATCTCCTGGGTTGCCGGCCATAACAAGGACGGGGCCATCAACGACCTCAAGTCCATGCTGCAAGTCAATCCTCAACAAAAACTGGATGAGGACTACGCACCCGAGGAAATGACGCCACTTTTCAAGAAGGCGCAGCAGCTGGCCCGAACATCCACGTCGCTCCCGGAGAGCAAGTCTTCGGCGCAGGAACCGGAAGAGCGGCGCCCGTCGGCGGCGGAACAGCGCGCCGCCGACGCTCGCGCCGCTGCCGAGGAAGCGCGTGCGGCCGAGTTGGAGCGCCAGGAGGCTGTCCGAAAGGCGGCGGAAGAACGCAAGGAGGCCTTACATCTCGCCGCGGAGGAGGCGCGCCGAGCCGCTCAGGACAAGAAAGAAAGCGATCGCACCGCCGCGGAAGAAAAGAAGGAGGCTCAGCGCCAAGCCGCGGAGGACGCACGCCGCGCCGCCGACGAAAAGAGGGCCGCCGACCGCGTCGCTGCCGAGGAAAAGAAAGAAGCTGCCAGGGTCGCCCTCGAGGAGGCTCGCAAGGCCGCCGAAGAAAAGAAAGAGGAGGCTCGCAGGGCCGCCGAAGACAGGAAAGTGGAGGCTCGCAAGGCCGCCGAAGAAAAGAAGGAAGCCCTGCGCAAGGCTGCCGAGGACAAGAAGGAAGCCGCGCTCAAGGCCGCCGAGGAAAAGAAGCAAGCCCTGCGCAAGGCTGCCGAGGACAAGAAGGAAGCCGCGCTCAAGGCCGCTGAAGACGCTCGCAAAGCCGCCGAGGAAAAGAAGGCAGAAGCAGCTCGCAAGGCGGAGGAAGCACGCCTGGCCGAGATTGACAAGCGTATGAGAACGCCTCCGCCCGTCGGCAAGCTCCTCGAAGAACCGTGGAAGGGACAGGCGCTCGGCTACCCGGTTCTCGTCCGCGTAAAGCTGCCTCCGCCGCCACCCAAGATCGAGCCCGAGCGCGTGACGGTGGTCAAGGTCGTCACGGAATTTTCCGGTCCCGGCGTGCCGGTGCCTGTCAAGGTCGAGCTCAAGCCCAACAAAGAGGGAGCGTACGAAGCGGGTCTGCCTTGCGACGTCTCCAAGCAGGAAGGCGAAGTCACCTATTACACGACGGCGTACAACAAATACGACAACGTCGTGGCGAGCGGCGGCTCGATCAACAAACCCAATCAGGTGCAAATCAAAGCCGAGCTCGTGTCACGCCTCGCGCACATGCCGGGCGAATTGCCTCCCGTTTCCTGCGAGGAGAGCGAACGCCGCGCCAAGGCCGCTGCCCCGAAAGAGACCGCGGCCGCTCCCGCCCTTATTTGCGACGGCGGCGATTGCGGAGCAGGCAAGGCCGACTTGCCAATCGCCAGGCCGCCTGGTCGCGGGTGTCTCCGTTGCGTGATCGGAACCGCAGACGCGTCGATGGATTGGGAAGCGATGACCTCGCTGGCCATCGCGGTTGGATATTTCGTGCGCCGAAGAGCGCGCGCTGTACCGATTCGCTCCCAGCGGCACTCGTAGCAAGGCGCGAAACCGCGGAGAAGGCGCGCCGAGCGCCGATGGTCGTACGCGTCCCCCGCTTCGGACCGCATGCCCACGATTCGTCGTGGCCATCATCGCGCAACCAACGTCGCGTTACGCGCAGAAACGAGCGACCGCACGCCGGTGGAGGTACACTCGGCGGCATGCAATTTGGCTTCGATCGCCTCCTCTTTCCCGTCATGACGCTCCTCTTGGCAAGCGCGCTGGCGTGCGGTTCGCGTTCCGATAATCCCGCCGCTGACGGCGGCACCGGTGGCGCCGCGGGGACCGGTGGTACGTCCGGAACCGGCGCCACCGCTGGCACCGGTGGTGCGTCGGGCGGCTCCGCCGGACGCAGCGGTGGTACCGCGGGAACGGGCGCCGCGGCTGGCAGCGGCGGTTCGTCGGGGACCGGCGCCGCGGCTGGCAGCGGCGGTTCGTCGGGGACCGGCGGCGCGGCGGGCAGCGGAGGTTCGTCAGGCAGCGGCGCCACGGGTGGCAGCGGTGGTTCGTCAGGAGGCGGTGGTTCGTCAGGAAGCGGTGGTTCGTCGGGGACCGGCGCCGCGGGTGGCAGTGGTGGTTCGTCGGGAACCGGCGCTAGCGGAGGCACCGCGGGCACCGCTGGAGCGGGCGGCACGGGGACGGGCGGCGCAGCAGGCGGGACTTCCGGCGACAGCGGCACCTGCGGATGTGTGCCGGGACGTGTCTTCTGGGGAATGGACGGTGGGCACGTCGCGTATCACTACACGAGCGGGCTCGAAATCTGCAGCACGTTCATTCATCAGCGGGATTCGGTCGTTCAGGATCCGCCGCTCTCCTGCCAGCAGCAGCTCGGCGTTTGCGGCAGCGGGATCGGCGCGGGAGACGTGACGCGCGCCATGGCGCATGCCGATGTCCAGGCGGCCATCGCCGCGGCGCCTGTCATCTATGGAGAAGATACGCGCCCCGTCGACGGCGCGGTGCTGCGCATTCAAATCCAGAGCGCCGTCATCGAGGTAGGCACGCCTTGCAGGGCCGCCGGTTGCAAACCGATCCCGGCCGGTGTCGACGCGCTGGCCACCCTGCTGCAGGCGCTCACGAAGCAGGAGCTCGGGCGCGCGCCGTGCAGCAGCATTTTCCCTCCCCTGCCCTGAATCTTTCGTCTCCCCCAGCCCTGACCATCGTTCGTTGGCCTCGGACCAGCGGGCGGCACCCGGTTGGCCGCTATCCCGCCTCGGCGGAGATGACCGGCGGTTCCCCGGTCCCCGCGGTCGCGACAGAGCTCGGAAACTGTCCTTCCCATTTCGCCACCACGACCGTGGCCAAACAATTGCCGAGCACGTTGGTGGCCGTTCGCGCCATGTCCATGAGCTCGTCGACGCCGAGAATCACGGCGATCCCCTCCAAGGGAAGTCCGAACGAGGCGAGCGTCCCCGACAAGACCACCAGCGACGCGCGCGGCACCGCAGCGATGCCCTTGGTCGTCAGCATGAGGGTGATGACCATGAGAAGCTGCTCCCCGATACCGAGCTCGTGGTTCGACGCTTGCGCGACGAACATGGCGGCGAGCGAAAGGTAGAGCGTGGAACCGTCGAGGTTGAAGCTGTAGCCCATCGGCAAAACGAAGCTGACGATGCGCTTCGGTACGCCGAGCTTCTCCATGTTTTCGAGCGCCTTGGGAAAGGCCGACTCGCTCGATGTCGTGGTGAAGGCCAAAATGAGCGGTTCTTTGACGAGCGAAAGGAAACGCCGGACCGGGAGGCGCACGATGGCTGCCACCGAGCCGAGCACGACCACGATGAAGACGAGAAGCGCCGCGTAGAGCGTTCCGATCAGCATGGCCAGGTTCTTCAAGACCTCCGGTCCGTTCTTGCCGACGGTGACCGCCATGGCGGCGCCGACCCCCCACGGCGCGAACTGCATGACGTAGTTGGTGAACTTGAACATCACCTCGGAGACCGATTCGCAGAGCACGAGGACCGGTCTGCCCTTCTCACCGAGAGCGGCGACGGCGGCCGCGAAGAGCAGGCTGAATACGACGATCTGCAGCACGTCGTTTTCCGCCATGGAGCGGACGATGCTGGTCGGGAAGATGCCGACGATATGGTCTTGCGCGGAGATCTTCGCGGCCCGGCCCGCTATCTCCTTGGCCTCGGCGCTCGGTTCCGCGGGAAGGTTCACACCGTCCCCGGGACGGGTGAGGTTCACCGCGGCAAGTCCGATGAAGAGCGCCATGGTGGTCACGATCTCGAAGTAGACGATCGCTTTGAGACCGATGCGCCCCACCTCCTTCAGGCTTCCCGCGCCGGCGATACCGACGACGAGCGTCGAGAAGATGAGCGGCCCGATGATGACCTTGATGAGGCTGAGAAAAACGCGCGAGAGAACGCGCACCCACGCGATCGCGGTGGGATTGGCGGCGAAGGAGTAGTGGAGAAAGAGGCCGACGATGATCCCGACCAGAAGGCCTACGAAAATTTGGGTCGTGAGGGACAGACGAAGCCGGCGGGCCATGCGGGCCGGACGTTACCACATGGCCCCGATGCGTCCGTCAGAACTGCGAGAAGAACGCCCAGATGCCTTGCGACGAGAACGAAGGGACGATGTGACCACCGTCGAACGAGCACCAGTGCACGGGGTAGCCAGGGTCGCAGCCATCGTAGGCTACGCAAGGCGAAGGCGTGGTGGCCACCGACGTGGTCATGCAGTGGCTGCGCGTGCGCCAGGTCTCGCGACTTCCGACGCCGGCGTCGTACGCGACGGTCGGATCTTGCGTGCCGTGCGAGAGCCACGCGGCTACCTGACCCACGCAGGCGGTGGTGCCGAACTGGAACGGCCCGCTGCCGGACATGGGCGCGATGGCGCGGAAGATGCCGCCCATCTGGCAGCCCAAGGTGTTGGACATGATGCCGCCATAGCTCATGCCGACCGAGAAAATCCGGGCCCCGTCGATGCAGTAGTTGTTCTTCATCCAGTCGACCAAGCTGCGGACGAAGTTCACGTCTTGCCCGCCCGTGTTGGGCCAACCTGCGCCGCTTCCGGTTTCGAGCCCCTGCCCCGAAACGAAGATGGCGGTGCCCGCCGAAGGGGTCTCCAGTTGGTAGTAGCCGAACTGCGCGATCTGCTGCGCCGTTCCGCCGAGCCCGTGCCACGCGAAGATGAGCCGGTAGGGCTTGTTGGTGTCGTAGTTGGTCGGGATCTTCACGATGTAGGCGCGCATCGCGCCCGCGATATCGATGTTGAAGTTGCCGCTCGCGGGCCAAGTCGCCGCGCCGCAGCCGGAGCTTCTCGCATCCGATGGGGGCGGCGTCGCATCGCTGGGCGGCGCAGCGTCGGCCTTGGTACCCGCATCGGCGCTGGCATCGGGGCCCGTCGTGCCCGCGTCGTTGCCAGCCGATCCACCCGTTCCGCTGCCAGCCGTGCCACCGCCGCCCGCAGCGCCGCCGCCGGTACCCGCCGTGCCACCGGCGCCAGCGCCCGCCGCGCCCGAGCCGCCACTTCCCGACGATCCTCCCGTGCCGCCGGTGCCGCCGCCGGACCCGCCGGAGCCGCCCTTGCCCGAGCCGGTACCCGCCGAGCCGCCACTGCCGGTGCTCGAGCCACCGGTCCCGCCTCCTGTGCCCCCTGTTCCGGTGCCAGGCCCCGTTGCACCGGCGCCCGCGTTTCCCGATCCACCGCTGCCCGTGCTCGAGCCGCCGCTGCCGTTGTTCGTACCGCCCGAGCTACCGGTGCAACCGGTGAGCGCGAGGCCCCATGCGAACCACACTCCGAGCCATCGGGCCGTCTGCGACTTGGCGTTCATGCTCACCTCCACACGTGCGTGAGTTTCACTGACGTCGCGTCGAATTGTAAGCCCACCCCGACGCCCGCGCGTGTGAATCGACGCTCAATCGAGTCGCATTTCGTCTTATTTTCTCCGTGAAAGTTCAATAGTTTTTCGACATTGGAATCTCAATGCATGCAAGTGATTTGCACACATCGATGACACCATGTCGCTGACGCCCGCCTGCGGCTCCACTCGTTTCGGCGCTTTCGTCAGCTTCGTCAGTCGGCGAAGATGTCGAAGGTGTCGATCGTCGCGCCGGCGATGTTCTTGAAATAGGCGCGCGCCTTCTTGGGATTGCCGTCGACGTTGAAGGTGATGAACAGCACCCCGTAGTTGGCCGATTGGTTCGTCGTGTAGATCGACGCCCAGATCTTGCAGCTCGGGTCGCTGGTATTGAGGGACGCGTAGGGAGGCGATCCGGCCGTCGGCGTGCACCGCATTTGGCTGCGCAAACCGGTCCCGCCCGTTCCGACCACGGCCACGAAGGTGCGATTCGGCCCGACGCAGAGACTGCTGCCGCTCGAGCAGCTGCTATCGACGGTCTGCGTCTGCGTGTTCGTCATGGTCTTGGTGCGGTGGTAGCTGTGCTCGTGGCCCGTGATGATGATGGCCCCCTTGGCCTTGCACGCCTCGTAGACCGGCCACCCCATTTCGTCCCCTTTGCCGCCGACCTGCATCTTGTTCTGATTTTGATGCCAGCCACAAACCTTCCACGTCGCCGTATCGCCGCTGAAGAGATTGTTGACGGTGGTGTTGCTGTCCCCCTTTCTGATGTTGACGAGGGTGAGGCCCTTGAAGACGGTCTTGTATGCCGCATTGTGGGGCCCCGCGGTGCGCACGGCGCCGCCGAGATGGGTCGCTGCCTCGGGGAGAAAGCGCGACCAGGTTCCGTCGTCGTGGTTACCGCGCGCGAGGAACACGGGGAAGGTTTGACTGCTGAGGCTCGTCTCCGTCTTCGACCACCACGACTCCGGGTTGTCGGTGTACGTCATGTCGCCCGCCACCATGATGGCCTGCGCCCCCTCGCTCTTCGCGAGCTTCGCCACCTTGTCCCAGTTCGAACCATCGGCGGTATCCCCGGTGAAGGCGATCTTCAGGTTGGCATCTGTCGACACCGCGGCGGCGAGCGCACTCGCGCCCGCTGCGGGCTCGGCGATTTCACCCGTGCCCTGCGCCCCCCTCTCGTCTCCCGCCGATTCGCTGCGATCGGCGCCGGACGAGCATCCAGCTAGCCCAATGACTCCCACACAAACTGCTAGAGCTCGAAGCCCCCTCCACCAAGACGTGCGTGACATGTCTCTCCTCCTCTCCAAGGAACGACCGCGGACCACACTTCTCGCGTGCGTCTTGAATACACGCTGGGGGTGCGGGCGAATGTGACAGTTCGGGCACGATTTTGCGGCAGCTGCGCTATTGCCAATAGGAGACCATCGGCCGCGTTACCATCGCGAGCGGCATGGCGAATTCACGGCGCCCGCATGCGCTCGTCGCGCTCGTCGCGATCGCGACGCACGCGACCGCGCTGCGCGGCGGTTTCATCTGGCTCGACCACGCGCACATCGAGGATGGGCTCGGCGTGGCGGCCCCGGCGGGGTGGCTTTCGCTCTTCACACAGGGGTTTGCCGGGACCGGTTATTACCGACCTCTCATGGCCCTGTCTTTGTCGGTGGATGCCGCTTTGGGCCAGGGGGCATGGCTCTATCATGCGACCACCGTTTTCTGGCATGCCGCCGCGGCGGTACTCACGTCGATGGCGGCGTCGGCGCTCGGTCTGTCGCGGCGTTCCGCCCTTGCTGCCGGGATACTCTTTGCCGTTCATCCGCTATCGTCCCTCGTAGCGGGTGCGATCGCGTTCCGTTCGGAAGCGATGATTGCCGTCGCTTTGCTCGCGCTCGTCGTGCTCCATCGTCGCTGTCACGTCGCGGCCGGGCTGGCCGTGTTGCTCGGTGCGCTCACGAAGGAGACGGCGCTCGTGCTCGCCCCGATGTTCGTGGTGGCGCTGGAGCTCGATGCTTCGTCCCCGCGCCCCCCCCTTCGCGATCGCATCCGTCTTTGGGCGACGGAAGGTGCCGCGCTCGGTGTGGCGGTGGGGCTACGCTTGGCGTACGCGCCGCCGTGGCGCGCGGCGTGGGCGCCGCTCTCGCCCAGCGAGGCCTTGGGTACGCGTCTCGCCGCACTTGCCAAGAGCGCGGTGCGCGTGTTCATCCCGGTGGACGTGACCATCTGTGACAGTTTTCCGGTCACCCCCTGGGCGAGCGCGACGGTTCTGCTCGGCGTCGCGGTCGCGGCGTGCGTCGCCTACCTCGCTTACAAGCGTCGTGGCCCAGCACTTCTTCTGGCCGTCGCGCTCCTTCCCTCGATGCAGCTCGCGCCCATCATGCGCTGGTGGTCACCGCACTACCTCTACGTGCCCTTCGCCTTCGCGGCCATGCTGATCGCCGAGCGCGCGATGGAGCGAAGCGCCAGTGTGCAGCGCGTCGCGGCCGGCGCGGTCGCGCTCTTGGCCGCCATGTCGTTCGTCTCCGATCTGCGCTTCGAAGACGACGCGACCCTTTGGACCGAAGAGGTTCGCGCCGAACCAAGCTGTCGCGAAGGGCATTTTTACCTCGGAGAAGTCGCGCGCGAGCAGCACCGCCCCGAAGCCGCCGCCGCATCGTACGAGCGTGCCCTGGCCGTCACGCCCGGCATGCTGAGCTACGTGGATCGCGTGCCCGTCCTGCAAAATCTCGGCGTGGTGCGGATGAATCAAGAGCGATTCGCCGACGCGCGAGCAGCTTTCCGCACCGCTCTCGCGATCGTCTCCGATGACGGCGAGCGGCGCCAGCTGCTCCACAACCTGGCAACCGCCGAGCTCCGGGCCGGCAATCCGGAAGAGGCTGCGCGCCTCCTCGAGGATGAAGTCGCGCGCTCCGACGCGCTCGCGGCTTCCATCTTCGTCCGCGCACGCGCGGTGGAAACACTGGGGCGCAGTGACGAGGCGCGCGCCCTCATGCGCCGACTGCAGTTGCGAAGGGCGAGCACGCGCTGAGCCCCGCCGCGCGGTCTGCACGCCGCGTTTCGCTGGCCACGACGTGGGCGTGGTTACGGTAGGAGGCTCGCCAGCACCCGCTGGGCCAGGGCTCGCACACCGGCGTCGCCATCGCGCGCAGCGATGCTTTCGAGCATGGGGCCCAAGGTGCGATCGCTGGAGCTTGCCAGCGCATGCAAAGCGGCGAGACGCACGTACGGGGAAGGGTCCGCGGCCGCGGCTCCACGCAGGGCGGCGACCGCGCCCGGCGTGCCGCCAAATCCTTCCAGGTACCGCGCGGCTTCCATGCGCAGCGACTCGTCAGGCCCGTCGTGGAGAACCCCGCTGAGGACCTCGGCGGCGCGGGCATCACTGGTCGACGCGAGCGCGGCCAGAGCCTGCATGCGCGGCGTGAACACGACCTCGTCGGGCAGCTCGGTGGAAGCACTGCTCGGGTCACGCGGCGCCGTGATGAGCGTTCGCTCGGGCAAATCGGGGTCGGTCTCTGCAATGCGCGCCAGAGCGTCGACGGCTCGTTTCGTCCGCCGATCGCCGAGCGACTCGATGGCCAGCGATCGACTGGAGTCGGTGCTGCCGAAGCCGGCCTCGCGAATGAGCCGATCCTCGGCCGTCCGCCCGGGCAAGCGCCGCAAAACGTCGAAGAGACGCTCGCGGTGAGCCGCTGCACGAGGCCCGCGCAAGGAGTCGATGCGCTGCACCAGCTCCGGCGCAGCCAGCTCGCCGAGGGCGACGAGCTCGTCCTGGATACGGACGAGCTCCTCGACGTCACCTTCCGTCGGATCGCGCGCGACGAGCGCAGCAAGCCGCGCGACGAGCGCCGCCGGCGTTTCACTCGGCCGGACCGCGGCAGGCGCGGGGTTCTCCTCGGTCATGAGGAGCGGAGCCGCCGGCGCTTCAGCAGGGGGCGCGACGCCCGAACGGGAGAGGGGCGCTGCTCCAACGGGGGCACCTCCGGCCGGCGCCCAGCGCCTCGTCGCGACGAAAACGCTTCCCCCCACGACGAGGAGCGAAATCGCAGCGTAGAGGGCAAGACCCGTCTGAGAAGCTTGCCGCGGGTTCATCGCGCCTCGACCGCAAAGTCGTAGTGGCCCGATTCGACGGCTGCCACCGTCTTGCCGCCGCCGACGGCGAGCACGTGGACGCCGGGGGCCCGCGTGAGCGGGACGCGGCTTTCGGTCGCGCGTCCCTCGAACGGCAGCGTGACGGTGGCCGTGCTCCCCGCTGGGATCACGACTTTCAGCCGGAAGACGCCGTCCGCAAGCGACCAATCGGTGCTGATCGGACCGTAGAGCGAGTCGTAGCGGGCCCGCGCGTGGGTGAGACCCCCGCCGGGACGAGGGCGCACCCACACGTGACGGCCTGCGGGAGCGCTCGGATCGAGCGCGACGCCCCCGATGGCGTCGAACATCCATTCGCCCACCGCGCCGAAAGCGTAGTGATTGAACGAGTTCGACGCCGGGTCGGCGAACCCTCGCGCGCCCGTCGCGCCGTCCCACCTCTCCCACAGCGTCGTCGCGCCCTCGGCGATGGAGCACAGCCAAGAGGGGCAGCTTTCCTGCAGGAGAAGTGCGTACGCGAGGTCGTCGCGACCGACGAGCGACAGGGCGGGGAGGAGAACCGCGGTGCCGCGCACGCCGGTCGTGAGGTGCCGACCGGCGCGTTCGACCGTGGCCGCCAGATGTTCGCCAGCGCGAGCCCGCGCTTCACCGACTAAAGCTCCCTTGGCAATGGCAAAAGCATAAGCCGTCTGCGAGTCGCTGCGCAGCCGGCCGTCCGGCAAGACGAAGGTTCTCTCGAAAGCACGTCGCGTATCGAGCGCGAGCGCGTCGAACTTGCGCGCAGAAGGCTCGAGGGTCGGCCCCGCCCCTCGCATCATCATCGCCAGTGCCTCGGCCGTGTAGGCAACCTCCGCGGTCGCGAGGAGCGCAGCATCGGTCGGGGGACCGAGCTCGAGAGGGTCCTCGGCCGCTCCGGTCAAGCCGTGGGTCCATGCTCCTTCGGGGTTTTCGGCTCGTACCCAGTCGAGCCACCTTTCCATGGACGGAAGGTGCGCATCGAGGGTCGCGCGATCCGCGTAGCAGCGGTGGACGGCCCACGGCACGAGCACCCCCGCCGCTCCCGCGCCGCTTCCTCCGTGGCGCTCGTGCACCCTCGGCGCGCTGTCGGAATAGGCCGCATTCGGAAGTTGCGCGTCGCGAATGTCGTCCATCCACTTGCGGTAGAATGTCTGCACGTCGTAGTTGAGGCACCCGGTCAGCGCGAAGACCTGCGCCTCCAGCGTCGATCCCAGACGCTCGTCGCGCTGAGGGCCGGTCGTGGGAACGCTGACGAAGGCTCCACGTTGCGACCATTGGATGTTCGCAAAGAGACGGTTCAGGCGCGGGTCGGACGTCTCGATGGTCCCGGTTCGATCGATCTCGGAGTGGACGACCCGAGCGGTGACGGCAGCGAGCGAAGCGCGCGACGGCAGGCCCTCGATCGCGACGTACCGAAAACCGTGCAGGGCGAAGCGGGGCTCCCACGTTTCGATGCCGTCGCCACGCGTGATGTACGCGTCGGTGGCGCGCGCACCGCGCAGGTTCGCTACATAGAGAGCTCCGTCGGCGCGGACCGCCTCCCCGAAGCGGAGGGTGACGGGGGTGCCGGCCGGCGCCGCCAGCGCGATCCGCACCCACCCCACGATGTTTTGCCCGAAATCGAAGACGTACACGCCGCGCGATGGCTCCGTCACACGGGCCGGTCGAAGGTCCTCCATCGGTCGCACTGGTGGCCCTGGATCCGCCACCAAGTCGCGCTCCTTCTCGCGGTCGTATTGCTGCACTGGCTGCCAATCGCGTGCGTCGAAGTCAGGGGTGCTCCACTCCGGCATCTCCCGGCGTGCGTCGTACTGCTCACCGTCGTAGAGATGCGACGCGACGAGGGGACCGGCATGCGAGCTCCAGCTTTCGTCGCTCACGACGATGACCGGCGTCCCGTCGCTCAGCGTGACCTCGAGCTGGAGCATCACGCGCGGCGGTTCGTGACCACACGCTCCCGAGCGACCACCGAGCGCCGCGGTGCACCAACCTCCGCCGACGATCGCACCGATGACGTTGTCCCCTTCGCGCACGAGATCCGTCACGTCGTGCGTCTGGTAGAGCACGCGTTTCTCGTAGTCGGTGAACCCCGGCGCAAGAACGTCGTGCCCCGCTTTCTTCCCGTTGATCTCGATTTCGTAGGCACCGAAGGCGCTCGCGTAGAGGCGCGCCCGTTCGACGCGCTGGCCGAGGACAAACGGTTTTCGTACGTAGACGACCGAGCGATCGTACGTGCTGCGCGGTTCGCGTGGTCGGCTGGGCCGACCGATCCATTTTCCTTCCCACTCTTCGTCGTAGAGGCCCATCTCCCACCACGCGGGGGGCGCGAACGCCGAAGGACGCCCGTCTTTGCCCCAGGCGCGAACAGTCCAGTAGCCGCGCTGGCGCGCTTTCGGCGTCGGACCGCGATAGGGCACATTGAGCGACTCGTTCGAGACGACCTTGCTCGAATCCCAGATGTCGGCGCTCCCCGGACGCAACCGCTCGGGCGTGCTCGCGACGAGGATCTGGTAAGCGGTCTGCCGCTGGCCCCGCTCCGGCGAAGCAACCGACCAGCTGAGGAGCGGCTCGAACTGGATGAATCCGAGCGGCTGCGGCTGCCCATCCCAACGCAGGCGCCCGACGTCGAGCCGTCCTTCGACGTCGTTGCAGGCCGCGCCGAAGAGAAGCAGCGCACCCAAAACCGAAAGGCATCTTCCCCGCACGCCGCCCAAAGTACCGCGCAGAAACGACGGGCCATGCGGCTCCGGTGCACTGTCACGAGAAGTTCGCAGAGCCCCCCCGGTGGCCAGTCCGGCCGCTGGGCGGCTGATTGCTGCACCGCGGCACCGGAGGAAGGGCAGGCCACCCACCCGGAACCGCCACCGCCGCTTTGTGCATAGATATTGCCTATGACCCTTTCGGCTGGCAGCCGAAAGCATCAGGTTGGCTTCATCTCTCCGGAGGATGACTACAGAAAATCCCTGATTCCGGCGCCAGGCGTCGCGCGGCCTTTCAAAAGTGTCCCGTCACGGTTGTGTAAGCAAGACCAGGCCCAAAATGCAGGCTTCAAGAGCTCTTGGTAGGGTAACCAAAATAGGAGAACGAATTTTTTCGTGGTCGGATTTTCACTGCGGCTTCCAGCTCGTTTCGATGGCATAGAGGACAACGTGAACTCGAGACCACAGCCTTCGCGCCAGCATGCAGTACGCAACCCGAAAAGCCCTGTCCTTTACTCCGGCCAATGCGCTTGGGGAAAGAGATTCGCTGAAGACGGAGTGACCCTCGAGGTCGACGAGTACGAGCAGAACGTGACAGCGGTCGTTCGTCACATGCGCGAAAGCGGATACAAATTGCGCCAAATCGTCGACTCGCTTCGCGAGCTTGGCGTGGTCGGTCGGACAGGCAAGCCCATCGGCACGACGCGCGTGTTCGAGATCATTCACGGCGCTCGCAAGAAGCCTGGTCGCTCGACGAACGGCAGTTCTTCGTCGGCAAAAGAAGGCAGCTGAGCCGAGAGCAGGCGTCTTCCGCATCGCGCATCGGTGCCCGCGAGATGCATGCTAGGGGGCGCTGCGACGCGTGAAAATGCGCCGTTTCAGCGCTGGTTCGTCCTCGTGTTGGACGAGTGGGCCCGCATCCCACATCGCCAGATCAATGGAAGGAAAGTGGATGGCGTGTGCGTCGACGACATGGTCGGGCACGTAGACGACATCGATGAAGTCAGCGATGGGCATCGCCTCGCGGTAGATGCGCGCGCCGCCGAAGAACCACACCTTGCCTTCGCTTGCAGCTAGCGCGGAGGCGAGATCCAAGAAGCATTCGGCGTCGGCGATAGCGCGGCTGGTGACGACGAGGTTGCGTCGCCCCGGCAGCGGTCGTCCTCCGAGCGATTCCCATGTGACCCGTCCCATGATGAGCGTCGTGCCCAAGGTGAGCCTCTTCACGCGCCGCAGATCGCCGCGGTAGTGCCACGGAATCTTGCCGCCGAGCCCGATCACGCCTTCCGGCGACATCGCCACCATGATCCCGCGCGAAGCGCCCACCATGGATGCGATTTCAGACCGCGACTTTGAAGGTGATGGCAGGGTGTGGGTCATACCCGGTCAGCACGAAGTGACGCATCACCTCTTCGGTGCTCGCCTCGAGCAGCGGCTTGATGTCCGAAAGCGAGCGCAGGTTGGGATCGATGTCGAGGCGCGGCAGAGCGCGCGGCGCACGCGTGAGCTGCAGCTCGAGCCCCGGAACGTGATCGTACTCCGCCATCGTTCCGTCGGGCTTCTTGGTGTAGACGTGCGCGTCGACCAGCGTATGCGCAAAGATGCCAGCGCGAATGCCGCTGAACCGCGAGAAGAGCTCGAGCAAGAGCGCGTAGCCGGCGATGTTGTAGGGAATGCCCAGCGCGATGTCGCAGCTTCGCTGGGTAAGATGCAGACAGAGCAAGGGGTCGCCCGATCGATCGAGCTGCACGTTGAACATGAAGAGACAGTGGCAAGGCGGAAGACGGCTGGTCTGAGCGTTGCCCGGAGCCCACGCCGAAACCACCAGCCGGCGGCTCATGGGATTTCGCTTGAGCTCATCGAGCACCCATGCGAGCTGGTCGTTATGGGCAGCTTGGCCGCTTGCATCGTGGGTGGGAAAGTGGCGCCAGAAGTTACCGTAGGCGCTCGGCACGCGACCATCGCCGTCGGCCCACGGGTCCCAGAACTTGCACTTGTGCTTTTGTAGAAGACCGATGTGCGTATCGCCCGACAAGAACCACAGGTTCTCGACGACGATGTTCTTCCACGAAATCTCTTTGGTGGTGAGGAGCGGAAAGCCCTCCCGAAGATCGATCTCGTAGTTGATGTTGAACGTGGAGATGGTATCGACACCCGTGCGATTCTCTTTGCGGGTGCCTTTCTCGAGGACTTCCCGCACAGCCTTGAGATAAACTTCCACTCCGAGCCTCCCAGCCGAAAAAGCCGACGCTAGAACTTCGAGCAACACTACCTTGTCAGATCCGAGCTGTCAGATCGATCATCGGCGCGACGCTGCGCCCACTCCCGAGCCTGACCGGTGTCAGAGCGGACGGAGTTCGGCCACTGGACGGGACGCGGCGGTCTCGCCGCCTCTCACCCGGCATCCTCCGCCATTTTGGCCGATCGCGATCGAGCACGGCGCAGAACCAACAGAGTAGTGGTGTTGCGATTTTCTGCGTTTGGCCATGGTGGGGGACCGCTCGCGCTGGCGCTGGCGACCCTCGCCGCTTGCGGTAGCTCCCAGGTCGGCGCGCCCGCGGCCCCCGCCTCGGCCGGTAACGATGCCGGGGCGCTCGTACAAGGAGCCGAAGCAGACGGCGGCGCCGCGTCGGCGATCACGTCGATGGGGCTCTCCGACGAGGAAACGACGGCGGGGCAGGACAAGGAAGAGATCGACGACGGTGCCGAAACTGCCGATTCCGAAGCGCGCGGGCAGATCCTGCGGCATCCGCTCGACAATTGGAGCAAGGAACAGATCGAAGGGGCTCTCGCCAAAGACCCGGATAGCCTCGGGTCGATGTCGATCGGGTACGCGCACTCCGGAGCCCTCTTCAACGGCGTGCAGATGCCGCCCGGGGACGGGTGGGAGCTCGTGAACGCCGACCACGCGTGGGGGACGCGAGAGACGGTCGACAACCTCACCCGCTGTCTCAAGCGCGTGGTCGAGCTCTTTCCGGGGGCCCCGACGATGTACATCGGTCACATCAGCGGGCGCCGCGGGGGGCACCTCTCGCCGCACAAGAGCCATCAATGCGGGCGCGACGTCGACCTCAGCTACTACTATGTGGCCGGCCAAGAGAAGTGGTACGCCATGGCGACCTCGGGCAACCTCGATCGCGAGCGGACCTGGGCCTTCATCCGCACGCTCATCACGGACACCGACGTCGAGCTCATTCTCATGGATCGTTCGGTGCAAAGGCTGGTGCGGCAATTTGCGATCGCGCGCGGCGAGGACCGCGAGTGGGTCGATCGGCTGTTCGATGGCGGAGGCGGACTCCCGCCGCTCATTCGCCATGCCAAGGGGCATGCCACGCATCTCCACGTGAGATTTTACAATCCGCTGGCCCAGGAGACGGGGCGCCGAGCCTACGAAATCCTCATCAAACGCCGCGTGCTTCAGCCGCCGTCGTACTTCGTGCGCCACAAGGCGAAATCGGGCGACACGCTGAGCTGGCTGGCCCTGAAGTACCACGTGCCGGCCAAGGTCATTCAGCAGACCAACGGCCTGAAGACGGACGCGCTCAAGATCGACCGCGAGTACCGGATTCCGCAGAGCGGCGGTGTGCGCCTGGCGCCGCGAGTCACCATCCCCGCGCGCCGGCTCCCCCCCGAGACCGCGCCCGTTCCCGTTCCCGTTCCCGTTCCCAATGCGGCGCAGAAGGGAATCACTCCGCCCGCCGCGCTGGGGGGTAGCTGATCGCATGTCCGAATCGAACGAACGTCTGCTTCGCGAGGTTGCGCGCCGCCGCACCTTCGCCATCATTTCGCACCCCGACGCCGGCAAGACCACGCTCACCGAGAAGCTCCTGCTCTACGGCGGGGCCATCCACCTCGCTGGGTCCGTCAAGCAGCGCCGGCGTGAGCGCGCCACCACCAGCGACTGGATGGCCATCGAGCGCGAGCGCGGCATCTCCATCTCCACCAGCGTTCTGCAATTCATCTACCGCGATCATCAGCTGAATCTGCTGGATACGCCGGGGCACAACGACTTCAGCGAGGACACCTATCGCACCCTGGCAGCGGCCGATTGTGCCGTCATGCTCGTCGACAGCGGCAAGGGCGTGGAGGCACAGACGATCAAGCTTTTCGAAGTTTGCCGGATGCGCAAAATCCCCATCGTGACGTTCATCAACAAGATGGACCGCGACGGCAACGAACCGCTCGATTTGATGGACGAGATCGAAAGGGTGCTCGGCATTCCCTGCTCCCCCGTGAATTGGCCCATCGGCGCGGGCAAACGCTTCCAGGGCGTTTTCGATCGCAAAAAGCGCGAGCTCATGCGCTTCGTCGAATCGGATTTCGGTGCGCGCAAAGCCAAGAGCAGCATCATCCTCCTCGACGATCCGGAGTTCGTCGCCACCGTCGGGGAAAATGCCCACCGACAACTGCTCTCCGAGCTCGAGCTCCTGGAAGTCGCCGGCAACGCCTTCGATCTCGGTCGTTTCCGCGCCGGCGAGCTGACGCCGGTCTTCTTCGGCAGCGCGATGAACAACTTCGGCGTCGAGCCGTTCCTCGATCACTTCATCGATTTCGCCCCTCCCCCGCTCGGTCGCTCAGCGGCCGGCGCACCCGTCGACCCGACCTCCTCCGAATTTACGGCCTTCGTCTTCAAGATCCAGGCGAACATGGACCAGAAGCACCGCGACCGGATCGCGTTCACGCGCATCGTCTCCGGTCGCTTCGCGCGCGGAATGGAAGTGAAGCAGCCGCGCACCGGTCGCACCTTGACCCTGAACCGATCGCTGCAGTTCCTGGCCCAGGAGCGAACCGAGATCGAAGAAGCCTTCGCCGGCGACATCCTCGGTCTCTGGGACGCGGGCGTGCTCCGCATCGGCGACACTCTCACCGAAACGTCGGATGCCGAGTTCGAAGGCATCCCCCGCTTTTCACCGGAGCACTTCCGAAGAGCGCGGCTGCCCGACTCGCTCAAGCGAAAGCAGCTCAAGAAGGGGCTCGACCAGCTCTCCGAGGAAGGCGCAGTACAGGTCTTCTTCGATCCCAAAACACTGGAGCGCGACCCCATCCTCGGCGCGGTGGGTGTCCTCCAATTCGAAGTCGTCGCCCACCGTTTGCAAAACGAATATGGCGTCACGGTGATGTTCGATGCCCTCCCCTATGCCATCGCGCGCTGGGTGGTGGGGGACGGGTTCGACGCCACGGTTTTCGAGCAGAAGGCGTACGGGCGCGTGAAATGCCTGGTCGACGTGGAGGGGCGATCGCTGGTCCTTTTCGGCGACGAGTGGTCGATGCGCCGCACGACGGAAGAACACCCGAACCTGCAGTTTATCGCCGCGGTCCAGCCCGCGAGAGCGGGTACGGCGCGTTAGCGCGCGATGAGAAAACCGTCGCCGCGCACGGCGAGCGAGACCGGGCCCGTGGCGGGAGGGAGCGTTACTTTGGTGGCGGCCACCGTCTGCGGCCCGCCGTGCCCCACGGAAAACTTCTTGATGGAGCCGAACGCGCGTAGCTCGACTTCGCCCCGCGCGTCAGGCGAGCCGCCTGCGAGCAGCGTCGTGTACGTTCCGTCGCGGAGGCCGGCCACGGCCACCGACTTGGCGCTGGAACGCGAATCGGTGGGCGTGAAGGGGGAGAACACGTTGCCCACCGGCGAAACGATGAACACCGTCGGGCAGCGCTCCCCCGAGGAGCAAGTAAAGTCCGCTTCGAGCTGTCCCGCGCCGGCTGACGATTTGGTGAAGGAAGGCGGCCTTCCGCCTTCGAGCGCGGGGATGAGCTCACCCGTGAGCTTGCCCGGCTTGGTGAGGCGTCGGGCGTCCGAAAGTGCCCCTTCGGTGTCGTCGAGTACACGGGCGCGGCAGCGCAGCGACTCGTAGGTGTACTCGTCGGACTGGGGCGATAGCTCGGCCAGCGCGCGCCAGTGTGCGCACGCTCGGCGTTCGTCTCCCATCGCTTCGAACGCCCGCGCGCCGCGCACGTGCCATTTGAGACTGGTCGGCTCGGTCTCGGCCTGTGTGTCGACCGAGAGAACGGCGAGCTGGGGGTCGTCATTGGTGACTGCCGCGTAGGCGAGCAGCTCGCGCGCCACCGGAAGGTCGGGATCCATGCCGACGAACTTCTTGGCCTGTTCCAGCGCTTGCTCGAACCGGCCGTGCGAAAGCAGCCCCCGCACGAGGTCCTCGAATTTGCGCCGGCTGGTCGGGTTATTGGCGAGATCGGCGCGGAGCTTGGCGAGGGCGTCGTCACCTTGGCTGCGCCAACTGTCGTCGAGGGTTCGATGCGTCGCGGAAGGTTGGGGCGGCCGATAGGCCATGGGAGTTGGCTGCAAGCCTTCGGTCGAGCGGAAAAACACCGGAAAAGCGACGGTCACGAACGACGTGGCCTCCGGGGTGGGAAACTGCAGGCTCCGCAGCGACGCCAGCACGCACGCCACGACCTCGGGATCGGCGAGATCGGTCCCACCGTTCACCACCGAAAGGACCTCGCCGTCCTTCCCAATGACGAACCGCGCGTTGATCCGGCCCGAGAGCCCGAGGTCGCGTGCGAGGCCCCTCTGGTAGCAGACCTGCATCACGCCGACGCGCTGGCGCATGATGCGTTCGATCACGGCGGGCGGCAGATCGCCGACGACCTGCAACGGCCCGAATTGCACGTTGCTCACGCGGCGCGACGACATGCCGAGCCCGTGACCGGCGCCGAACCCGCCCGCGCTTTCGCCGGTCCCCGAAGTGCCGAGCCCGCCTTGGGCGCCGCTCCAGTCGTCGCGCGGTGCGGGGGGCGTCGAGGGTTCGGGCATTGGCATCGGTCGGCGCAAGACTTCGGCCTCGCTGCGTGACTCCTCTGCGCGATCAGCTCGGCGCGCAGCCGGTGCCGCTGGGGCGGCCGCGGCGGGCGGCGGGGCAGCGGTCATCGTGGCGACCGGAGAAGGCGCGGTGACGCCGCCGAGAGAATCGCCGTAAGGATTGCCCGGCGCCGACGCGGACTTCGGTTTGGCGGGTGCCAGGGGCCCCGCTCGGCCCTCGTCATACGAATCCGACTTCTTTTCGGCGCGCTCACCCTTGGTGCGGTCGTCGCTCTCGCGCTCGCGCATCGGCGCTGCTAGGCCGCGGGAGGCGTTTTGGCTGGCGCCGTTGGCGCCGGTCACGGGCTCTTCGTCGGCGGGAAGGCCCGCGGTGACGGGCGCGGTGCGCTTGATGCCGTATTCGGCGAACATCTGGTCGTTCTCGAGCACGAGCAGCGACGTGTAGCGCGACATCACGTGGTAGCGCTTGGACATGTCGACGATCTGTTTGACGGTCGTCGCATCGGTCGAGCCTTCGAGATCCGAGATCTTCGCCAGCGACCAAAGGCGCGGCACCAGCGGGTTTTGACGGCTCGCCTCGGATGTCCAGCGCACGGGGCGCGTCAACGCGTACGTTTCTCCGGCGATCTCGCCGCGCAGGCGCACCAAGCCGGGTTCCTGCGTGAGAAGGCGTCCCACCAGAACGACCTGCTCCCCGAGGCGGAGGTTGCGCAGCGTTTTCGGATAGACGTCGACGAAGCTGCCCGGCACCTCCACGGCTGCCCCGCGGATGACCGGGCTTCGCAGCGCCATCGCCAGATCGGCGATACGCCGATCGAGGGACTCCCCGGTCATCACCGGTTCGTAGGTCGCTCCGAGATCCTGTGCCAGGGAGCCCACGACGACCTCGTCGACGGTGCGGCCCGCGCCGAGGAAGCGGAGATCGACCTTGCGTGAGCGCAGCAGCGGGCCGACCCGCGCCGCGATCCGATCGGCCGACAGCTCTCCCGACGACGGCGAGCCGTCCCCCACGTACACCACCTGCGCCGAACCATCGCCATCCAGGCGGCGCGCCGCATCGAGAAGCGCACCCGCGATGTCCGATGAGCCGGACGGCGATCGCGACGCCAGCCATCGCTCGAGCTCGATGACATGCTCGTCGCTCGGCGAGCCGAGGCCGGTCGGTGGATAAGCGGTACAGGCGCTGTCGCAGGCGAGCACCACGAACCGCTCATCGGCGTCGAGCTGACGCACCAGGCCGGCCGCGAGCTTGGCCTCCCCGTCCAAGGTTTCCTTGGACTGGCTGTGGCTCACGTCGACGATGATGGCACGGTCGCGACGCACGTGCGCCGGCGTCATCCCGATGGGGAGGTCGGCGCGCAAACGCAGCGCAACGTACCCGTTGCCGTCGGCGCCGCGCGCCGCTCCGTCGAGCCCAGCTCCTTTCAACTCGCCCCAAGAAGGCACGTAGGCCGCGAGATCAGCTTCGTCTTGCGGGGGCCGGGCATACGAAACGACGAAGTCGTGGGCGGGCACGAATTGCTTGGCCGAAAACGCGATGCGAACGCCGCGTTCCTCGCCCGATTTCAATGTCGCGTAGCGGGGAGTCTCCAATTCTTCCACTGGCGCGCGGGTATCGGTGACGCGAACCTGCATCGAGAAGTCGTCGATCGTCGTCGCGCGCTCGGCGCCGACGGAAAGCGGATACGCATAGCGAATGCGCCCCCCCGCCTCTTTGACGACTTGATCGTAGGCGATGCGGACCTTGCGGCTGCCCTTGGCAGGCAAGGGGAAGATCTTGAGCGAGAAGTCGCCGCCGGCGACCCACTCGAGGAGCGCCGGATCGCGCGGTCGCACCGTGTCGTCGACGATCTCTTTGAAGATAGCGGCGGCCCTTTTTTTCTCGACGATCTCCCCCTCCACGGGTTTGTCGTTCACCCACAGGGCGAGGCGGGAAATGCTGGCATCGGCGGGAAGCGGAAAGACATACCGACCTTCGAGCACGCGCGCCGTGTCGTTGTAAAAGACCTCTTCCACTTCGGTTCGCGCGAAGCCATCGCGCACGACGGCCTCCACGTGATGCGAAACGAGCCGCACGCCCGACACCACGTCGGTTTGCCCGGGGACGCGCGCCGTCATTCGCCCGAGCCCGCGCGGCTCGGCCTGCGCGATCACCGGTGGTTCCGTGGTCGTCACCCGATGTTGCGGCTCGACGGTGACGAAGGACGCCGTTCTTTCCGGCGGCCGCCCTTTGGCAATCTCCGCGCTTTCTCCGGAGAGCAGGATCATCGTCTGACCGTTGTCGGCTTTGAGGGTGAGCTTTCCTTTCTCGACCGTGATACCGGCCCGATTCGCGCCGCGCGCGCGGACCGCGACGTTGGCACCGACCTGGGGGTCGATTTCGCCGGTTCGGCCGGCGACATCGATGCGCAAGGGTTCACTCTTCTGCGCATTGCCGAGGCGGCGCACGACCATGCCGCCGCGTTGGAGCTCGATGTTGCGCGCGGCATCGAAGAACACGGCCGTATCTTCGGCGAGGTCGACGCTGGTCGCGGCGTCGGACCCGAGCCACGCCCGCGCGCCGCGCGCGCTCTTGATGAGCGTGCCGGGCGCGACCTTGTCCCCCTTGCCGAGATCCTTGCAGCTGGAACCGTCGCGATCGCAGCGCGAAATGGCCGCCCCTTCGAGCCCGAGCGGCGCGTCGACATCCAGCACCTGGATGCCGTCGCCCGAGAAGCTGCCCGCCCCTCGACGGCACGAGAGGGCGAGAACGCAGACGAGCAACGATGTCGCGCGGCGGTAGATCGGCACGATATTCCCCGTTCTAGCAATCTGAATGACTGCTCGGCACGTAAACTCCCAATATAGACTGATAGGCCTAGCGAAAGTTCTCTACTTTCGGCGCCACGCCGTAGCCGACAGGTCCGCGCTAGCGCACGCGCGGCGGCGCGGCGGCGCGGCGGCGCGGCGGCGCCCCTTTTACGGCATGTGCCGCCAGCGTGGGCCCGAATGGCGGAGGGCACGAATGTGGTATCGGCAGGCTCCAATGTGGCAGGATGCAGGGAGGAGGTCTTCCCCTGCGACTCGGCATCGATTTCGGCACGACGCGCACGGTGGTCGCCTTCTGCGATCGCGGTAACTACCCCGTCGTCGGCTTTACCGACGAAGCGGGGGACGCCGCGGATTGTTTTCCCTCCATCGTCGCGGAAAAGGAGGGCGACCTGCGTTTCGGCTTCGACGCCGAGCGCCTCGGTTCCGATCCGAATTGGACACTGCTCTATTCATTCAAGCGGCTGCTCAACGATCCGTCCCCCGAGGCCACCGTCGTCATCGGCTCGACCCGAGTCCGCCTGGGGGACCTGCTCACCCAGTTCCTCGACGCACTCGCCGCTGCCTTGCGCACCCGCTCCAACCTCGCCCGCGCCTTGCGCGGCGGTGAACCGCTGCAGGCGTTCGTGGCCGCGCCGGCCAATGCCCACAGTACGCAGCGCTTCGTTTGTCTCGACGCTTTTCGCCGCGCCGGGTTCGACGTGCTCGGGCTGCTCAATGAACCTTCGGCGGCCGGATTCGAGTACACGCATCGCTATCGCAATACGCTCACGTCCAAGAAAGACCACGTCGTCGTCTACGACATCGGCGGCGGCACTTTCGACGCATCGCTCTTGCGCATGAGCGGACCTCACCACGAGGTGATCACGGCCGCGGGGATCAATCGTCTGGGGGGCGACGACTTCGACGCGGTGCTCCTGGATCTTGCGCTCGCCAAGATGTCCGTTCACCGCGCGTCGTTGCCGACGCGCGGTGAACGGCTCTTGCTCGAACAGTGCCGCCATCTGAAGGAGCAGCTCCATCCGACCTCGCGGCGCATCACGCTCGATCTTGCGGCGTGCCTCGGCCGCGAGGCTCCCCAATCCGAGCTCTCGGTCGATGTCGGCGCGTTCTACGAAGCGTGCGCACCGCTCGTCGATCGCACGCTGGCCGTGCTGGGCGGCGTTCTCGACCGCCTCTCCCCGGATTCCGACCCCGCCAAGCTCCCCGCAGAAATCGCCGGCATCTACGTGGTGGGCGGAGCGAGCGCGCTGCCCTGCGTGGGTCGCGCGCTTCGCGACCTCTACGGCAAGAGGGTCCACCGCTCCCCCTACCCTTCCGCGGCAGCGGCCATCGGTCTTGCCATCGCCGCCGACGGACAAGCTGGGCTCGAGCTCACCGATCGTTTCTCGCGTGTGTTCGGCGTATTTCGCGAAGCGTGGAGCGGACAGCAAGTGTCGTTCGATCCCATCTTCGACCACGACCTGGCGCTCCCCGCCGAGCGCTCGGCGCGCGCCGTCGCCGAGCGCACCTACCGCGCTGCCCACAACGTTGGACACTTCCGCTATGTGGAATGCGGCGACGTCGACGAAGAAGGGCATCCGCGCGGCGATCTCGCCAACTTTGCCGACATCTATTTCCCGTTCGACCGCCAGCTCTACGGCAAAGAGGTCGAGCTCGGCCGGATCCACGTCGAGCGATTCGGCGAGCAGGGTCCCCTCATTCGCGAAACGTACGCCGTCGATGCCCACGGCATCGTCGAGGTGACGATCCAGAACCTCGACGATCATTACGAGCTCGCCTATCGCCTAGCGCCTCACCCTGGCCCCTGATCGCCACGGTGTCAGCTGGCCTGTCGCCCGAGACGGCCGACACCTCAATCCAGGTCGTGCGACGGCGCACACATTTCTTAACAGACTTTTCATCCCCCTCGCCTGGAAGAGCTCCCACCGGTCGGTTAGGTTCTGCTCCGATGCGATCGATCGGCCAATTTCTCACGTTCCTCGCGGTCGCTCTTCTGATCGTGGGGGGGTGGCACTACTACCTCTGGACGCGCCTGGTGCGCGACCCGAGCTGGCCCGAGCCGTACGCGCGCATCGCCACCGTGGCGCTCCTTTCGCTCGCGCTCATGCCCCCCTTCGTGATCCTCGCCTCACGCGTCGCGCCGCGGGCGGTGATGAAGGTCCTGAGCGCGGGCATTTTCACCTGGTTCGGCCTGGCGTTTCTGCTCGGCCTCTCGTTCTTCGCGGCCGATCTCGGGCGCCTTCTTTTGCGCGCCTGGCAAGCGATGCAGGGCAATACGCCCCCCGCTGATCCCGAACGCCGGCAGCTCGTCGCCCGCGGCATTGCCGAGGCCGCGGGATTGACCGTGGCCACGCTCGGCGCCGTGTCGGTGCGCTCCGCTCTGGCCGACGTCGAGGTGCCCGAGGTCGAAGTCCGTCTGCCGCGACTGCCTGCTTTGCTGTCCGGTCTCACCATCGTCCAGCTGAGCGACGTGCACATCGGCCCCACCATCGGGCGAAGCTTCCTCGAGCACGTGGTCGAAAAATCCAACCAGCAGAAGCCCGATGCCATCGTCATTACGGGTGACCTCGTCGACGGCAGCGTCGCCTCGCTGCGGCATCACGTCGAGCCGCTGGCGAAGCTGAAGGCGCGCTTCGGCGTCTTCTTCGTGACGGGCAACCACGAATACTACTCCGGGGTCGACGAGTGGCTCACCGAGCTCGAGCGCCTCGGTATCCGCGTGCTGCGCAACGAACGTGTCTCGCTCGGCGACGCCGCGGCCTCCATCGATTTGGCGGGGGTCGACGATCAGCACGCCCACGGGTTCGGCCCCGGCCACGGCGCGGACTACGACAAACCGTTCCGCGGCCGCGATCCGGAGCGCGAGTTGGTCGTGCTCGCTCACCAGCCGAGCCAGATCGCCCGCCTCGGCGCGGCGCGCCCAGGACTTCAGCTATCGGGACATACCCACGGCGGCCAGATCTGGCCTTTCGGCGCGCTCGTTCGCTTGAACCAACCTTATATCGCCGGCCTTCATCGCCACGACGACGACACGCAGATCTACGTCAGCCGCGGCACCGGCTACTGGGGCCCACCGATGCGTCTCTTCTGCCCAGCGGAGATCACCAAGCTGGTGCTGACGCCGGCATGAAGGCGCTACGGAGGGCCGGACGCGCAGCGCCGGTCTTGCGGCAGGTTCTCGGTGTCCTCTTCGGCGTCACTCTCGCCTTGCGCGAGCGGGTTCGGCCCGCGCAGGGTCGATCCGCAGTGTGGGCACGAGTCCATTTCCTTGGCGTACGCCGCGCGGCAAGAACCGCAGAAGCAGAGCGAGCCGGTCTGGCGATGGATCACCTGCGAGGTCGCGGCCCGGACCTCGCTGAGAACGAGCTCCTGGGTGCCGATGCGAAGGCGATCGCCGTCATTGAGCTCGGTCGGTTCTTTAACGGGAACACCGTTGACCCGGCAACCGTTACGGCTTCCGAGGTCCTCGAGAACGGCGTGATGATCGTCGACGAAGATGCGCGCGTGGCGGCGCGAAATGGCAGGGTCGAAGATGGTGATGTGGCAA
>Ga0193706_1000275_pt1 | contig 32946 bp, 25 predicted proteins | sample U3c1metaG_FD_160130 | JGI IMG/M metagenome (GOLD analysis project Ga0193706, IMG submission 160130) | Soil microbial communities from a riparian zone of the East river system, Colorado, United States - U3c1 | ecosystem: Environmental > Terrestrial > Soil > Riparian zone | place: USA: East River... | reverse complement strand
TTGCCGGTGATGCGGTTGACCAGTGCAGGAAGTCCGCCCGCGCTGTTGGTATGGATCACGTGGGTATGCTCGTGCGTGACGAGCTCGAGCTGCCAATCGTCGTAGTCGCCGAGTGCCGATAGATCTTCGGGCGCGGTCACCCAGAGGTGGATCGCGTTGTATGGATAAGCGTCGGCGTAGCCGTTGGCGTCGTCGGTGTGATCGCTGAGAACGATGTGGGTAACGTCATCGAGCTCATGCCCGAGCGACACCGCCAGTCGTTCGTTGACACCTTCGGAAATGGCCGCGACCTTCTCCGCCGCCCTTTCGAGACCTTTGTAATAGTGAATCCGAAAATGGGCCGTCTCGAGGGTCCACCACTGTAGGTATGGGTCGCCCGCAGCCGACGCCGGCCGGGTCGACGACAGCAACTCCAAACAGACGGCGAGCGTGAAGACGCAGAGCGAAAACGACGGGCGCTTGCGAGACAAGGGCTGGGGTCGCCCGCGGGGCGTCACAAATCGTCGTGGAAGAGGGGCTCGCGGTTTCTGACGTAGCGGTAGATGAGCTGCCGGGCTTCCGGCGCGATCTGCGTGAACTGTGCGCCGAAGCCAGGGGACGCGCTCGCGCCTTGCGAGGAAGAATCGACGGTCTCGCGGGTCCAGCGAACGATGGCAGCGGCGTCGAACTCGTAGCCGCCCGGCATGGAGACGTGGACGCTGAGCGCCTGTCCGACGGGCGGGATCTTGTAGGTGGCGATGAAGATTCCCCCGTGCTCGACGACGTCGTTACCGGCCAGGCCCTTGTAGAAATTGGAAGGGCTATGCGCGCCGAGCTCGGCGTCGACGCGCACGCTCGGCCCGTTGCCCTGTCCCGCCGCGGCCGGCGCGACCGGGGGCGCGGCCTGCGGGGGCTGCGCGGCCATCATCGTCGGCTGGTAAGGCGAGGGGGCGGCTTGCGTCGCCGCAACCGATGCCACGTACGTCGCCGCGTAGGCCTGCGGCGATTGGACGGGGGGGTTCGCTGGCTGCTGCTGCGGCGGCGGGGGCGGCGCTTGACGTGGGCGAGTCGGCTGGGGTTGCGTCGGCTGGGCATGCTGCGGCTGCGCGGCGTGCGCATGCGGCGGTGGTGGTGGCTGCGGCTGCGCGGCGTACGCTTGCTGCGTTGGCTGCGGCGGCGCGGCGGGTGGTCGCTGCGCCTGGGCCGTGGGTGCCGCTGGGCGCGGGTCATGAATGATCTGACCTGGCGGCGCCTGCTTGGTGAGGCTGTGGATGAGCCCCAGCGATCCCGCGACGGCCTCGAGCGCTTGCTGCACTGCGGGGTGGTTCGAAGGTTGCTGCTGCAAAAGACCGAGCGCGCGCCGCGTTGCTTCGAGCGCCGCAGGAGCGTGGGCCGCCACCGCGGCTCCTCCCGATTTTTCGATCTGGAAGAGCGCTCCCATGGCATTGGAGATGGGTTCGGCAATGCCCATCATCTGAGCCGGTGCCTTGGGGTCGGACTGGATCGCCCCCAGCGCTCGGGCAAGTGCTTCGCGAGCGGATTTCGCAGCCGAGACGGGATCGGACATGAACCCTCCTGATCGACTAGCCTATCACCAAGTCCCGGCTTCTTGCGATGACGCCGACGAGCCCTTTTTCATCGAGCGGCTCCCCGTCGATTTCGCCCCGTAACAGCTCGATGGCCCCGTCGGCGGCGCGAATCACGGCGCGCTCGCCCACGATCGCAGCTTCGCCGGCCGCGAGGACGCGCGGAAATTCGGCAGCAGGGCGAGCGGCGAGGATGGTGAGAATCTGGCCCCCGATTTCAGTGAAAGCTCCCGGGGATGGCGAAAGTGCCCGTACCCGCCGGAGAAGCCTCGCCACGGGCCACGACCACGCGAGCGCGCAGTCGGCGTCCGAAGGAATCGGCGCCGAGGAGGCCTCGTCCTCGTCCTGCGCGTGCTCCGCGATGGGCGCTCCCGCTGCCAGCCGACGAACCGTCTCGCGCAACAGCCCGAGCGACGGCCGATCGAGCCGCCGCGCCAGTTGCCAAGCGTTCCAGCTCGGGTCGATGACAACCTCACGCTGAGCGAGGATGGCGCCGGTGTCGTACTCGGCCTCGATGCGGTGAACGGTCACCCCCGTGACGAGGTCCCCTTGGTCGATCGCGGCAAAGTAAGGGTCAGGCCCCCGGTGCCGCGGCAGGAGCGACGGATGAACGCCGATCGCCCCGTCCTTGGTGGCGCGGACGATCGACATCGGGAGCTTGGCCGTGAAAAACCAACTGACCAGGAGGTCGGGCTGCACGCCCTTCATTCTCTCCACGATCCGCTCCTCGGCGAGGTCGCCACGCTGATGCACGCCTCCGCCGAGACGCCGCGTCAGGCGGCGCCGGCCCGGCGAGTCGGCGCGACTCAGCATGCAAAAGACGATTTCGTGACCATCCGCAAGGAGCAGGAGCGCCGCGAGCGGCAGGCCGAAAAATGCAAGGCGCAAGCTCGTCTAGCCCTTCCTTCGCCGTCGTCCGTTCGCCGCGGGCGGTGACATCGGGGGGCGCTTGTCGCTATGCTCGGCCGCGACAAGATGCCGGCCCATGTCCTCTCCAAGATTCGTCCCAAGCGTCCCCTCACCTGCGACGCATGCTCCAAGGTCATCGTTGCGACGTCCGCAGTAGGAATCTGCACGCACTGCAAGAGGATACGCCATCTTGCCTGCAGCACGCTCCCGTGCCCGAACTGCGCCTCCCTCCATCGACGCAGCGCGGTCTATCGGGGCGCCAAGATACTGCGCTATTTTTGACCCCGAAAAGTTGTTCGGGCGGCGATCGACCTGGTAACCCCCGGGTATGGTCCGCAATGTCTCGGCGTTCCGTCCTGCCCTCCGATCGGGGCAGCGGTTCGATGCTTCGGCTGCCGCCCGGCCAATTCTGACCTTCGAGTCGGTATTCAAGTCGTACCGCACCGACCAGCCCGTTCTGCGGGGAACGAACCTCGTCGTGGAGCGCGGCGAGTTCGTGTTCATCACCGGTCCCTCGGGCGCCGGCAAGAGCACACTGCTCAGGCTCGTCTACTGCGCCGAGCAGGCGGATGACGGTCGCATTCTCTTCTTGGGGCGCGACGTCGCCCGCCTCACCGAGCCGTCGATTCCTGTCCTGCGCCGCAACATGGGGGTCGTCTTTCAGGACTTCCGCTTGGTGCCGGCCTGGTCCGTGTTCGATAACGTTGCAATTCCGTTGGAGATTTTGGGTTTGGCAGCGCGCTTGATCCGCACCCGGGTCGGGGAAGTGCTCGAGCGCGTCGGCCTCGCCGGGCGCGGGGTCGACAAAGTGAGCGGTCTTTCCGGCGGCGAGCAGCAAAGAGTGGCCATCGCTCGGGCGATCGTCGCCGAGCCGGCGCTCATTCTCGCCGACGAACCGACCGGCAACCTCGATCCGCAACTCGCCATCGACATCCTCGGTCTCTTCGAAGAGATCCACGAAACGGGCACGACCATCCTGTTCGCGACGCACGATCGATCGCTGCTCGAGCTGCGTTCGCACCGCATCGTGGTGCTGAGCGAAGGGCGCGCCATCGACGTGCCGGACGGCCTCGCGGTGTCGATGGACGACGCTGGTCCGCCGGTCGACGATTTCACCGTTCCCATGTCGCGGGTGGCGGTTTGATCGCCGTCGTCCGGCTGGGGGGCCTGCCATGATCGGCAGCTCGATGTCGGCGGTCGGCCGCGTTTGGCGCAGTGGTCGCGGCGACGTCAAGGTCTACCTCCTCAGCGTGTTCTCGCTGGCGGTCGCTTTCGTCTGCCTGGCGTCGGCCCTGCTCGTGGTGTTCAATCTGCGCGCCGTCGAAGCGCGCTGGGCGCGCGCCGGCCGCATCTCGGTGTACCTCCGCGACGGCACCAGCAACGACCAGGTGGCGCAGCTGCGCAAGGCGCTCGAACAAACACCGGCCGTTGCCGCGACGAGGCACGTCACCGCCGCCGACGCGCGCAAGGAAATGGTGGACGATGGCGTGGCCGGCTCGCTCGCCATTCTCCCTGTCGAAGCTTTCCCCGCGTCGCTGGAGCTCTCGCTCAGCGACGACGTCACCGACGAGCAGGTGGCAGCCATCGCCCAGAAGCTTCGCGACGTTCCCAACATCGAATCGGTGGAAACCTACCAGCGCTGGACCGACCGCATCTCCGCCCTCGTACGCGGCGGCGTGGCGGCGAGCGCCGTGCTCGCTCTGGTCGTGCTGGCGGCGGTGGCCAGCGTGATCACCTCCACCATGCGCTTCGCTCTGCATCGTCGCCGCATCGAAGTGGAGGTCCTCAAGCTGGTGGGGGCCACCGATCGCTTCGTACGCGGACCCTTCTTGGTGGAAGGTGCGCTGCAAGGGGCGGTCGGCGCGGCCGCGTCACTCGCCCTGCTCGCGCTGCTCTACGCCATCGTTCGCGGCAAGTTCGACGACGAACTCGGTCTGCTCCTGGGCGTCCACCCCACCTTTCTCCCTTGGGAGATCATGGCGTCGATGGTCGCCGTCGGGGCGGTGCTCGGCGCCCTCTCCGCCTTTGCCGGCGTTCGCAAGCTGTCGGCGGTGTGACATGCCCTATCGGGCGCTGGTCTTCCTCGCTCTCTTCTTCCTCGTCGCGGGAGGGCTGGTGCAGGCCGACGATCGTCTCGGCCGGCACGCCGGGCCTGCTCGCGCCAGCGATCGCGAGCGGACCCTCTTGTCGATCGAGCAGGAGCAGCATTCTCTCCGCGCGGAGATGGATTCGCTCGCGACCAAGGAAAGCGCGGCGCAGCGCCGGATGCTCTTGCGCGGTCGCGTGACGTACCGACTGGTTCGGCTCGGGCTCTTGCCGGCGTCCGGCGGGTTCTCTTCGCTGCTCGATCACGCTTTCAAGATCGAGCGCGCGCGGCGAGCTCTCGACCAAGACGTGGCAGATTTTCGCGCCCTCGGCGATCGCAAGATCGCGGTCGCGCATCAACTCGAGGAGCTGACCGCCCGCCGGTCGCCACTCGAGGTGGAGCGCGATGTCGCAGCTCAGACCAAGGCCCTGGCGAGCGAAGGCGAAGAGCGCAGACGATCGTTCGACCGCGCCTTCGAGACATCGACGGGCGCCGGCGACTACGTCGCGATTTACGGCGGCTCGCTCGGCGGTCCCTCGGGACCCGAAGAGCCGTCGAGCGCCGGCACGGACGCCTTCTCCGGCATGAAGGGTCGGCTCCCGTTCCCCATCGCCGGACGCGCCGAGATCCGTAACGTGCATCGCCCGGGCGCGCCGGGCTCGGCGCTCGAAATGGCGGCGCCCGCGGGCACCGCGGTGCGAGCCGTCTTCGCCGGCCGGGTGGCGTTTGCCGATCGGTACGAGCCGTTTGGTCAGCTCGTCATTCTCGATCACGGCGGGCACTACTACTCGCTCATGGGCGATCTTTCCTCGATCGACGTGCGGGTGGGAGACGACCTTTCGGCGGGCGCCAAGGTAGGTACGGTGGGTCGGGCCGCCGCCGATGAATCGACTTCGACGGACGGCTCGAGCCTCAGCGTGCGTTCGAAACAGCGTTCTCCCGCGCTGTATTTCGAGCTCCGCCACGGGACGACGTCCCTCGAGCCCGGACCTTGGCTCGGCCTGTAACCGACCCGAGTTCACTTCTCTTCACTTCTGCTTACGATGCCGCCGAGACCCGCTACCTAGCACGCCGCTGTCAGTTCTTCGCTCTACCGCGATCACATCGGCGGTTCGAGGCGGGCGCTCCGATGATCGATCGGGCAGCGGGAATCCGAGGGCGTCGTGCTTGGCGTGCGTTTTTGCGATTTGTGCATTTTCCCTTTCGGTTATTCTGATGTCATGAGACGCGTTTTTTCCTTCTCCATCGGATTGGGTTTTTGCATCGCGCTTGCCGCGATTGACGTGAACGCACAAGGAGCGCCTCCCGCTCCGCCTCCCGCGGCCGCAGCGCCAGCAGCGCCCGCACCACCAGCAGCGCCACCGCCAGTTCCGCCCGCCTATGGGCCCCCTCAGGGTGAGCCACCTCCCGGTTGGGGCGCGCCGCCCGGCTACGCAGTGGGATGGCGCGCGCAGCCGGTGGAAATGAAATACGTGGAAGGTAAGCCTATCCCGGCGGGATACCACATCGAGACGCGTGTCCGCCGCGGTCTCGTCGTGAGCGGTCCCATCATCTTCGGCGTGCCGTACCTCCTGTCGATGTCGGTCGCGGCCTCGAGCAAATACGAGCCCGATCGCTGGCTCTACGCGCCGGTGTTCGGCCCCTTCGTCAACCTCGCGTCGCGCAGCGACGACTGCAACCCCAACGGCTCGTCGGGAACCACCACGACGTTTACTTGCGCCGGCGATTCGAGCACTCGTTTCTTTCTGATGCTCGATGGTCTCATGCAGACCGCCGGCGCCACCCTGCTCGTCCTCGGCTTGGCCCTGCCGCAGACGCTTCTCGTGCGCGACGATGCACCCTTCACCGGGCAAAAGCGCAGCCACTTCGCGTGGACCGTCAGCCCTTATTCCATGGGGCGATCGGGCTCCGGGCTCGCGGTCACCGGCATTTTCTGAAAATCGTTCGCAACCAGCGCGCCCATCGGTCCGATACGGAAAGGCGCGGGGCCTTCCGCCCCGGCAAAACCGACAAGGACAGGTAGCGTCATGGATACTCGCATCGATCCCGGCGGCAGCCGGATAGACGTCATTGCCACCGAGAGCGCCTCTCGGGTCACGCCCCCGAGCGGCGTTCCTTTTCGCGAAATGGTGACGCGCGGAGCCGGCGCCATTCTGCGTGGTGCCGAGGCGGCGATAAGCTCGCTCCCCGGCGCGCCCATCGTCGCCGCCGCGGTACGCCCCTCGGCGGGCAGGGCAAGCACACCGCTCGGCACGAGCGGCGCCGTCGGTCTCGGCGTTCCCCGGGTCCCGATGACGGGCGGCTCGGCCGAAAACCCTGCCCTCGGCGGCCCCACCGTCGGTGCCGGTCCCGGCGGTGAAGGTTCGTCGGTGGAAGGGGCGCTCGCCCAGAGCCAAGAGTTCAACCTCTACTATCTGCAGCTGCAGGAGCAGCTCTCCGCCGAAAACCGCGCCTTCAGCGCGGTGTCGAACGTGCTGAAGACGCGGCACGACACGGTCAAAAACGCCATCGGCAACATCCGCTAGTCCGCGTTCGGACTGGTGCTAGAGTCAGCGCGCGAGCAACGCATGGGTATCGACGGCATCGGCAAAGGGGGCGCCCCCCCGCCCGCGACCGGAATCGATCGGTCGACCTCGCCTTCCACGGCTGAGGTCGGCTCCCCTTCGAGCGAGTTCAAAGTCGGCAAAGCCGAGGCGAGCGAAAAGCCGGCCATCGTTTCGCTCGATCAAGTCCGGTCGGGGGCCATTTCGGTTTCGCAGTACCTCGACCTCAAGGTCAGCGAGGCAACCTCGCACCTTGTCCATCGATTGAGCGCCGAACAATTTTCGTTCGTCCGCCAAAGCCTTCGCGAGCAGCTGTCATCCGACCCGGCGCTCGTCGATCTCGTGAAAGCAGCGACGGGCCAGTTGCCCCCACCAAACGAGTGAGCGAGCCGCGCGCCCCCTCGTCTCCCCTCCGCCTGGCTCGTCGTGCGGTGCTGGGCGGCGCGGCCGCGTGGACGATGGGCTGCCCCAAGCGCCAGGAGGAGAGCTCGGAGAATGACCGGGCATCGTCCGGAGCAGGCTCACCCGCTTCGGCGCGACGGATGCTGGCGGACGGCGGTGCTCGCCTCGTGGATGTGGCCTTCATCGAAGTGGCGCTCGATTTTCCATCCACGCCCGTCGGGCCGGAAAAGGCGATCGTCCTCGTGCCGCGCGGCGGGGATTCCGCCATGCGCTACCCCGTGCTCGTCGCGCTGCACGGTCGCGGTGAATCGGTGCGGGGTGTCGAGGTGGGCGCGCGCGGCTGGGTCGATGACTACGATCTCGGTCGTGCAATCTCCCGGCTGCGGTCGCCTCCGCTGATGCGTGAGGACTTTCGTGGCTTCGTGGACGACGCGAGGCTCGCGCGGATCAACGCGTCGCTCGCGACGCGCCCTTTCCGCGGGCTGGTCGTGGTCTGTCCGTGGGTGCCCGACATCTTGTCGTCTCGCGATCGACCGAACCTCGATGCGGCCCTTCCGTTCGGGAACTTCGTCGCCGAGCAACTCTTGCCGCGCGTCTTCGCCGAGACGCCGGCGCTCGATGAGCGCACCGCGACCGGCATCGACGGGGTGAGTCTCGGTGGCCGTGCGTCCCTGGTCGTAGGGCTCGCGCATGCCGATCGCTTCGGCGCGATTGGGACCTTGCAGGCGGCCGTGCAGGACAACGAGCCAGGGGCCTTTGCCGCGCGGGCGCGGGCGGGCCTTGCGAGCGGTCCGCTGCGACTTCGCCTCGTCACGAGTGATCGCGATCCGTTTGCCGCCGCGATTGCACAGCTCCACATCGCGTTCGACGAAGGCCGGATCGAACATGACTACCTGGTGATCCCAGGCCCGCACGACTACGCTTTCAACCGTGGCCCAGGTGGGATCGAAATGCTGCTCTGGCACGACCGCGTCCTTCGCGGCGAGCCTCCGCTCTGACGACTGCGCGACCCCGCTCGATCCAGGTGGGCGATGACGGCGTTTCGCCTCTTGCGTTCGCTCGACGCGTCCAGTCGCAAGCGCCCGGCAGAGACCGCGCGGACCCTCGGCGGAAAAGCCGCGCGCTTGGCATGGCTCGCGCGACACGCTCTTCCCGTTCCGCGCGGTTGGGTGCTCGAGGCGAAGTACTTCGACGAGATCGCGCTCGAGCGGGTCCCCTCCGATCACGCGCCCCGAGCGCTCCTCAAGCTCCGCGCGGGCAGCGTACTTTACGACCGCGCGGCGCACGCGCGGGCCATCATTCTGAGTCAACCGGTGCCGCCGCTCCTGGCGCGCGAGCTCACCGCGCTCTGGGAGCTGGTAGAGCCGAACGCCCCCTGGGGTCTCGCGGTCCGCTCGAGCGCGACCTGCGAAGACGACGATATGACGACCATGGCCGGGCTGGCGGCCACCGAGCTCGGTGTGCGAGGGCCCGACCAGCTGGCCGATGCGTTGCGCAAAGTCTGGGCATCCGCCCTGCTTCCCCGCGCGCTGCTCTACCTGGCGGCGCGCGGCGTGCGAAGCGTGAGCATGGCGGTGATTATCCAGGTCGTCGTTCCGGCCGAAGCGGCGGGAGTCGCGTTCTCGGCGCCACCGCGAGGCGCGCTCGGCGAGCTATTTCAGAAGAACGAGCTGCTCGTCAACGCGGCCTTCGGCTTGGGCGCGCCAGTCGTCGACGGCGCGACGACGCCCGACGTCGTCACGATCGATCGCGCAACGGGTACGGTCGTCCAATACCTGATCGCCGAAAAACGGCAGGCGCTCGTGGTCGGGGCCAATGGTCTCGGCTCGATCGATCTGGTGCCGAAAAAAGCGCGGTCGCCGGCGCTGGAGCCGTGGGCCCTCGCGCGGCTCGCCGAGCTGGCGCGGTTGCTCGAAGCCCTCGAGCCGAAGAGCGCGATCGATTTCGAGTTCGTCGTCGAATCGGACCGTGTGTGGATCGTGCAAGCGCGCCCTGCAATCGGCGCTGCGTTTCCCGACGGCGGGGACGCCGAGACGGTGTGGTCGCGCGCCAACGTCGGAGAAGCTCTGCCCGGCGCGGCCACCCCGCTCACCTGGTCGATCGCCCGGTCATTCTCCGAGCGCGGCTTTCGCAAGGCGTTCGGTTCGCTGGGATGCACGGTCCCCCGCGGGGCGCGGCTCGTCGCCAACATCCACAGCCGCTTCTACCTGAACCTCACGCTCTTCATGCGCATCGCCGCGCAGGTCCCCGGGCTCGACCCGAAGACACTCATCGATCTGGGCGGCGGGTCGGAGGTGGAGATCCTCGAGAAGCAGGTGAGCGGAGTGTCGCGGCGCGCCTTTTACGCGAGACTCCCGCTGACGGCGGCGCGCTTGCTCGCCGAGCAGATGCGCCTCGTCGGCGAGGTCGATCGTTTCAACACCTACGCCACGCGCGTCCGGCAGAGCCTCGGCGCCATCGACTTCACCATCTTGCCCGACGACGCGCTGGCCGTGGCGCTTCGCGACGCCCGCCAGCTGCTCGATCGGTGCGGAGAGCTCATGCTTTCGTGCGCTAGCGCATCCTTGGCGAGCCATGTCGCCCTGAAGACCGTCCTCGCGCGCGCTGCGCCCGTCGGCGCGGAGCGCATTGCCCAAGCGCTTTCCGCGGGTGTGGGGGATTTGGAAAGCGCGCTGCCCGGCATCGCCCTGAACCAGGTCGCGGCCGTCGCCCGGCGCGACGAGCCGGCGCGCCGTGCCCTCGAGAGCGGCCAGGTTCGCACGCTGGCCGATCTGCCCGACGGAGAGACACGCCAGGCGTTCGCGCAGTTCCTCGTGACACACGGCGACCGCGCCGTCCGCGAAGCGGAGCTCGCCACGCCCCGCTGGCAAGAGGACCCTTCGGTGCCGCTGGCCATGCTCTCGGCGACGCTCAAATCCAGCCGCCCCGATCCCGAGGTTCAGCTGAGGAGCGCCCGCGTGCGCGCCGAGCAAGAGCTGGCCGCAGCGGAACGCCGACTCTCGATGGTGGAAATGTCGCTGGTGCGCGTGCTGGTCGCGCGTTCGCAGCGTTTTGCACGTTTGCGCGAGAAGACGCGCGCTTGGGTCACGCGCATTCTCGGCATGCTGCGCGTCATCGCGCTCGAGATCGATCGCCGCCTGGTGCGCGCCAACCCCGATCTTGGCGCGGGCGCGGTCTTCTTCTGCACCTACGACGAGCTCTTGACGGTCCTGCGCGCCGGCCGCACCGACGTGACCGAGCTCGTGCGTATGCGCCGCGCGGAATTCGCGCGCGACGAGCGGCGGCCCGACCCGCCGGTGAGCTTCGTCGGTGCTCCGGCTGCGGTCGTCTTGCCGCCGGCTCCCGGCATCACCCTGCGCGGGCTGCCCGCCAGCGGCGGCGTCGTCGAAGGACGGGCGCGCGTTTTGAGCCCGGCGGGGCATGATTCGGCTCGATTGCTGCCGGGCGAAGTGCTGGTAGCGCGAACGACCGATGTTGGACTCTCGCCCCTCTTTCTCGTGGCCGCGGCGGTGGTGACCGAGCTCGGCGGCCCGCTCTCCCATGCGGCCCTCGTCGCGCGCGAGTACGGCGTTCCCGCCGTCGTCAACGTTCCCAGCGTGACCACGGCCATCAAGACGGGGGATCTCCTGCGCGTCGATGGCGATCGTGGCATCGTCGAGCGCCTCTTCGCTCCCACTGTCGTCCCCGTCGTCGTGACGTGAGGACGGCTCCCGTCCTCGTGCTGTGTAAGGAGGAGACGACGGTCGCCGCCGTCCTTCCTCGGTTCGGCGAAGGGGCGGCACAGGCGCTCGACGAGGGGCGCATCTTCGTCGGCAAGCGGCGCGCCGCGGCATCCGATCGGATTCGTGCCGGCGACGAGGTGTGGATGTATCCGGCACGGCCGATGCCGCGCGAGCCGCCGCGCATTTTGCTCGAGTGCGAGGGGGTGGTGGCGGTCTACAAGCCGCCCGAGATGGCCACCGTCGCCGACCACCGCGGTTCCGCGGGGAGCCTGGAAACGGTGGTTCACGGAATGCTCGGACGGCGCGAGCCCATCTTTGCGACGTCGCGTCTCGACGTCGGCGTGAGCGGTGTCGTCCTCTTTGCCACCGACGATGCTTCGCGCCGCACGCTCGCCCGCGCGCGTGAAGAAGGACGCTACCTGCGGCACTACGTCGCGATCGCCTCGGCGCGCCCCACGCCGGAACACGGCCTTTGGACCGCATCGATCGGCCGCGGGAACGACCCTCGCCTGCGCCAGGTGGGCGGGCGGTCCGAGGTCCACGCCGAGACGGCCTACCTCGTCACCGCCACCGCGGAAAAAGGGGCCCTTTTAGCCGTCGAGCCGCGGACGGGGCGCACCCATCAGATCCGCGTGCACGCCGCGCACGCCGGCTGTCCCCTGTGGGGCGACGGCCCGTACGGCGGCCCCTTGCGGCTCGTCTCCGCCCGAGGGGCCGTCACCCAGGTGGAGCGCATCGCCCTGCACGCGGCGTGGGTCGAGGTGCCGCTTCTCACCAGCGGGACGTTGCGCGTCGACGCACCTGTCCCTGCAGATTTCCACGCCGTCTGGACGGGCTGCGGCGGGGACCTTTCGGCTTTTGCCGGCGCTCTTGCCGCGATCTATCCTTTGACGAGATGAAGCTTATTCTTGCGACTTCGTGGCTGATCTCGAGCGCGCTGCTTCTCTCGCTCCTCGCCCACGCCGAGCCCAGCGACGGCGGTGTCGAGCTCGCTCTCATGCCGCTCATCAGTGACGCGGGTCCTCCGCCTTCTGGCTACCTCCCCGATCCGACGCCGCTCGTCACCCGCCATCAATGGGTGGTCGACCTCGGTTACCGCTCCGGCGCCGTCGTTTTCGGGGGCGCACGACGTGTCGAGCTCACCAAGCCAGCCGGTACGCCGCGCGCCATGGGGCGGTTCGCTCTGGAGCTGTTCATCGGCAAGGAGCTCATCGATCGCGTCCGTTTCGATTTTCCCCTGCTCGGCGCGGATGAGTATGCCGACACGCCGCGTCGCTGGGATTCACCGCTGAGCTTCGAACGCCACCTGTCGACCCGCGCGGCGGTCATCCTCCCCCACAGCGAACGCGCGACGCGTGCGGTCCTCGTGGACCGAGCCACCGGGAATATGTGGGCCCTCCCCTGGCCTTTCGCGGTGCGGCCCGACGGCGGTACCGGCAAAGGCGGCTAGGCGCAGATTTCATCCGCGAAGTCTGCTAGATCCGGGCCGGACATGGCCGACGACATCACCCTTCGCCACCTTGCTCGCCAGCGCGTTCGAGGCGCGCCCGCCACCAAGCCGGGCATGAGCGGGTTCGTCTCCGAATACGACGTGAGCGAGCTCATGCGCCAGACCCAGCGCTCCCTCGTATGCCCGCTCGCAGGCGAGGTCACCCTCGACGGACTGCGCGAGGCCTTCGCCAAGCTTCAGGCCGCGGCCAGCGCGCAAAAGCTCAAAGTGACGGGCGACCCATTTTACGTGGTCAAAGCCGATCCGATGGTCGTCGTTCCCAACCAGCGCGAGCACGAGGCTTGTCTGCCGGTTCGCGGCGAAGCCAAGGAGGAAGGCGACGTCAAACCGTCGCGCCTCGAAGGGGGCTACCATATCCTCTGCGTCACCGGCGGCGGTCTCGAAGACGTCGAGAACGTCTATACCTGGCTCTTCGGCAAGTTCCTGCCTTCGCGCAAGCACGAGATCACACGGCCGTACATCCTGCATCGGATCGCGACAGGACTGACGGAGGGGGAGCCGGTGGTGGTCGAGGTGCAGGTGCCAGCCACGCTGTCGATCAAGCCCGTGCGCGTGCCTGGCTCCGGCGGCGAAGAGAGCTAGCCCCCGGCCGGCCCGTAGCTCTGCCGCGCGGCTCGGGGATTTTCAACGGCGACGCTTCGTGCGACGCTTCAAAGGCCATGGATTGTGCTGCCTGTCATACCGCGAACGTCGAAGGTGCTCGTTTCTGTGCGAAGTGCGGAGCCCTTCTGCCAACCCCCCCCGCGGACGCCAAGGACTCCCTCATCGGACAGATCGTCGGCGGACGCTATCGGGTCACCCAGCTGCTCGGGGAAGGGGGGATGGGGCGCGTCTACCTCGCCGAGCAGCAAATGGGGACCAATGTGCGCAAGGTCGCCGTCAAGACGCTGCAGTCCCAGTACGCGCAGGACCCCCAGGTACTCGCCCGTTTTCATCGCGAATGCGGCACCGTCAGCGAGCTCGAGCACCCGAACACCATCCAGTTCTTCGATTTTGGTCAGACCCCCGATGGCCAGCTGTACATCGCCATGGAGTTCGTGCAGGGGAAGAGTCTTTCTGTCGCTCTGGAGCAGGGTCCGATGCGCCCCGAGCGCGTGCTCAAGATCATGGCGCAGGTCTGCGGTTCGCTCGAAGAGGCCCATGGCCGGGGGGTCGTGCATCGCGATCTCAAGCCCGACAACATCATCCTGACGACGCGCGCTGGGCAGGCCGACTTCGTCAAAGTGCTCGACTTCGGTATCGCCAAGCGCAGCGAGGCCAAAGACCAGGCCCAGGAGCAGAAGCTCACCCAGCAGGGGATGGTGCTCGGTACGCCTCCTTATATGAGTCCCGAGCAGTTCTCGGGAAAGGAGCTGGATGCGCGGAGCGACATCTACTCACTCGGCGTGCTGACGTACGAGATGCTCACCGGGCGGCTCCCCTTCGAAGCGGACACGCCATGGCAATGGGCGACGGCGCACATGACGGCCGCACCGCTTGCGTTCGAAGCCATCCCCACGGCGGCCGGGGTTCCGCAGTCGATGAAGCAGGCTATTTTGCGGTCCCTCTCCAAAGACCGCAACGACCGCCAGGCTGACGTGCGCCACTTTTACGAAGACCTCGCCAGCGGAGGTGCCGGCGTGGCGACCGCACCCCCCATTGCCGTCGCCCATCCTGCGGGCGGAGGCGGCACGGCGGCGATGCCCGCGACGGCCGCGCCAGTGGCCGCCGGGAGTCATCCCGGATTCACGCCGCACGCCGTCGCGCACGCGACGCCGGGAGGACAAGCATTTCCCGCACCGCCGCCGGCGCCTGCGGCGGCCGCCAAGGGAGGCGGCAAAGGGCTCATCATTGGTTTGGCTGCGATCGCCGGAGTTCTCGGCATCGCGGCGGTCGTGATCCTCGCGCGCGAGATGCGACCCAAAGAAGACATCGCGGTGACGAGTCCCATCACGACCCCCACGGTCGCGACCACGGTCGCCCCCGATCCGCAGGACAAACCCGTCGAGCCGCCGAAAGACAACGACAAGGACGAGCCGCCTGCACCCGTCAAGACAGGTGCCGGCACCACCCCGGCGACCACCACAAAAAAAGGGACAACGCCACCCGTTGCGTCGCCCGCGACCCCGCCACCTCCGCCTCCGCCTGCGCTCACTGGCGACGCTGCCTGCGCCGAGGCCAAGCGTTTGGCTGACAACGGCGACGCTGCTGGCGCCGCCCGCGTTTTTGGCGGATGCAGCGGCGCAAGCGCTGGTACGGCGAAGTCCGCCATCACGCGCGCCGCGCCCGACGCAGTGCGGCGCCGCATTTTCAACGGCGACTGCCCGGGTGCTCGCTCGCTCCTCGCATCGCTGACGGCAATTGGCGCCGCGGGAAGCGCTGGTGCCGTCTTGGACGGTGCTCCGCAGTGTAAAAAGTAGAAAAAAGCAGGAAATTGGAACATCGACCGAGGCGCGAACGAGATAGGCTGATTAAATGTTCAGTTACCGTTGCGCGAGAGCGACACCCTTGCTTGACCGCCGGCGGAGGCCGATGATAAATCCCGGCGCCGTTGGTGGTGACCAACGCTTGGCCTGAGCTTAAGAAACCTGGGGGGGAAAGAACGAGGTTGAGCCGCAAATGGGCAGTCGATTGACCTGGCGCCAAATCTGCCGGTCCGAGGATTACAGAGGGCGCTGGGTCGCACTGGACAATTGTCGTTATGACCAGTCGACGGCATCACCCACGGAAGGTGACGTCGTTGACGCTGACGAGGACCTCGCCGAGCTTTGCCGGCGTATCCGCGAGGCCGACAAGACGCACTGTGCCATCCTCTTTTGCGAGGATGAGGTGATCGTCGAATCGCAGCCGCAGCTGCCGCCGTCGTCCTGGCGCACGATGCAGAGCTAGGCACGGCGTCGGCGCAGGGGCTCCCGCGGCGGGCCGTCAGCTTTTGACGACGGGCTTGAGTACCGGCTTGCCGTTTTTCAGGATGACCTCGAAGTCGACGCTTCGCGCCTTGTGCTTGGTGCGCAGCTCCTTGGCGGCGTTCTGGAGGTTGGCGGCGATTTTCTCGTAGGTCACCGACGCGGTCGACTCGTTGGCGCGGCGTTTGGCCTCCACGAAGGCTCCGTAAATCTGGCGCATTCGGATGGGCGACAGGCTGTTGTCCTCGCCCAAGACCGCGGGCCCGGACACTTCGGGCCGACTCGGGGCCGGAGGGCGAACCGCGGGGGCGGGCGGCTTCGGCGCGACGGGCGCGGGCGGCCTGGCGACGGCGGGGGCGATCGGCGCGACGGGCGCGGCCGGCCTGGCGACGGCAGGGGCGATCGGCGCGACGGGCGCGGGCGGCCTGGCGACGGCAGGGGCGATCGGCGCGACGGGCGCGGCTGGCTTCGGTAGGGCGGGGGCGGCCAAGGGCGGGCGCGGTGCGGCAGGTTTCTCCAGCACGGAAGTCGTGGGCCTTGGGCCAGCGGTAGCCGCGGGCGGCGCCGGCAAGACGGGCGGCGCGGGGGCCTTGGGTGCCGCCTCAGCCGATCTGGCGGGCGTCGCGACCGGCGTGGCTGCCCTGACGGGCGCTGTCCAGGATTTGGCAGCCGTCGCCGCGGGTGCGGCAGCTCTCGCTGGTGCCGTGACGGGCGCAGCCGGCCTGGCACCGGTCGCCGCAATCTCCCGCCTGGGGGGAGGTAGACCTTGCGGCACGCCGAGCCCCGACGATGACGCCAGCGGTGCTCGCGGCGGCGGCGCGGGTACGGGCGCGCGCGCGGCAGGGGGCGGCGCAACGGGCGGACCTCTGCGCTGTTCCACGGGTGAGGGGACGCGCGCGGGCAGGGGCGGCGGTTCGGGGTGCGATGATCCCCCAATGTCGAGCTCGAGTCGCTCGATGGGCTGGGCGATCGGGACCTCGGGACGTCGGGTCGACGCGGGCTCCGGCGCCTCGGAGTCCTCGAAGGTCACGTCGAACGACTCGCTGGAGGAAGGGGGTGCTTCCTCGCCACCTTCGGCCGGCGGAGCTGGGCTCGCCCCCGGATCCGTGTGTCGAAGCGCATCGCGCTCTGCCTTCTTGGTCAGCGCCTTTTCGAACATCTTCTGGCGGCGCTTGGCGAAACCCGTGACGGCGTTGTCGCCGAAACGCTGGGCGGCGCGTCCGAGGTCGCGCTGGTAAGTGCCCGCTTCGATCTCGCGCACGATGCGCTGCCAATACTGCTGGTAGGTGTTGTAGCGCTGGATCGTCGTTTCGAGCTTGAAACGCAGTCCCGTGTTGCGAATCTGTTCGCGTCGCAAGGACCAGAGGCGCCGATCGACGTCCTTGCGCGCCGTCAGCGGCTCGATGCGCTCGATGCCCATGAAGTACTGCTCGTAGAGGCTACGCAGTCGCTCGACGCGGTTTTCGAGGTCCGCGATGAGCCGCCCGATTTCCTCTGCGTCCACGGCGAAGTCTACGTCCTCTCGAACGAGCTCGTGCCGCTCCGGCCCTGGCTCAAAGCTCTCACCATGCCCCCTCCACCCCTCTCTGCTGCGCCAGCGCCGTTGGCACCACCCACCGGCACTAGAGCGCTACGACCTTCAGATTGTCGAAACACACCGGCACCTCCCAGTCGTTGAAGCCGAGATGGTCGTGCCCGGGGCCCGACAGCGGTTGCGGATCGACGAACTTGAACATCTGCATGCCGCCAACCCACCAGGTTAGCGTCTTTCCGTCGGCGCGCTCGATTTTGAAGTGATAGGTCTGCCCGACGCTCACCGGGCGCGCGCGCTCGTCGTCGGATCCGGGGGCGATGCGAATTTCCGGGCGGTCGGAGGCGTGCTCGTTGAGTCGCGCCAGAACGTGAAAGGAGTTCTTCCATCCACCGAAGATGGTGAGGTAGCTGGTCGCGTCGTTGTAAGAGACGCCCGCGGCGGCGCTGGTGCCGTCGCCGAAAATCTCCGCCTTGATATCGCCGTCCGGTGAGTCGCTCGCGGCGTCGAACTCGATACGGGCGTTGGTGGGAAGTGTGCGGTTGAGCCAGGCCCCGTGATTGCGCGCTCCTTTGACACAGAGGCGACCACCGGCGATGCGCCAATCGCCTCCGGTGAGGATCCAATCCGGGCCGGGCGTGTCGCGTTCGAAGTTGTCTTCGAAGCCGGTACCGAGTGGAGGTGATGGTGCGCTCGACGGTGAAGAGCCCGTCGGCCGGGCCACCACGGGTGGCGGGCTTTTCGGTCGTTGGGCCGCACTGCTAGCGGGGTTTGCACCTGCATCGGCCGACGACGCCGGACCATTCGGTACGCACCCCGTGACGAAGACGAGGAGCCCTCCCAGGCAAAGCTCGCGCATAGCGTCTTTCTACCACATCGCTGGCTCTGGCCTCCGTTCGAAGGTAAGGATGGGCCATGCATCCCATTCTGGTCCGGATCCCCCTGCCAGGCTGGAAGTTCCTCGGCGATTTTACGTCGATTCCCATCCATAGCTACGGGGTCATGCTGGGGCTTTCACTGGTCGTGGGGTGGTACCTCACGCTCGGTCTCGCGGAGAAGGACGGGCTCCCGAAAGAGACGATGGCCAACTGCTACGTGTTCACCGCCCTCGCGGCGGTGATCATGTCCCGCGTCCTCTATTACTTGACCAATCCGGGCGAGTTCAAATCGTTCTGGGAGCTCTTCGCACTCTGGCGCGGTGGGCTCGTCGCGTATGGCGGATTCTTGGGCGGCTTCGTGGGATCGGTCATCTACCTCCGGCGCGAGAAAGTGCCGCTCTGGCCTTGGGCCGACGTGGCGGCGCCGAGCCTGGCATCGGGGCTCATGCTCACGCGCCTCGGCTGCTACCTCTTCGGCTGCGACTTCGGCAAGCCGCTCCCTTCGGCGTCACCGGAATGGCTGAAGAAGATAGGGACCTTCCCCCATTGGTCGGAAGGAACGCTGCCGCGGGGATCGGGGTCGCCGGCCTGGGTACAGCACGTCCAGCAGCATCTGATCGACTTCGACGCGCCGGGCTCTGTGCCGGTGCACCCGACGCAGATCTACGAATCGCTGGTGGGAGGCTTCCTCCTTTTGCTGCTCTTTGCGGTTCGGCGCAATCTGAAGTTCCGGGGTCAGGTGTTTCTCACGTTCACCTTCGCCTACGGCGTCCTGCGCTTCCTTCTGGAGATCATTCGTGACGACTCCGAGCGGGGTGAATTCGGCCCGCACATCGCCGAACACATCATGATCGCCGGCGGACTCTTCGTCTTCGCGCTCGCCTACATCTTCTTCATGGCGCCGAGCGTCAGCGATCCGACGATGCGAAAAATGACGCAGGTGATCGCGCTCGTTCCCGCGCTGGTGGCCTTCCTCCTCTTGCGCCCGGCTTCCTTCGCCGAGCAGACGCTCTTGCAGCTCTCGACGTCGCAATGGGTGGCGCTGCTCACGGCGATCCCGGCGGCCATGGCTTACGGCGTGTATTTCAAGGCCGCGGAGGCGCATCCCGAGAGCGCTCTCGCGTTGAACCTCGATGAGTTTTATCGCGCGCATCCGGACGCGGCGGTGGCCGAAGTCGCCGATACCGCGGACCGGCCGCGCGGCAAAGTCGAGCACGTCGCGGAGACGGCGCCAAAAGTACGAGCTGACGAGGTCCCGCCCTCGGGTGCCGGCGAAGGTGAGGTCCGGCGCGTGGCAGAAGGCGAGCACGGCCAGTCTTCTCCCGACAAAGATCCCGCCTAGCACAACCGACAGCAGGGTCATGGACATCAGCGTCGTTCTCCCCATCTACAACGAGAAAGAAAACCTCGTCCCGCTCTTGGATGAGCTCGAGGGTGTGCTCGCCGGTATGGGCAAGGAGTACGAAGTCATCGCCGTCGACGATGGCAGCAACGACGGCAGTGTGGAAGTGCTGCGCCTGGCCGCCAGCGAGAGAAAACGAATCAAAGCGCTCTTCTTTCGGCGAAATTGCGGACAAGCCGCGGCGTTCGATGCCGGTTTTCGAGCGGCCACGGGCGACGTCGTCGTCACCATGGATGCCGATCGGCAGAACGATCCGGCCGATATTCCCGCGATGCTGGCCAAGCTCGACGACGGCTTCGATCTCGTGACCGGATGGCGCAAGGATCGCAAAGACGGTTTCGCGACGCGCAAATTGCCGTCGCGCATTGCCAATTTCATCATTCGCCGCTTGACCGGCACGCGCATCCACGATCTCGGCTGCTCGCTCAAGGTCTATCGCAAGCAAGTGACGAACGAGATGCGCCTCTACGGCGAGATGCATCGCTTCATTTCCGTGCTGGCGGAAGGGATCGGGGCGCGCGTCGGCGAGGTCGTGGTCAACCATCGTCCGCGGGTGGCCGGCCACACCAAGTACGGTCTCGCCCGCACCGTCAAGGTGCTGCTCGACCTCACCACGGTTTGGTTCATGCGTCGCTACCAGACCAAGCCCATCTACGTCTTCGGTGGCCTGGGCGTGATCATGGTCTTCGCGGCCGTGACGATATCGGGCGTGGTGCTCTACGAAAAACTCGCCGATGGGACGTGGGTTCACCGCAATCCGCTCTTTTTGATCGCCATCACCTGCTTCTTGATGGGGATGCAGTCCATCGGGACGGGAATCCTCGCCGAGCTCTTGGTGCGTACCTATTTCGAATCACAATCCAAAACTCCTTACAGCATCGCGTCGCGGGCGGGCTTCGAGCAAGAGAACTGAGCCATGTGCGGCATCGCTGGCTACATCGAGAAGCAGCCGAGGCCCGCCGCGCTCTCGCGCATGTTGGCCGGCATCGCCCATCGCGGGCCCGATGGAGAGGGGGAGTGGCGCGGCGAAGGCGGCCCTTGGCGCGTCTCGCTCGGGCATCGCCGTCTGGCCATCATCGATCTCCTGGCCGGCGCGCAGCCCATGGGAAATGCCGACGATTCGCTCATCATCACCTACAACGGCGAAGTCTACAATTTCCTCGAGCTGCGAGCGCGACTCGAGCGCGAGGGGCACGTCTTCAAGAACCACAGCGATACCGAGGTCATCGTTCACCACTTCGAGCAGCATGGCGAAGCGGGCCTTCCCGATCTGAATGGCATGTTTGCGTTCGCGCTGTGGAACGTGCGCACCAAGAAGCTCGTCTTGGCCCGCGATCGTATGGGGATCAAGCCGCTCTACTACGCCACTCTCCCCGAGGGCGGCATCGTCTTCGCGTCCGAGCTTTCGGCGCTCTTGGCGCACGGCGGCGTCGACGCCGAGCTCTCGGTGGAAGGCGTATGTTCCTACTTTTTCTCCGACTACGTGCATCCGCCGCATTCCATCGTGCGCCGCGTGCGCAAGCTCCCGCCCGGGTACACGGTGGCTTGGGTGGATGGGCGGCTGGAAGAGCCGCGTCCTTTCTGGCGTCCATCGGCTCCCGCTCCCGCTCCCGAGGCGACGGACCAAGAGCTTTCGGATCAGTTGTGGCGTGGGCTCGAGCGCGCCGTCGACACGCAGCTCATTGCGGACGTGCCGGTCGGCATTTTCCTGAGCGGCGGGATCGATTCGTCGATCGTGGCCACCTTGGCGGCCAGGAAGGCGGGCAGCCGCATGAAGGCGTTCTCGATTGGATTCGAGAATCCCACCTTCGACGAGAGTCAATACGCGCGACTCGTGGCGGAGCGGCTCAACGTCGAGCACGTCATCGAGCATCTGCGCGAGCGCGACCTGCTCGACGTGGTCGACGTCGCGCTCGACAAGCTCGACGAACCGATGGCCGATCCTTCCTTCTTGCCGACCTTCGTCCTTTCGCGCCTGGCGGCCAAGCATGTCAAGGTGGTGGTGGGCGGTGATGGCGGCGACGAGCTGTGGGGCGGATATCCGACCTATCGCGCGCACGTTTACGCCGCGCTCTACGCGCGCATACCAGCCTGGTTACGCAACGAGGTGGTGCCGCGCGCGCTCGAGCATCTGCCTATCGATGACCGCTACCAGAGCTTGGAGTGGAAGCTGCGCCGCTTCACCGAGCGCTGGGACGACGACGACGTGACGCGGCACCTGCGGTGGATGTCGAGCATCGACCGCCCCGATTTGCCGCTCGCCATTCGGGGAGCGGAGGGGGTGACACCGCCGACCCTGAACACGGTGCTCCCCGCTACCGGCGATCGCCTGGCTCGGCTCATGTTGCTCGATCTCGTCACCTACATGCCGGGCTCGGTCCTCGCCAAAGTCGATCGCGCGTCGATGGCCCACGGGCTCGAAGTTCGGCCGCCGTTTCTCGACAACGACCTCGCGGCGTGGGCCCTCTCGCTGCCCTCGACGTACAAGGTTCGGCGCGATCGCGGAAAGTTTCTTCTCAAGCTGGCGGCCAAGGGCAAACTTCCCGATGCCGTCATCGAGCGCCCCAAGAAAGGTTTCGGAATTCCGCTCGCCGCTTGGCTAAGGGGCCCGCTGCAGGGTCGCATCGAAGATGTCCTCAAGGCCTCGCCGATCTGGGACACCGAGATCTTGAATCGGTCCGTGTTCCAAGAGAAAAACCGAGAGCACCAGACGAAACAGAAGGACAACAGCAAGCCGCTGTGGGCGCTCTTCGTGCTCGATCGGTGGCTGCGCCGTACGCGCGCCGCGCTCGCCGCCTGATAGGCACGCACCTCCGCCTACCTGCCGTGCACCGATGCCCCGGCCGGGCGCGCGCAGCGCCTCGGGGTGTGAAGTCAATGGAACTCAAGTTTCAGTGTAAAGATCCGTCACTGACAATGTGGGGATCAACAATTTCTTCGGTTTAAGGCGATGGGGCGTTCTGGGTTGTGCCGCGATCATCACGGCACTGGGGTGCGGTTCGGGTGCCACGCCTGTCAGGTCGGATCGTGGCGATCCCGCCCAGGTTCAAACGGTCGATCGGAGCTCGTTGCATGAGGCGCCGATAGGCATCGCGCTGCCGCTCCCTCCACCGCCGGGCGGCCTCGGTGATACCTCCGGAATCATTGGCCACTGGTTCGTCAACCGCGGCCCGACGCGCCTCGACCTCTCCGTGGGTCTGCAATCGGGGCGTCTGATCGGCACCCTCTCGCCCGAGGGTTCTTCCGAATCGAAGTCCATCGAACGCGTGACGTGGGATCCGGACCAGGGTCAGTTGCGCTTTCGGGTGCAGGAAGACGGAAGGTCGTTCGTGTACGCGGTCAATGCGGTCGAAGGAACGATGATCGGTCGCTACGCGATCGATTTCGGTTCTCGGAGCGGCCCCCCCTACGGATTGGTCAACGGGGGCCACCTCATGGGGTGGCGGAGCGAGACGTTCGACGCCGACATCGTTCCGCGCGTTTTCGACATCGCCATCGACGACGGCCGCTTCGCTCGCGTGCGTCTCGATCGCATCGCGTCCGATCCCCTCGGCTTCATCGGTGAGCTCAAGGTCAAGACGACGACCGTCGTGGGCAGCGAGGGCGATCTTCCGGCGCAGTCCATCGTCGTTCGGCGTTGGGACGGCCAGCACCTCGTATTCGATCTGACGAACGGCGCGGCGCGCCAGCGCTTCAGCGGTTCGGTGAATGGCCGGCTCCTCGCCGGCACCATGGTCGAAGATCGTCCGGGCGAAACGATCAAGTTCGCCGGCACCCGCGCCAACATCCTGAGTTACGGGCTCGGCGTGAAGACGGTCGAGTCGCGGCGGGCATGGCAAGAACGCGTTCGTCGCATCCTCTACCGCTTGATGATGGCGGGAAACCCCGCTCCTCTCGGAACCGAGGCCACCGTCACCGATCGCCCGCTTTTCCGGGCCGACCTGATCGGCGCCGATCGCGATGACGACAGCGCGAATTGGCGACAAGAGTACCGGCTCTCGGACGTCGTTCTCGACCACACGCTTCCCAATCCGTATGGACCGGATCCGCTCTCTCGGCGCTCGCACGGCATCTTGGCCGTACCCACGACGCCGCCGCCCGCCGCCGGGTACGGCATCGTGCTCGCGCTCAACGGACACGGCGGAAGCGCCGAGCAGATGCTCCGGTCCGACGGTATCTTTTGGTACGGCGACGCCTTCGCGCGCCGCGGCTACGTCGTGCTGGCGCTCGATGTTTCGCATCGCCCTCTGCAGGACACCGGTGGTCTCTACGGCGATCCAGCGGATGGCGACAGCCCCGAGACGGGCAACCATGCTCACCCGGCCATCGCCGCGCCCGGGCAGGACAGCGATTGGTCGGACGACGGCGAGCGCGCTTGGGACGCCATGAGGGGGATCGACTTTCTCTTGGCCCAACCCTCGGTGAACGCCAACAAGATCATCGTCACTGGGCTCTCCATGGGGGGCGAAGTCACGGAGATCGTGGCCGCACTCGACCCGCGGGTGACCACCGCCATCCCTGCCGGCGCCCCGCCCGATTTCTCCCTCATGCCATCGCACGGCAATCATGCTTGTTGGCAATGGATGCACGGTGATGCGACCGAGTTCGTCGAAGTGTCCGACTACTTGGCGCTGACCGCGCCGCGGCTGGTCATCCTGGAGTCGGGTAAAGGGGATTACACCTTCTCGAACTATTCCTTGCCCTACGTCGTCGAGAAAGAGAACGCCTGGCGGGCGCGCCTCGCCTACGGCGACAATGCCGCCAACTTCGTGCACTACCTGCATTCCGGCTCGCACCAATATCGCGTCGGCGACAGCAGCCACGACACCTCGTACCCCGCCTACATCCAAGTGCCGCAGCTCATCGCGCCACCCGGCGTTCGCCAACGGTCGGTCGATTGGGTCGTGAACGGCGAGACAGTGTCGCTCGACCAAACCCTCTTCGATTACCTCGCGCGGTAAGGGCCGCACGGCCGAATGGGCGAATCGCGGGCGATTCGCCCATTCGAGATCTCTCGTCTTGAGCCAGCAGGTGTTCCAGGCTAAGAATCGCGAACACAGGCCAAGCAACAGCATGAGCACACCTTGAATACAGCGGAAGATCGCGCCGAAATCGATCGGCGTGGCTCGCCCGATCGCTTCGGCTACGAATGGGCGACGTACTCCACCATCTTGCCCGAGTCGCGCGGACAGCTCGAGCGATGGCTCGGGTCCACGGGTCTCTCCAGTTTCCGCGGCCGACGGGTGATGGACGTCGGTTGTGGCATGGGGCGCAATCCGCATTGGTTCACCGAGGCGGGCGCGACCAGCGTGCTCGGCGTCGACGTCGATGACCAGAGCTTGGAGGCCGCCCGCCGCAACTTGAAGGCATTCCCCACGGTGCGGATCGAAAAGTGCTCGGTTTACGACCTCGACCCCGCAGCACAGGGCACGTTCGACCGCGTGACGTGCATCGGCGTCCTGCATCACTTGGCCGAACCCGAGCTCGGCCTGCAGCGCATGTGGCGCTGTGTCGCGCCCGGAGGGGACCTCGTTCTCTGGTGCTACGCGAAGGAGGGAAATCGGCTGCTTTTGCCGGTGATCCAGTCGTTGCGGTTCGTCGGCTCGAACTTGCCCGTCGCGATGAGCCGCACCATCGCGCAGGGGGTGACCCTGGCGGCGTGGCCGGCGATTCGCCTCTTACCCTGGCGCACCGACTATTACCGAAAATTGCGTTCGCTCTCGTTTCGCAACGTCGAATCGATCATCTTCGATCAAATGCTGCCGCACATCGCCCACTACTGGACGAGAGAGGACATGGAGCGCCTCGTGACGAAGCTCGACGGCGGAATCCCTCATGTCGAATTCGTGCAAGGCAACAGTTGGCACGCTCGCATCACGCGGACGCCAATGAGCTGACCGGCGCGCCGGGTTCCCCGGCGATTTCGGGTGATTCGAGGCGGTCGCGATGGTAAACGGACGGTCCCCCGGGGACCGCATCAGGTGGCCCCATGAGCCGGGGCCGACCGAGCACGTGAACCAAGCAGGTATCGTTGAATGGAACAGGTAGTCGGGAACGGAAAAATGCCCGTCGAATCCGAGGTCGAGCGGCTCAACGACAAGCTCGCCCGAGAGCACTCCATCAACGACTATTACGACCGATCGCCCTTCCTCGTGCGCTGGATCGAACAGCAGCGCCTGCGCATCATTCGGGAGATGGTCGCCTATGATCCGAACCATCAAATCCTCGAAATCGGCTCGGGAGGCGGCCATGTGCTGCGCATGTTCAAGCGGGCGAAGCTCACGGCTGTCGATGTTTCGGATGTCTTTTTAGCGGCCGCCGCCGCAAACCTGGCCGGCTACGACGTCGAATTCATCAAGGGAGAGATCGACAAGCTCGGGCTTCCGGCCAAAAAATTCGACAGGATCATCTGCACCGAAGTGCTCGAGCACACCAAGGACCCGGAGGCGATCCTGCAGGAGATCGCCCGCCTTCTTCGGCCGGGCGGCCGCGCCGTCATCACCGTCCCCAACGATCCGCTGATCAACCGGCTGAAAACCGTCGTCAAACGCACCCCGGTCGGCTGGGTGCTTCGCGGCCGCATCGACTGGGGCGGCGACATTTACCACATCCACGTCTGGCGACCGGCCGAGTTTCGCGCCATTCTCGAGCGCCATTTCGAGGTGGAAGAGCAGCGCTGCGCGCCGAGCGACTTGCTACCTCTTCGTCCGTGCTTCCTTTGCCGCGCCAAACGCTAACCGTCGGTACGTAAACGAGCTGCCAGGATGCGGCCACTTTGATCGCCGGGCTTCGCGCCATCACGATGCTCGCACTCTGTGCGGCTTCCTTGACGTTGTTCGTCTGGGAGCTCTCGAGCGACGCGATCTATGCGTTTCTGCGGGCCAATGTGCTTCCGCCGCCAGTGCGCAAGCAGCTCATCGGCTGGATGGTGGCTTCGGCGGGCCTCGTAGAATGCGTTGGGCTCGCCTACGTCAAGCTTTACGGAACGCGCGCCGTGCTGATGGTACGCCGCCTTTCGCGGCTCTCTGCTCCGCTGGTCCTCATCGGGGTCGTCCTCCCCATTTTGGATTTTTCCGCATGGGGGGATGCCTTGGAGGCGAGCCTGGCGGTCGCGGCGTTCGTCCTGTTGTTCGAGCGCCTTCTGCGGGTGAGCCTGGAAGCGTGGCACGAATGGACCGCGACGATCCCGCCGCCTCCACGGGCGGCACGGGGTACTCGGTCGCGGCGAACTTCGACCGTGCTCGCTCTGGCCGCCACCGTCGGCTACGCAGTCTACGCGTCCAGGTACACGCTGTTTGCCCATTGGCGCTTCCAAACTTACAACTTCGACCTCGGCCAATACGACAACATCTTCTGGAACGCGCTGCACGGCCGGCCCATGGTGTGCACGCCGCTCGCCTGGATGACGAATTGGTCTTCCCTCGCCGGCCACGCCGACTTCGGCGTCTACTTCTTTCTTCCGTTTTACGCGATTTACCCGCACGCCGAGACGCTGCTGGTTTTGCAGTCCGTCACGCTCGCGCTGGGCGCGATACCGGTTTACTTCTTTGCGGCGCGGCGAATGCGCCCGTACTACGCGAGCCTCCTCGCCGTCTGTTATCTTTTGTATCCGCCGCTGCATGGGGCCAATTTTTACGACTTCCATTTCCAGCCGATGGCGTCGACGTTCGTCCTCTTCACCATCTGGCTCGTCGACATTCGACGGTGGTTCTGGGCCGCGCTGACGTTTCTCATCGCCATCAGCTGCCGCGAAGACATCTCGGTCGGACTGACGTTTTTCGGCCTCTACCTCTTCCTCACGGGCTACCGGCCGAAAGCCGGCGCCGTCATGGCCGCGGTGGGCACCCTCTACTTCGTCGTCGTCCGCTTTTACATCATGGCCCAGTTCGGCCCGGGATGGTTCTCCGACATCTACAAGGATCTCTATCCCCAACCCAATGGTCCTCACTCCTACGGCGGAGTGATGCAGACCCTGGCCACGAACCCCTCCTTCGTTTTTCGCACGCTTCTCACGCCCGACAAGCTTCGCTATTTCCTGCAAATCGTCACTCCCATCGCCTTTCTCCCGCTGCGGCATGCCTACCTCCTTCCGGCGCTGGCGCCGGGCGCGCTCTTCACGCTTCTGACCACCGCTTACGGTCCGACGACCGACATCGCCTTTCAATACTCCGGCCACTTCACGCCCTATGTCTTCATGGCGTCGGCCGTCGCCCTCGCCAGCTGCGCCTCGCACGATCGGCTGAAAGCGCGAGCGACCGTCGCCGCTTTGGCAATCGGGACTCTTCTGTGCACGAAGTATTGGGGTGCGTTCCCTCCGGGACCCAATTTCAAGAGCGGGTTCTCCAACATCATTTTCTCGACCCCGACCGCGGCTGATCGGCAGAAGGCGCGCGACCTCGCCGACCTTGCCGCCATGATTCCCGAGCAAGCCACCTTCGCCGTCAGCGAGCAGGAGCTCCCTCACGTCTCCGGTCGGCTCAAGGTGTTGACGCTCCGCGATGGCATCGGCGGACCCGACTACGTGCTCTATGGGACCACCAGTGCGGGGGCCGCCATCGCCGCGCAGGCATTGGCAAGCGGGCAATACGTCGAGATCGCGCAGCGGCCGGGCCTTTCGCTGCTCAAGCGAACACCGTGACCCGCGTCAATCGCAGCGCGACAGCGTCCGCACCATTTTCTCGGTCAAGGTGGGATTGTAGAGTTTGAAGTGCCCGCCGTAGCCTTGAAATCCGAACACCAGGCCGAGGGCCACGGTGCCGGCGGCGAGCCCGGTCAGCACGGCGCCGTAACCGCGCCGCAGCCATTTGCGCTTGCGGATTCGCTGATAAAGACCCCACGCCCCCCACGTCGCAAAGAGCATGAAGCCGGCAGTGACGTCACCGAGATACCGCATGGTGGCACCGAACGTCGCGACGAAGGGGAGGGCGGTGACGGCAGCGAGGACGGCGAAAGCACCGGCGCACCAGAGCGACGATCGACTCGGCGCGTGGCTTTGCGGAAGGGCAGCGGGAATGAAACGCGCCCAGGCGGCCTGCGCTGCGAACACGAGACCGAGCGGCGCGAGCCACGCCCACGGAACGACCCGTAGCATCCCCGCGACCGGCTCCTGCACCCAGTATCCCGAGGGAATCTCGTAGTGCACCGGGAAAGCCGCTTGGCCGTGGTCCCAGGGTGAGGTGGCAAAGGGAAATTGGCAGGAAAAGACGGGCCAGCGAAGAAAGTAGCTATAGAGGTTGGGGACCACGTAGTCGGCCGATGCTCGAAAATGCATGGTGTTGAGCTGAACACCGGTCCCGAACTCGAGCCACGAATCGAAGCGTGCCTTGTTGTAAAAGAGCAGGGCTGCGGTGGCGAGCGCGACAGGCGCGCCGAGGCAGGTCAGATCGACCAGCGCCGAGACCCAGCGTCGTTGCGCGCCACGGTGCGGAACCAGCGCCGTGAGCAGCGCGACGAGGAGCACGGTGGGTCCGACGCTGACGCGACAGGCAATGGCCATCGACCATGAAATCCCCGCCGCCAGCAGGCGGAGGCGAGAGAACGGCCTAACACCGCCCAGCGCATCGAACGCAAAAACGACCCCTAGCAGGAGAAACGCCTGAGCACCGCCGATGGCCGCTTCGTAGATACCCGGCGTGGCGAGCAGATAGGGCGTCGGGCTCGCAAAGGCGAAGACGGCGATCGCCATCAGCACGAAGTAATAGGGGAGGCCGGGAAAGACCCGGCGCGCCATCCGATGGAGCAGGAGCGTGCCGGCCAGAAGGTAGATCGTGTAAAACGCGAAGCACGGATACTGGTCGCCGATCGGCTTCTTGATGTTCAGGATTGCCTTCGCGGCAAGGAGAGCCAAGGACGGAAACGGCCCCCAGTACATGTAGTACTTGCCCTTGTAGAGGCTGAGATCGGCTATCCAGAGCTCGGCGTTGGCCGGGTCGAGCGGATTCTCCTTCGCTACCAGCTCGGGCGGGGGTGTAATGGGGAGGCTGAGTTGTCCCTTTTTGAAGCCGTCCGCCAAAAGCTCGTAGAGGGCGTTGTACGTCGGCCACTCCGTGAATGTGCCGGCCGTCACGATGAACAGGTAGACGAGCTCGATCGCGAGCAGCAGCGCGGCCAGCGTCGACCAGCGGAATCCGCGGCGAAGTAGCGGGAACGGCGGACGAAGGAAGAGGGGCAGCTTTTCGAAGAGCTTCACGATCCCGTCTCACGCTGGCGGGGACCTTCGATTACCACGGCGAGCGGGTCATAGGTAGCATCACGGGGCGCGTCGCACCGGACACGCCTCCGCTCGGTTCCATGGGCGCGCGATGGCGCCCCCGACCTATTCCACCGGCCCCACGACGGCGCCCCGCTGCGAGGGCGGAAGGTCCAGGGATGTGGCGATGCTGCCCGGCTTTTTCGCTTCGACGCGGGACGCCTGAGTGAGAATGTCGGGCTGTAGGGAGAGGTCCACCTCGGCTCCGCTCACCGAGCCGTGGCAACCACCGCAGAAACCATCGAAAAAGCGGGCTGGAAACGACTGGTGGGTGTATTCACCCGGGTAAAACTGCATGGACTCGCGCTGGAAACGGAGCGCGGTCGCGGCGCCGCCGAGCTCGAAGTTGCCCCGCAGCACGATGGGGACGCCCCCCGGCAAGACCACGTGGGCGCTGCCGTCATTGAGAATAGGAATCGACCCGAGAAGTCGGCGGCGTGCGTAGAGCGAGCCGAAGGCGTCGCTTGCCGTGTGGGCCGACAAATCCGTTTCGCCCGGAGCGGGGGGCAAGTCTTCGTACACCTCGAGCGACGTGATGGCCGGCATCTTGCGCTGCGTGGTGGGATTGGCGAGCCCGCTGCGCGTGTTTTGGAAGAGCAGGCCGCCGAGCACGCGCGCATCGAGGATGGTGATGTCGGAGACGTTGGCCGGATAACGCGGGTCTTCGCCCTCTCGGTAGACACGCGTGTGCGCATTGGCTTCGTCGGGACGGGAGGCGAAGACGCCGCGATCGACCCGCTGGTAGACGGCGACGGCGGACAGCTCGTCGTTGCCGGCATCGCTGGTAAGCTGCGTCTTCTGCCCCGTGATGGAGTCCATCGAATAGACGTCGAAATTGCCGGTGAAGCTGGCGAGATCGGTGGCGTTGGCGGCATAGCTGACGAGGAGCTGACCATTCGGTAGAGGGGCCGGGCTGCGGTAGGCGCCGCTGCTCGGGGCGCCGAGGTGACCACTGGCGGCCGCGTCGACGATGTGGAGCGAATGCAGATAGAAGTTGTCGACGGGCCAACCGATGGCGCCGGGGTCGACGGCGTAGTCGGCCGGATCGCTCGATGCCTGATCAGGCCCCAGCGAGCGATTGAAGATACCGAGCGTGCCCGCTCCGTGCGCGGCGCCGCGATCACCGAAGATGGCGGCGAAGTTTTTGTTGGCGAGCTCGACCACCTCGGTCATCTGCTGAAATCCGATCGAGCTGCGTTGCGCGTAGAGCGGGTGGTAGTCGCCGCCGTCGACGTTGATGCGCCGGCCGGCGAGCTGGTAAAAGCCGAGCGCCCGCTTCTCGGCGCTGAAGATGACGCGTCCGTCGGACATCATGGAGGGGTAGAGCTCTTGGTTGAGCAGGAACGTCAGCTGGCGGATGGCGCCCGACGCTTCCAAGACGTAGAGGTTCGCGTTCCAGCGCGAAGGGTCGGCGGGGGTGCGGGTGGGGCCGCGATAGTCGAAGGCACCTTCGTTCATGACGTTGCCGCGCGTCGACGTGAAGACGATGCGGTCGTCGGGCGTGAAAGCCGGATCGAAGTTGTGGACGAGGGCGCCGTTGTCGGTCCATCCCGGTGTCGGCGGAGCCGCGGCAATGGCTGCGTTTCTCTGGCACGCGCTGCCGTCGACGTTGACGGTCCAGATCGCCAGCGGCTCGCTTTCGCTGCTCCGAGCGGCGAAGGCGACCCGATCACCCTTCCACGAAACGGACGGGTGACGAACGTCGGCGCTTGCCGGCGAGAGTCCGGCGCAGCCCGCCAGAAGGCTGCGGCAGGCCCCACCGCTGCCGGAAATGGCGCCTGTCATCGCGTCCATGCCGAGCGCGCTGAAGCAGAGATCGGACGAGCCGCCGTAGCGGGCGAAGTCCTGCGGCGGATCGGGGGGCGCAAGGGGCCGGCGCTTGACGTAGACCATGCCCGAGAGAGGCGTGAGCGGCGTCTCTTCACGCTCGATCTGGATCCACCGCGTGATCACGCAATAGGCGTGCTGATCGTCGAGCGGTCCGTTCGCGGCAGCATCGAAGTCGCAGAGCTGGGGCGTTGCCAGCGAGCCGTTGAAATCGTCGAACAAGGCGCCGCCGCGATGGAGGATGCCGCGTCCACCGGGTTGCTGATCGGGGCGCAGCAGGTTCTTGGCAATGAGCCGGCTCGCGCTGGGGTCGGGGGTCTCCAGGGCGATTTGCTCGCGCGTCAGCTCGTAGTTGGTGGCGCTGGTCGGCACGCTGAAGTTGCCGCCGCTTCCGCCGCGCAAACGATAGTCATGGAACATGGCCGGCGAGTGGCAGCCGATGGCCATGCACCCTTTCTTGACGAGCATCGGTTGCACGCGCTTGGCGAAAAAATCGAAGCCGCGGTTCTTGGGGATGTTGGTGTTGGGCCCATGGGCGTCGGCCCATTCCAAGATCGCCGTGTATCCAGGGTCGCTCTGGTTGGGAAAGATGGCGCCGCCTTCGTGGTAGGCGCCCCCCGCGGCGGGATCGAGTGGCCGCCGCAAGATTTCGCTGGTCGCGAGCTCGCCGGGCTTGGTGGCGAGGTATTGCACCGCAGCAAAGTAGTTCCACCGCGCCAGCACGTCGGCGTCCGTGCTTCCGGCGCTGCACACGAGGCGCAGGGAGTTGCTCTCCGAGCCATGACAATTGCTGGCCGCGCAGTTGAGAGCGAGGACCGGATGGACCTTGGCCTTGAACTGCTCGTAGTCGTCCGACGTCGGATCGCCGTTGGGGTTGAACGCGGGATCCGCAGGAACGCTGTCGGAGCAGGCATCCCGCTCCGCTGCCAGCGGCGGGGTAGCGGCGTTGTTCGCACTGGCACCGCCGGCGATCCACGCCTTCAGCGTGTGAAAGCCGGCCGTGGTAAGGCCCAGCGTTTTCCCGCCCGCGTGACGGATGTCGGTTCGCACCGTGAAGCTCGTGCCGTCATAGGTCGTCATGACGATGTCGAACGGGTCGACCGTCTTGAGCAGCATGTTGGGAAGGCCGTAGGGGCCGTAGTTGATGAGAAGATCGCGCCGTTTGACGAGATCGCCGTACGTCGCCAGCGACAGGTTGCCGAGCGCGTTACCGTGCTCCTGCGTGATGTGGCAGTTGGCCCCGGTGTTGGTGCTGACGCATGAGCTCTGGAGGATCGGACTGATCGTTCGATCGAAGTAGGTCTCGGTCTTCGGTTCCTTGGCGGAGCATGCCGAGAGGAGCGCCGCACCTATCGACATCGCCGTGGCAGACCGCATCCGAAGCTCTGCCCGTCCTCCGCCCATCAGACGCACGTTATCATAGCGACTACAGCCGGC
>Ga0193706_1000274_pt1 | contig 32948 bp, 27 predicted proteins | sample U3c1metaG_FD_160130 | JGI IMG/M metagenome (GOLD analysis project Ga0193706, IMG submission 160130) | Soil microbial communities from a riparian zone of the East river system, Colorado, United States - U3c1 | ecosystem: Environmental > Terrestrial > Soil > Riparian zone | place: USA: East River... | reverse complement strand
TGCTCGTATAATACGGTCCGGTATAGGCTCCTGGGCATGACCCCCGCCCCCTTCCTCGGTCGCGAGCGCGACCTGGCCTACCTTGAGGAGCTGCACGCCTCCGGCAAGCCCGAGCTCTTCGTCCTCTACGGCCGCCGCCGCGTCGGCAAGACCGAGCTGCTCCAGCAGTTCTGCGGCGAGCGCAAGGCCGTCTATTTCCTCGCCGCCCAGGTGCGCGACCGCGACAACCTGCGCGCCTTCCGATTGACCGCGGCCGAGGCCCTGGGCGACCAGCTCGCCTCGTCCGTGGACTTTCCCGACTGGGTCTCCGCCCTGGGTTTCCTGGCCGAGCGCACCGGCGGCGAACGCCTGGTCGTGGTGCTCGACGAGTTCCCCTACCTCTGCGAAGCCAACAAGAGCCTGCCCTCCCAGATCCAGAAGTTCTGGGACACGCGCGGCAAGAAGAGCTCGCTGCTCCTGATCCTGTGCGGCAGCCAGGTCTCCTTCATGGAGCGCGAAGTCCTGGCCGAGCGCTCGCCGCTCTTCGGCCGCCGCACCGGCCAGCGCCGTCTCGAGCCCCTGGCCCCCCTGGCCACGCTCGAGTTCTTCCCCCGCTGGAAGCTCGAGCAGCGCGTCCTTGCCTACTCGATCCTCGGCGGCATGCCGGCCTACCTTCGCCGCTTCGACGACTCGCGCTCTCTGGAGGACAACATCCTGCGCGAGATCCTCCGGCCCGAGGGCTACCTCTTCGAGGAGGTCCAGTTCCTGCTGCGCCACGAGCTGACCAACCCCGCGACCTACAACAGCCTGCTCGCGGCGATCGCGCGCGGCGGGACCCGGCTCGCCGACATCGCCCTCGACGTCGGGGTCGACTCGACCACCGCGAACAAGTACCTGCATACCCTGCGCGAGCTCGACCTGGTCGAGCGCGAGATTCCCCTGTCCGATCCCGATCCCCTGCGCTCTCGCCGCGGGAGCTACCGCATCGCCGACCGCTTCCTGCAGTTCCACTTCCGCCACGTGCAGCCCAACGTGTCGCTGATCCACGCCGGCCGAGGAGCGCGGGTCCTCGAGGAGTTCATCCGACCCGACGTGCACCGTTTGATCGACGAGGCGCGGCTGGATTTCGTGCTCGATCACCTGCGGCGCGAGGCCGCGGAATTGATCGGCGAAGAGATCATCGAGGTCGGCCGCCACACCGGAAAAGTCGCGCGCGCGATCGGCCGCACGCAGAGCGGAACCACCGTGGTCGCGCTGATCATGCCCGAGGGCAAGTTGCCGGCGGCTTTGATCGAGCGCGAGGTCGAGGAACTGCGCGCGCTGTTCGGCAAGAACCTCAAGCGCCTCGTCTATGGTCTGACGGCGCGTGTCGATCGGCCGCTGGAGGTCGAGCTGGTACCCGAAGGAGAACTGGTCTGATGGCCCTCGAGCAGAAGTTCCATGAGTACTTCAACGGCCTCGATCGCGCGGGCAACAAGGATCGTTGCTACCTGTGCTGTCGCTCGCCGGCGGACGTGAAGCGCTTCTTCGGATTCGCGGAGGACGGCACGCCGCTCAACGCCGCGCAATTCGGCATCGAGGACGTCGCGCCGGACACGATGGATGTGATGAGCTACCGCGGCGTCCGGCCGGTGTGCGCGGTGTGCCAGCTCAATTTCGACGGGATTTTCCTGCTCGAGGAGCACGCGACGGTGCGCGAGCTCCAGCGCGAGATGGAGCACGCTCGCGAGCGTCTGTGGCCCGAATTGAACGCGGAAGCGTGAGCCGGAAGGCGCATGAAGGCCATTCGACACTGCGACTCGCCCTGCGCGTGAGCTAGAATCTCCGGCCCGAAGCCCACGGCGCGCATTTCCGCGCATGCCGATCCCGTCCTCTCACCCACAAGAAGCCCATGTACGACCCCGAAATGGTCCAGCCGATGCGCGACGAAGTCACGTCGCTCGGCGTCAAGGAACTCCGCACCTCCCAGGAAGTCGAAGCCGCGGTCAAGCTGCCCGGCACGACACTGGTGTTCGTCAATTCCGTCTGCGGTTGCGCAGCCGGCGGAGCCCGCCCGGCCCTGCGTCTGTCGCTGATGAACGCCAAGAAGCCCGCGAATCTGTTCACGGTGTTCGCCGGCATGGACACCGCCGCCGTCGCCAAGGCGCGCGAGTATTTCGCGCCCTACCGTCCGAGCTCGCCGCAGATCGGCATCCTCAAGGACGGCAAGCTGGTGAAAATGATCCAGCGCCAGGACATCGAAGGCCGCGACCCCGCTTCGATCGCGAAGATGCTGGCCGACACGTTCAACACGCTCTGAGCCATGGCGAACGAGCCTCGGCTCGATGAGGAAAGGATCAGCCTCGCGCGCGACCTGCTGCGCGAGGCTGTTTTTCAATCTCGCGCCAAGCAGGCCGCGGGGACGAGTCTCGCGCGCAGCGATCCGAACTCGAAAGCAGGCAATTGCGGCCTCGGCGCTCACGCGGCGATCGAATCGCGTCTGTCGGACAAGGGACGCGAGCTGGCGGCGAACCTCTGGCCCGCGGAGCTCGCGCCGGAATCGGCGGCTCGCGTCGAAACGCTGATCAGCGCCTGGGTCGAGCGCCAGGACGCCCTCGACCGCAAGCGCAACCATTTCTTGCGCGACTTCCGCACAGCGAACGGCTTCGATCGCGCGAAGTACACGGCGGAGCAACTCGCGGCTTTCGAGAGCGGGCTCGAGCGCGTCAATGCCGAGGAAGATCGCTTGCGCTCCTCGGCGGCGGAAGAGCTCGCGAAGAACGTCTAGCGCAGTGATCACAGTAGGCTCCGTCGCTCGGGAAGAGCTCGCCAAGACCTTCCCTTTCCTTGCCGAGCGCTACAGCGGCCGGCGCAAGGCCATCAAGGAACTGACCCACGCCCAACCGGACTTCGTCTTCTGGGTCTATCCGGACGGCCGGCTTCACGACGCGAGGGATGCCCATGCGAGCAACGTCCCCAAGGGCTTCGCGCACATCGAGGCGGATGAGCCCGACTACGGCGGCTTCCTGCGCGGCCGGATCGTCACGGCTCGGGGCCGACAACTGGTGGTGGTCTACTGCCGGCCGGAAGCCCTCGCAGCACCAGGGCCCAAGCTGGCTCAGTTCGTGAAGGCCATGCGCGAAGTGCCTGTCCCGGTATCCGACGAGACCGTGGTGATCAGCGACAACGCGGACATCTACGGCACCCTGGCCGACCTCGAGGATCGCGGGAGCGGGGACGCTGGCTAGGCCCGATCCGACAGCTTCGGCCCCGAACGAAGTTCCGCTGGCGACCAGCCTGTAACGCCTCCCCGCGCTCCTGGATGAATGGAGCAGGACGGGCTGGAATGCACACCGTCCAGAAGAGGTCTGAACGTTCCTTCATCATGCTGCCGGCCACAATCACTGCCATGAACTCACCGATGCGCTTCCTTGGGTCCGCGCGTTTCCTGCTCCCCCTGGTCCTGGCCCTCCCCATCGGGGCGCAGACGACGAGCCGCGCGAGCGTCGACTCGGCAGGCGTGCAGGGCAACAACCCGAGCCAGTTCCCGTCGATCTCCGGCGACGGCCGCTATGTGGCCTTCGACAGCGCCGCGACCAATCTGGTCGCCGGGGACACGAACACGGACCTGGACATCTTCGTCCACGACCTGCTGAGCGGCGCGACCGAGCGCGCGAGCGTCAGCTCGGCCGGAGTCGAGGGGAACTCCCACAGCTCCCATCCAGCGATCTCCGCTGACGGTCGCTACGTGGCTTTCGAGAGCACCGCCTCGAACCTCGTGACCGGAGACACCAACCTCCGCAGCGACATCTTCGTCCACGATCGTCAGTCCGGCGCCACGGTGGGCGTCAGCGTGGACTCGCTCGGGGCCCAGGGCAACAAGGACAGCTACGGCGCCTCGATCTCCTCCGACGGCCGCTTCGTGGCCTTCGGGAGCGCGTCGACCAATCTGGTCGCCGGGGACACGAACAACTTCGATGACGCGTTCGTCCACGATCGTCAGACTGGCGCCACTGAGCGCTTGAGCGTCAGCTCGGCAGGGGTTCAAGCAAACAGCGGCAGCCTCGAGACATCGATCTCCGGCGATGGTCGCTACGTTGCCTTCGAGAGCTTCGCCAGCAATCTGGTGACCGGCGACACGAACGGCTGGGTGGACATCTTCTTGCGCGACCGCTTGAACTCCACGACCGAGCGCTTGAGCATCACCACGAGCGGCCTGCAGGTGAGCAGCACGAGCTTCATGCCCTCGATCTCCGCCGATGGCCGCTACATCGCCTTCCACAGCTTCGCCACCAACCTCGTCCCCGGGGACACGAACGGGATGGGCGACATCTTCGTCCGCGATCACCAGAACGGCACCACGGAGCGTGTCAGCATCGGCGCGGGCGGGGCTCAAGGCAATGCACCCTGCTTGTATGCCTCGATCTCCGGCGACGGTCGCTACGTCGGTTTCTCGACCTCCTCGACGAACCTGGTACCCGGCGACACGAACGGCTGGGGGGACATCTTCCTTCGCGACCGCCAGGCCCTGACCACCGAGCGCGTGAGCATCGATTCGCTCGGCGGCCAGGGCGACCACGGCGTCGACGATGCCGCAGTGTCCTTCGATGGCCGAGTCGTGGCCTTCGGCGGCCTGGTCACCAACCTCGTCCCGGGCGACACGAATGGAGTCGCCGACGTCTTTGCGCGCGACCGCGGAGCTCCGTCCTGTCCTGCCACCGCGACTTACTGCACGGCGAAGCTCAATTCCCTGGGTTGCACTCCGTCGATCGCCTCGAGCGGGACTCCCAGCGCGTCGGCAAGCTCGGGCTTCGTGATCACCGCGAGCCAGGTGATCAACAATAAGCCGGGTCTTTACTTCTACAGCAACACGGGGCGCGCGGCGGTGAGCTTCGTGGGAGGACTGCGCTGCGTCAACACGCCGGTGAAGCGCTCCGTCGCGATGAACTCGGGCGGCAATCCTCCGCCGAACGACTGCTCGGGCGTGTACTCGCTCGACTTCAACGCCTTCGCGAGCGGCGCGCTCGGCGGGATCCCGGCTGCCTACCTGCTGGTGCCGGGCACGGTGATCGACGCTCAGGCCTGGGGTCGCGACAACGGCTTCACGCCGCCGAACAACGCGACCTTGTCCAATGGCTTGGAATTCACGATCTGTCCGTGAGCGCGAGGGGCGGATCTCGCCGGATGTGCTAGCGAGCGTGCAGGACGATTCGGTGTTCGATTGGTGAGCTGAAGAGCGATTCGATTCCCAGGAGAAGCGCGCGCGGTGCAGCGCTCTCTGGCCACGTGGCTGCATTCGAGGAGTCCTGATACGCTGGCCCTGGGCTGGAATCGCCCCCTGCCATGCACCCCACGCTCCTCGAGCCCCTGCCTGGATTCCTGATCCTCGAGCTGACGACGCGCTGCAATTTGAAGTGCCTGTACTGCGCCGTCAGTCAGCCGGGATACATCGGTCGCGACCTCCAGGTCGACATGCCGGCCACGCTCGAAGCCATTCGCGAGCTCGGCGTCGGCGAGGTGCAGCTCAGCGCCCACGGCGAGGCGACGCTCGTGCCGGGCTGGCACGACATCGCCCGGGCCCTGGAGGATGCCGGACTGCGCGTCCTGTTGACGACGAACCTCTCGAAACGCTTCTCACCCGAGGAGCTCGCGGCATTCGCGCGCATGCAGACCATCGCGGTGAGCATCGACACCGTCAATCCCGAGCTCTTCGCCCGCTTGCGGCGTCCCGCGCGCTTCGAGCGTTTGTGCGAGAACCTCGCGCACCTGCGCGCGCACATTCCTGCGCGCGGAGCCGCGAGGCCGTATCTCGCCGTGAATTGCACGGTCAGCGAGCACGTGATCGACGGCCTCTCGGATCTCGTGCGCTGGGCGGCGCGCGAGGAATTCGACGCAGTCTCGCTGGTCAACCTGGTCGTGTATCCCACGGTCGATCCGGAATTTCCCGTGCGGCATCCCGCGCGAGTCGATCCCGCGCGCGCCACGGCCCGCATCGACGAGGCCCAGGCCCTCGCGCACCAGCTCGGGCTCGCCTTCAACGTGATGGAAGGCTTGCGCACGGCGCTGGCGGAGGCGCGCGAGTCGTGAATGCTCCGTCCGAGCCCGAGCTGCGCCGCACGCGGGATTGCCTCGATCCCTGGCGCATGGGCCTGGTCCGTACCGACGGCAGCGTGTTGCTGTGCTGCTGGGGCGAGCCCGTCGGCCAACTGGGGAAGGAGACGCTGCCCTCGGTCTTGAAGGGCCCCCGGGCGCGGGCCGCGCGCGAGCGCCTGCTCACGGGCGAGCTCGGACATGACTGCCAGGTCTGCCCGAGCAAGGGCTGGACGAGCCTCGCGACTCTGCAAGCGAAGCTCGAGGTCTTCCAGCGCGACGAGCGCGAGCGGCGGGCGCTGCGGACCCACGCCGCGACGCTCCAGCAGGAACTCTTGCCGCTGCGTGCCCATGCGGCGACCCTCGAACGCGATCTCGCCGGTCACCGCGGAAGCCGCGCGGCGAACAGCGTGCGCGCCGCGATTCTCGAGGCACAGATCGCTGCACAGGTCGAGCATGCCGCGGCGCTCGAGCGCGAGCGCGACGAGTTGCGCCGGCATGCCGCGAATCTGGACTCGGAGCTCGCCCAGCTGCGGCCGCACGCCTCCGATCTGGGATGCGAGCTCGGGCACTTGCGTCCGCACGCGAGCACGCTGCAGGCGGAGCTTGGCGCGCTGCGACCCCACGCCGCCGATCTCGCGCGCGACCTCGAGGCCCACCGCGCCGTTCTGGCCGAGCTGCGCAAGGCGACGGCCGATTGGAAAGCTCACGCGGCGGTGCTCGAGCGCGAAGCCACGGCGCTGCGCGCGCATTGCGCGGCGCAAACTGAAGAGCTCGCCGGCTTGCGTCCCCATGCGCAGACCTTGGAGCAGGAACTCGGCGCGCTCCATCCGCACGCGCAGGCGCTCGAGCGACTGAGCAGCGATCTGCGGCAGCACGCGGCAAGCTTGAGCGCGGAACTCGAGGCGCTGCGTCCGTGCGCGGACGCGCTGGCTCTGGACCTCCATGGCCAACGCCAACGCGCAGCGGAATCGGAAGCGCGGCTCGCCGAGCTGCGCGAGCACGCGGCCACCGAGCACCGCGAGCTCGCGGCCCTGCGCCTGCACGCCGCGACCCTCGAAGCGGAGCGAGACGCGCTGCGGGCGCACGCGGCGACACTCCAGCGCGAGCTCGCGAGGGGAGCCGTCGGCTTCTGGCGCAGAGCGACCGGCCCGCTCAAAGCCGCATTTTCATCCTGGCTCGGCACAGCGGCTCGCGCGCCACGCGCGGGACGCGATTAGGAGTCATTGCATGCCCGCCCTTCAACCCGGTCCGCGGTCCTTTCCCCACCGCACCACGGTGCAGCGCTTGAACTCCGAGCTTGCGCTCGCGTCGCTCGAGCGCGGCGAGGGCCGCGTCGCGCACCGGCCGCTGCACATCGCGTTGCAAGTCGCATCCGGCTGCAATCTCGATTGCTACATGTGCCTCGAGCACACGCGCCCCAAGAGCGAGCGCCACGGTCGCCATCTGAAATCGCTCTCCATGGAAGTGTTCGACATCGTCGAGCGCGACCTGCTGCCCTACTCCACGCGGCTATCCTTCGCCATCGGGGGCGAGCCGACGCTCGCGGAGAACTTCGAGCACTTCCTGGAGCGCGCTTTCCTGCACGGTCAGGAGATCGAGCTGTTGACCAACGGCACTCGTCTCGACCACGGCAACCTGGCCGAGGTCGCGGCGCGTTGCGTCAGCTACCTGCAGATCTCCATCGAAGGCGCGACGCGCGAGACCTACGAGCGCATCCGCGGCGGCGCGAGCTTCGCGCATCTTCTGGCGAACGTCGAGCTCTTCAACCGCCATCGCGCGCGCTACCGCCGCGAGGACCGCACGCACCTCTCCTTCTGGGTCACGCTGATGCGCAGCAGCATCCAGGAGTTGCCGCGGATCGTGGAGCTCGCGCACCAGCTCGACGTCGACCGGGTTCATGGCCACCACGCGTCGCCCGCGACGCGCGAAGCGGCGGAGGACACGCTCGAGGGCCATGCCGAGCTGTGGAACTCGGTGCGCCTCGAAGCGCTCGAGACCGCGCGCCGCCTCGGCGTCGAAATCGATCTCCCGCCGCCCGCGGAGTCGGGACAATCGAGCGCGCACTCCGCGCCGTCGTTCGAGGAGATGGCGGCGCGCCGTGGCACGACGCTGCCCGACCGGCGCAATCCCTTGCTCGCTCCCGGCGCCGGCGGCGCGGACGACGTGCGCAGCGCGTCGCGCCGCAAGGATCCACGCCACGCGCGGATGAAGAGCTTCGCCGTGCCCTGCCACCTGCCCGGCACGGCGATCTACGTGCTCTGGGACGGACGCGTGCTGCCCTGCTGCTACACGTTCGCGATGGACAAGCTGACGCTGGGGCTCTTGCCGCGCGACTCGCTCGACGCGCTGTGGAATGGCCGCCTTTTCCGCAACCTGCGCGTGGGCATGGTCACGGGCGAAGTGCCGCCGGTCTGCCTCTATTGTCCCGTCGTGCACGACGTGCCGGTGACGCCGAAGGAGGAGCATGCGATGCGCGAGAGCCAGCCCTTCGAAGAGTGGTTGGGGAATCGCGATCTGGCGGGCGCCGACGCCGGCGGGACTGACCTTCTCGAACGCTTGCGGGGCAGCCCGACCGTCGACGAGTTGGACGACTTGCGCCGCCACGCGCGCGCCCTCGAGGCGGAGCGCGCGGAGCTGCGCGCCCACGCGAAGAACCTGGAAGAGGAGCGGCCGCAGATGCAGGGCCACATCGCGAACCTCGAAGCGGAACGGCCGCACTGGCTCGGTCATATCCAGAACCTCGAGCGCGAAGTCGCGGAATTGCGGCGCAAGACCGGGGCTGGCTGAGGGCGCAATCCGCGCGGGGACGTTGGATCGACTTCCATCGAGGTAGCCGGATCGCGAGGCGCGCATCGGCTGAGTGCTTTCGGCAAATTCCGAGTACTTCCTCGCTGCCGCGCGGACAGACTATCGGCCTTCCTGGGAGCTGAGCTCCGCCCCTTGCGATGACCGAACAACAGCCTCGTACCAACTCGACGCCCGGTGCGAACGTCCCCTCCGGCGCGAATGAATCGCCTGGGACGATGATCGGCCGCTACGAGCTGGTGCGACAGATCGGCGAAGGCGGTTTCGGAACGGTGTGGATGGCTGAGCAGCAGGAGCCGGTGCAGCGCACCCTCGCGCTCAAGATCATCAAGCTCGGGATGGACACGCGGTCGGTCGTGATGCGCTTCGAAGCGGAGCGCCAGGCCCTGGCGATGATGGACCATCCCAACATCGCCAAGGTCTACGACGGCGGCGCGACGGAGACGGGCCGGCCCTACTTCGTGATGGAGCTGGTCCAGGGCGTGCCGATCACGCAGTACTGCGACGACGCGAAGCTCTCGACGCGCGATCGCCTGGTGCTCTTCCAGAAAGTCTGTCGGGCGGTGCAGCACGCTCACCAGAAGGGCGTGATCCACCGCGATCTCAAGCCGACCAACGTGCTGGTCGGCATGCACGACGGCATTCCCGTTCCGAAGGTGATCGACTTCGGCATCGCCAAGGCGACCAGCGGACGCTTGACCGAGGGCAGCCTGTTCACCGAGTACGGACAGATGATCGGCACGCCCGAATACATGGCGCCCGAGCAGGCCGAAGCGTCCGGCCTCGACGTCGACACGCGAGCGGACGTGTATTCGCTCGGCGCGGTGCTCTACGAGCTGGTCACGGGCACCAAGGCCTTCGACCTCGGCGACCTGATCGAGAAGGGCTACGCGGCGATCATGCGCCAGATCCGCGAGGTCGATCCCCCGCGGCCCTCGACGCGCATCAGCACGATGGACGAGCGCATCACCGCGATCGCGGAGCGCCGGCGGCTCGTCCCGCACGAATTCGGCCGCATCCTGCGCGGCGACCTCGATTGGATCGTCATGAAGGCGCTCGAGAAAGACCGCGAGCGCCGCTACGACACCGCCGAGGCCTTGGCGCAGGACATCCAGCGCTACCTCTCCGACGAGGCGGTCCTGGCCACGCCTCCGAGCGCGGGCTATCGCCTGCGCAAGTTCGCGCGGCGCAACCGCGTCCTGGTCGCGGCTGGTTCGATCGTCGGGCTGGCGCTCGTCATCGGAGCCATCGCAAGCACGCTCTCGCTCTTGCGCGCGCGCGACGCCGAGAAACTGGCGCGCTCCGCCGAAGCCCAGGCACGCACGGCCGAAACTCAGGCGCGCGAGGCCGAGCGCACCGCGACCCTGCGCTTCGAGGAGGCCGCGAGCGCGCGCAAAATCGCGGATGCCGAGCGCAGCGCGGCGGAGACCAGCGCCGAGGCCGCGCGCATCGCCGCAGCCAAGGCGGAGCGTGTGTCCGAGTTCACGCGCGCCTTGTTCTCGGGCGTGACGCCGGACGTCGCGCGCGGCGCGGACACGACGCTCATGCGGCAGGTGCTCGACCGCAGCGCCAAGCGCATCGACACGGAGTTCGCCGCGGATCCGCTGGTCGCGGCAGCGATGCACTACACGGTCGGCAGCGCGTACTCCAGCATCACGGCGTTCGAGGAGGGCGAGCGCCATTTGAAGCTTGCCTTGGCGATCCAGGAGCTGGAGCTGGACGCTGACGACCCCGAGCTCCTGACCACGCGCAACGCCCTCGCTTTCCTGCTGCAGCGCACCGATCGCCTGGACGAAGCGCTGCCCGTGGCGAACGACGTGCTTGCGAAGCGGGCCGCGGTGCTCGGGCCCGAGCACCGCGACACACTCGCCAGCCGCAACCTCGTCGGCAACCTGCTGTTCCGGATGAATCGCTACGACGAGAGCGCGCGGGCGCTGCGCGAGACGGCCGAAGTCAGCGCGCGCACTCTCGGCGCCGAGCACGATTCGACGCTCAACAGCCGCTTCGCGCTCGCGCAGGCGCTGTTCGCGGCCGACGACACGCGCGGCGCCGAGTTGATCCTGCGCGACCTCGTCTCGATTTACGCGCGCATCTCGGACGAGAACGATCCGGACGCGGTGATGACCATGTCGATCCTGGGGGGAGTGCTGCGCGCGCAGGAGCAGAATGCCGAGGCCGAGCCGCTCTTCCGAACGGCCTACGAGCGCGCCCAGCGCGTCTTCGGACCGCGCCACCAATCGACGCTCACGATCGCGAACAACTTCACGCTGCTCTTGATTGCGTTGAAGAGGTACGACGAGGCGGAAGTCCTCTGCCGCGAGGCGCTCGACGGAAGAATTGCGACGCTGGGAGAGTCGCACTACGAGACCCTGACCTCGATGCGCAACATGGTCGACATCCTCGCCGACACGCAGCGCGAGGAAGAAGCCGAAGCCCTCGCGCGCCGCGCCATCACGATCGCACGCACGCAGCGCGACCCCGAGAGCCTCGACACGATCTATTGCCTCAAGAAGCTCGGCCACCTCATGAATCGCCGCGGCAATCTCGCCGAAGCGACCGAGGCCTTCGCCGAGGCGGCGCGCGTCGAGCGCAAGGTCCTCGGCGATCGCGACCGGAACGTGTGGATGGATTATTACAACTGGGGCGCCATGCTGCAGAACAGCGGCGACGACGCAGCGGCGGAGGTCGTGTACCGCGACACGATCGCGATGTGGGAACAAGGCGGATCTCCCGACCTGCCCTTCGCCGCGGCGCTCTGGAACGGTCTGGGAAAATGCCGCATGAAGGCCGAGGATTTCGACGGCATGATCGCGCCCTTCGAGCGCGGTCTCGCCATGCGCCGGCGCATGTACAGCGGTGCGAGCCTCCAGATCACCTATTCGCTCGGCGACTATGTAAGCGGCCTGACCGCTGCGCGGAAATTCGAGGAGGCCGAGCCTCTACTGGCCGATTGCGAGGCGATGTACGAGGAACTTGGCGCGTCGAAGTCCGGAGGCGCGATCAACGTGCGCGCGATGCTGGCGCAGACCAAGGCGGCGCGTCAGCTCTTCGCGGAAGCGGATGAGATGCTCCGCGAGCTCGATGTCGCGATCGAAACGGTAGGGCCGCGCGAGCGCCGAGCTTGCCGTCATTTCGTCGCGATCTGCGCGTGCTACGTCTACGAGCGCTGGAACGAGGCCGAGCCGAGCCCCGAGCACGAGGGCTCGCTCGCGACCTGGCGCGCGCACCTCGAGCAATCCGCGCCGCCGGAAAAGTAGGCGAGCGCGGTCATCCTCCGCGAATCTCGGCTGCTCAGACCAGCTTGACCGTGACGTCGATGTTGCCACGCGTGGCCTTCGAATACGGGCAGATCTGGTGCGCCGCGTCCACGATGGCCTGAGCAGTCTGACGCTCCATCCCTGGAATGCTCACGTTGAGCCGAGCGCGCAGGAAGTACCCGCCGTCCTTCTGATTCAGGTCCACTTCGGCGTCGATGGCGGTCTCGGGCGGCAGCGTGACGTTCATCTTGCGCGCGGCAACCCCCATCGCGCCTTCGAAGCACGCCGACCAACCCGCGGCGAACAGCTGCTCCGGATTCGTGCCGGTACCCGCGGTGCCAGGCGACGAATGCTTGACGTCCAGGCGTCCATCCGCACTGCGCGACGCGCCATCGCGACCGCCCGTCGTGCGGACCTTCGCGGTGTAGAGGACTTTCTCGGGTTGGGTCGCGTTGGCTCCTTCGGATACTTGGGGCGTTGCCATGGTCGAATCTCCTTCGTGGGGGTTGTCTGGACCGTGCCAGCGTAATGATCGGAGGGCTGCGCGGAGCTCGCTGGCGAGAATCTGCCGCCGATCTCCGCCCGTAGCAATTCGCTCCTGGATCGCTTCTCAGAAAAACCCAGGGTGAAATACAGGAACATGCGCGAGCGGTGTCCATGGCTCCTGTGACCAGCAACCCTCCCGAGAGCCTGCAGCGTCTGCTCGACGAAGCGCCGTTCGTGCGGCTGCTCGCGCGCACCCTGCTCGCCGAGGAGGCCGACGAGGTCGTGCAGCGGACCTGGCTGGCTGCCGTTCGGCACGGCGGCGTGGGTGTGGCCGAGCCGCGTTCGTGGCTGACGCGCATCGCTCGCAACGTGGCGCACAACTTGCGGCGCGCGCGGCTGCGGCGCGAGCACCACGAGCGGGAGGTCGCGGCCGACGCCCTCGTTCCGTCCTCCGCCGATCTGCTCGCCCGCGAGGAGCAGCGGCGGATGCTGGTCACGGCCGTCGACGGTCTGCCGCAAGCGCTGCGCACCGTCGTGCTGCTGCGCTACTTCGACGGGCTGCCGCCGCGCCGCATCGCGGGCGAGCTCGGCGTGCCTGTGGCGACGGTTTGGAATCGATTGCGGCAAGCGCTGCAGCTGCTGCGCGAGCGGCTCGATGACGAGCACGGCGGACAGCGGCACGCCTGGCTCTTGCCCCTCGTGCCCTTCGCGGCGGGACCGCAGGGATCGCTTTGGCCAACGCCGGCAGTGCCGGCGTCGACGTTCTCGAGTCTTGGACTGGGAGTGATTTCCATGACGATGAAGACCAAGCTGGCGGCGGCGATCGTTGTATTGCTGGCCCTGAGCGGCGCGCTCGTGTTGTGGACGGCGCGCGACGCGCAGCCTGGCGGTGACAAGCCTCCCGCGCTGATCGCCGAGAAGTCTCCTTGGGCCTTGCCCAACCTGCCACACGCGGCGGTCGTCGCCGCCGCTGAACCGGACGAAGCTGGCAAGCGGGAGGCCCTGACCGCTCCGCCCGTTCCCGTGGCCTCGGCCGTGACCGACGGATCCCTCGTCGTGCACGTTCGGTACGGCGACGACAAAGCGCCGGCCGAGGGTGTCACCATGATTGCCTGCCGCAGCGGCGCCGATCCGCGAGTCGAAGGGCTGCGCCGGATCACGGACGCGGTCGGCACGGCTCGGTTCGATGGGCTCGCGGCGGGGAGGCTCTATCTGACCTCCGACCGAGGCGGCGCCCGCACGCGCTCCGAGATCCGCGCAGGCCTGACGACCGAGGTTGACTTCGAGCTCGAAGTCGGGATGACGCTCACCGGGATCGTCGTCGACTCGAGCGGAGCTCCGATTTCTGGCGCCTGGATCGAAGCAGCCCCGCTGGCTCAAGCCGATGCCGACGCCGAGGTGCTCGCGACGTCAGGAGCCGATGGTCACTTCACGATCCGCGGCGCGAGGACGGCGACGCTCGTGGGCGCGCGGGCGACGGGCTACAGCAGCTCGCCGCTCCAGTTCCTCTTCGGCAAGGACGGCAACGCCGCCGAGATTCGATTCGAGCTGAGCCTGCCAGGAGGAACGGTCTCGGGGCTGGTCCTCGATGCGCAGAGCCAACCGGTCGCGGGTGCTGTCGTGCGCGTCGGTGGCGGATCCACCTCCGGTATCACGGCGGGCGCTCACGGTGCGCCACCGATTCCGGCCCAGGTCCGGACGGACGGCGAAGGCTGCTTTACAGCGATCGGCGTGCCGCCTGGCCCCCAACCCGTCGCCGTGCGCGCGCGAGGCAAGCAACCGTGGCAGGAGAGCTGCGAAGTCACTGCAAACCTCACGACTCCGCTGCAGATCGTGCTCGCGGACGGAGCGACGCTCCGCGGCACCGTGCGCAATGCCACCGGCGACGTCGTGGCCAAAGCAGAGGTCGAGATCGGCAGCTGGGACGACTTCGCCCACTTCACCACCCTCACGACTCCGGAGGGTCAGTTCGAGCTGACGGGTCTGCCCGCGGGCGAAGTCGTGGTGATGGCGCAGCACGACGATTTCGGCAAGGCGGAGCAGCGCGCGCAGGCTTTCGCCGGAAGCGCCTCGCAGTGCGACCTGAATCTGTCGCGCGGGCTCGAGCTGCAAGGTCGCGTCCTTGACGAGCACGGCGCTCCCGTCGCGAAGGTTTCACTCGATTTCTTCAGCATGGACGGGAAGGCGCGCTGGTCCCAGCTCGCGAGAACCGATGCCGAGGGACGTTTCTCGGTGCCGAATTGCCCGCCAGGCAAGAAACTCAGCCTGCTCGCGCGCGGCTTCGACGAGTTGCGTCGCAACGACATCGATCCATCGCTCGGCCCGATCGAATTGCGGCTGCGCCGGCCGGTGCCTGAGACGGTCAAGATCCGCGGCCTGATCGTCGACCCGGATGGCAAGCCGCTGCCCAACGCGATGGTCAGCGCTCGCCGGCCTGACTCGCGCTCCTCAGGGGAAATCCGGGCCACGGGCGCGGACGGCCGCTTCGAGCTCGGCCCGCTCCTGCCGGGCACGTGGACGGTCACCGCGCGCACCACTCTGTTCCCGATCTACCAGTCCGAGCCTCGCGAGCTCGCGATGGACGAGGACTGGGACCTGGGCCAGATCAGGCTGATCGAGGGCGGAACCGCGTTCGTCAAAGTCGAAGGCAACTCCGACGACGCCGAGTTCCGGATCCTGGACGCGGCGATGATGATCTCGACGGAACTCAAGCAGGGCGATGGCGGCCTGGTTTCAGGACCTCTGCCACCCGGCGACCATCGCCTGATCGTGTCGGGCAAGGCGGTCGCGGCGCAATCGCTGCCGTTCGTCGTGCGAGCCGGCGAGCAGACTTCGCTCAACGTCAAGCTCGAGCCCGGCGTGCGCCAACGCTTCGAGGTCGTGGCTGCGACCTCGGCAGCGTCGACGGACGGGCTCGTGGTGCGCGTGCACCGCGGCAGCGAGCAGATCGCGCGCTCGTGGATCGCGGCGAGCGAGGGACGGGTCGGGACGGGCGAGATGAGCCTGCTGCCGGGCGATTATCGCGCCACGGTGGTCGAGCAGGGACGAGAGCTCGCGAGCGCGACGTTCACCGTCGGTGCGACCGAGGCCGCGCCGATCCGGCTCGAGCTGCGCTGAGTTGGGCGCGACCTGATCGGTGTGTCCGGCGGAACAAGTCCGTCTCCACGAGCAGCGTCAATGACGGCTCCGCGGGCGGGCATCTCGCGGGATCACTTCGCCGATTCCTTCCAGCGCATCGCTGCGATCTGGCCCTGTCGCGCGAAATCGGCCACTTCGCCGAGTATGCGCGCGGCTTCCTGAGGCGCGTGGAAGCCCATCGAGTTCTCAGCGGCGATGAAATCGATCCGCCACTGCGCTTTCGTCCAATCCTCGAGTTCTAGGAACGGTCCGACCATTCTGCGCGCCGCTTCAAGAATTCTGCAGATGCATGGAATAAAATGCCTTTCCGATCCTGAAGAAATGGAACAGTAAAACGGTTGGCCGATGTGCATTGCTGAGTCTTCCGAATAGGGATTGGCGCTAGATCGAAATCACGCAACAGTTCGTGCAATGGCCATTGTTGCGCCAGACATTGGCTCGCACGACATCCAAGCTCCCCCCGACAAACGACTCGAAGCCACGTTTCTCGCGGATGTCGTCAGAAGTTCCCAATCCGTCCACGCCAGACTCCAGGAAGACCATGAAGCTCTCCATTCCGTTGGGCGCCGCCGCCCTCGCACTCGCCACGATCGCGACGAGTTGCACCATGTTCGCGGGGCAGTCCCCACACGACGGAAGTGTCTATCTCGTCGGTGTCGATGGCGGAGGGTGAAGCGCAAATGCGAAGGTCCGTGCGGCCTTCGGAGAGATCGACGGTGTCGCGAGCGTCGAGTACGACTGCAAGATGGCGACGGTCACGATGAAGGACGACGCCGTCCTCACCGAGCGCAAAGCTACGAAGGTGATCCGAGCCGCTGGCTACAAGGTCGTCAGCTTCAAGCACGGCGAGCCGCCCACGCAGACTGCCTACCTCTTCCGCATGAACAGGTTCGAGCCCGACCAGCGCGCGAGCCTCGAGAAGGAACTCCGCGAGGATCTGGAAGGCGCGGATATGGTCGCGGTCGACAGCCTCGGTCGGGCGACCGTGGTTGTGAGCGGAGACGCCGCTGCGCGGGAAGCGGTCTCCGCAAGTCTGAAGGAACGAGGCGTCGCGGCCGAGGCCTTCGAAACGAAGATCTGGCCGAAGCTGGACGCGACTTACGTGGTCGCGATTTCCGGGATGAACGGAGCGGTCGAGACGCGTACGGTCTCGGACGCGCTCGCGGGCGTCGCCAAGGTCGTCGCGGTCCACGTGTACCAGGACGAGGGAAGCGCGACCCTCTGGCTCAAGGAACCGTGCGACGCGCTCGAGGCGAACGTGAGGGCGGCGCTCACGCCAGCGGGCTTCTCCGTCTCACGCTTCGAGCTGAAGGCCGACTAATCGTCGCCGCTGAACCCGGACCACACTTCGGTAGACTCTAGTCGCGGTTCCAGTCCTCAAGGGCCGCGACAGATCCGCAGCGGGAGTGGCGAAATCGGCAGACGCGCGAGACTTAGGATCTCGTGGGGAAACCCGTGGGGGTTCAAGTCCCCCCTTCCGCACCAGCTTTAGAGCTGTTCGTTACCAGCTCGGACCACAGCACTGCGGCGGCCTCAATCCGACGTGACCCGGATCTCCGCCAGCCAGCTCATGACCTCTTCCAGCACTTCCGCGTGGAATCTCGGGTCGCGGATGTTGACGTGACCGATCTCGAGCCGCCGCACGCTCAAAGGCTCTCCGGCCTGCTGCTCCAGACGCCGCGAGAGGATTTCCGGCATGCGCTTGTCACCCGTGGCCTGAACCAGGAGCAGCGGGCGCGGCGAGATCGCGCCGATGTGCTCGAGCGGTTCGAGCGGCGCCGCGATCACTCCTGTGCACCAGCCGCCGATCTTGCGCGCCGGCCAAGGCCACTTGAGGTTGACTTCGGCCAGCGCGCCGAGGTCCCCCGCGCCGAAGAGCAGCGCCACCGCCGTCACGCGTGGGTCGAGCGCGGCCGCGGCGGGTGCGAAGAGGGCGCCGAGGCTTCCGCCGACGAGCACGATCCGGCGCGGGTCGATGTCCTCACGCGAGGTGAGGTAGTCGATCGCCAGCATCACCGCGGGGACGGTCTCGAACACGGCCTGGTGGATCCGGGGAGCCTCGCCGATGCACTGCACGAGTCCTTTCGGCTTGCGCTCGCTCGGGTAGGGATAGTCGAGCGCGAGCAGCGCGATCGGATGGTCTTCTCGGAGGTAACCCACGGCGCGCCGTCCCGTGCGCAGGCCGCCGAGGATCACGATCGCGGGATGAGGCCCGCTTGTCGCCGGCAGTCGGAGCCAGCCATCGACGACCAGGCCGCGCTCGCCGCGGAGCCGGAGCTCGTGCAGCGAGCTGGGGCCCGGCGACTCGATGGGCTGCAGCTCCGCATGCGCCAGCGTGTCGCGAGCTGCGAGCAGAGCGTCGCTCGCATCGCGCCTGCGATAGATCTCGCCGGCGAGGAAGACCAGGCCGAGCAGGACGGTCAGGGCGACGGCGGCTCGGATCGCCGACCGTCGCAGCGCTAGGAACCAGCGCCCGGCCATGACTTCACGGATCTTCGATTCATGCCGTGCCACCTGTGGTGGGACGATGCCAATCGCGCAAGCCGATTCCGATGACGAAACCGGAATTGGGGCTCGACTGCATGTCCCTCGCGGGAGCATCGTGCTCGTCAGCCTGGAGCCGGAATCAGGCGCCATGGCTGCGTCTGAGTGCGTGAGATCGGAGCTTCCTGACGGATCTCGTGGGTGTTCAAGTCCCCCCTTCCCCACCAGCTTTGTCGAATGCTCAGCGCTGGCGGCGCGCGAGGTGCTCGGAGCGCTCCTCGAATTCGAGGTGGACGAGCTCGTCGACGATCGTGCTGCCGTCGCGCTCGCGCACGATGACGAGCGGCAGGCCGAGATCGTCGCTCCACCACACTTCGACGATTTCACGCGGATCCGCTGAGTCGCTGCGGGCATGAAGGGTGAATCTGCGCTCGAACGCATCCGCGGTGACCTGCGTGGCCCGCAGACTTCCGCCCGGTGAGCATTCGCGCGCGATCGCCGACAGAAGTTGTGCGTGGGGCTCGCTCGATCGCGGGTCGAGGGCGTCCGTGCCGGCGAAGGTCGCTTCGCCGGATCGCGTGTAGAGCCAGGTCGGCGAATAGGACTCGGGCTCCGGGGTGATCCTCGTGCGATAGATCGCCGTGAGCGGAGTCGATCCGAGCGTGCGCGCCAGGCCTGCGACGCCATGCTCCTGCCCTGGAGCGATTCCGCCGGCTGCGAGCAGCGACAGGAGCAACATGCGCAGTGCCAGGTGGTTCATCGATGTTGGTCCGCGACGGCGCCTGAAGCGTCTGCGGACTCCTCGTGGTGACCCTCGCGCCAATCAGCCAGGTCGATCCGCGTGAACGACGGGAACCGCTCCCACGGGAGTTGCAGCAGCGATGAATCCGATGCCTTGTCGAATCCGACGAGGACCTGAGTGTGCAACTGCCCGCCGACATCGCGCACGATGCGCAGCGGAAGCTGCAGTTCCTCGTTCCACCAGAGCTCGTGCACGGAACTTGCAGGCTTTCCATCGATCACGTAGCGCACGAATTCGACGTCGAACGCACGCTCCCGCTCGCCTGTCGCGCGCATGGTGCTCAGCAGATCGGCATCGACTCCGAGGGTCGCGACCTCGTCCCACGAATGCGCGATGCCTTCGTTGATCACGTCGGAGTGCGAGTGCTGGAGCAAGAGCTGCTGCCCTGGATCGATGCGCCAGCCCGTGAACTGAGCTCGAGCGACCGGATTCTGCAGGAAGTACCAGCCCGCGCTGCCGTCGGCGCGGCCCGCGAAGACGCCCGATTCGCTGCGGACAAGGCGGATCGTCTCGAGGACCGCGCCGGCGGGATCGCGCAGCTCGAAGCTCGCGTTCGTTGGGGTTCCTACCTGCTGCGACGGCGCCAAAGGGACGAAGGTCGTGTGGCTCGCCACGGGTGCCTCGCCGGCGAACTCGGGCGGTATCTCGGTTTCCAACGCGACGGCTGGATTCCTCGGCGCCGTGGTCCTGCAGGCGCTGGCGAGCAAAGCAAGGCAGACGGCGGCGACGACGAGGGATCGGATCATTTCAAGTTTCATGGGGGGTGGGTCCGTGGTGCAGTCCCGACCGCGAGGGACGGGACTGCACGGATTTCAGTCCGACTTCTCAGAGACCGGTGGCGGCGCGGATCCAGGTGAAGATCTGCGCGTTCTTGACTGTGCCGCGCACCTGGCTCGAGCCCTTGCCGATCGCGTAGATCGCGACTTCTTCGCCAGCGTGGGTTTCCGATCCCATGGGCACCGCTGCTTCCTGCAGGTAAGCGGGATCGCGCGGGCCTTGCGGAATCACGCCGCCCAAGCCGGGCGTGGAGTCGTTCCACGGATTGACGCGCGACGCACCGCGGTAGCCCGGGCCGTTGCCGTAGACGAGCACCGTGTAAGGAACGCCGTGGGCGTCCGCGGCTTCCTGAACGTTCCCGGAGGTGGTGTTGATGTCGTAGACCACGTCGAGCAGGCCGGAGTGCGGTGCTTGCGCGAAAGCGGCCGGAACGCTGCCGATCGGGTAGGAGAGCTCGCTCGCCGGGCGCAGCGGGTAGCCCGAGATGTTGAACACGTGGCTGTGGTCCGCGCTGACCAGGATCAGCGTGTCCTTGAGACTGACCGTCGCGAGCGTGGCGCGCAGAGCGCGATCGAGCTCTTCGCAATCCGTCAGCGCGCGGAAGGCGTTGCCGGCGTGGTGCGCATGGTCGATGCGGCCGGCTTCGACCATCAGGAAGAATCCGTTGGAGCTTTCGCGCAGCATGCGGATGGCCTTGGTGGTCATCTCCGTCAGGCTGGGCTCGCCGCCGACGTCGAGCGGGCGGTCGTACTCGTATTCCATGTGGCTGGATTCGAAGAGGCCCAGCGTGGGCAGACTCTGGTAATTCAGCGCGCTGAACTGCTGCTTGTTCCACACATAGGAGTAGCCGGCGTTCTGGAATTCCTGGCGCAGGTCGCGGCCGTCGCCGCGCGAGCCGTTGTCGCCTTCCTCGTCGACGCTCGTGTTGGGCACGAAGAAGCTGCGGCCGCCGCCGAAGAGCAGGTCGATGCCCGTCCCCAGGGCGGCGTTGTAAGCAGCGTCACCCGGCAGGGCCTGGAGCGCGATGTTGTTCTCGTTGTCACGATTGTTCGTGTGCGCGAAGCACGCGGCCGGCGTGGCGTGGGTGATGCGCGCGGTCGATACGACGCCGACTTTCTTGCCGGCGGCCTTGGCCAGCTCGAGGATCGTCGTGGTGCGCGGGCCGTCGCCGTCGTGGTTGAAATCCTTATTTTCGCAGCTGGGTCCGAAGCCCATCACGCCGTTGCTGGTGTTGACGCCGCTGACCATCGAGCTCATGGTCGGCGCGCTGTCGGCGGTGATCGCGTCCGCGGAGTAGGTCCTCGAGAGGGCGACGTAGGGGAATGTATCGACGGCGAGCTTGCCGTCGACGCCGACCGAATAGACACGCGTGGCCGTGATCGTGGACACGCCCATGCCGTCGCCGATGAAAAGGATCACGTTTTTCGCGTGACCGGCGTCTGGTTGTTGGGCCGAGGCGGGGGCCGCGACCGAGGCCGTCGCCGAGCATAGCGCGACGAAGAGGAGAGACCGGGTGTTGTTCATGTTCGCAGGGGTTCGAAGGGAGCTGAGGCTGAGCCGCGTGGAAGGTCACGGGGCGAAGTGGGTATGACCCTTGCGAGTGAGGCTCTGATCAAGCCAACTTGAGACTTGCTCGAAGTCCAACAAGGCGAGTCGCGGTAGCGATCAAGAGAAGCGCATGAACGAAGCCAGCAGTCGATTGGGGTGGACGCTCGCAGCGCTCGTGACAGCGCTGTTGGCATGGAGCCTCGTTCATCCGCGCGACCTTTGGACCTGGTTCCTGGAGGTCGCGCCGATCTTCATCGCCGCGCCGATCCTGTTCGCGACGCGCAAGCGCTTCCCGCTGACCCCGCTGGTCATGATCCTGATCGCGCTGCACGCCGCGATCCTGATCGTCGGAGCGCATTACACGTACGCGGAAGTTCCGGCGGGGTTCTGGCTGCGCGACGCCCTGGGGCTGGCGCGCAATCACTACGATCGGCTGGGACACTTCGCCCAGGGCTTCGTGCCGGCGATGATCGCGCGCGAGATCCTGCTGCGAAAAAGTCCTCTGGTCCGCGGAGGTTGGCTGTTCTTCCTCGTGACCTGCGTGTGTCTCGCGATCAGCGCCTGCTACGAGTTCGTCGAGTGGTGGACTGCCCTGGCGAGCGGCGAGGGCGCCACGGCATTCCTCGGGACCCAGGGCGACGTGTGGGACACGCAGTGGGACATGTTCATGGCCTGCATCGGGTCCTTGAGCGCGCAGCTCGCGCTCGGACGCTGGCACGACCGTCAACTGACTCGGATCAAGGCAGCCGGGCCTGCTCAAGGCTGACCCAGCAGTCTCCTGGCCCTCGCATTCTTCGCGCAAATCGCGAGCACGATGCCGAACGCCGCGACTCAGACGGGTCGATCGTGTCAGGGACTGACGACGTAGTTCAGCCCGTTCGAAAGAGTCGAATTGTTCGGTGCCAGGAAGCCGTTGTCGCGGCCCCAGAACTGGCAGGTGACTTGAGTGCCAGGCTCGCGGAGCGCTGCGGACGGAGTTCCTCCGAGCAGGCCGGCGGCGAAAGCGCACAGGTCGATCGAGTAGACGCCTGAACAATCGTTCGGCGGCGGATTGCCGCCCGAGGTGAGCGCGCTCGAGCGCTTGATCGGCCCCTGCACGCACAGCGTGCCGCCCTGGAACGGCGTGCTCGCTCCGCCGTTCGTGCCGTAGAGCAAGAGTCCCGGCTTGTTGTTGATCACGTTCGCGGCGCTGACCACGAAGCCGCTGGTCGCGGAGAACTTCGGGATGCCCAGCGCGCTGATCGCCGGCGTGCACGAAAGGCTGTTCAGCTTCGCGGTGCAGAAAGTCGCGGGCGAGGGCCAGGTCCAGGTCGCCTTCAGCGTGCCGTTCAAGGTGATGTTCCCGCTGGCGCCGCTGGTCGGGTCGCTGAACGGAAAACTGGTGTTGATCGGCGCGGTCAGCAGAAAATCGTTTCCCGTCACGGCGAGCGTTCCGCTGACCGGCGTCGGCGTCGATGCCTGGCCAGCCAGGGGAGTGCTCGTCGGCGAGGAGAGAAACGGCGTGACGACCAGCGTGCCCGCGAGCGCCGTGAAAGTCACCGTCGCCGAATAATTCCCCACGGCATCCACGCTGAACGCCGGCGACGTCACGGCGAGATGCAGGCCGACGATGTCGATCGTGGCCAGCGGAGGGAAGATCGGGATGGGATTGTTGATCTTGCCGTGCAGATCCGGAGCGGTGCGCACGTCGCCGCCGTTGAACGCCGCGTTCGCGACGGGAAGGGGCAGGGCCTGGGATTGCAAGAGGGCCACGCTGCCCGCCATCTGGAACTGAGTCGAAGGCGCCCCGACGATCGGCCCGAGCGTGGAGGTGCCGCTCCAGTTGAAATTGGAGTTGGCCTGGTCGACTACGTCGGCGAATGGCGTGGTCTGCCCCCGCGCCACGGATGTCGCGCAAGCCAGGATCAGGAGGAGGGTCAAGTTGCGCATGGGATTCCCTGGAAGTCCGGATGACGGAATCGTTCGCATCTGCAATCCTAACCGACTCTCGCCTGGCAGCGACTCGCTAGCGAGGGGCCCAGTTTTTCACTCGCCCAGCGCGCCGACCAGCCCGGGTGGGGTAGAAACCTGATGTCCACTTTCACCCTCGTTCCTGAACACACTCGAATGCGCACCCTGCTCACCGGACTCGCCCTGCTGCTGTTCGCGACAGTCGCCCAGGCTCAGATCTACGCCGTCTCCTTCAAGGACGACAAAGTGGCGCGCAAGTACAAGGACCACCTGGTCACGATCAATGGCGAGCAGGTAGTCGTCGGAGAAGCCAAGTTCTCCATCCACCTCGATGGAAACCAGATCAAGTACGACGGCACGAACAAGAACGAGCTGTGGGTTTCGGATTCCGGCGATCCGAGCTGGGTCCCCTACAAGGTCAAAGGCGAGGAACGTGTGGCGACCAGCCCCAAGGGAGTGCTGGAGATCACCGGCTCGCACATCAAGAACATCCGTGTCCTGATCCAGGAGCAGAGTCTCGCCGGTCTCGCGGAGGAGTATCGCGAGCGCCTGGCCAAGATCCAGGAGATCCAAGGCGAGCGCGAGAAGGCGACCAAGGCCAGCCGCGAGTGGTTCATGGCTCACCAGCGGCTGATCTCGAACTACGAGCGCCTGCAGAACTGGTTGTCGAGCACCTGCTTCCCCGAGGCGGCCAAGAAGCTCGCCAAGGAGATCGAGCGGCAGAAGAAGAACGTCGCCGCCGACGCGCTCGCCGAACGCCTCGCGAACGCGAAGGCCTCGATCAAGATGGTCGACACGCCTTCGGATCTGATCGAGTGCGCCAAGACGGCGACTGGCGGAAAGCTGACCTTCCACGTGCAGGAGAGTCTGCATGGGCGCATCGTCTACCGGAACGAGATCAACGACGATCGCGTCCGCGCGCTGCTGGAGTTCGCGGAGGAGGCGATCGACGGTTTCCGCGGCGACTGCGTCGATCCCTACCTCGACATCGACTTCGAGGACAAGATTCCCGAGCACATGTTCGCCGAATGGTTCTTCGGTCCGCAGGACTTCGACGAAGCCCAGCAGATGAAGAAGGAGTACTACCACGTCGCGGAGAAGGACCACCTCGAGGAGCGCAAGGCCGTCGCCGGCACCCGCTTCAACCGCTCGCTGCCGCCGCAATCGGTGCACTTCTGGCGCTGGCAAGAGGCCATGGACCTCGAAGGAACGATCGCGCACGACCTCGGCCACGACTTGACGGCGCTGCACTACAACCTCTCGCAGACCAAGCCCGTGAACCAGGATTGGCTGTTCGAGGGAGTTGCCTTCTACATCAGTCTCGAGTTCCTCGGAAAGAACACCGTCACCTGCAAGGAGTTCAAGGAGACGAACTACGTCCACGAGAAGAAGAAGGAGGGCGAGCGCGAAGTGAAGCTGGGCTTGCGCGACTTCTACAACGCCCTCGCGCTCGACTCAGGTCCGTCGATCGACAAGCTGGCGATCCGCGAGCTGTTCTCCTTCGAGGACGCCGACGTGGCGAAGTCCTGGAGCTTCTACGATTTCGTCGTGAAGAAGGAAGGCAAGAACGGCCAGCGCCTGCTGCGCGCGGCCTGCGAGGCTTCGGCGGACAAGGCGACGCTCCTGCAGAAGTGGCGCGACAAGACCAATCAGATCTATTCCTTCGATCAGGGCGACGTCTTCAAGGCGCTCGACACGCGCTGGAGGGAGTTCGCCGAGACCGGTCAGGAAACCGGAGACGTCGCGCGCCGCAAGGGTTGACTCCAGAGCGCGGCGCTCCGCGCGTCTCTCAGGCCGCGCTCGCGGAGTTGGAACCCTTCGCGAGCCACTTCTCCAGCGCGTCCTTGAGCGCCGCAGGCGAGACGGGCTTGGTCAGGAAATCGTCCATGCCGGCTTCGAGGCAACGCTCGCGGTCGCCCGACATCGCGTTGGCGGTCATCGCGACGATCGGCACGCGCAAGCCGAGGCCGCGGATCCGCCGCGTCGCCTCGTAGCCGTCGCATTCGGGCATCTGGCAATCCATGAGCACGAGGTCGAAGCTGCGCTCGTCGAGCGCGCGCAGGGCCTCCAGGCCGTTGCTCGCGACTTCGCAGGCGTAGCCGAGCTTGCGCAACAAGCCGATGGCGACTTTCTGGTTGACCAGATTGTCCTCGGCGACCAGCAGGCGCGCCGTGCGCAGCTCGACGCCGTGGTCGAGCACGTTGTTCGTGATGATGCTCTTGCTCTCCGTCATGCGGCGCGCGCCGGTCGCGCCCAGGATCGTGGCCACGCAGCTCTCGAGCGAATTGCGCCGCACCGGCTTCACGAGGTAGGCCGCGAATCCGAGCGTTTCCATCCGCGGCGCGTCTCCCGCGCTGCCGACCGATGTCAGCATCACCAGCGGCACCGAAGCCAGATCGGGATCGGCCTTGATCATGCCGGCCAGCGATTCGCCGTCGACGTCGGGCATGCCGTGATCGAGGAAGGCCAGGCCGTAGGGACTGCCGCTCGCCAGGGCGCTGCGCAGCTTCGATAGCGCGTCGGCACCGTTGACCGCCTCGTCGCAGGAGCTGCCCCAGCCGCTCACGTACTCGCGGATCACGCGGCGGTTGGTCGAGTTGTCGTCGACCACCAGCATGCGCGTCACCGGCATCGGCTTGGGCAGGAGCGGCGGCGGCGCCTCCTGTGAAGCGGCGTAGGCGAAGGGCACCTCGAACCAGAACGTCGAGCCCTGGCCCTCGACGGAGTCGACGCCGATCTCGCCGCCCATCAGGCTCACCAGCTGTTTCGAGATCGCCAAGCCCAGACCGCTGCCGCCAAACTTGCGCGTGGTCGACGAGTCGACCTGGCTGAAGACCTTGAACAGCCGGGTCATGCGTTCCCCGGGGATCCCGGGGCCCGTGTCGCGCACGGAGAAGCGCAGCTTCTGCCCCGCTGCATCGGCGACGAGCAGCGTGACCTCGGTGGTGACTTCGCCTTCCTTGGTGAACTTGATCGCGTTGCTGGCCAGGTTGAGCAGCACCTGGCGCAGGCGGCTCGGGTCGCCGCGCAGGCGCGAGGCCACTCCGGTGTCGATCAGGCAAGCCAGCTCCAGGTCCTTCTCGGCGGCGCGGTGAGCGAGGGTCTGGATGCTCTCCTCGATCAGCGCCGGCAGGTCGAAGTCGATCGCTTCGAGCTCGAGGCGGCCGGCCTCGATCTTGGAGAAGTCGAGGATGTCGTTGAGCAGCACCAGGAGAGATTCCGCCGAGTGCAGCACCGTGGTCGCGGTCTCCTGCTGGCGCTCGTCGAGGTTGGTGTCGAGCAGGAGCGTGGTCATCCCGATCACGCCGTTCATCGGCGTGCGGATCTCGTGACTCATGTTGGCCAGGAACTGCGACTTGGCGCTGGTCGCGGCCTTCGCTTCCTCCATCGAGGTGCGCAGCTGGACGTTCAAGTGCTGCAGGTCGGCGGTGCGCACGCGCACGTCGTCCTCCAGGTTGTCGCGGTGGCGCGCGAGCAGCATGTCGCGCGAGCGGATCTCGTCGAGCATCCGGTTGAAGGCTTCGACCAGCTCGCCGACCTCGTCCTCGGAGTCGACGCTCGCGCGCAGGGAATAGTCGTTCTCGTCGCGCACGCGGGTCGCCGTGCGCGACAGCTCGACGATCGGCGCGGAGATCGAGGCCTGGAAACGGCGCGCGAGGAACCACGAGAGGGCGACGCAGGCCGCCCAGCCGCCGAGCAGGATGCTGAGCATGCGCTGCAGGCGGTTGTAGACCGGCGTCAGATCGCTCTGCATGAACATCGTGCCGAGCTGCTTGTCGTCGAGGATGATCGGGTGCAGGATGCGCACGGTTCCCTGGTCGAAGAGCTCGCGCTGCTCGCTCAGGCTTCCGGGCAGCAGCACTTCCGTGGTCGGCCTGCGCTTCCACTCCGCGAAGCAGCGCCCGTCCTTCCCGTAGAGCATGGCCCCATCGACGTTGAGCTGGCTGTCGAGCTTCTTCAGCTCCTCCTCCGCGAAACCCTTGTCGTCGAATTCCAGCGCCGAGCGCATGTTCGTGCCGAGCACGTCCGCCACCAGGTGCAGGTCGGTCGCGAGGGTGTTCTTCGCCTGGACCCAGTCGTAGAACGCGAACAGCGTCGCGCCGAGCAGCATCGCCGCGCTGCTGGTGGTCACGATGATCCGCGTCAGCTTGCGGCCGATCGAGGTGCGTTGGGTGGTCGTCCTCACCGCGCGTCCTCCGTCGCCTTCGTCTCGACGATCAAGGCCAGCTTCAAGAGCTCGGAGCTGACCTCGAGCTTGACCTGCTTGGCGGCCGTCGGATTGATCGCGAACCTGAGCCTCGACTTCTCGAGGAAGATCCCCAGGTGCGCGCCGCTCTGCGCGGCGCTGACCGATTCCGCGACGATCAGGATCGGCTTGTCCTTGCAGAACTCCGCGATCTTCTTGAGCTGTTTCTCCGCCGATTCCGGCACGAAGAGCATGTGACAGCTCGCGAGTGCGTCGGTCGAAGCGAAGCGCACGACCTTGATCGGGTGCTCGCCCACAAACTTGCCTTTGAAGAGCTCGTCCAGCAGCTTGCCGAACGGATCCTTGCCGATCACGGCGACGATGAAGGGCGAGGACTTGGTCGCGAAGGCCGTCTCGGGCCACTTCACGTAGGTCGCCGTGAAACGCTGCAGGCACTGGGCCTTGACGTCGTATTCGCCCAGGCCTTCACTCGAAGCCGAGCTGCTCGCCGCCGTTGCCGTGCTCTGTGTCGGATCGAATGCCTGGACCAGCGCCGACAGCGCAACGAGCCACAGCGTCGCGCGCAGCATGCGACGGCGACGGAGCTGCCTCGCGACGAAGCCGCGAGCGCTAAATGCGTTGACGAACGGATGGAGGATCAAGGGGCGATAGGGATCGCTGGCATGGGGAGGATCCGCCTCTGCATCGGCCGTTCGCGCCCCTCAACATGAAGGCTGTCGTGCCGCCCGGGCCCCCTCCGCGGGGCTACGCACAAGGGCGTGCAAGTGGGGTCAAGCCTGCCGCGCGCCAGGCCGATACACCCAGGCCCGTGGCCTTTTCCCCATGAGACTTCGAGCCACTTCCCTGGGCGTGCTGGTCCTCTGCCTGGGCGCCTGGCCGCGCACGGCAGGAGCTCAAGGGCCCGCCGTCACGCCTGACGGCGTCAAGCCCGACTGTGTCGAGCCCGACCGCGTCGAGCCCGAGACCATCGGGCTCGATGGCGGCAAGCCAGAGGGTGCCAAGCCCGTCGCCGCCGACGACGTCGGCCTGTTCGATCTGACGCTCGAGCAGCTGATGGACGTCGAAGTCAGCGTCGCCGCGCGCCACGGCGAGCGGTTGCGCGACGTTCCGGCCGCTGTCTACGTGCTCACCGGCGACGAGATCCGCCGCGCGGGCCACACCAGCATCCAGGAAGCCCTGCGCATGGTCCCGGGCTTCCACGTCGCTCACTGGAAGAGCGCGGGCTGGGACGTGACGGCGCGCGGCTTCACCGGGTCGCTGTCCTCGATCAACGAATCCTTCGCGAACCAGCTGCTCCTGATCATCGACGGCGTCTCGGTGTACAGCCCCGCCGAAGCCGGGATCTGGTGGCCGCTCTACGACGTCCCGATCGACGACATCGACCGCATCGAGATCATCCGCGGCCCCGCGGGAACTCTGTGGGGCACCAATGCGATGAACGGCGTGGTCAACGTGATCACCAAGCATCCCAAGGACACGCAGGGCGGGCAGATCACGGGCACGGCCGGCGAGATGGAGCTGCGCGGCCACGTGCACCAGGGCGGCAAGCTCGGCGAGAACGGCTGGTACCGCGCCTTCGTTTCCTACGGCAATCACCAGCCCCTGCCGAACAGCGACGGACATCGCTTCCAGGAGGACTGGCGCATCGCCAGCGCCGGGGTGCGCGCCGATTGGGATCTTGGCGCGCGCGGCCGCACGCGGCTTTTCACGACGATCTACACCTCGGAGTTCGGCGAGCAGCCGGTCGACGCGGGGATCCTCGGCCTTGCGGAATTCGACGACACGCCCAAGAACGGCGGGATGCTGCTCGGCAGCTGGGAGTTCGGCGAGCCGTCGGACGTGCAGCGCGTCCAGGGCTGGTACTCCGCGGATTGGCAGAAGCAGCTCAACCTGGACATGGACGTCCAGAACGTCGACCTGGAGTACACGCGCCACACGCAGCTGAGCGAAGAGAACGCTCTGACCTGGGGACTCGGCTATCGCCTGGCCCAGACGAATCTAGAGAGCGACAAGGGCTTCAACGATTTCGATCCCGAGTTCCGCCGCACTCACGGCGGCCGCCTGTTCCTGCAGGACGAGCTCGCGATCCCTTCGCTCGATTCGAAAGCGACCGTCGGCGCGCAGCTCGAGGTCGAGACCCTGGGCGGGCTGACGGTGCAACCCAACCTGCGTTGGATGTGGAACGCCACCGAACAGACCTCGATCTGGGCCGGCATCTCGCGCGCGGTGCGCACGCCCTCGCGCGAGGAAGTCGACCTGCTCGGATACGACGACCCGAACCTTCCGCCGACGTTCATCGGCAACAAGGATTTTCGCAACGAGAAGGTCCTCGCCCACGAGATCGGGATCCGCACCAACGTCACCGAGAAGGTGCAGGTCGACGTCACCGCCTTCTACAACAAGTACGACGACCTGCAGACCTTCGAGTTCGATCCCAACGGCCTGGTCACCTACGGCAACAACGCCCACGCGGTTGCCTACGGAGCGGAGCTGGCCCTCGATCTCGACCTGACGGAATCCTGGCGTGTGCGCTCGAGCTACACGTACTTCGACATGGATTTCGAGACCAACGGCAACGCCGCGGGCGGGTCGATCGACGACAAGGACGGTCTGGTCCCTCAGAACCACGCGAGCATCCGCTCCTACTACGACCTCGGCGAGAGCTGGGAGCTGGACACCGGCCTGTACTGGAGCGACTGGCTGCCTTTCTGGGACAACCCGGCGATCTTCCGCGTCGACGCGCGGCTGGGCTGGAAGCCGAGCTCGCACGTCGAGTTCAGCCTCGGCGTCCAGGATGCGCAGGACACGCAGCATCCCGAGACCGGCGAGAACTTCACCACTTTCGGCGGCGAAGTGCACCGCAACATCTACGCCTCGCTGCGCCTCTCGTACTGACTGGAAGCCACGGCGAGGCCGACCTTGCGGCCGCTGATCCAGGCCCAGAGGAAATTGAAGCCGCCGATGCGGCCGCAGACGTCGACGATCTCGCCGGCGAAGTACAGCCCGCCGACCTGACGACTCTCGAGCGTCGCGGTGCGCAGCTCGGAAAGTTGCACACCGCCGTCGGTGACTTCCGCGGTGCGATAGCCCTCGTTGCCGCTGACCGCCAGCTCGCAGCGGTTGAGCTCGCGCAGCAGAGCCTTGCGGCCCTCGCGCGAAAGTGCGCCGAGCGTCGACTCTGGCGCAAGGCCGCTGCGCGCAAGCAGCGTGTCGCTCAAGCGCCTCGGCAGGTGCTCGCGCAAGACGCTCGACAGAGTGTGTCGGCCGCCGCTGGTGAGCAGGGTCTCCCACGCGGGAGCGCTTTCTCCCAACCAGGCCGCCTCGAGCGTCGCGCCCGCGCCATCGGGCGCCGCGAATTGCCAGGACACGTCGAGGGCCACCGGGCCGCTGAAGCCCTTGTGCGTGAACAGGAAATCGCCGGTTCGGGCATGCGCGATCTTGCCTTCGCGCACCACGCTCAATCGCACGGGAAGCGAGATGCCCGCGAGCTCCGCCCAGCATGCCTCGCCCGCGAGCAGCGGCACCAGCGCCGGATACAGCGGCGAAAGTCCGTGACCGAGCGCGCGCGCGAATTCGAAGCCGCGTCCGTCGCTGCCTGTCTTCGGCAGGGACAAGCCGCCCGTCGCGAGGCACAGCCGCTCGGCCAGGACGCTGCGGCCATCCTCGGCTGCGAGCTGGAACGCACCACGCTCGCCTTCGAGCCCGCGCTGGATCGCGTCGATCCGCAATCCCCCCACCAGCGATGCGCCGGAGCGCCCGAGGGCGTCGAGCAGCTTGACCACGACCTCACGCGGGTCGTCGCTCACCGGAAAGACCTTGCCCGTCGCCTCGACTTTGAGCGGGATCCCGAGCTCGATTTCAAAGAATTCGCGCACGGCTTCCAGCGGCCAGGACTGGAGCAGATTGCGCACGGAATTCATCGAGCCGTGCGTATGGAAATCGTCCCACTGCATTTTCGAGGGCAGGACGTTGCAGCGCGCTCCGCCGCTGACGCGGATTTTCGCTCCGGGTTCCTTGCGCGTCTCCACGACCAGCGTGCGCACGCCGGCGCGCGCCGCGAAAATCCCGGCGAGCAGTCCCGCTGCTCCCGCGCCGACGACCACGAAGGGCCAAACTCCGCCAGGAGCGGGCGGAATCTCAGTCGGGCTCGCGGGAACTTCGAAGGCGCTGATGCGGGGACTCTACGCGCTCTGAGAACTCGTGCGCCGGCCTCTTCAGGCGCGGCGCATGGGATCACCAGCCGCCTTCGTCATCCCCACCGCGACCGCCGCCGCGGCCGCCACCGCGACCACCGCCACCGCCGCCGCCGCCGTCGGAGTCAGGGCGACGGCGCTTGCCACCGCCACCGCCTCCCCCGCCGCCACCACCGCTGTAGCCGCCGCGGCCACCACCGCCGACGCCGCCGGAGTATCCACCGCCGCCACCCGCCGGGCGGCCGCCGCCGCCACCGCCGCTGTAGCCGCCGCCACCACCGCCGCCGCCCGAGTATCCGCCGCCGCCGCCGCCCTCACGCGGAGCGCGAGGCGCAAAGCCTCCGCCGCCGCCGCCCGGGGGACGCGCGCTCTTCTCGCGCGCTTCGTTGACGGTGAGGCCGCGACCTTGGATGTCGCGCCCGTGCATCGATTGAATCGCTGCTTGCGCCTGTTCCGCGGTTTCGAGTTCGACGAAGCCGAAGCCTCGCGACTGGCCGGTCATGCGATCTGAAATGATCTCGACGTAACGGATCGCTCCGAACGAAGAGAAGAGTTGCTCGAGGTCTTGTTGAGTAAACGAGAACGGCAAATTGCCGACGTAGAGCCGATTGGCCATCGAACGAAAAGCGGGACTGCTGGCGACTAGCGATCGTGCGCACGACCGCGAAACTTGGATCCGAGGAACGACCGCGGCGGATGCCTGCCGGGCGACCCTCCCTGGAGCGCCAGGATAGGTGGCCTCGCTCGATTTGGTCAAGGTGTCGAACCGTCGCCAGGCTCGATTCCGACATGTCTGGCATCGCTGCCCGCGGCGGCGATCCCAGACATGTCGGAATCGAGCCTGGCGACGGTTCGACAGCTATTCGAGCACGAAATCCGTGCTCGGGATCAATGCCGGATCGGGCGCTTCGGCCTGCGGCGAATGCACGGTCAGGAGCAGAAAATGCAGGGCCTCGGGAAAGCCGCGCAGGAACATGTTCGCGTTGCCGGGCTCGTTTTCGAAGCTGGCGACCACCTCTCCCCGGTAGGAGCGCAGGTCCGCGATGGCATCGTCCTTGAACGCGGAATCCGACATCTCGAACGAAGGCTTCAGGTGCAGCACGCAGCGACCGCGCCAGAAGGGAAAGCCCTCGCTGCGCAGGGTCTTTACCGTACCGACTTCCATCCCGCCCACGTGGCGGCCGGTCAGGTAGTAGATCAGCGCGCCGCGCGTGTGGCAGGCCTCGACGAAGGCCGCGGCGCCGGGCAGG
>Ga0193706_1000273_pt1 | contig 32985 bp, 28 predicted proteins | sample U3c1metaG_FD_160130 | JGI IMG/M metagenome (GOLD analysis project Ga0193706, IMG submission 160130) | Soil microbial communities from a riparian zone of the East river system, Colorado, United States - U3c1 | ecosystem: Environmental > Terrestrial > Soil > Riparian zone | place: USA: East River... | reverse complement strand
CCCTGGCTTCCCGGCACCGAACAATTCGACCCTCTCCGACGGTCTCGAATACACCGTGTGCCCGTGATCTAGAACGAGAACGCAACGACGCGGGGCGCCTCGAAGGAGGCGCCCCGCTTTTTTTTGCGCGAAGGATTCGCGCCTCTCGCGAACCGCTACGGCCGCGGGCGACCGCAGGCCGCGCAGAACTTCGCGTCGGCGGCCATCGCGGCGCCGCAGCCCGCGCAGAAGCCAACGGCGGGCGTGCTCGACTCCATCGACTTGCCGCAGGCCGCGCAGAATTTCCCGGGAGCGACGGTCGCGTTGCAGGCCTTGCACACCACGCCGGCGGCGATCGGAGCGAGGCTCGAGCCGCCGCGGTTGTCCTTGACCAGCATCTGCGCCATGGCCATGCCGACGCCGAGACCCGCGCCGCCCATCAGGCCGGCGCCGCTCGCTCCGCCGTCACCGCCGCCGCCCTTCGACATGCCCTCGCCGGCGCCGAGCATCGCCTTGCCCGCGGCGAACTGCTGGTAGTTGCCGACGCCGCCCATCGAGCGCACGTAGGCCGAATCGGTGTACAGGCGCTTCAGGTTCGTCGCGTCTGTCTCGTCGATCGCGACCACGAAGTTACCCAGGCGCACGATGTCGAGGCCGTAGCTCGCGACGTGCTGATCCATGCTCTTGAGCACGTCGCCCTCGACTTCCTCGGTGTACGCGCCCGAGGTCACGTCGAGCAAGGGCCACTTGTTCTTGACCAATAGCTCGGCGATGCGGTCGCGGATGACCTTGAGCACCTGCTCCTTCATCCACAAGCGCACCTGGTAGCTCTCCGCGCGGCCCATGCCGACGAGCACCGTGATCAGCATCTGCGCGTCGATCACGCGGAAGCTGAATTCGCCGTGGACCATCGTCTGCACGGGCACGCCGCTCTTGGGGTCCTCGACGTGGCCGATCGGGCCGCCGAACTTGACGCCCACCTGCTCGTTGGTGGAGACGAAGAAGACTTCCGCGATGAACACGCGACCGCCGGTGAAGGAGTCGACGAGATTCGACAGGAAAGGCAGGTTCGCCGTGTCGAGCGTGTGCCGGCCGGGCCCCAGGGTGCCGACCACCTTGCCATCGCGGAAGAAGACGCAGACTTCGTCGGATTCGACGGTGAGCTGCGACTTCATGGGAATGGTCGGGTCGGGGTGCTTCCAGACCACGTGGGACTTCGCGTCGTCCGGACGCGCGATCATCATCTCGCCGACGCCGCGCTTGAACCAATCGATCACGCCCATGGGCTAGCTCTCTCCTGCCGGCATGCACCGGCAATATCTTTCGACTCGGCACTCGCTCTCCCCACGCGGGAGACGGCGCGCCACTACGCAGACGATAGGGATTCCTTCACCTCGCGAAAAGGATCGCGGGCTTCCCTGCGTGCAAGACGTTGAACATCGACGGCCCGGCCGCGTAGAAAGGTCCGCGAGCTCCCGCGCCAAGGACCGTGACCGACTCCCTCCCGCCGCCCCTGCCCGACCAGGGCCGACTGCGCCAGCAGAAGAATTTTCCATGCCCCAATTGCGGCGCGGAGCTGGTCTGGGATCCCGACGCGGACGCGCAGGTGTGCAGCCACTGCGAGTTCCGGCGCCCGGTGATCCAGAGCAACGCGACCATCGTCGAGCGCGCGCTCGAGGACGTGACGGGAAGCGCTCGCGGCTTCGGAACCGACGCGCGCGTGGCCCAGTGCGGGAGCTGTGGCGCGCGCGTGACGTTCGACGAGTCGGCCACCTCGACCGACTGTGTCTTCTGCGGCTCGCCCTCGGTGCTGGCCCAGGAAGAGCGGCGCAATCCGCTGCGGCCCGAGTCGCTGATTCCGCTCGACGTCGGCCGCGACACGGTGCGAGCGCAGTTCCGCAAGTGGACGCACGGCATGTGGTTTCGGCCCAACGCGCTGAAGAACGTCGATCAGTTCCAGGCGCGCGGCGTCTACGTGCCCTGCTGGACCTTCGACGCGCGGGTGCACTCCGACTGGTCGGCGGACTCGGGCACCTATTACTACGTGACGATCCTGGTGCCGATGACGGTCAACGGCCGCACGACGATGGTGCCGCAGCAGGTGCGCCACGTGAGCTGGACTCCGGCGAACGGCGCGCGCGAGGACTACTTCGATGATCTGCTCGTGCCGGCCTCGGGGTTCGTGCGCGGCGATCTGTTGAAGAAGCTCGGGGCTTTCGACAACAAGGCCCTGGTCCCCTACCAGCCCGAGTACCTGGCGGGCTGGCACGCGGAGGAGTATCGCGTCGACCTCGCGGATGGCTGGAAGGCGGCTCAGGCGCGCATCGAGGAGCAGCAGATCGCGCGCTGCGGTGGCGACGTGCCAGGCGACACGCACCGCGATCTGCGCGTGGCGAACACGATCCGCGATGTGCGCTGGAAGCACATCCTTCTGCCGGTCTGGACGTTGACGTATCGCTGCAATGGAAAACCGTACACGGTCTTGATCCACGGTCAGACGGGCAATGTCGAGGGAGATGCGCCGATCTCGTGGGCCAAGGTGCTCGGCCTGATCCTCATGATGCTGCTGTTCTTCCTGATCGTCGCTGCGCTCGCCAATTTCTGAGCGCCTGGACGAGTCTTCCGAGGACCACCAGGCCGAGGAACTGCAGCAGGATCGCGAGCAGCACGCCGCCCCAGGGTCCGGCCAGATCGCACAGGCCGTCGCCTGCCTTGGTCGCAAACACGGAGCTCGCGACGATCGCGCCGACGAGACGCGCGACGTCGACGAGCCAAGCCTTCCATTTGCTTCCGGCGCGCGAGCAGGCGCGAGCTCCCGCTCCGAGGGCTCCGGCGATGAGCCCGAGACCGAGATCCAGTTGCAGCATCGCGGCGAGGGATCCGACGACCACGCCGCACCAACCGGCGCGCCAGCTCGCGAGCAATGCACAGCACGCGAAGGCGATCCACCAAGGCACATGTCGCGGCAACCACCACGCCTCCGGCAGGCTCATCTGCAAGGGGTTCGAGAGATTCGACTCCGCGTGCGGTTCGATGCTGCCCGCGACGTCGTGTCGCGCCAGGAAAGTTTCGAGCTCGGGCGCGAGCTGGTCGAGCTGGCCGAAAGGCGGCGGGAAGGGCAGGAAGTGACTGCCTTCGAAGATCACGAGACGGCTGTGCGCGGCGAGCCTGTGGCTTTCCTCGGCGCACCACATCGGCACGAGAAAATCCTTGCGGCCCTGGGCGATCAGCATCGGCGTCTTCACCGACGCGAGGATCGCGCGCAGCGGGCGCTGGTCGCTCTCCCAGAAGTTGAGGCAGAAGCCACTGCGCTCCTTGCGCGTTCCGAACAGACCGAAATGCGGCAGCAGCTCCACGCCCGGCACGACCAGCGCCCACATGAACGCGTACTTGACGTGCTCGAAGACGTAGGACCCGCTGCCCTCGCCCTCCTGGACACCGATCGCGGCGATCTGCGCCAGAGAGCGCACGCGGTCCGGCGCGAGGTCGGCCATATGCAGGCCGACGCCGCCGCCCATCGACCAGGTCGCGACGTGGAAGGAGCTCCAGGGGACGGCGGCCAGCGAAGCCCTGGCGTGGTCGAGGATCGAGCGGCCGCCGGGAACCGAGGCGCTGCCGCCGAACCCCGGAAGATCGAGGGCGATCACTTCGCGGCCGTCGCGGGCCAGCCGTGCGCCGAGGTGTCCGAAATTCGATGCGTCACCGGGAGATCCGTGCAGCAGCAGGATCGGGAGCGCTCCCTCTACCGGGCTTTCGGGCTCCCACCGCAGGGCGCTGAGCGCATTCTCACCGACTCCCAGGCTGACCCGCTCGCTCCCGCCGGGTGTGGGCAAGGCCGGCTCCGCTTGCAGGGCAGTCCTGATCTGCGAAGCCGCGAGCAGGCACAGGTACAGGCCGAGCCACAGCCAGCGCCTGGAAGCCACGCGAGGGACTGCTTCGCTCACGCCGCGGTTGTAGCGAGGCCAGTGCGGCGGACCAAGCTCAGCGCGCGCCGACTCCAGGGCAAGCTGACCCTGAAGAATGGGGTGAGTGACGGGTCTCGAACCCGCGACCTCCAGGACCACAACCTGGCGCTCTAACCAACTGAGCTACACCCACCGTCCGAACCGATTCCCGTGCCGTGGGTCGCGAAACCCGGGCGCGGGGGGCAAGAGGATCGGGCGAGGCGCTCTGCTTGTCAAGCTGCGCAGCGCCGGCGCGCCGACAATCGCTGCCGCCGGCTAGGAGCCCGCTGAAAAAGGCACGGTAGCGAGGCACAGCGCGGGAAGGCGAGACGAGGAGCGCGACGGAACGGCGGCAAGGGTTCCCACGTTAGAGCGCGAAGCGCTCGTAGCGAAGGCTCCTGCGGAGCCTTCGCAGTGGGAGGCGGCCTCCTCGGCCGCTGAGCACGACGTTCCTAGCGCGACGAAGTATCGCCGAAGCGCGCGAAGCCGAGTAGGCGACTTTTTCAACGGGCTCCTAGGCTCGCGATCAGCGACCGCCGCCGAACATACGCTGCCACAGACTCGCGCGGCGCTTGGGCGCGGAGCCCGACGCGAGCTGCGCCTGGCCGTTCGCGCCGCGCAGCGCGGGAGCCGCCTTTTCGCGCAGTGTGTCGAGCTCGCGCTGCATCGAGCCCAGGGCGAAGGCCAGCCGCTTCTGCTGGCGCTCCGACTCGAGCAGCGCCTGGGTGCGCTCCTCGAGCCAGCCCTCGAGGCGATCGATGCGCTTCTGGCATCCGCGCTCGACGCGCTGGCTGACCTCGAGAGCCGCCTTGCCCTCGCGCAGGTTGTCCAGGAGCCGCCGTTCGCGGTCGCGCGCGACTTCGATCTCCGCGGAGAGCCCGGAGAGTCGCTCGAGATAGCCGCGCTCGAAGCGGCCAGGTCCGATCACGCGCAGCGGAGACGCGGAGGCGGACCGGGAGGCCTCCTCGCCGGCGTGGTCGGGCGCCATGAATTCACGCTTCTGCGCGGGCAGCACGAAGTCGTGCAGGCTGTCGTTCGCTTGGATGGAAATCTCGCCCACCTTCATTCCTTCGGTCGAAAAGGCACTCGTCTTGCCCACCCTCGGGCAATTCTAGGCAGCTAGCGGAAGGTTTAGCCCGTCGATTCGCCAGAGTTCCGGGCGTCGTCTAGAGTGCAGGGCGTGATGGCAGAAGAGGGACCGGATCCACCCGCCAAGAGCTTCGGCGCCATGTCGGAGCACCACTGGTCGCGCGCGCGCCGCGATTCGAATCAGGAGGCCCTCGAGTACTACCGCCAGCGCTCGAAGGCTCCGGGAGTGGCCGAGGGCGGGGCGGAGCGGAACTTCTACTGCATGGAATGCGACGGCGTGATCCCCCACGACGCCCAGTTGAAGGCCTGTCCGCACTGCGGGGTGGCCCTGGAAGAGGGCGTCAAGCGCTACTTCAACTGGGTCGAGATGGGCGAGCCGCGCAAGGGCGACCTGCGCGCCCTGATGCCGGCCTTCGCGATCGGACTGGCGGTCCTGGCCGTCCTGGCCTTCCTGCTCCTGCGCTGGCTCCTGTGAGCGCCGAGCAGCGGGTCCCGCGCCGTTTCGACCGCCAGATGCGCTTCGCCGCGTTGGGCGAGGCCGGGCAGGCGCGCCTGGAAGCCGCGAGCGTCCTGGTGGTTGGTTGCGGCGCCCTGGGCGGCTCGCTGGCGCAGACCATGGCGCGCGCCGGCCTCGGCCGGCTGGTGATCGTCGATCGCGACCTGGTCGAGCTCTCGAACCTGCCGCGCCAGGTGCTCTTCGACGAGCGCCATGTCGCGGAAGCGACCCCCAAGGCCTTCGCGGCGCGCGAAAGCCTCGAGCGCGCTGGCGGTCCAACGCGCATCGAAGCCCACGCTCGCCATCTCGACGCGGCGCTGCTCGAGGAGCTCGGCGAAGGCGTCGACCTGGTGCTCGACGGCACCGACAACTTGTCGACACGCTACCTGCTCAATGACTTCGCGGTGTCGCGCGGCATCGCCTGGGTCTACGGCGGAGTCGTCGGCTCGCACGGACTGGTGCTGCCGGTGCTGCCGCGCTTGAAGCGTCCCGGAGCTTGCCTGCGCTGCCTCTTCCCCGAGCCGCCGCCGGCCCAGAGTCTGGATACCTGCGAGACCGCGGGCGTGATCCTGCCCGCCGTCAGCGCGGTCGCGGCCCTGCAATCGGCGGCGGCTCTGCGCTGGTTGTCGGGCGACGCCGAGGCGCGCGCGGCGATCGATCCGGCGCTGGTGCAGCTCGACGTCTGGACGCTCGAGTTCATGACGATCCGCGCCGAGCAGCAGAAGGATTGTCCCTGCTGCGTGCGGCGCGAATTCCCTTTCCTCGAGGAGCCGCCGGCGCGCAGCGCGGTCGTGCTCTGCGGCCGCAACATGGTGCAGGTGCGCGGCGTGGGACGCGTCGACGTCGCGCGCGTGCGCAACGTGGTGCGCGAGCACGCGAGCTCGCTGGTCGAGGCCGGCCCGCTCTTGCGCTTCGACGTCGAGGGCCTGCGCGTCACGCTGTTTCCCGACGGCCGCGCGCTGATCGACGGCACCGACGACGCCGGCCGGGCGCGCGCGGTGTACGACCGCTACATCGGGACGTGAAACCGCCGGTCGTGATCCTCGCGGCGGGCGCGAGCGAGCGATTGGGTTCGTGCAAGGCTCTGGTCGACTTGCACGGTCAGTCCCCGCTCGAACGATTGATCCGCCAGGCCTCGCTCGCCAACGCGGAGGAGATCGCGGTGGTCGCCGGCGCGCACCAGCGCGAGATCGGCGCCGCGCTCGAGCGCATCGATCCCTCGCGCCGCGTGCGCCTGCTTTTCAATCCGAGCTGGAGCTTGGGACGCACGGGTTCCGCGGGCGTGGCTGCCGCGAGCTTTCCGGGTCGCGCCTTGATGATCGCGCCAGTCGACGTCCCGCTGGTCCAGAGCGAGACCTTCCGCCGCCTCTTCGAAGCCTGGGAGGCCCAAGGAGAACCGCCGCGCGGCTGGCTCGCCCCCTGCCTCGCGAGACCTGCGCGCTACGGTCACCCCCTGATCCTCGGTCGCGAGCTCAGCCGCCTGCTGCCCGAGCTCGACCCATCCCTGCCCCTGAGCGGGCTGCGGGCCCAGGCTCAGCCCCTGTGGGCGGTCCCCGTTACCGATCTGTCAATCCTGGACGACCTCGACACCCCCGAGGACCTGGAAAGGCTGCGCGCGAGGCTGGCCGCTCATTAACGGGTCAGGAAGGGCCGTCCCTGCACAAGTCCGCCGGGGGTCGGGTCGATAACGCAGTCCTCTCATGTCTTTTCAGGGCGACGTTGCTGGATTGGGTCTGGGCGAGCTCCTGCAAGGACTGGCCCGCGGCGGCCGGGAAGGCGTGCTCACGCTCTACGGGGGCGGCCTGTGCGCGACCCTCGGCGTGCAGAGCGGACAGATCCACCTGCTGCCGGAATCCGACGAGGATCCCGAGATCTGGCGCAAGCGCTGCGGCCGCGCCTGGCCCGACGATGACAACGAGCGCATCGACTCGATGCGCATGGTCGACATCGCCTACGCCGCGCGGCTCGAGCGCATGTTCGAGCTGCTCGATTGCGAAGGCGTGCACTTCCGCTTCGAGCCGGGCCCGCTGCCGAACGCGGAACCGACCGAGGGCGGCGACCCGCTCCTCGACGAAAAGCCCCCCGAAGCCCCGACGAAACGTCCGACGCGCATCGAGGCCAAGGTCCCGGTTTACTGCGCGCCGATCTCGGTCGAGTTCCTGCTGCTCGAGCACGCGCGCCTGTCGGACGAGTGCTCGGCCCACGGCGACTCGAAGGGTCTGTCGATCCACGAAGTTCCCTGTCCCCTGGTCGAGTCCACGGCCTTCCCGGGCGACAAGCTGTTCCTCGAGTGCGACGGCTTCTCGAACGTCAGCGAGATCTCCGATCGCTTGTCCTGGCCGCTGCGCCAGACCAAGGCCGCGGTGTTCGCCAAGCTCGCCGCCGAGGTCGTGCGCCTCGCGAATGCGAACGAGCTCGCCGCGCTGACGCGCGAAGAGCTGTCCAAGAATCGTTTCCTGCGCGCGGCCTCGCGCCTTTCCGGTTGGGCCCACAACGCCGCGCCCGGTCTGCCGGACCAGGGCGAAGCGGAGCTTCTGATCGAGGAGTGGAACGGCGGCAAGCTGGTGCTCGCCCTCGCCGGAACTTCGAGCTCCGACACGCGAACGATCCTGCGCCGGATGGAGCTAGCCGAGGCGGATCCCAAGGCCTCGCTCGAGCGCTGGCGCGAGATCTGCAAGCACCACCGTCAGGACCTGATCGCCGAGGTGCACGTCCTGCGCCTGGGGCTCGCGCTCGAGGACGAATCGCAGAAGCCCGGTTTCCCCGAGCTGCTGAAAGTCGCGCGCCACTTCCAGGAACAGAATCGATTGATGCGCGCGGGAGCCCTGCTCACCGCCGCCGCGACGCGCAATCCGGAAGGCACGCCGGCGCGCCTCGAGCTGGGAAATCGGATGCTCGCCTGCGGGCTCGTCGAGGAGTCGACGCCCTGGATCCTCGACGCCTGCCGCTCGCTGGTGTCGAGCGGACTCGCCGACAAGGCCCTCGGCCCCTTGCGCGCCCTGGTCAACGCCGACCAGACCAACCGCGACGCGCGCAGCCTGTTCAACGTAGCCCGCGCCCAGTCGACGCAGGGTAAGGCGAAGATGCGCAATCTTTGGATTGCGCTCGCGCTGGTCGGAATCCTGGGGTTGGGCGCCCTGGTGCAGGTCCACCAGGATCGCCAGGTCGAGAATCAATTGATAGAGCTCGAGAACAGCGGACAGCGGCCCGAGGTCGTGCTGCGCATGCTCGACGAGGACTTCCGCGACAGCCGCAACCCGCATGTCCTGGAGCTCAAGCACAAGTTCACCGACGCGATCCGCAAGAGCGAGGGGCAGCAGCGCGACGCCTGGCTCGCGCTCTACAGCAAGTGCCAGAACGAATGCGAGAGCGGAGATCCGCTGCTCGGCCTGGAGCGCACGCTCGCCCTGCCCCCGCCGCCCAAGCTGTTCCTCTCGCGCGATCCCTGGCCGACGATCTCCGACATCCTGCAAGCCCTCGCCGGGCGCCTCGAGCAGAGCGTCGGCGAGCTGAGCCAGGCCACGGCCTCGGCCGGCAGCGGCGACAACGACGAGAAGCGCCTGTCGATGCAGGTGCGCGACCTGCTCGCCCTGGGTGAATCCAGCGCGCGCAGCGATGCGCTCGACGGCTTCGTGGTGCGCCTGCACCACCTGCTCGCGACGCTGCACGACCGCGACGAAGAGCGCGCCGGCGCGGTCCGCGCCGCCGCTGCCCGCGAGAACTCGAGCCAGCAGGAGCAGCTGCTGCAGGCCGCGCGCTTGCACGCCAAGGACGGCGATCTCGATCGCGCCTCCAAGCTCTACAAGGAATTGATCGACACCGACAAGGACGGGTTGTTGACCAGGGCGCTGGCGAGCGAGATCCGCGAATTGGAACAGCATCGCAGCGCCGTGGCCCTGGCGCGCGACCTCGCGCGCGGCGGCCACCACAAGGAAGCCATGGAGGCACTTGCGAAGGTCTGCGCCTCACCCTGGGAACACCTCTTGCCCTGGCGCCTCCAATCGACGCCCAGCGGCGCGCGCGTGCGCTTCGCGAACGGCAGCGTGCACGCCACGCCCTGCATCGTCGAGTCCGCGCCGGGCGAGCAGCTCGACCTCTCGCTCGAGCTCGCGGGCTTCGAGCCCCTGACCGTGCACTCCAACGGCCCGGGCGACCTCGCCGTGGTGCTCTCGCGGCTTGCCGAACGGCATTGGCGGACGACGGCGCGCGTCGACGCTCCGCCGGTCGCCGTCCTGGACGATCACCTGCTCGCTGACCGGCGAGGCAATCTCGTCCGCATGGGGCCAGCCGGCACGCTGCGCTGGGAGCACTCGATCGAGTCGCTCAGCGGCATCGCGCGCGCTCCGGTCTTCCTGCCAGGAAAGCCTGGCTCGCTGCTGTGCCTCACCGAGGACGGCAGCGCCTGGATCCTCGACGCCGCGGACGGCCACCTCGAAGGTCCCTGGGAATGCAGCTCGCCGCCGGTCGCGGGCCCCTACGTCGAAAGCGCCAGCGTGCGCGCGCGCTTCAACGACGGCCGCGAAGGCAGCTGGGATTCGCGCCTCAAGCCGGAGCTCAGCGAGCCCCTCGCCGAATCCGCGCCGCATCCCGCGGCCGAGCGCGCCACCGGTCGCGGATCCGACGCCGGAATGTCGATCGTGCGCCACCGCGACGTCAACCGCGGTTCGCAGCACGACTCGCCCTGGAGCCCGTGGACGGTCGAGATCCGCGACGACATCTACTTCGTGCGCGAGCTCAAGGAAAAGGGCCGCTCCTTCTCGGTCCGTCTCCAGGGCGACTGGTCCTACGTCGCCTGGGAAGCGCCGAACGTCCAGGCGCCGCTCGGTCGACTGTGGATCTCGGACGGCGCGGGTCTGCGCTCGTTCCTGCCCTAGTCGCTCGCTGCGTGATCGCTCAGCTTCGCTCGCGGGCCGCGAGCCTGCTGTGTCGGATTCCGTAGGCGAAGTAGATAACGAGACCGATCGCGAGCCAGATCAGGAGCCGCATCCAGTTGGAGCGCTCGAGGCCCATGATCAGCGCGAAGCAAGCCAGCGCGGCGAGGATCGGCGTCACCGGATAGCCCGGCACGCGGAATGGCCGCGGCCGATCGGGCTCGCGCACACGCAGCACGATCACTCCGATCGAGACCAGAATGAACGCGAAGAGCGTTCCGATGTTGCACAGGCCGATCGCCTGGTTCGGCGTCATGACGTTGCACGAAATCGCGACGAGCAGACCGGTGATCCAGGTGTTGATGTGCGGCGTGCGGAAGCGCGGATGGATCTTCGAGAAGACCTTGGGTAAGAGGCCGTCGCGCGCCATCACCATGAAGATCCGAGTCTGACCGAGCTGGAACACGAGCAGCACCGCGGTCATCGCGATCACGGCTCCGAGTGCGAAGGCCGTCGCGCCGCCCTCGAGGCCCATGGCGCGGAAGGCTTCGGCCAGCGGATCCTGGGTGTGGAAGCTGCCCATCGGCAGGACACCGGTCAGGACCGCCGCGGTCGCGATGTAGAGCACGGTGCAGATCACCAGCGACCAGATCAGTCCGCGCGGCATGTCCTTCTGCGGATTGCGGCACTCTTCCGAAGCCGTCGAGACCGCGTCGAAGCCGATGTAGCTGAAGAAACCGAGGGCCGCCGCCTGCCAGATGCCCTTGAATCCGTTGGGCGCGAAAGGATGCCAGTTCGCGGAGTCGACGTGGAAGATTCCGATGCCCAGGAAGGCTGCGATCAGAATGAGTTTCAGCCCGACGATCACGGCATTCGTGCGCGAGCTTTCCTTGATGCCGATGAACAGCAGCACGGTCAATGCGAGAGTGATCGCCGTCGCGGGAAGATTGCACGAAAGCACTGCGGCGCCGAAGAATGGCAGGGACACGTGCGGCACGCTCTCCCACGTAGCCAACGTGGTCTGTGCGCTCACGCGTACCTCATCAGACACGAACCAATGCGCAAAACTCGCCGGAGTGATCTGGTCGAGAATGGCTCCCAAGTCGAGGGTCGCTTGCGCTTGATGGACGATCTGAGTCGCGCTCTGGAAATCCTTCATCAACCAGACCGGCAACTGGAATGTGCCGCCGCTGATGCCTTGCAGGAAGGTCTGGAAGTAATCCGACCAGCTCTGCGCCACGTAGACGTTGCCGATCGCGTACTCGATCATCAGGTCCCAGCCGATGATCCACGCGATGAGCTCGCCGAAGGCTGCGTAGGAGTACGAGTACGCGCTGCCCGAGACCGGCACCGAAGCCGCGATCTCGGCGTAGCACAGGGCCGCGAATCCGCAGGCAATCGCCGTCAACAGATACGAAAAGATCACCGACGGCCCCGCGCCCGCGAGCTTGTCGGTGCCCGTGATCATCTGGCCGATGCTCGAGAAGAGACCCGCGCCGATGATTGCGCCGATGCCGAGCAGGGTCAGGTCGAAAGCGCCGAGGGTGCGCTTGAGCTTGTGCTCGCCGATCTCGGAGTCCGCGACCACGTCCGCGGCGGTCTTGCGCCGCATCAACTGCTGCATCAGCGACATCGGCTTCCTCGGTCAGGAGCTCAGGGGGTCAAGCGATAGATCGTGCGCGGGAAGGGAATCGCCTCGCGCACGTGCTCGATGCCGCAGATCCAGGCCACGGTGCGCTCGAGGCCGAGACCGAAGCCCGCGTGGGGCACGGAACCGTAGCGGCGCAGGTCGAGGTACCACTGGAAAGCCGCTTCGGGCAGCTTGTGCTCGCGGATGCGGCCGAGCAGCAGGTCCAGGTCGTCCTCGCGCTGACTGCCGCCGATGATCTCGCCTACGCCCTCCGAGCCGAGCACGTCGACGCACAGGCACTTCGACGGATCCTCGGGGTCGCGCTTCATGTAGAAGGCCTTGACCTCCTTCGGATAGCGGTGCACGAGCACCGGCCGATCGAACATGTTCGAGAGGATCGTCTCGTCGGGCGCGCCGAAATCGTCGCCGTACTTGAAGGTGGACTCGGGGTTGGCCGCGAGGATCTTCGCCGCCTCGTCGTAGGAAAGCCGCGGGAAGGGCGCGACGATCTTCTCGAGCTTCGCGACGTCGCGCTCGAGGGCGGCGAGCTCAGGCTTGCGCCGTTCGAGCACCTGCGCGACGACGAAGGCCAGCATCTCCTCCGCCAGGCGCATCACGTCCTCGAGCGTCGCGTAGGCCATCTCGGGCTCGAGCATCCAGAACTCGGTCAAGTGCCGGCGCGTCTTGGACTTCTCGGCGCGGAAGGTCGGCCCGAAGGTGTAGACCTTTCCAAGCGCCATCGCGGCCGCCTCGGCGTAGAGCTGGCCCGACTGCGTCAAGTACGCGGTCTGCTCGAAGTACGGGACTTCGAACAGCGTCGACGTCCCTTCGCAGGCGTTGGGCGTGAAGATCGGCGAATCGACGCAGATGAAGCCCTTCTCGTCGAAGAAACGCCGGATCGCCGTGATCACCGCGTCGCGCACGCGCAGGATCGCCGTCGGCCGCTTGGAGCGCAGCCACAGGTGGCGGTGCTCGAGCAGGTATTCGATGCCGTGCTCCTTGGGCGTGATCGGATAGCCCTGCACGCTCTGGTGGATCTCGCCCGCGGTCACGTCGATCTCGAAGCCGCCCGGCGCGCGCGGGTCCTCCTTGACCATGCCGACCAGGGTCAGGCTGGACTCCTGGCCCGAGTGGCCGAGCTTCTCGAACAGCTCCGCCGGCACGTTGTTCTTGAACAGGACGCACTGCACGATCCCGGTGCCGTCACGCAGCTGGGCGAAGTGCAGCTTGCCCTTCGAGCTGAGGTTGTAGAGCCATCCGCGGACGCAGACGGTCTTGCCGACGTGATCACCCAGTTGCTCGACGGTCGTGAGTTCGATCATGGCTCAGGGAAAAGTGGCGTAGGCGGATTGCATCGCGACATCGGTGAGCACGCCGCCGCGGAACACGGCCTTGCCCTTGCAAGGCGCTCCGTCGCGGCGCGCCTCGACCTGGACTTCGCCGCCGTTGCGGGCGATGGCTTCGAATTGCTCGCGCTGGGTGACGATCACGATGCGCTCGTAGCCGAGGGCCAGCATGCGGTTGGTGACGCGTTCGCCGAGGTCGACGCCCGTCGCGCCCTCGAGCTCCAGGGCGGACCCCGGCGCGTGCGCGGCGGATCGCGAGCGCAACAGCGCGTCCTCCAGGCGCTTGGATCCGTCGCGGATCTCGGCCAGGACCTGCTCGACGCGTCTCAAGTCGACGTTTTCGCGCGGCTTGTTGCCCGCAGCAGCGCCCGGCGAGGCTTCCTCGCTGCGCTCGAAGCTCTTGAGGCGCTTCTCGATCTCCCCCAGGCGCGCCACCGCCACCCACAAGGCGACGGCGCAGGCGCCCAGGAGCGCCAGCACCAGCCAGGACCAGTCCACCGGCAATTGAAGTGCGGAGAAGGGCAGGTGCGGCACGGGGCGGGGAGCGTAGCATCCGAGGCGTCAGCGCGCGCAAGCGCTGGCAATGCGATGCGCGCTTGTCCCCCACTCCCGCGGCCCTACCATACGCCGCTCATGCGAGGACAGCGCCGATGACGATGGACCAGCCGTGATGCGTCCGCAGGCCTGGCTCGCGGTGCTCCTCCTGGGGGCCCTCTGGCTCGCGCTGCCGACGACGGATGCCGCGGCGGTGGCCGTGCAACGCGTTCCGGCGCTCCTGCGCGCGCCGATCGCAGCCAGCGACTCCTCCTCGCTCGCCGATCGACTGCTCGACATGGCCAGCGCGAAGCTCTCGAGCGGCGCGACCCTGTCCCTGGGCGGCGTGCGGCTCGCGATTCCCGAAGTCGGCGTCGACGACTTGACGATCCACGCGCGCGCGCGCCGAGCCGTGGTCTGGGCCCTGCGCCAGGCCGCGGACGCTCGCGGGCTCGCTCTCGATCTGCGCGGCGAGCAGATCGCGATCCCCGACGGCGTCAGCCTGCTCTTCAGCCTGCGCGACGAGCGCTTGAGCGTGAACATGCAGAGCGGTCCCTCGATCCATTTCGCCGCCTCCATCCCTGCTCCGCCGAGCGATCGCCGCGCCCTGCTGCCCGCCCTGGTCGCCTGCGCGCTGGTGATTCTCTGGCGCCGGCCGCTGCTCGCGCTGCTGGTCGGGTTGATCTTCGGCGCCGTCCTCGTCCTGGCCGCGACGCCGCCCGCCACGCCCAGATCCTGGGACGGTCTGCCCGGTGATTTCGTGCGCATGCTGGCCGCGGAGCTCGGCGCCAGCGGCGCCTGGAAGCCGATCGCGACGCTGCTCTGCCTGCTCGCGACCTGGGCGATCACCGCGCGCAACGGCGGACTCGGCGGCTGGACTCACTGGCTCGGGCTGCGCGCGAGCAGCGCGCGGCGCGCCCAGCTGGTCACCTGGATCTGCGCCTCCGCGGCCTTCTTCGAGGCTCCCGGAAAGAACGTCGCGCTCGGCTGGATGCTGCGCACAGCGGCCGTGCGCACGCGCCTGTCCGCGGAGAAATTCGCCTGGCTGCTCGACACGACCGGCACGGCCGTGCTCGGCGTCTGCCTGCTCTCGCCCTGGACGGGCTTCGCTTTCCGCCTCGCCGCCACGGCCTCGGGATCCGGAAAGAGCCCGAGTGATCTGTGGCTCGCGACGCTGCCCTGGCGCGGCTTCTGCTGGTTGAGCCTGGCCCTGGGACTGGTGGTCGCAGTGAGTGGCCGCGACTTCGGGACCATGCTCGCGGCCGAGCGTCGCGCGCGCGAAGGCGGCGGCACCGACGCTCGCGGCGCGCGGCGCGTGTTCGCCGCCCCCGAGCCCGATCCGCGCACGGCGCCTCAGGCCTGGCGCGTGCTCGCACCCTTCGCCGTCTATGCCCTCGCCATCCTCGTGCAGGGCTTGCGCGACGGCGGAGTTTTCACGACAGGGTTCGATGCGAGCAGCGTCGGCGCGTGGATCGCTCTCGCGAGCGCGATGGATCAGCAGGACACTTCGATGGTCGCGGCCCTCGCGGCCCTGCTGGTGGCCCTGGCCCTCTCCTCGGTCGACGGCGCGGAACGCGGCGTGCCCGCGGCGCTCCTGCGCGGACTGAAGGCGGCGGTGCGACCTTGCCTATTGATCATCGGAGCCTGGGCTCTGAGCTTCGTGTCGGCGCAACTCGGCGCCGGCGAAGTGCTCGCGGCGGCTCTCGGCGAGCGCGTGGCGCCCCAGACCCTGCCCGCGATCCTGTTCCTGCTCTCGGCGGGCGCGGCCTTCTGCTTCGGCTCGGCCTGGGCCGCGCTGCCGCTGCTGGTGCCGATCGGCTGCGGCCTCGCCGGTGCGATGGGAGGGAGTTTCTCGGATGGACCCGTGGCGTTCTCGGTGGTCAGCCTGGCCGCCCTGCTCGAGGGCACCCTGGCCGGAGCACTGCTCTCGCCCCTGTCCGCCTCCAGCCTGTCGGCGACGATCGGCGCGGGCGGCGACCACAGCGATCACCTGCGCACCCAGTCACCTTATGGAGTGTTGACGATGAGCGCGCTGCTCCTGAGCTTCCTCGCCGCGGGGCTGTACGGCCTCGGCCCCTGGAGCTCGCTGGCCATCGCAGCCGTGGTTCAGCTCGGAGTCTTCGCCTGGTTGTCGCGCTCCAGCCAACGCCAGCCGGCCTGAGCCGCTCGCTCCCTCCACCTACGAACACCGCCAATCCACTCCGTGGCACTGCCCAAGAATTTCAGTCGGCGTCTGTTCAGCGGCGTGCTGCTGGGCGTCGTCGTCTACCTCGGCATCGTGCTGTGGGCCGACGCGGGCAAGGTCGGTCACGCGCTTGCGAACCTGCCGCTGTGGGTCGTGCCGGCCGCCTGCGGATTGTCGCTCGCGAATTACATCATCCGATTCTGGAAGTGGCAGCGCTACCTCGACCTGCTCGGCATCGACATCGAGCGGCGCGCGTCGTGGCTCGTCTACCTCTCGGGTTTCGCCCTCTCGGTCACGCCGGGCAAGCTCGGCGAGGTGTTCAAGTCCTGGCTGTTGAAACGACTCGCGGGAACGCCGATCAGCACCAGCGCGCCGATCGTGATCGCCGAGCGCTTCACGGATCTGCTGGCTTACTTGATCCTGATCGCGCTCGGCGGCATCGCAAGTTATCCGGAGTATCAGTGGATCTTCTGGCTGACCCTGGCGCTGAGCGGAGTCGGTCTGGCCCTCGCCGGCAGCCGGACCGTGGCGCGCATGACGGCGCGCGTGCTCAAGCGCACGCCCTACCTCTGGCGGCTGTCGGAGAAGGTCGAAGTTTCCTTCGAGTCGACCCGCATCCTGCTCGCTCCGCGCGAGATCGTGTTGCCGACCTTGATCTCGGTCGTCGGCTGGGGCTTGGAGTGCACCGGCTTCTGGCTGATCGCCAACGCTCTCGGCGGCGAAGCGCAGATTCCTTTCCTCGCGGCCGTGTTCGCCTACGCGCTCGGCGCGGTGGCCGGCGCCGTGCTGATCATTTTTCCCGGCGGCTTGGGCATGACCGAGTTCTCGATTGGCAAGATCCTGCGCGGCCACTATTCCGCGGCGGGTCTGTCGCTCGAAGCTGCGCGGACCCAGGCGACCACGGCGGTGCTCTTGACACGCTTGTGCACGCTGTGGTTCGCGGTGCTGCTCGGCCTGGTCGCGACGACGGTGTTCACCAAGCTGTACGGCGAAGTGTCCGAGCAGGAAACCTGACCCGAGTGGACGAAGGGGTCCGGCAATTCGGCGCGGTCTACGCGGATCTCCAGGCCGAGCTCGACTGGGAACTCCTGGGGTCGACGTACTGCGAAGGCGAGGGTCGGGATTTTTTCGACGCGCAACTGCGCGAGCGCATGCTCGATTGCGGACTGCGCCTCGCGGACGATCTCGCCAGCCGACTCGAGCGCGGCCCGGGACGGCGCAGCGTCTATCTCGGAGCCGCGGTGGCCGAGCTCGCGCCGATCCTGGTCGAGCGCCTGGTGCTGCAGCGCGAAGTGATCTGGCTCAACCTCGAGGGCGCGGAGACGCGCGAGCTGCGGCGTGCCCTCGAGCTGGTCGCGGCGCGCCAGGGCTGCTCGCTGCCCGAGCCGTCGACCGATGCGCTCGAAAGTCTCGCGCGCTCGTCTTGCGATCACCTGTGGATGGTCAGCGTGCTCACCGACCCCGATCACTTCCCCGCGCTGCACGACCAGCTCTACGCGCGCGCCGGAGGTCCGCTCGCGACAGGCCGCGGCTGGCTCGAGGAAGAACGGGCGCGGGCCACAGCCATCTGCCGCGCCTTGCTCGAGGCTGCGGCGCCGCGGTCCACGCTGACCACCAGCGACGAAGAGCTCGAATTCCTGCGGCCGATCGCGACCGAGCTCGGCTGGCGTCTCGAGCTTCCCGCGAAGTCGAATCTGAGCGCCGTGGTCGGCGATCGCGTGCGCATCTGCGCACTCACGAAGTAGCGGCGCGTCGCTTCGCGCGCTTCAGCGATTCGCGAAGGGGTTCGCGCCGCCGAGTCCGTTGCGCTTGCCGCTCGAAAGCGGATTCTGGGTCCGCGGAGTGCGAGGAGCGCGCAGGCCACCGCCCAGAAGGGTATTCGGCGATTTCTTCGCGCCGCCCTTCTTGGCGCCCGGCGCATGGAGCAGGCTTTCGAGCGGGTCGCGCCCGAACGACGAGGACCCGCGGCCGAGCTCGTTGTTCGTCTGGCGCGCGGCGAAGCCCCGGCGCTTGCCCACCTGGCCCTTGCCGATGTCCCCGCCACCGATCGCGTGGGCGTACTGCGGGTGGAAGTGCTGCTTGCAGCCGGAAAGGCCAAAAAGCCCTGTGGACAAGAGGGCCAGGAGGCAGGGGCGGAGGAAACGAGTCAGCTCGAGCTTCACCATAGAAGTTTAGCGTAAGCCGACTCCGACGGTCGAACGCATGGTCCGTCTCGAAGCATTTCGGGCTGGATCCAAGGGCCTGCGCCGCTTCGCGAGGAGCAGTGAGGCAAGCACGGAAAGGCTTGCCAGCAGGGCGAGCCAGGGCGTCGCCGAGCGGATCGGGCCCTGCTTCCCGGGGCCTGACGCGCCTGCCGGAGCGCGTTGGCCTGGCGGCCCGCTGGAGCGCCTCTCGGACAGGGATGCCAGGCTCGGATCGGGCAGACAGGCCCGGTCGAAAAGTTCCGACCAGGCCACGGCAAAGGCAGCCGGAATCCAGATCGGAGAGGGCGACGTGGATCGCCCCCGGTCGCCAGAGGACGGCGGGAGAGCGGGACTCCTTCGGGCCCAGGAATTCGGCCCAGGTCTCGAATCCGGAGGCGGGGCTTGCGGGAATCGCGGTGCCCGTCGCGCTCCATCCAGGTCCGAAAACTTTTCCCTGCGACTCCTTGGCGCCCGAGAGCGCCTCCGCGCGAGCGATGCGCAGACAGGCCGGCTGATCCGCTTCGACGAGTTTCAGCTCGCGCGCTTCTGCCCACAACTTCGCCAGGTCGGTGATGTCGCGCGGCAGGCGGGCATCGAGGAAAATTCCCTCGCGCGGCGAGGGCCACGGCTGCTCGGCGAGCTGCTGTCCGTCCCACACCAGGCAGCGCGATCCGAGGTCCGCAACCGGGCCGGGGACGATGGCTGCGCCGCAGTGGACGAGCCCTGCCTTCGACGCGGCGCTTGCGGGCTCGCTGTCGCTGATCCAGACACAATCGGGCCTGTCCAGAGACTGCCAGGGAGTCTCGCCTCCAGGCCCCCACTCGCGACTGAGCCATTCTTCCGGCGGCCGCGCGCCGCGCGAGGAATGCTCTCCATCGAAGGCGAAGGTCAGCCATTCGCGCGCCTGGGGCTCGACGCCGGATCGTTCGCACAGCTCGAGCGCGAGTTCGACAGCGCGCCGGATGCGCGGCGTGTTCTGCACGCCATCGCTCACGGGCAGGAACATCGACGGCGAACGATCGAGAACCAGTTGCCAATGCAGCGGCACAGTGGCGGCGGGTCCGCGTCGAAGATCCGCGAGGGCGAAGCACGTCAGGGACACGGCGAGCAGAGCGGCGACCAGCGACCAGGGCAGGCCGCGTTGGCGCTGCGCGCCGATCGGAGCTTCCGTCTCGAGCGAGCGCCGCCAGAAATGGAGCCCGCCCGTCCACCGCGGAAGGCTGGGCTCGCTCGAGCGAGCGAGCCAGCCTAGGAGCGGGATCGAAAGCAACAGCCACAGGGCCTCGGGTCGCGCGAAGAACCAGCCGTTCATGCGCGACGACCGCGCAAGAGCTGCGCGGCGTGGGGCTCGAAGGGATCGCCGGCGCGCGCGATCACCAGCTCGCCTCCGACGCGGGCGAGGCTCGCGCGCCAATGCCGATGGTGCAGGCCGAGCGCTGCGCTGTAGCGCGCCGCTTCACGCTCGCCCAATCGCGCGACCAGGCTCGCGCCGCTCTCGGGATCGCGCCATTCGATGCTGGATCCAGCCTCGGTTCCCGCGAGCGGTGCGAGCTCGACGCGCGCGAGCACGCAGACAGCGTCCATGCGCCGGCGACTGGCGGCGTGCAGGGCAACCTGCGCCGGATCGACGTCGAACAGATCGCCGATCGCGATGCAGCGCGAGGCGCGAGCCAACGATCGGTGCTGGAACCAGGGCTCGAATCCGCTGCTCCCCGCGCATTCGAGCCCGTCGAGCGCGCCCATGGCGCGGGCGAGATCGGACTGCGAGCGCAGCTCCAGGATTCCGCGCTGAGTCGCCAAGGTGACCTGGCCGCTGGCACCCAGTCCGACGGCGCACAGGGCGAGAGCGAGCTCGGCGGCCAGCTGGATCTTCGGTGGATGCTCGGGTTCTCCGATCGCCATCGAGGCGCTCGAATCGAGCACCACGCTCCAGCGCTCGCCGCTCTCGCGCCGCGAGAGTCGCACGTGCTCTCCGGCGCCGCGCGCGAAGGCTTCCCAGTCGAAGGCGCGCAGGTCATCGCCGGGCCGGTAACGCCGTCGGCCCGCGAACTCTCCACTGCCCGCTGCGACCGCGGTGCTCGAGCTGGCGAAGTCCTCGCGCGGCGTGCGCCGGTTGGCCGACTGGGCGAGGGCGAAGCTCGCGACGCGCGCGCCGAAGCCCGGGGCGAACCGTACGCGCGCCGTGGGAGGATTCCTGTGGTCCATGGCGGCGTTGGATCGTTCAGCGCGGACCTGGTGGAACGGGTCCGAGCACCAGGGGTTCACCGCCGCCGGAGACCAGCGCGCGGCCCTCGCTCCACACCAGCTCGCCGCGGCGCACCACGCTGCGCGGGAAGCCCGCGAGCTCGAGGCCCTCGAAGGCCGACCAGCGGCTGCGCGAGGGCAGCTCGACGCCTTGGACGCGGCGCGTCTGGTCCGGATCGAAGAGCACCAGATCGCCGTCGAAGCCCGCGCGCAGCTCGCCCTTGTTCTGGATGTGCAGCGAGCGCGCGGGACCGCGGGTCACCAGCTCGAGCGCGCGCTCCGCCGTCAACAGCTTTTGCCGCACGAGCTCCCAGGTCAGGGGCCACAGCAGATCGACCGAGGGCATGCCCGAAGGCGCGTGGGCGTAGGGACGCATTTTTTCCGCCAGCGGATGGGGCGCGTGGTCGGTGGCGATCGCGTCGATCGTTCCATCGGCGAGAGCCGCGCGCAGGCTCGCGCGGTCGGCGAAGGTCTTGATCGAAGGGTTGACCTTGAGCAGGTTGCCCAGGCGCTCGGCGTCCTCGCAGGTCAGGAACAGATAGTTCGGCCCGGTGCTCGCGCTGACCGGCAGGCCTTCGCGGCGCGCGGCGCGCACCAGCTCGACGCCGCCGGCGCTGGAGAGGTGGAAGACGTGCAGCTCGACGCCGCACTCGCGCACCAGGTCGATGCTCTGGCGGATCGATTCCATCTCGGCGGCGTGCGAGCGCACCAGGTGGTGCTCGCGCACGGTGGCCGTGGGGTAGGCGAGCTTGCCCGCTTGCAGCAGCTCTTCCTGCTCGCAATGCGCGACGATCGGACGGCCGGCACGCGCCGCCGCTTCGAAGAGCCGCCGGATCGTCGCGGGATCGGTCTGGCCTCCCAGGCCAGTCGAGCCGCCGAGGAAACACTTGAAGGCCGGCGTCAGCGCCGCCATCGCGTCCAGCTCGGGCAGGGAATCCTCGAGCAGATTGGCGAGGCAGCCGAAGTCGACGCGCGAACGCGAGCGCACCCGCTTGATCCGATCCAGCAGCGCGCGCTTCGACGTCGACAGCGGCGGGTTGTTCTGGACCTCGACCACGCTGGTCACGCCGCCGTGCAGGGCGCCCGCGCTGCCGTGATCCCAACCCTCCTTGTGCTCGAGCCCGGGCTCGCGGAAGTGCACGTGCAGGTCGATCAAGCCCGGGATCACCACCAGTCCCGCGGCGTCGAGCACTTCCGGCGCGGGCCGGCTCGCGTCGAGCTCGATGCGCTCGCCGACCTGGGCGATGCGTCCGTCCTCGATCAGGACCTCGAGCGGCCGCGAATGCAGGCCGGGCGGGTAGCTTCGCCCGCGGCGGACGATCAGGTTGCCGCGGGTCACGTCCGGCGCAGCACCACCAGCGTGATGTCGTCGTCGTGCGCGCCGCCGGAGAACGACAGGGCGGACTCGGCGAGCTTCTTGGCGATCACTTCCGTGCTCGCGCCCTCGCTGCACAATTGCGTGAAGGAATCGCGCAGGCGCTCCTCGCCGTACAGGTTGTCGCGGTCGTCCTTCGAGGGCGCTTCGATCAAGCCGTCGGTGTAGGCGAGCATCAGGTCGCCGGTCTCGAGCTTCAGCCTGCAGTCCGAGGTGAAAGTTCCCTGGGGATCGAGGCCCAGTGCAATTCCACTGCAGACCACGTTCTCGATCTTGCCGCTGGCCTTGCGCCAGAGCAGCGGCTCGTGGTGGCCCGCGTTCAGGATCTCGCAGTCGCCATCGGAGCGGATCGCGCAGACCAGCAGCGTGACGAACATGCCCGGATCGACGCGCTCGGACAGGTCCTGGTTGAGCATCGTCACCGCGGTGCCGACGTCGGGCACGACGCGCAGGAAGGAGCGCAGGCTGGCTTGCGCCGCGGCCGTGATCAGGGCCGGGCCCATGCCGTGGCCCGTGACGTCGCCGACGATCACCGCCAGGCGCTGGTCCTTGGTCTTGACGAAATCGAAGAAGTCGCCCGAGGTGCGCTCGGCGGGCCGGTACCAGCCGTGGACTTCGAGCGCGGTCACGTCGCGCGGGATCGGCGGCATCAAGCCGCTCTGGATCGCGCTCGCCAGCTCCAATGATTGCTCGAGGCGCGTCTTCTCGATCGAGTGCAGGTGCAAGCGCGCATTCTCGAGCGCGATCGAGATGTGCTGCGAGAGGGCGGCGAAGAGCGACAGGTCGCGCGCCGAGAACTCGCGGGTCGCTGCCTTGGAGTCGACATAGAGCACGCCGCGCGCCGCGCGACCATCGCCGCCCTGATTCGTCGGAGCGGACAGGGGCACGCACATGACCGCGCGCAGCTTGAGATCGAAGACCGAGCGGCCGAGCTCCAGGGCATCGGAGTCGCTCTGCACCGTGGCCTTGACCGGACTGCCGCCCTCGAGCACGCGCTTGACGATGCTCGTGGAGAAACGCACATCGTCGTCGATGCTCTCGCCGCCCTTGGCGCGGGCCACGCGCAGGGAGAGACCGCTCTCGCCGCTGGTCGAGCCCTTGGCCTCGCTGCCGGCGAGGATCAAGAGGCCGCGCTCGGCGCCCGCGATCTCGATCGAGCGGTCGACGATGTCGACCAGGAGCTCATCGAGGTTGCGCGCTTCCGAGACCCGGGCAATCATGTCGAGCAGGACCTCGACCGAGCGCCGATCCAGGTCGGAATCGCCGGTCAGGAACTGGATCGTGGACGGGTTCTTGGAGCTGGAGGCCTTGTTGACGGCGGATCCGCCGCGCGCCGAGCTGGCGGCGAGCGTCACCTGGCTGGCCGCCGGGGCCGGAGGCGTAGCCTTCTTCTCGGCCTCTTTCTTGCGGTTCCAGAACATCGCGAGCCCAGTTTAGCAGCCGGGCACCGAAATTCCTTGCGCCGCGCGGGCCCGTGGCGAGAATCCTTCGTCCCTGAGAAGCTCGTGCTTCGCGACCCTGCCGCTTCCCCAAGCCCTGCCCTGCCCAGCGACGGAACATGCACATCAACGTCGACCATCGTGTAGATCACGCCGTACTCCACCTGCGCGGAGAGTTCGATACGTACTACGTGCGCAACCTGCAGGAGGAAGTCGATGCGCTGGTTGCCGCGGGCACGACGAACCTGATCCTCAATCTGCGCCTGGTCAAGTTCATCAACTCGACCGCGCTCGGAGCGATCATCAAGGCCTCGCGCCAGTGCCAGGCCAAGGGGGGCAAGCTGGCCCTCTCGCGCCCCTCGCCCTTCTGCCGCGGCATCATCGAGAAGGTCGGCCTCGACCGCGTCGTCTCGATCTACGACTCCGACGACGAGGCTGCCAAGGGCGTCACCTCGGGGGTCAAGACGGCTAACCCCAAGGCTGCCGGCTCGGGCGAGCTCGAGGACGGCACCGTGATCTTCACGCCGACGGACGCGACCAAGATCGAGCACTTCCTCTCCCAGGAGCAGCGCACGGGCCTCAAGGCCCCCAACCCCGTGCACGGACATGCCTTCGGCACGAACTGGCACGGCATCGGGCGGATGCTCGCGATCGATCCCAAGGGACTGGCTTTCACCTGGGACGGCAACGAGACCAAGCTCGAGCCCTTCGCCATGGGTCAGCTGCTCTCGATGGGCACCGAGATCAAGGTCAAGTTCCGCATGCCGATGTTCCAGCAGGGCTTCGTCGAAGCCCTCGCGACCGTCGCCGAGGTCGAGGAGCGCGATGACGGCGTGCGCGTCGGGGCCGCCTTCGTGAAGATCGACAAGGAAACGCTGGCCGCGGTGACGCAATACTCCAGCGACCTGAAGTTCCTGAAGGACGAGCTGCGCAAGGCGACCGGCAAGTAGCCGATCAGCCCGCCAGCCGCTCTTCGCGATCGTCGATCGCGGACTCGAACTCGCGCGCGACGCAGCTCCAGTCCAGTCGCGTCTCGGCGATCCGCCGGCCCTCGATGCTCCAGCGCCGGCGCGATTCCGGTGCTCCCGCCGCCAGGCTCAAGCCCTCGGCCCAGTCGCCGCGCGACACGGTAACGCCGCACTGGTCGCCGACCAGGAATTCCGCGCGTCCGCCGGCTTCGGCGACGATCGGCACTCCGCAGGCGAGCAGCTTGGCCAGCAGCACCGCGCGCGGATCGCTCGAAGCCAGCACGGCCAGGGTCGCCGACGAGAGGGCGCCCGGCAGCTCGGCTTCGGACAGCTCGCCCACCCAGTGCACGCGCGCGCCGACGCCCGCGCAATCCGCGATGGCCCGCAAGCGCGCGCGCTGCGAGCCCTCGCCGGCGATCACCAGGGACCAGTCCCCGCGCTGGCCCACGGTCCTCGCGAAGGCGTCGATGACCAGGTCATGGCGCGAAGTCGACTCCAGCGCGCCGACCGCGAGCACGATGCGTCCGATGATGCGGTGCCGCGCCCCGAGCGAGGAGACCAGGCCCGGGCGGAAGCGCTGCGTGTCGACTCCGTGGGGCACGACTCGCACGCGATCGAGCGGAAATCCCTCGCGCCGAGCCTGGGCCAGGGACCAGGGATCGAGCGCGACTACGCAGCTCGCCGTGCGGCGCACATAGGGCCCCCACAGGCTCGAGCCGACGCGCGAGAGGCCGCGGATCAGGGTGCGCGAAATCTGTCCGCCGCTGCCGTGCTCGACGAGGACGAGCGGCACGCGCAAGCGCCGCGCAGCCTGGGCAGCCATGCAGGCCGTCGGCGACATCGCGTCGTAGGCGATCAAGGCGCGCGGAGAGAAGTCGAGCAGGTGGCGGCGACCGTTCTGGCGCTGGCGATCGCGCAGGCGGCGCTCGATCGGAAGCGGCGCCGGGCCTGCGTCGCGCGCGGGCGAGTCGAGTTGCCGTCGCGATTCCGAGCGATCCGCCGGCGCGGCGAAGCTCGCGCCGAACAGGCCGACCTCGTGACCGTGCGACGAGAGGGCGCGCGCGAGGCAAGCAGCGTGCTCGCCGCCGAACAGCCGCGCCGACAGAGGATCGACCACCAGGGCAATGCGCAGGGGAACGCTCAAGGGGTTGGCCGATCTGGAATTACTTGCGTGGGGAGAATTACGGCGAATCCCGCTCGAGAGTGAATCGTCCGCTGCGATGCGAGTTCTTGATGCAGGATCGCGGAGTCTTGCTCAAGCGCTGCCCGATCGAGCCGAAAACAGGTCGGCATCGAAGCTCCTCCCCCCGGCCATCGCGGCCTCCGCCAAGAATCCAACGCATGCGCCGTTTCCCCAACACGCGTCCCCTCTCCGGAACCGAAGCGCCCGTCCGGGGACTGTTCATCGATCGCTGGGGCACGCTGATCGCGTCCGACACGTCCTGCCTGAGTCCGAGATCCATTCCCTGGAGCTTCGTCCCGCGCGCCGTCGACGGCCTGTTCCGCGCCCAGCAGGCGGGTTGGCTGATCTACCTGATCGGCAACGAGAGCGCGGTCGCCGAGGGCCTGGTCGAGGAGAGCCTGTGGCTCGAGCAGGAGCGCGAAATTCTTGCGCAGCTGGCGGCACAGGGCGTGCACGTCGCGCGCAACTACGCCTGCCTCGACCACCCCGGCGGCAAAGGCGCGCACAAGCGTCCCTCGGTCTTCCTCCTGCCGGATACGGGAGTTTTCTACCACGCGTTGCAACAGGACGGCGTGGTGCTCGAGAAGAGCTGGGTGATCGGCGACGGCACGCTGGAGCTCGCAGCCGGTGAGCGCGCTGGGATGCGCACCGCGGGAGTGCGCACGGGCCGCGGCCTCTCCGACGGGGAGCTCGCGATCGATCCGCAGTTCGTCGCCCAGGATCTGGCCGAGTTCATCGGCACGCTGCTCGGACCGCGCGTCGGCGCTCATTAGCGAGCGGACCGTCACGCCAACCCAGAGTCTCCGCGTGAGGCGACGCCGCCCCACGCGGAACGAGCGAACCAGGAGGTTCTCCTGCCGAGCACCTTCGGCGCTCAAGGAACCGAGTGAACTACTCCGCGTCCTCTTCGCCGGCCTGGCTGGGATTGTCCTTCTTCGCTCCGCTCTTGTCGGGGGTCTTGCTGCTGCTCTTGTCCGAGCTCGGCGTCCCACTGCGAGCCGGGCTACCTAGATCGCGCGAAGGCGATGCCGGGCCGCCGCCGGAACGCTGGGCTTTCTGAATCTCGTTTCCACGTTTCGCGTCGTCGTTGTTGTCGTTGGCCATTGTAATTACCATCGCCGTCGTTGCAGTTCTTGCGACTCTTCCTCAGACGGCGCGAGGAAACAGTTGCCATTGCGAAGCCTGGACCAGGAAAGCCCCGGAGCACGACCTTCGACGGAACGCCGAGCAAGAAGCGGTCCCCCTGCGGAATCGCGCGAGGCCGTGGTGCTTGCATCGCTCGCGCAGCAGCTGCGAAGCTGCGTGGTTCTGGGTACCCGTCGCGTTCACTTCCTTCGAATCGACGCGACGCGGGTGAAGCACATTGGAGAATCGCTCGTCGCCGCGACGGAGCTGGTCAGGGCAGGCGGCGATCCGGCCGCCGACGAGTTCGTCGCAGCGGAGTGCGCGGTGCCCGCGGAAACCGAGCACTACAAAAACACGCGATATCCGCACCGAAGTCCCCGGTGTGGACGTCGGTTCATTTCTCCCGGCGCGAATCAGTGCATTCCTCGCGCAGCGGAAAGCCGTGCGCAGGGTCGCGAATTCCGAGTCGGCACATCAGTTGCGAGGGGGCCAGCGCATTCCATCACCCACCACCCCCCTGAGCTTCCATGGCACCTCAAAGCATTCGCCCCGCACCTTCGCGTTTCAGCCGCTCCGCTCCCACACCGCGCCCGCAATCGCTGCTGCGCACGGCTCCGTTCCGCGTCTTCGGTGAGGCGCCGCCGTTCCGACCGCACATCGTCCACCCCACCCAGCTTCCCGTTCACGCACGGCACACACCCACGGGCTTGCGTACGCACATGAGCATGAGCAGCAAGGCCGGCAAGGTTCGTACTGGAGTCCTGCTCTGGGCGCTCGGCGTTCCGATCCCTTTGATCCTGTTGTTCTGGCTCATGCGCGGCTGCGTCTGACCCCGACCTGGAGGCCGTCATGGCAAGGGGCATCTGGAAAGGCACGCTGGGTTTCGGCCTGGTGAACATCGGCGTCGAATTGTTCTCTGGCGACCAGCCCAATGCCCTGGACCTCGACATGCTCGACAAGCGCGATCTTTCGCGCATCGGCTATCAGAAGTTCAACAAGACGACGGGCAAGATCGTCCAGCAGAGCGACATCGTCAAAGGCATGGCTGTCGCGAAGGATCGCTACGTGGTCCTGACCGCCGAAGACCTGAAGGCGGCCAATCCCAAGGCCACCCAGGCGATCGAGATGGAAGGCTTCGTCGATGCGAGCGCGATCGACCTGGTGTACTTCGACCGCGTCTACTACGTGCTGCCGCTCAAGGGCAGCGAGAAGGCCTATGGCCTGTTGCGCGACGCCCTGCGCGAGAGCGGAAAGATTGGCATCGCCCAGTTCGTGATCCGCACGCGCCAGTACACGGCTGCGGTCTATCCCCACGGCGAGGCGCTCGTCGTCCACGCCCTGCGCTACCACGACGAGCTGCGCGATCCCGCGGAGCTCGGCATCACCAAGCTCAGCGGGCACAAGGCACAAACGAAAGAAGTCGCGATGGCCGAGCAGCTGATCGAGTCCATGACCATGGACTTCAAACCTTCGGCCTACAGCGATACCTACCGCAGCGATCTGCTCAAGCTGGTCAAGACCCGCGCGCGCAGCGGCGGCAAGAAGAGCCCGCCGCTCGCCAAGGAATCCGAGGCGCCCGAGCCGCGCGTGCACGACCTGATGGAAGCCCTGCGTCAGAGCGTGCAGGACAAGCGTCGCCGCACACCGACCTCCAGGCGTCCGACGAAGGTCTCTCGCTCGCTCTCGCGCCGGAGCGCGTGATGTCGCTGACCGAGTACCGCCGCAAGCGAGACTTCCAGCGCACCAGCGAGCCAGGACCCAAGCTCCGCAAAGCCGTCTCGACGCGGCGTATCTTCGTGGTCCAGCACCACTTCGCCTCGCACGAGCACTACGATTTCCGTCTCGAGGAGGCCGGCGTGCTCAAGAGCTGGGCGGTGCCCAAGGGCCCGACCATGGACCCTTCGATCAAACGACTCGCGGTCGAGGTCGAGGACCACCCGCTCGAGTATGCAAAGTTCCACGGCCGCATCCCCGAGGGATCCTACGGCGCGGGCGTGGTCAAGATCTGGGACAACGGGACCTGGATCCCCGAGGGCGATCCAGCGAAGGACCTCGCCGCGGGGCGGATCTCCTTCGAGCTGCGCGGGCGCAAGTTGAAGGGCCGCTGGACTCTGGTGCGCATGCATGCCTCGGAGCGCTACAAGGGCGATCGCAACTGGCTCTTGTTCAAGACCGATGAGTCCCACGCGATCAAGCCGGCCGCCGCTGCCCTGAAGTCGACACGCGCCAAGTCGCGGCCCGCGGCCGGTCGCACTCCGCGCAAGAAGGCCCCGAAAAAAGCGTCGGTCGAACGCCCAGCGTTCATTCCCCCACAGCTCGCGACTCTCGCCGAGGCAGCGCCCAGCGGTGAGGGCTGGGTGCACGAGGCCAAGCTCGACGGCTACCGTCTCGAGCTGATCCAGGACCAAGGCACGGTGCGCCTGTACACGCGCAGCGGAGCCGATTGGACTGATCGCTTCCCCGCGATCGCCCGCGCTGGCAAGGATCTCGCGGGACGCTCCCTGATCCTCGATGGCGAGGCAGTCGCGGTCGCGGCGCGCGGCGTCTCCTCATTCAGCGCGCTGCAGTCTGCGCTGAAGGAAGGCGCCAAGGCGCGGCTGCAGTACCACGCCTTCGATCTGCTGTTTTTCGACGGACGCGACCTTCGAGACCATCCTTTGAACATCCGCCGCCAGGCTCTGGAAGAGCTGCTCGGCAAGCCCGCGCGCGGCGACGTGATCCGCATCAGCGAGCGCATTGTCGGCCGTGATCCCCTCGCAACCGCCTGCAAGCGCGGCTTCGAGGGCCTGGTCAGCAAGCGCGACGACGCCCTGTACGAGAGTCGCCGCAGCCAGGCCTGGATCAAATCGAAGCGCGGGGCTCGCCAGGAGTTCGTCATCGTCGGGTTCACCGAGCCGCAGGGACAGCGCAAGGGCCTCGGCTCCCTGCTGCTCGCCGTCGGCGAAGGCCAGGGCAAGCTGCGCTACGCGGGCAAGGTGGGCGCGGGCTTCTCGCACACTTCGCTCAGCGATCTGCGCGCCGCCCTCGATCGTCTGGAGCGCACGAAATCGCCGCTCGCCGAGCCGCCGACGGAAAGGCCGTCCGGAATCCTGCACTGGGTTCGACCCAAGCTGGTTGCGGAAGTCAGTTTCACCGAGTGGACGCCCGATGGCCTGTTGCGCCACCCCGTGTTCCACGCACTGCGAGAGGACAAGGCCGTGGCATCGATCCAGCGCGAGAATCCGGCCATCCTCGGACGCGCCGACGCTTCCTCCACAGTCGCCGGCATGGCCATCACCCATCCCGAGCGCATCGTGTATCCCGGCTCTGGCATCACCAAGCTCGAGCTGGCTCGCTACTACGAGCTGGTCGCGCCGCTGATGCTGCCGCACCTCGCGCATCGACCGCTTTCGGTGTTCCGCTGCCCGGAGGGACTGAGCAGCACCTGCTTCTACCAGAAGCAGTGGACCTCGACCTTGCCCGGCGTGAAGACGGTCGCCGTCCCGGAAGGAAGCGGCGGAGCGAAGCCCTACGCCGTCGTCGGCGATGCCAAGGGTCTGGTCGCGCTGATCCAGTACGGCGCGATGGAGCTCCATCCGTGGGGCAGCCGCGCGGACAAGCTCGACGCGCCCGACCGCATCACCTTCGATCTGGATCCAGGCTCCGACGTGCCCTGGAAGCGCGTCGTCGAAGGCGCCTTCGCCCTGCGCGACCTGCTCGCCTCGCTCGGAATGAAGACCTGGCTGAAGACCAGCGGAGGCAAGGGTCTGCACGTCGTGCTGCCGATCGAGCGGCGCGTCAGCTGGGACGTGGCCTCCAGTTTTTCGCGGGCCGTCTGCGAGCGCGTGTCGCAAGCGGCCGAGGGGCGGTACGTGACCGTGGCCTCCAAGGCAGCGCGCAAGGGCAAGATCTTCCTGGACTGGCTGCGCAATTCCCGCGGAGCGACAGCGGTCGCGCCCTGGTCGACGAGGGCCCGCGAAGGCGCGACGATCTCCATGCCGATCCGCTGGGAGGAAGCGGCGAAGCTGCGCGGCGGCGACACGTTCACGCTCGAGTCCGTCGCGAGCCTGGTCCGCAAGAATTATCGCAACCCCTGGAGCGAACTTCCGCGCGCCAAGAATCGCATCACCCTGGAACTCGCTCGCGAGCTGCTCGCGGATTGAGCTTCGGATTGGGACTCACGCGCGGCGCTCCGAGCTAAGTCTCGCGCGCGGCGCTCCGAGCTAAATCTCGCGCGCGGCGCTCGGGTCAAATCTCGCGCGCGGCGCTCGGGTCAAAGCTCGCGCGCAGCGAAGGTGTCGCCGCGAGCGAGGTCGCCGGACTCCAGGCCCAGCTTGAACCAGCGCACGCGTTGTTCCGAGGTGCCGTGGGTGAAGCTCTCCGGTACGACTCGCCCACGACTGCGCCGCTGCAGATTGTCATCGCCGATCTGCGACGCTGCGTTGAGCGCTTCCTCGACGTCGCCGGCCTCGATCATCTTGCGCGCGCGGTCGGCGTGGTGAGCCCACACGCCAGCGTAGAAATCAGCCTGCAATTCCAGTCGCACCGACAGCTCGTTCGCGCCGGCTTCGTCGCCGCGCTGCTGGGCGTCGCGGACCTTCTGGTCGGTGCCCATCAGGTGCTGCACGTGGTGGCCGACTTCGTGAGCGATCACATAGGCCTGGGCAAAATCGCCCGGCGCGCCGAGCTTGCGATCCAGCTCGTCGAAGAAGCCCAGGTCCAGATAGACCTGCTCGTCACCCGGGCAATAGAACGGGCCGACGGCCGACTCGGCCATGCCGCAGGCGGACTCGACGGCGCCGCGGAAGAGCACCAGCGTGGGATCGCGGTAGGTCCCGCCGTGGCGCGGCAGCTCGGCTTGCCACACGTCCTCGGTCGAGCCGAGCACGGTGCGCGCGAAGGCCGCCAGCTCCTCCTCCTGGGCCGTCGGCGGCGAAGTGTCGGCCTGCGGGCCCGTCATCGCGCCGAAAATTGCCCGCGGATCGCCGGTGACCCAGGCGATCACCACGGCCATCAACAATCCGACGACTCCCAGGCCCTTTCCGCCGCCGGGAAAACCGCTCCTGCGGCGGTCGTCGACGTTGGTGCTCTGTCTTCCTCCGCGCCAGTCCATGATTCGCTCCCCTCGTCGGCACTCACCCTTCGGTCGAAAAAAAATGAGGGCGGCGGAGCCCGAGGGCTCCGCCGCCCGCCAGAGTACGGATTACTTGCCGCCCACGGCGTCGCGCGAGGCGCCCGACTTGCCTTCCAGCTTCTTCATGAGGTCCTTCGCCTCTTGAAGGTGCTTCGTGACGGTGCCCTGCGCATCGCTCAAGACCGGCTTGAGCGAGCTCGAGGCGTGGCGTTGGAAAACGGTCAGCATGTCGCTCGTGTGCATGTGGCCGCCGACCGCCATGCCGATGTAGCAACGGTCGAAATCGGCGCCTTGCTTCTGCTCGAGCTCGCGGCGGCTCGTCTGCAGGCACTGGTCGCCGAGTTCCTGGGCGAGAGCGACGTGGTCGAACCCGCCCATCGCGCGCGGGGCCGAAGCTTCGCGAGCGGGGTTGGGCTCCTTGCGATCGTTGCCACTGACGTCGGTCGGACGGTCAGCGCCCTGTCCTTCGCCCTTGTGGCCAGCCGCGGAAGCGAAGGCCTGGAGTTTCTGCCCCATCTGCGTGTGGTCGTCGATCATCCGCTGGGCGAACTGCTTCACTTCGGGATCGCTCGCTTTCTGCGCGGCGATGCGAGCCAGAGCCACTTCCGCGTCGCCGCCGACAACCAGCCAGGTCGCCAGGATTCCGTCGGCTTCCTTCGCTTCCGGGCGTTGATCCTTGCCGTCCAAACTTGACGGGGCACGCGGCGTCGGAGGAGTCTGCGACGGCGGATTCTGTTGGAATGCGGTCAACGCGACCGTGGCGCTCACAAAGACGATTGGGAGAAGTCGAATCATGGTCCTGCCTCAGGTTGGGACTGGTTTGGTGAAGACCCGCTGTCAGCACGCGAGTTCTGGAAGCGCTGACCACAAATGCTGTGCCGGCAGGCTGCTGCGCGCGGTGACCAGCGGCGCGCGCTCAGGGGGCCGATCGAGCGACTCCAGGCGCGAGGAGCGCCGCGACAGAGCCCCCGCGGACTTAGAGTTTGTGCATTCTGCCAGGGCAATGCGGCCGTCCGATGGCTGACCGGTCAGCTCCGCGTCGGCACGGGAGAACCCGCCGAAAACACTGCATTTGCAGGCTCCAAGTCATGCGGAATTCTTCTGGGCACGCTGCTTGCGTAGAGGGCTGAGTCAACCACCGGCCGAACCCCCTCCCCCGATCCCTGGCGACGACAGCACCCACAAGCCCATGAAGAGCGACTCTGGCAAGACAGTCTCCACCTGGATGGGCGTCGACTCGACGCTGCCTCAGGATTCGGCGCCTGTCGAATCCCCGGTCGA
>Ga0193706_1000272_pt1 | contig 33040 bp, 31 predicted proteins | sample U3c1metaG_FD_160130 | JGI IMG/M metagenome (GOLD analysis project Ga0193706, IMG submission 160130) | Soil microbial communities from a riparian zone of the East river system, Colorado, United States - U3c1 | ecosystem: Environmental > Terrestrial > Soil > Riparian zone | place: USA: East River... | reverse complement strand
CGGGGACGGGGACGGCCGCTCGAACATCTGGACGAGCGAGCCCGACGCCCTTGCCTCGATCGCCAACTATCTCAGCAACGCCGGCTGGAAGCCGAACACGCCCTGGGGCGTTGCGGTGAACGTGCCCGCCGGATTCGACCGCGCCAGCTATCGCACGAGGCTCAATGCCCCGCGCTGCCAGCGGGTCCACGACCGCCACAGCCGCTGGCTTCCGATCTCGGAATGGCGCCGGCTCGGGATCGTCTCCCAGAACGGAGTCTGGCCGCGCGACAGCGAGATGGCGAGCCTGCTCGAGCCCGACGGCCCCGGGCGCACGGCCTATTTGCTGACGACAAACTACCGGACCATCCTCGATTACAATTGCTCGAATTTCTACGCTCTCTCCGTCGGTCTCCTCGCGGACGCGGTGGAGAGCGCCCAATAGCCTCGTCCGTCACCCCGGCGGATGCTGGGGTCCAGGCAGAATTTGTGCTCGGAAAGTGGCGGAATGCGCACGCCGACTCTAGCGCGGGGGGAGGGCAGGGGCTAAGGCTGTCCAAACCGCCCCGATCACCTATTTCATGTCAACACAGGTCTCAAACATGAAGCGTAACGCACTGCTTTCCCTAATCTTCCTCGCCGGCGTTGCCATTCCGGCCTCGGCCAAGGCACCCCCTTTCGACACGACCGCGCAGGTCGCCTTCATGATCGATCTGAGCTCGGGCGCGGTGCTCTACGCCAAGGATGCCGACCGGCGGATCCCGCCCGCGTCGATGGCGAAGATGATGACCACCCACATCGCCTTCAACCTGATCCAGAAAGGCGGGCTCGCACTCGACAAGAAATGCCAGGTCCGGCCCGAGACGTGGCGGCAGTGGCACGGCCCGGCGGCCGGATCGACCATGTTCCTCTCGCCCGGAGAGGTGGTCTCGGTGCGCAACCTGCTTCACGGCATCGTCACTCTGTCCGGCAACGACGCCAGCGTGGTCGTCGCCGAGTGCATCGCCGGCACCGAGCCCGCCTTCGCCGCACTGATGAACCAGGAAGCAAAGCGGATCGGCATGAATTCGAGCAATTTCGGCAATTCGAACGGCTGGCCCGACGAGGGCGTGACCTTCACGACCGCCCGCGACCTCGCCACGCTTGCGAGGGCGACGATCGAGACCACCCCCGATCTGTACAAGGAATTCTACACCCAGACCGAGTTCACCTGGGGCAAGACTTTGAGCGGCGCCAGGCCGATCACCCAGGCCAACCGCAATCCCCTCCTCGGCAGGATCCAGGGCGCCGACGGCCTCAAGACCGGCCATACGGACGAGGCCGGCTACGGCTTCACCGGATCCGCCGACCAGGGCGGGCGAAGGCTCATCATGGTCGTGGCCGGCCTTGGAAGCTTCAACGAGCGGATCGAGGAATCCGTCAAGTTCATGGACTGGGGCTTCCGCGCCTGGAAGTCGCAGCCCCTGTACGCCAAGGGCCGCAAGGTCGGCGAGGCCAAGGTCCAGCTCGGCGATTCCTCGACCGTCGGCCTCGTGGCGCCCCGCAACCTTGCAGTCACTCTGCCGGCCGGCGCGGCCGCGAACATCCGGGTGAAGTTCGCCTATGACGGCCCGATCAAGGCACCGATCAAACAGGGTCAGCATATCGCCGATCTGATCGTGTCGACGCCCGACACGCCGCCCCAGTCCATGCCCCTGGTCGCCGAGACGGCAGTGGACGAAGCCGGCTTCTTCGGCCGGATCTGGGCGGGCATCGCCTCGCTCTTCGGCTGAGACGTGGCGCGAGGCCGCTTCATCAGCCTCGAAGGCGGGGAAGGGTGCGGGAAGTCGACCCAGATTCGCCGACTCGCCGAGACCCTTCGCGGCCGGGGCCTCGAAGTGGTCGAGACCCGCGAGCCCGGCGGAAGCCCCGGCGCCGAAGCGATCCGGAAGCTGCTGCTGGAAGGCGAGGCGGAGCGCTGGTCGGCCGGGACGGAGGCATTGCTCTTCGCGGCGGCCCGCGGCGACCATGTCGCGAAGACGATCAGGCCGTCCCTCGAGCGCGGCGCCTGGGTCCTCAGCGACCGATTCCTCGACAGCTCGCTCGCCTATCAGGGTGGGGCCGGAGGGATCGGAGTCGAGCGAGTCCGGCAGCTCCATGACATAGGAAGCGACGGCTTCCTCCCCGACCGCACTTTGTTGCTCGAGCTTCCTGCCTCGGCTGCGGCGGATCGCGCCGGCGCCCGCGACGTGGAAGGCTCGGACCGCATAGGCGGCCGCGGCGAATCCTATCATGCCGACGTCGCCTCGGCCTTCGCCGCGCTGGCCGACGCCGAGCCCGAGCGGATCCGCCGCATCGACGCCTCGGGAAGCCCCGAGGACGTGACGTCACGCCTGCTCGCCGCCATCGAGGATCTGTGGTGACAATGGGCGTCGGTCAGAGCTTGAGAGCCCTCCCCCTTGATGGGGGAGGGTTGGGTGGGGGTGGACTACGAGATCCACTCTGCCCTCCGTCGAACGCCACCCCTCCCCAACCCCTCCCCATCGAGGGGAGGGGCTTCACGGGGCCGCGGCTGTGACCCCCCTCTACGGCCATGACGAAGCGGTCGCCGCCTTCCGCGACGGCATGGAGGCCGGGCGCCTCCATCATGCCTGGCTGGTCAGCGGCCCGGAGGGCGTGGGCAAGGCCCTGTTCGCGCACAAGGCCGCATTGCGCGTGCTGGCCGAAGGGCAGGGGCCGGTTGGCCTTCCCGGCTTCGACGTGCCCGACGATCACCCCGCCGTCCATCTCGTCGCCGCGGGCAGCCACCCGGACCTGATGCGGCTGGAGCGGCTTCCCAAGGACAATGGCGAGCTCGCCCGAAGCATCAGCGTCGACCAGGTCCGCGGGCTTCAGCGCCTGTTCGGAACGACCTCCTCCTTCTCGCCCTGGCGGGTGGTGATCGTCGATTCGATCGACGATCTCGAGCGCGCCGCCGCCAACGCTCTTCTGAAGAATCTCGAGGAGCCGCCGCCCTTCAGCCTGTTCCTCCTCGTCAGCCACGCCTCCGAGCGCCTTCTTCCGACGATCCGGTCGCGTTGCCGCCTGCTTCGCCTCAAGACGCTCGACGATGACGCCATGACGTCGGCCCTCGGCGCCGCTCTGCCCGAGGCAGGAGAGAGCGAGATCGGGGAGCTCAAGGGAGCAGGGGAAGGGAGCCCGGGCCGGGCTTTGGCCTTTCGCGGTCTCGACATTGGCGGCCTCGACCGCGCGATGCGCGACCTGGTCCGCGACGGCGACCCCACCAATGCCGGCCGGAGCAAGCTGGCCCAGAGCCTTTCTCTCAAGGCGGCCCAGCCGCGCTACGAGGCTTTCCTGTCGCGGGCGCCGTCGATGATCGCCGCCGCGGCCAAAGAGCGAAAGGGAGCCGCGCTTGCCGAGGCGCTGCGCCTGTGGGAAAGGGCCCAGTCCCTCGCATCGAGCGCGACGCACCTCTCGCTGGAGCCCCAGAGCGTGGTGTTCGAGCTTGCGGGGATGCTCGCAACCCTTTCCCCTCGCAGCGCACGGAATGGCTGAACCCTTCTACATCACCACCGCGATCAGCTACCCGAACGGTCCGCCGCACATAGGCCATGCCTATGAGGCGATCGCGACCGACGCGGTCGCGCGCTTTCAGCGCTTGTCCGGCCGCGACGTCTTCTTCATGACCGGCACCGACGAGCATGGCCTGAAGATGGCCCAGACCGCGCGTGAGCGAGGGGTCGAGCCGGCCGAGCTTGCAGCGGAAATGTCCGGACTTTTCCGTGCGATGGACGAGAGATTGAACATTTCGTTCGACCGCTTCATCCGCACCACCGAGCCGTCGCATCATGAGGCGAGCAGGGCGATCTGGAAGGCCATGGCCGACAATGGCGACCTCTATCTCGGCCGCTACGAAGGCTGGTACTCGGTTCGCGACGAGGCCTATTATGACGAGAAGGAGCTCGTAACCGCCGACAGTGGCGAGAAGTTGTCGCCGCAAGGCACGCTCGTCGAATGGACTGTCGAGGAGAGCTGGTTCTTCCGGCTCTCGGCCTATCAGCGCCGCCTGCTCGATCATTATGAGGCCAAGCCGGACTTCATCCGGCCCGAGGCGCGCCGCAACGAGGTTCTGCGCTTCGTCGAGGGCGGCCTCAGCGACCTCTCCATCTCGAGGACCAGCTTCGATTGGGGCGTCAAGGTGCCGGGCGCCGAGAACCACGTCATGTACGTCTGGCTCGACGCCCTGACCAACTATTTGACCGGCGTCGATTATCCCAACGACAGCGAGACTTACCGGAGATACTGGCCGGCCGACATTCACATGATCGGCAAGGACGTGGTCCGCTTCCACGCCGTCTACTGGCCCGCCTTCCTGATGTCGGCGGGGATCGCGCTTCCGAAACAGGTGTTCGGCCACGGCTTCGTCCTCCACCGCGGCGAGAAGATGTCCAAGTCGGTCGGCAATGTCGTCGATCCCCTCGAGCTCTCCGACGCCTTCGGGGTCGACCAGCTCCGCTACTTCCTGCTTCGTGACGTCACGTTCGGGCAGGACGGAAGCTATAGTGGCGAGGCGATCGTCACCCGGGTCAATGCCGATCTCGCCAACAGCTTCGGGAATCTCGCCCAGCGCACGCTCTCCTTCATCGCCCGCAATTGCGACGGCGTGCTGCCTGGCGGGGGAAGGGGAGAGGAAGCGGATTCCGAGCTGCTCGACACCGTCCGCCGCGCCGTCCGAGAGGAGCTGCCGGGTCATTTCGAGGATCTCGCGCTCAGCCTCGGGATCGAGGCCTGGCTTCGCGCGGTGTTCGCCTGCAACCAGTATATCGACGCTCAGGCGCCCTGGACCCTGCGCAGGACCGATCCCGATCGGATGAAGGCGGTTCTCGCCACCCTCTACTCGGCGATCGCCGACCTTGCGATCGCGATCCAGCCGGTGATCCCGGCAAGCGCGGGCAGATTGCTCGACGCGATGGGCGTGCCGGCCGGCGAGCGCGATTTCGCCGCTTTGGCCGACGACGGCCGCTACGGGCGGCTCGCCGCCTCGGGCTTCACTCTGGCCATGCCCAGCCCCATCTTCCCGAGGCTGGAAGCGCCGGCGGCGGATTAGGACAGGTCCCATGTTCGTCGATAGCCACTGCCACCTCAACTATAAGGGCCTCGCCGAGGACCAGGCCGGAGTGATCGAGCGCGCCCGCGCCGCCGGCGTCGACACCATGCTCAACATCTCGACCCGCGCCGGCGAATGGGATGACGTCATCGCGGTAGCAGAGCGCGAGCCCGACGTCTGGGCCTCGGTCGGGATCCATCCCCACGACGCCGACGCCCACCCTGACGTCGAGACCGGAACATTGATTGGGCGCGCCGCGCATCCGCGAATCGTCGGAATCGGCGAGAGCGGGCTCGATTATTATTACGATCACAGCGACCGCGAACGGCAGCGCGACAGCTTCCGGGCCCATATCGCCGCCGCGCGCGAGACCGGCCTTCCGATCATCGTCCACACCCGCGACGCCGAGGAGGATACGGCTTCGATCCTGACCGAGGAGATGGGGAAGGGGACTTACAAGGGCGTCATCCACTGCTTCACCGCCTCGGCCGATTTCGCCCGAAAGGCGCTCGATCTCGGCCTCTACATCTCCATTTCGGGAATCGTGACCTTCAAGAACGCGAAGGACCTGCAGGAGACAGCCCGCACTCTTCCGGCGGACCGGCTGCTGATCGAGACCGATTCGCCCTTCCTCGCGCCCGTCCCGCATCGCGGCCGCCCGTGCGAGCCCGCCTTCGTAGCCGACACGGCGCGCTTTCTGGCCGGCCTTCGCGGCGAAAGCCTCGAAGCTCTCGCCGAGACGACCAGCATTAATTTCCGAACCCTGTTCGACAAGGCCGCCTGATGCAGGTCCGGATCCTCGGCTGTGGCACATCCTCCGGAGTCCCGCGGGTCGGCAACGATTGGGGCGACTGCGATCCGTCGGAGCCGAGGAATCGTCGCCGACGGGTCTCGATCCTCGTCCGCCACGAGAAGGTGAAGATCCTCGTCGACACCGGGCCCGACCTTCGCGAGCAGTTGCTCGACGCCGAGGTCTCCGACGTGGACGCGGTGATCTGGACCCACGACCATGCCGATCACTGCCACGGCATCGACGATCTCAGGCAGCTCTATCATGCCCGCCGCCGCCCCGTGTCGGGCTTTGCCCGCCAGGAGACTCTCGACAGCCTCCGTCACCGATTCGCTTATGCCCTGGAAGGGATTGGCGGCTATCCGGCGGTCACCGAGGGCAATCTGCTTGCCGACCATATGAACATAGGCGGGCTCGCCATCCGGGCGGTCGATCAGCCGCATGGTGACATGAGCACCGCCGGTCTTCGCTTCGACGCCGGCGGAAAGTCGATCGTCTACTCGACTGATTTCAACGAGCTCACACCGGAGATGGCGGTGATGTTCCAGGATGTCGATCTGTGGATCGTCGATTCGCTCCGCCGCCGGCCGCACCCGACCCATCCCCACCTCGCCCTCGCGCTCGAATGGATAAGGGAGGTGCGGCCGAAGCGGGCGCTCATCACCCACATGGACAACAGCATGGATTATGCCACCCTGCTGGACGAGCTGCCGGACGGGGTCGAGCCGGCCTTTGACGGGATGGAGATAGAGCTTTGAGCAGCGGCGGCAACGAGGCCCTTGCTCTCGTCTATCTCGTCCTCGTTCTGGGCATCGTCGCCAGCAGCCTGTTCGTCCGCCGGATGCCGATCGGCCAGACTGCCAAGATGGTCGGCGCCTGGATCCTGATCTTCGCCGCCTTCTTCCTGGTCGTGACCGTTTGGGACGACCTCGCCGCTCTCGGCAAGAGGGCGTGGGGCGAGCTTCGCGGCGAGACCCGGGTCGTTCAGACAGGCGAGGAATTGCGCATCCACAAGGCGGCGGACGGGCATTTCTGGGTCGATGTCCGGGTCAACGACTCGCCGATGCGGCTGATGATCGACAGCGGCGCCACGACCAGCAGCTTTTCGACCGAAGCGGCGCGCAAGGCGGCTGTCGAGCCGACGGGCCAGATCATCATCGTCGAAACATTCAACGGCACGGTCCCGGCGACGGTGGGGAGGGCGCGGATCCGCGTGGGGCCCATCGAGCGCGAGCTTTCGGTGGCCTATGCCGACAATTTCGGCGAGACCGGCGTCCTGGGAATGAATTTCCTGTCTTCGCTGTCTTCCTGGGGGGTCGAAGGACAATGGCTGGTGCTGAAGCCCTGAGAGGCCCCGCTCTGGATCGCCGCCTCTTCCTTGGCCTTGCCGGCGCCTCCGCACTCGTCCGCCCCGCCGCCGCCGCGCCCCGCAAGAATCGCCTGATCGTCAACGCGCTCGGAGGCCTCTCCAACCCGAACGACACGGAGGAGGGAGAGCAGGGCGAAGGCCGGGCGATCGAGAAGAGGGTGATCGACGACATTCGCGCTTCCGGCTGCGACGCGATCAACATCACCCTGGGCTATGTCGCCGGTCCCGACGAGCCGTTCGAGGCCACGGTCGCCGATATCGGCAAGTGGGACGCCCGGATCCGAAACCATCCGCGCGATCTGATCAAGGTGCTCGGCGCGGCGGACATATTGCGCGCCCGCGACGAGGACCGGATCGGCCTGATCTACGGCTTCCAGAATGCGGCGATGCTCGGCGACAAGCTCGAGCGCGTCGACATCTTCCACGATCTTGGGGTCCGGATCGTCCAGCTCACCTACAATCCTGCAAATGCGCTCGGCGACGGATCGATGGCGCCGCAGAATCGCGGCCTCACCCAGTTCGGCCGAAAGGCGATCGAGCGGCTCAATGCGAAGCGGATGATGGTCGACCTGTCGCACAGCGGCGAGAAGACCTGTCTCGATGCGGCGCAGGCGTCGAAACAGCCCATATCGATCAACCACACCGGCTGCCGCGCTTTGACCGACCTTCCGCGCAACAAGAGCGACGAGGAATTGCGCCTGGTCGCCTCGCGCGGCGGCTTCGTGGGCATCTATTTCATGCCGTTCCTCAGCAGCGCCAGCAATGCGAGCGCCGGCGACGTCGTCGCCCATATCGACCATGCGGTGAACGTCTGCGGCGAGGACCATGTCGGGATCGGCACGGACGGGCCGATCACCGGAGTCGACGACATGAGCGCCTATCGCACCCGGGCGGCGAAGGAAGTTGCGAGGCGCAAAGCCGCCGGAATCGGCGCAACCGGCGAGAATCCCGACACCATCCCTATGGTCGCCGACCTCCAGGGTCCCGGACAGTTCGAGAAGCTTGCCGGCTTCCTGAAGGCGAGAGGCTATCGGGAAGCGCGGATCGACAAGATATTGGGGCTCAACTTCCTCGGCTTCGCCCGGCGGGTCTGGGGCGCCTGATGAGCCAATCCGCAATCGCCTTCGTCACGACGGTATTCGTGCCGATCGCGCTGATGCTGATCATGTTCAGCCTCGGGCTCACTCTGGCACTGCGCGATTTCGCTCTGCTCGCGCGCAATGCGAAGACGGTCGTTGCCGGCCTGCTCGGCCAGCTCGTCCTCATGCCTCTGCTCGCGCTCGGGGTCGGGATCCTGTTCCGTCTCCCGCCCGAGCTCGCGCTGGGCCTGTTCATTCTCGGAATCAGCCCGGCCGGGACGACGTCGAACGCTTTGACCTTCGTCGGCCGCGGCAATGTCGCGCTCGCCGTCGTTCTGACCGCGCTCTCCAGCCTGGTCACCGTCTTCACCATCCCTTTGCTTCTGAGCTGGGCGCTTCCGCATTTCCTGGCCGGCGGAAACGTGCCCGTCCTCTCGGTGCCCACGACGATGCTCCAGCTCGTCAGGGTCACGGTCCTGCCGATTGCGGTCGGAATGATCCTGCGCCATTTCGCGCCCGGTTTCGCCGCCCGCCTCGCCCGCTGGCTTCGGCCGACGGCGATGATCGTGCTGATCGTGGTGATCGGCTTCTCGGTGGTGATCAGCCTCGACATGGTGCTCGACAATCTCGTGCGCGGAGGGCCGCCCATCTGGGCCCTCAACGTCCTCGCCACTCTGACCGGCCTCGCCATCGGCCGGCTGATCGGCGCCAATGTCCGCGATTCCATGACCCTCGGAATCGAGGTCGGAGTCCATAACGTCACTCTGGCCATCTTCCTGACCCTTTCGGTGCTCGACAGCCTCCCGCTCGCGGTCATGCAGAATATTTACGGCGTGGTGATGCTGATCAACGCCGGCATATTGATCCGCTGGTTCCGGCCGCGCGTGCTTGCCGAGGAGGGGAAGGGGGCATGACCTTCCTGGTCATCTCGCGGGAAGAAGTGGCGCACCACCTCTCCTACGACGACTGCATCCCCCTGATGCGCGAGGCGATGATCGCCTTGTCGCGCGGGCAAAGCAGCCAGATCCTGCGCACGATCGTCGATCTCGAGGGCGGCGGCCAATACGGCATCATGCCCGGCGCCTTCGATCGCGGAGCGTTCGGCGCCAAATTGATCAGCGTTTTCCCGCACGCCGAGCCAGGCGCGAAGTCGCACCGCGGCATGGTCGCCTTGTTCGACCCGGAGAGCGGCGCTCCGGCCTGTCTGATCGAGGCGGGCGAATTGACCGCGATCCGAACCGCCGCGGCATCCGCGGCCGCCACCGATGCCTTGTCCCGAAGCGATGCGCGCCGCCTCGCCATCCTCGGCACCGGGGAGCAGGCATGGCGTCACATCGAGGCGATCGCCCGGGTGCGTCCGCTCGATGACGTCATGATCTGGGGCCGCTCAGCCGACAAATCCGAAGCTTTGGCAATAAGATCGCGGGAGGAGTTGAAACTCGCCGCCAGTTCCGCGCCGACCCCCGAAGCCGCGATTGCGGACGCCGACATGGTCTGCACCGTGACCGCGTCGCCCGAGCCGGTGCTGCTCGGCAAATGGGTGAAGGCGGGCACGCACGTCAACGCGGTCGGCTCGAGCCGCGCCGGTCCGGTGGAAATCGACGCCGATCTCGTCGCTTGCAGCCGATTCTTCGCCGATCATCACGAGTCCGTGCTCCGCCAGGGCGCCGAATTCCTCGAGGCCAAGGCGGCCGGCCGCATTGGCGACGATCATATCCTCGGCGAAATCGGTCAGGTGTATGACGGGACGCTGCCCGGAAGGCTGAGCGAGGATGACGTCACGATCTACAAATCGCTCGGCAACATCGTCCAGGATCTCGGCGCCGGCTGGTTTCTGTACCGGAGCGCGCTAGAGAAGGGCTTCGGCACCCGTCTCTCTCTGGAATGAGATGTATTTTACATAATGTATATTATCGCACTTAAATCGGCTCATGGGCGGGGATAGCCCCCCGCCACTTGGAGGCGCCGGAATCGGCGATCTGGTCGAGATCATGCGCAGGCTTCGCGATCCCGACAGCGGCTGCCCGTGGGACCAGGTCCAGGATTTCGCCACGATCGCGCCCTACACGATCGAGGAAGCCTATGAGGTGGCCGACGCTTGTCAGCGCGGCGACATGGACATGCTCAGGGACGAGCTCGGCGATCTCCAGCTCCAGATCGTCTACCACGCCCGACTGGCCGAGGAGATCGGCGCATTCTCGATCGATGACGTCATGGCGTCGATCTGCGACAAGATGGTGCGGCGCCACCCGCACGTCTTCGGAGACAGCGACAGCCCAGGCTGGGAGGCGCTCAAGGCGGCCGAACGCTCTGGCCACGAGGACAAGAGCGCCCTCGCCGGCGTCGCATTGGCCCTTCCCGCTCTGAAACGCTCGGAAAAACTGCAGAAACGCGCCGCCCGTATCGGCTTCGACTGGCCCGACATCTCGGGCCCGCGCGCCAAGATCGACGAGGAACTGGCCGAGATCGACTCCGCCGAGACCGCGGAAGAGCGCGCCGCCGAGCTTGGCGACCTGCTCTTCTCCGTCGTCAACTACGCCCGTCACGTCGACATAGACCCGGAGGCCGCCCTCCGCGAAGCCGCCGCGAGGTTCGAAAACCGCTTCCGCAAGGTGGAAGAGATAGCCGACAAGCCATTGAAAGACATGAACATAGACGCGCTCGAAGAGCTTTGGCAGCGGGCGAAACGGGAACTGTAGTTTCCTCCCTGCGAGCGAAGCTCGTGGGGAGGGGGACCATGCGAAGCATGGTGGAGGGGTGAAGTCGAGGCCTGGTCTTCTGGCCCTCCACCACCCTGCGGGGATGAGCAGGTTTGAGCTGCCCCCGGCAGCTCAAAGCGATGCTGGGAGCATGGCGACCTGCTCATCCCCCCTCCCCATCGCCTTTGGCGACAGGGAGGAATGAATCAGGCCTGCTCCCCCTGACGCGCCTGGAATCTCGCCCAATCCGCGTCCGACAACCTGACTCGATACTCGACCTCCATGCCGTCACCGGTCTGCCCGACCACTTCGCCATTGGCGTGCAGCCAGGCCATCGCTTCGCCGTCCGAGGCGGAGACGCGGACGACCCTGACATCGTCACCGCTTCGCAGCTTGCGCGAAACGCATTCGAGCAGATCCTCGACCCCCTCCCCGGTCAGCGCCGAGATCGGCACAACGTCGTCGCGCCGCTCGGCCTCCGCATGGATCCGCTCGGCATCGTCGGAATCGAGCGCGTCCATCTTGTTCCACGCCTCGATCAGCCTCGCCTCGCCTTCGGTGGCGACCCCGATCTCGGCGAGGACCTGCTCGACGTCGAGCCGCTGGGCGTCGCTGTCGGGGTGCGAGAGGTCGCGGACATGGACGATGAGGTCGGCCGAGACCACTTCCTCGAGAGTCGCCCGGAAGGCCGCGATCAACTGGGTCGGAAGATCGGAAATGAATCCGACCGTGTCGCTGAGGATCGCCTTGTCGAATCCGGTCAGCGCCATCTCGCGCATGGTCGGATCGAGGGTCGCGAACAGCAGGTTCTCGGCCATTACGTCGGCATTGGTAAGCCGGTTGAACAGGGTCGACTTGCCGGCATTGGTGTAGCCTACCAGGGCAATCACCGGCCAGGGCGCGCGCTGGCGCCGAGCGCGGTGCAGGGTTCGAGTCCGGGTCACCTGCTCCAGTTCCTTGCGGATCTTCGCCATTCGGTCGCGGATCAACCGGCGGTCGGCCTCGATCTGGGTCTCGCCGGGGCCGCCGAGGAAGCCGAAGCCGCCGCGCTGGCGCTCGAGGTGGGTCCAGCTCCTGACCAGCCGCCCCGCCTGATAGTCGAGATGGGCGAGCTCGACCTGGAGCCGCCCTTCCGCGGTAGCGGCGCGCTCTCCGAATATCTCGAGGATCAGGCCGGTTCGGTCGATCACCTTGGCCTTCGTCTTCTCCTCGAGATTCTTCTGCTGGACCGGAGTGATCGCGGCGTCGACGACGATCAGCTCGGCCTCGGCCTGGACGGCGGCCATGGCGATCGTCTCGACCTGGCCCGATCCGAACAGGGTGGCCGGCTTCGGGGCGCGGATTCGAAAATGAAGCCGGTCGGCCACGTCGACTCCGATCGCCTCGGCGAGGCCCGCGGCCTCGTCCAGCCGCGCCTCGACGTCCCGCCGCGCATCCCCCTTCCCCATGTCGGGCAAGGCGATGATTGCGCGGGCGCCTCGGGAAACTTCGTTTTCTGACCCCCGGTCGAATACGCTCAGGACGCCGGCTCCTCGTCTTCCGACGCGACGGCGCTCACCGGTCGAAGGCCACGATCTCGCCCTGGAGCATAACGCCGTTGACCAGGAACATGGTGACCGGCTCCTCGGAGCGCCGGACGGCGCCGAGGAACACTTCCTGGAGCAAGGCGGGCTTCTTCTTCTCCATCTGCTCGGCGAACGCCTTCTCGATCTCGCCGAGTTCGAGCGGCTGCGCCGGCATGATCGTCGAAATGGCATGCTTGTAGATGAGCTGGGCCTGCCCGTCGCGGCGCAGGAGCACCGAGAAATTGTCGAACCAGGTGATGATTCCCTGAAGCTTGACGCCCTTCACCAGGAACATCGTCACCGGGATTTTCGATCGCCTGAGCCCGTTTAGGAACATGTCCTGGAGATTGTTGACCTTGTCGGCCATCTCCTTTTCTCCTTATTGGCGGATCGTTGTCCGCTGAGGCGCCGTCGCGCGGCGTCTTCGCTTAGCTGGTGTCCCGGCCGCCGCATTCAATATCACGGCGCCGGTTTCGGCGCGAGAGTCGCTGCCGTTACTCGGATTCCTCGCTTTTGGTGTCGCCGATTCCGAGCGCCTTCAACTTCCGGTGCAGGGCGGAGCGCTCCATGCCGATGAAATTTGCGGTCCGAGAGATATTCCCCGAAAAACGCCTGATCTGGACCCGCAGATATTCGCGCTCGAACGTCTCCCGAGCTTCCCTCAGCGGCGTTCCCATGATCGCCTTGACCGCCTCGCCTGGGCTGAGGCTCGCCTGCTCGGTGAGAAGCTCGGGCGGAAGCATGTCGATCTCGATGCAGCCGACCCGGGCGCCGGGCGCCAGGATGATCGTCCGCTCGATCACGTTGCGGAGCTGGCGGACATTGCCCGGCCAGTCATAGGCCTGGAGCGCGGCGATCGCGTCGGCCGAGAAATTGGGGGTCGGAAGCCTCTGCTCGGCGGCGTAGCGCGCCGCGAAATGGGCGACCAGCTCGGGAAGGTCCTCCCTTCGCTCCGAGAGCGCCGGAAGGTGCACCGGAACCACGTTGAGCCGGTAAAACAGATCCTCGCGGAACCGCCCCTCGGCAATTTCGTCCGCCAGGTGCCGTGCAGTCGACGAGACGACGCGCATGTCCACCTTGACCATCCTTTGCCCGCCCACCCGGGTGAAGCTCTGGTCGGTCAGCACGCGCAATATCTTGGCCTGTGCCGGCATCGGCATGTCGGCGATCTCGTCGAGGAACAATGTGCCGCCATGGGCCTGCTCCAGCATTCCCGGCCGGGCGAGCTCGCCCCCCTCCTCGACCCCGAACAATTCCTCCTCTACCCTCTCGGGGGTCATTCGAGCGGCGCTGACCACGATGAAGGGCGCCTGCGACCGGTTGCTCCAATTGTGGAGCAGCCGCGCGGCGACCTCCTTGCCGACCCCGGCCGGCCCGGTGATCAGAACCCGGCTCCCGGTCCCCGAAACCCGCTTCAGGGTCGCCCGCACCGCGTTGATCGCGACGGAGGATCCGGTCAGCTCGGTCTCCTGCCCGATCTGTGCCTTGAGCGTGGCATTTTCGCGCCGAAGCCGGTCGGTCTCGGTCGCCCGGGCAACCAAGTGGAGCAATTGCCCCGCTTCGAACGGCTTCTCGATGAAGTCGACCGCGCCCTGGCGGATCGCGGCGACCGCCGTGTCGAGATTGCCGTGACCGGAGATCATCAGCACCGGCAGGCTCGGATCGCGCTTCTTGATCTCGTCGAGCAATTGCAGCCCGTCCAGCTTCGATCCCTGAAGCCAGACGTCGAGAAGGACGAGCGAGGGCCGGCGGTCGGCGAGCGCTGCCAGTGCCGATCCGGAATCGGCCGCGGTGCGCGCCGTATAGCCCTCGTCCTCGAGCACGCCCGAGACGAGATCGCGAATATCCTGTTCGTCGTCGACGATGAGTATGTCGAGCGCCATGTCTTAACCGTTCACCGCATCTTGTTGAAATTGCTCTGGCGTTTCGGCCAGCCGGGCCAGAGTCTCGGAGTCGAACACGAGGCGGACGAGAGTCCCGCCGCCTTCGGCATCCTCGAACTCGACCGTCCCGAAATGCTCCTCGACGATCTTCTTGACGATGGCGAGACCAAGACCCGTGCCCTTGGCGCGGGTCGTCATATAGGGTTCGGTCAGCCGCCCCCGCTCGCTCGGCAGGCCCATGCCCGTGTCGCGAATCTCGATCGCCAGCCTCTCGTCGACCTGGCGGATGGTGAGGAGGATCTCGTCCTCCTCCCCTTTCCGTCCGTCTTCCCGCTTCTGCTGGATCGCCTCGACCCCGTTCTTGACGATGTTGGTCAAGGCCTGGCCGAGCTGGCGGCGGTCGCAAACGAGGATCGGCGAAGGCTCGGGCGCGTCGAGCCGGAAAGCGATGTCGGGATGCGCGACCTCGTGCAGGAACAGGGCCTGGCGCGCCAGATCGGCGATCGCTTCCTCGCGGAACACGGGCTTGGGCATTCGCGCGAACGAGGAGAATTCATCCACCATCCGCCTCAAATCGCCGACCTGCCGGATGATCGTCCCGGTCAATTGCTCGAACGTCCCGGCGTCTGAGGTGATCTCCTTGGCATAGCGGCGCTGAAGCCGCTCGGCGGCGAGCTGGATCGGAGTCAGCGGATTCTTGATCTCGTGCGCGATTCGCCGGGCGACGGCGGACCAGGCCGCCCGCCTCTGGTCGAGCAATTGCTCGGTAATGTCGTCGAAGGTGAGCACGTGCCCGCCCTCCACCTTCACCCGCTTCACCGCGAGAGTGCGAGTCTCGCCGGCGGATTCGAGCTGGATGATGTCCTCGCGCTTCTCGCTGTCGAGCTGGGCGTCGAGCTCCGGCGCGAGCTCGCCGAGCTTGCGGCCTACCGCCTGCCCCTTCCCCGTCTTCAACAAAGCCTCGGCCGAGCTGTTGATCAGCCGAACCTCGCGCTGGGCGTTCACCGAGATGATCCCGGCCGTCACCCCCGAAAGCACCGCCTCGATGAAGGCGCGCCGGCTGTCGAGCTGCTCGTTGGCGGAGACCAGGGCTCCGGTTTGCGCCTCGAGCCTGTGAGTCATCCGGTTGAACGCGCTGCCTAAAGTCCCGACCTCATCCTTCACTCGGGACTCCGGTACGCGCGCGGATAGATCACCCTCGGTTATTCGCCGCGCCGCGCCGACCAATTGGGCGACCGGTCGAACCAAGCGATCGGCAAGCGCGAGCGCGATCCAGATCGATATTGCAACGATGATCAGCGAGACGAGCAGCAATGCCGCGTTGAAACGGAACTGAAGCGTGCGCGAGCGTTCGAGCGCATTCTGATAATCGCTGGACGCGCTTCGCGCCTGGTCCATCGCGGCTATCGCCTTGGTGTTCACCGCGCGCGCGCCGTACAGATAGACTTCTGCCTTGGGATCGAGCCGGATGACCGCTTCGACCCGATCCGCCGTGTTCAGGACGACGCTGACCTGCCCGGCCTTCAATGCTTTAAGCGTCGCCGTCTTGAAGCGCGTCTCGATAGGACGCTCATAAAGGTTCACGCCGATCTGGGTTTGGATCACGTTGTCCGAGTTGATCGTCAGGATCGCGGATTCGGTGAGCTGGCGCGCCGCTGTTTGGTACCAGAAGTCGTTCTCGAAAGCCGGGCTGTCGAGCCCAACGCGGTTGATCACGTTGACCATATCGCCGCCCATCGCCTGCAGGTCGGCGGCGATCCGTCCCTTATGCTCGCTCTCGTAGATGGTCGCGACCTGCTCGGCGCCGGCGAGCACGGTTCGGGCGCGGTCGGAGAACCAGAATTGCATGCCGCTCTGGAACAGGAGCGAAGCGAAGATGACGACCATGATCGTCGGCACCGCGGCGATCACCGAGAAAAGCGCGACCAGGCGAACGTGAAGACGTCCCCTGCCCCCAACCTCGGACCTTTCCGCCCTTCCCATCGCAACGCGCCGCGCGAGCAAGACGAGCAAAGCCATTGCGGGAACGAGATTGGCGACCATGAGCATGGCCACGGTTGGCGGGGTGAGGGGCGATTCCGGATCCCCCTGACGCGTCGCGACCAGATAGGAGCCGATCGCGACCGCCAGCACTGCGATCACTGTCCCGATCTCGATATAAGGAATGAGCCGGCTGCGCTGTACCGCCACGCTCAAGCGCCGCCGCCACCGGGGCCGGACTTCATTGACGATCGGGGATTCCACGCTCACCCTTCGCCGCTAACACAAGAATGTGGCAAAAAGAACACACAAGATGGGCAGCCACGCCTCAGTCCGGCATGGCGTGCGCGCGGAGCGTCGTGCGGAAAAGTGGGAACCGGTTTTCCGCTGAAACGATGCGGCAACGATGATCCAAAGCGGCGCGTGATTCTGAAATCGCGCTCGCCGCTTTAGTGGGTCAGGCGGCGGCCTTGCTCAGCCAGGGCGCATAGAAGTCGTAGAGCATCGCCTGGGCCCGTCCGGAGTCAGGCTCCTTGTTGAACGCGTTTCGGAACTCGGCGGAGCCGTGCAGCCCCTTCGTGTACCAGCCGATATGCTTGCGCGCGCAATTGACGCCATTCTCGGTGCCATAATGTTCGAGCATCGCCTGATATTGCTCTGAAATAAGGCAATATTGCTCGTCCATGCCCGGGTCCGGGAGCCGCTCGCCGGTCTTGAGCCAGTGGATCGCCTGGCCGAGAAGCCAGGGCCGGCCATAAGCCCCGCGGCCGATCATGACGCCGTCCGCGCCCGATTGCTCGAGCGCCCGCTCGACATCCTCGATCGAGCAGATGTCGCCGTTGACGATCACCGGCAGGCTCACTGCGTCCTTGACGCTACGAACGAAGGCCCAGTCGGCCTCGCCCTTGTACATCTGGCAGCGGGTGCGGCCGTGGACCGTGATCATCCGGATCCCGAGATCCTCGGCGATCCGCGCCAGCTCGGGCGCGTTCAGGCTCTCATGGTTCCAGCCCATCCGCATCTTGAGCGTGACCGGCACCTTCACCGCCTTCACCGTCGAGTCGATGATCGCCGAGGCCAGCTTCAGGTCGCGCATCAGCGCCGAACCGGCGTCGCCGTTGACGATCTTCTTCACCGGGCAGCCCATGTTGATATCGATGATCGCGGCGCCGCGATCCTCGTTGAGCTTCGCCGCCTCCGCCATTTCATGGGGGGTGCAACCGGCCAGCTGCATCGAGACCGGATCCTCGATCGGGTCCCAGGCCGCTTTCTGAATCGATTGGCGGGTCTCGCGGATCATCGCCTGGCTGGCGATCATCTCGGTCACGGTCAGCCCAGCCCCGTAGCGCTTGACGATGCGCCGGAACGGACGGTCGGTGACGCCCGTCATCGGCGCCAGGATCACCGGCGATTCGATTCGGACAGGGCCGATCTGGAGAGGCTTGAGACTGCGCATGGGAGCGCGCGAGATAAGGGCAAAGGCGCTGGCGGGCAAGTTTGGCCTAAGCTAGTGGGTTCCGGATGGCGGGAGAGACGATTGCACTTCTGGTCGCGGCGGGCGGCGGAAGCCGCGCCGGCGGGGGCCTTCCCAAGCAATATCGCCGGCTCGGCGGCCGCGCCCTGATCGCCCATGCCGTAGACCGGCTGCGGCACCCGGGCATCGACCGCGTCCAGGTCGTGATCGGCGAGGGCCAAGAGGAATATTACCGCGAGGCGGTAGGAGACCGCCCCCTCCCCGCGCCTTTGACCGGCGGCGCCGAACGACATCTCTCCGTGCGCACCGGCCTCGAGGCGCTTGCCTCGGCCGGGGGCGCGTCGCGAATCCTGATCCACGATGCCGCCCGCCCCTTCCTTCCCGCCTCGGTCCTCGACCGGCTGCTCGGCGCGCTGGACGACAAAGAGGGCGCCGTCCCTGTCCTCCCCATGGTCGACACCCTAGCCGCCGCCGGTGACTTGCTCGGGCCGACCGTCCCGCGCGACGGCCTGGTCCGGGTCCAGACGCCCCAGGCCTTCCGCTTCGACTCCATCCTGGCCGCCCACCGCGCCTGGACCGGCGCCAATCCGACCGACGACGCCCAGGTCGCCCGCGCCGCCGGAGTCGAGGTCGCAATCGTCCCCGGCGATCCGGCGCTCGAGAAGATCACCCACGCCGAGGATTTCGCCCGGGCCGAGGCCTGGCTCGCGTTGCGAATGACTGCCCGCACCGGAATGGGCTTCGACGTCCACGCCTTCGCGGCGGGCCGCGAATTATGGCTCGGCGGGATCCTCGTCCCGCATGAGCGCGGCCTCGCCGGCCACAGCGACGCGGACGTCCTGCTCCACGCCGTCACCGACGCACTCCTGGGCGCGATCGGCGAAGGCGATATCGGCGATCACTTCCCGCCTTCCGACCCGCGCTGGAGTGGCGCGGCCTCGGCAGCCTTCATCGAACATGCGCGCGCTTTGATCGAGGAACGCGGCGGCCTCATCGACCATGTCGACGCCACCCTGATCTGCGAGGCGCCGCGAATCGGCCCGCACCGTCCCGCGATGCGACAGCGGCTCGCCGCCTTGTTGCGGCTTCCGCTCGGGAGGATTAGCATCAAGGCCACGACGACCGAGCGGCTCGGCTTCACCGGCCGCGGCGAAGGCATAGCGGCCCAGGCCATCGCAACGGTCCGGCTTCCAGAGGACATATGAGCGACAACCAAGACTTCATCCTGCCCGATATCCTGGTGTCCAGGGGGCGCGAGGTCGTCGCGGCCAATCGCGCCGCCGGCCTCCGGGTCGCCGTCGCCGAGAGCTGCACCGGCGGCCTGGTCAGCGCCGCTTTGACCGAGGCGGCCGGCTCGTCCGACGTCTTCGAGGCGGGCTTCGTCACCTACTCGAACGAGGCCAAGGAAGAGATTCTCGGGGTCAGCGAAGAGGTGATCGACACGTTCGGCTCGGTCTCGATCGCGGCAGCCTGGAGCATGGCCCAGGGCATATTGAGAAAAGCCGAGCCGACGTGGCCGTCGCGATCACCGGGATCGCCGGCCCGGCCGGAGGAAGCGAGCGCAAGCCGGTGGGCACGGTGGTTTTCGCGGTCGCCCGGCGCGGCCAGGATCCGGGCCAGGTGATCGCCGACACCAAGGAATTCGGCGACCTCGGCCGCGGCGGAGTCCGCCTTCAGGCGGCGCTCTGCGCGCTCGAGCTGCTGATGCCGGAATCGGAAGCGCCGCAGTCGCCGTAGAGCTGGTGGGCGCGCTGCTCGAACGCGCCGATCATCCGCCGAAGCGCGCGGTCGAACATCTGGCCCGCGAGCGCCTCGAAGATCCTGCTCTTGAAGGCGAAATCGACGCAGAAGTCGATGTCGGTGCCGCCCTTCCCATCCGGCCGGAATTTCCAGCTGTTGGTCAGATATTTGAGCGGCCCCTCGATATAATCGACCTTGATGTCGGTCGGCCGATGCTTGACCACCCGCGAGGCGAACGTCTCCTTGATCGAGCTGAATCCGACGACGAGATCGGCCACCGTCAAAGTCTCGCTGTCGGACCGCACGCGGACTGCGGCGACCCAGGGCAGGAACTCGGCATAGCTTTTGACGTCAGCGACCATGTCGAACATCTGCTCGGGCGAATAGCAGATGTTCCGAACCTCGGTGTGCCGCGGCATCTATTCCTCCGTCGTCCCGGCGAAGGCCGGGACCTCAGGACGAGAACGCACGGGCCTACCCAACGAGACCCCGGCCTTCGCCGGGGTGACGATCATGGGCGGCGGCGACCTGCGCTTCGCGCGCCGCCTTCATCTTCGCGAAATCGTCGCCGGCATGGTAGGAGGAGCGGGTCAGCGGGCTCGCCGCGACCAGCAGGAACCCCTTCGCCCGGGCGATCGCCGCGTAAGCGGAGAAAGCCTGCGGAGTGATGAAATCCTCGACTTTGGCGTGGCGCGGGGTCGGCTGCAGATATTGGCCCATGGTGAGGAAATCGACTCCCGCCGAGCGCATGTCGTCCATCACCTGGTGAACCTCCAGCCGCTCCTCGCCGAGCCCGACCATCAGGCCCGACTTGGTGAAGATGGTCGGATCCTGCCTCTTCACGCTCTCCAAAAGCCGAAGCGAGGCATAGTATCGCGCGCCCGGCCGGATCGTCGGATAGAGGCGCGGCACCGTCTCCAGATTGTGGTTGTAGACGTCGGGCCGCGCCGCGACGATCGCCTCGACCGCTTTCTCCGATTTGTTGCGGAAATCCGGGGTCAATATCTCGATCGTCGTCGTCGGAGTCGCACGGCGGAGCGCCTCGATCACCTTGATGAACTGGCTCGCGCCGCCGTCGGGCAGATCGTCCCGGTCGACCGAGGTGACGACGATATGCTCGAGCCCCAGCTCGGCCGCCGCCACCGCGACATGCTCGGGCTCGAGAGGATCGACGGCGCGCGGCATCCCCGTCTTGACGTTGCAGAAGGCGCAGGCCCGGGTGCAGGTGTCGCCCAGGATCATCACCGTCGCGTGCTTCTTGGTCCAGCACTCGCCGATATTGGGGCAGGCCGCCTCCTCGCACACGGTCGCGAGATTGAGCCGCCGCATCAGCGCCCTCGTCTCCGCGAAAGCGGCCCCGACCGACGCCTTCACCCGGATCCAGTCGGGCTTGCGCTGCCTCTGGCGCACGATCGGAAGGGGCGCTTCGCTCATGCCGCGCAGATAGCGATCCATTTCGCGTCCCGCCACCCCCCGGCCCTCCCCGTCATTCCAGCGAAGGCTGGAATCTCCCTCCTTCTTCCTTATGAGGACCGGCAGGAACCGGAGGACGAAGGCAGCAAATGGCCGATTTCAGCGCTCTGATCGAAGGATATCGCCGCTTCCGCGAGACCGGCTGGGTTCACGAGCGCGAGCGCTGGTCGAGCCTCGCCGAGGGCCAGAATCCCCGGGTCATGATCATCGCCTGCTCCGACAGCCGGGTCGATCCCGCCCAGATCTTCGAGACCGGGCCCGGCGAGATCTTCGTCGTCCGCAACGTCGCCAATCTCGTCCCCCCCTGCGAGGCGCGCGCCGGCGGCCGCCACGGGGTCTCCGCCGCGCTCGAATTCGCCGTCACCCAGCTCGAGGTGAGCGACGTGGTCGTGATCGGCCATGAAAGCTGCGGCGGCTGCGCCGCGGCCCTCACCGGCCAATTCGACCGCGCCGATCAGGGCGAAGGCCATTTCATCGCCGACTGGATCGAATTGCTCGGCGAAGCGCGCGAGAAGGTGCGCGCCTCATGCGGCGACAGCCTGAGCCCCGAGGCCTTCCTGGCGATGGAGCTCGAGGGCGTACGCGCCAGCCTGGCGAATCTGCGCACTTTCCCCTGGGTCTCGGCCCGCGAGGCGGACGGCCGGCTCACCCTCCACGGCGCCTATTTCTCGATCGTCGAGGGCGTCCTCCACCTTCTCGACGAGGCGAGCGGCGAGTTCAGGCCGGTCTAGCCGCCTCCGCCCCTGCAACGCTCCGCCTCGCTCCGTAGAGGAAGTAGAGCGCGAAGCCGACGATATGCGCGCCCAGGAACCAGAGCTGGGTGCGCTGGGGCAGGCTGTAGAAGAGGTAGAGGCAGCCCAGGATCGCGACCAGGGCGACCGGCCAGGCGAAAGGCGTCCGGAACGCGCGCGGAGCGTCCGGCGCCCGCTTTCGCATGATCAGCATGCAGATTGCGACCGCGGCGAAGGCGGTCAGGGTCCCCGCATTGGCGAGCGCTGCGAGGTCGGCGAGCGGGATGATTCCCGCCAGCACGCCGACCACCACGGCGGTGAACAAGGTGATCCGAACCGGCGATCCCCGGCCGGACACACGCGCCAGCCCGGGCGGAAGCAGCCGATCGCGCGCCATGACGAAGAAGATCCGGCTCTGGCCGTAGAAGAAAGCGAGGATCACGGTGGGAAGGGCGATCACCGCCGAGGCCGCGAGGAAGCGCGCGACCCAGGGCCGGCCGATCTCGCGCAATATCAGCGCCAGCGGCTCGGGGCTGTTGGCGAAGCGCGTATAGGCCACGGCGCCGATCGCCGTCGCCGCCACCGCCATGTAGATGATGACGCAGACGAACATCGATCCGACGATCCCGATCTTGAGGTCGCGGTCGGGATTCTTGGTCTCCTCGGCCGCGGTCGCGATCGCATCGAACCCGTAGAAAGCGAAAAAGATGATCGCCGCCGCCGCCATCACTCCGACTTCCGAGCCCGGAGGGCCGCTCTTCGGGAAGCCATAGGGCATGAACGGATCGAAATTGGCCGAGTTGAAGTAAGGCAAGGCGACGATGACGAAGACGATCAACGCGACGATCTTCACCACAACCAGCAAGGCGTTGACGTTCGCGCTCTCCCGCACGCCGTAGATGAGCAAGCCGGCGATCAATGCGATGATGAAGACGGCTGGCACGTTGATCCCGCTCTGGACGAGATGAAGCGTCCCGTCGGCGAGCGTGCCGTCGAACACCGGCCCGTGGGTCATCCATAAAGGAAATCCGAACGCCTCGACGAGCAAGGGCGAGGCATAGCCCGACCAGCCGACCGCCACCGCGCTCACCACCAGCGAATATTCGAGGATCAGGCTCCAGCCGACGAACCAGGCGAGCAGTTCGCCGATCACCACATAGGTGTAGGTGTAGGCGCTGCCCGAGGCCGGGATCATCGTCGCCATCTCGGCATAGGCCAAGGCCGCCGCGGCGCAGATGATCCCCGCAATCGCGAAGGAGAGGATCACCGCCGGCCCCGCCTTCGCCGCGCCGACGCCGGTCAGCGTCAATATGCCCGTCCCGACGATCGCTCCAACCCCCAAGGCGATCAGATGCGGCCATCCCAAGCTTCTGGTCAGCCGGTGCTCCGGCGCCATGTCCTCATGCGAGAGGATCGTCTTGCGCGCATTCCAGGCCACTCGCCCCTCCCCCATCGCCTTTCCGGCTTTGCCCTAGGCTGTGACAGCCAAAGCGTTCAGGCAAGCGGAAACATCCGCCTTCTCCTAACCCGCACGGCCATTCCCCTCTCCCCAGGGGGGAGAGGGTAGGGTGAGGGGGTTCGGCGCGAGAGATTTACACCGCCGCCCGAGCGGCCACCCTTCACCTCACGGGACACGCTGCCCGACCACATTCCCCGCCGGCGCATAACGGCACACGAGAACGTCCCAGGCCTCGCCTTTGTGGATCGCGCACCCAACCCGCTTCGTACCCCGCCAGATGATCTGCGTATAATGCGCCACGTCGCTCCACCGCCCGGTCGTGCTCACCTCCGGCAAGGTGCCGGCGCGGAACATCCTCCTCTCGTCGACCCAGCCGCCGGCCATCTCCTCGATCGAATAGGCCCCGCGGGTCCCGAGCCACAGATTCTCGCCCTGCCCCGGCCGCTCCGCCTGCGGGGAGTGGGACAGGCGCCCGCGCCGCGCCAGGACCGCCGCATAAGGCGCCGACTGCCGGGCCAGCCCCGGATCCCAGGCCAGCGCCGGCGCCCCGACGGCCGCCCGCGCCTTGTTGTGGATGGCGAGCAGCCGCCTTTCCATATTGCGCAGATCCTGCGGCGCCGGATTGGCCGGCCGCCTCTCCCGGACCATGGGCGGTCCGTCCGCGGCCGGGGCGGGGCCCGAGCAGGCGGCGAGCGCAAGCGCTCCAAGGATCAGTGCTGAAGGCCGGGTCATGGGCACCTCCGTGCGAGTCTCGATGCCCTGTGTTGCAGACCGGGCCCGCCGGTGCGACAAGGATGCGACCGGATCCCCTGGAAGCTGCGATGAAGAGCTTTTGCGCTGCCCTTCCCTGCCTGCTGCTCGCCGCCTGCGCCGCTCAGGTCTCGCATCCGACCAAGAGCGAGCCGGAGATGCGCGCCGACATCAAGCTGTGCACCGATCAGGCCAACCACAAATATTGGATGGATCCGATCGCCGCCCTCTACAACGCCTACGATTGCCTCGAGGCCAGGGGCTACAAGCGCGAGCGCAAGGGCCTCGCCACCCAGGTCGAGAAAGCGATGGGCGAAAGCCGCCCCCAGCACAAGGCGCCCCCCGCCCCCTGCCGAGTCCCCTGCCGCCCGGGCGGCTAATGGTCCGGTGCGGGCCAGGCACTGCCTCCGGTCATTTCAAGCAGAGACGCGGCGATACGCAGAGACGCGGAGACGTCACCGAATTGCAAATCCGCAGCGTTCGTCCGAGCCTGTCATTGCAACGATTGGAAAAGAGCCGAAGGCCCAACCATTCCGAGTCCTGCGAGAATGAGCGCGGCATCGTTGCCGTGCTAAGCCTCTCCCCGCCTCGGCGTCTCTGCGTGAACCGATCTTGCTTCTTTTTTGGCACGCAGGCCCAAACCAGGGAGGCTAATAGATATACCCCTCGCGCTGGAGGAAATCCTCCTCCGTCTCGCCGGGCTTCCGGACCGCGCGCGCCGGTGCCTTGGGCTTCGCCCGCGGCTGGGACGTGCGCTCCCGGGTCACCGGCCGGGGCGCGATCTGGGAAAGCTCGGCCGCGGCCGCCTCATCGGCCGCCGCGACCGCCTTGGCTTCCTTCTCCTCGGCCTCCCGCGCCGCGGCCGCTTCCGACGTAGCGGCGGCCTCGCGGGTCAGTATCTCGCGCTCCACCGCGTTCGGGCCGGACGAGGCCTTGATGAAGCTCGGCTCGATCCTGACCGGCTGGCTCCGGTGGTCGGGCTCGGCCGCGGCCACCTCGGCAAGGTCCGCGCCGGCCACGGGCGCGATCATCGCGCCGCGCCCCTGGACGATCACGAACAAGGCGAGTCCCAGAAGCAAGGCGACGAACCACCCGCCCCATCCGAACGCCCGGCGCGGCCGAGGCGGCGGCGGCACCTTCTGAAGCTCGGCGAGCCGGACCGATTGGCGGCGGGTCCATTCGCGATGATCGTAATCGGCGCGCCTGGTCGGATCGCGCAATATCTCGAAGGCACGATTGATGTCGGCTGCGCTCGACGGCCGTCCTTCGCTCTCCCCGGCCGCCTGGTCGGGATGATATTTCTTCATCAGCGCGCGATAGGCGGCGTCGATCACCACCGGCTCCGCGTCCGGCGCTACGTTCAGCACATCGTAAAGGCTGCGTTGACTGGCCATGGCGCTCGCCGGTTCTGCCGCAGATTGAGCGGCAGTGCTAGAGCGAGGCGCGATGGGCGGTTCGGCGTGCCCAAACGAGACGCCCCGCAGGCTTGCCGCGGCGATCCCTGATGCTAGGCTCATCCTTGGCGAAGGAGAGACCGGAATGGCGAGGCAGGGAGCGCGGGCGCGAAGGGCGGAACGCGCGCTCGAGCGGCAGCTGGATTATCAGCGCGCCAAGCAGAAGAGCCTGACGAGTCGAAAGCTGGAGCTGGTCGCCGGATGGGAGCTGCGGTCCCGCCGCCTCCGCGCCCGCCTGTCCATGCTTCAGCCGATCGGCGACGACTCACGCGTCCTCGAGGTCGGCTCGGGCACGACCGGTCACATCTTCTTCTTCGGCGTGAAGGACGGAGTGGGGGTCGATCCGCTCGCCGACCACTATCGGGACCTCTTCCCCGAATGGCAAAGCCGGGCGCGCACTCTCGCGGTCGGAGGCGAGGATCTCCCCTTCCCCGATTCATCGTTCGACGTGGTGATCAGCGACAATGTCGTCGACCACGCGCTCAACCCGCGCCGGATCGTCGAGCAGATCGCGCGGGTCCTCGCCCCGGGCGGCCTTCTCTATTTCACCGTCAACGTTCACCACCCCTTCTACAATGCGGTGGCCCGGAGCCTGGACTCGGTCCGCGCAATCGGCGTTCCGCTCGAGATCGGCCCCTTCGCCGATCATACCGTCCATCTGACGCCCCGGGCGGCGGCCCGCCTGTTCGACAATCTCCCGTTCGAGCATGTCGAGGAGAAGGTCGATTTTGAGAAGGCGCGCAAGGGGCTCGCGAAAGCGCCAAGGCACCCCGGAGACCTGCTCAAACGCGTCTTCTACAAGAATGCCGTCTACGAGCTGATAGCCAGGCGGACCTAGCACGCGGACACGCGCATAGCGCTCCCGACCCGCCTCCAGCCCATCGCGAATTGGGCGTGCATGAGCGATCCGTCTGTGCAAGCTTGATCGAGCGGCGGGGGGAGCTTGCAAGAATGAGCAGCGAAGCGATCGGTGTACTTGGCCTGATAATCACCGTCTTCGGCATCGTAGCTCAGATTTTTGCGCAGGACATAAGATCGCTTCTGATCCGCGCTTTCGGCGCCCCTCGGTCGGGGGCTGGTCCGGCCGGTCCCAAATCGCCCGCCGAACCGCCTCGACATAAGCAGGGTCGCCGCTGGGCGTTCATTCCGCTTGCCCTTCTTGCTCTCATTTCGCTTGCTCTGATCCTGAAATCGACCGCCCGAGAACCGGACGGGGAGCTATCCCAAATGACAGCGGACGTTCCGGGCTCGGAAACAGATCTTATGAACGTGACCGACGGTCCCAATGCCTTGTCCGCAGCAACCATGCCGGACCCCGCCCCACAGCAGGCCCCGCAGGCTCCCGCGGGGCCATTCGACTGGGTGCAGCTCAAGGGGGATGTACCGATCTGGTACCGGACAGCGAAGGACGAGCCCCTGTCCGTCTATGTCGACGCGGCCAGCGTTGAGGTTCCCACGACGGACACCAGGGCCTTCTGGGGCGTGGGCATACCCAATCGAATGACGCCCAGTTTCAGACGCGTCGCCTACATGAAGGCAAAATATCGGGCCAACTGTTCCCGCAACACGCTGTCGATGGGTCCGCTCATTCTCTACGACAATTACGGCCGCTCCATCGAACACGAGGATAAGGGCGACGCAGCACCTGAGCGCGAGGTCGCTCCCGGGACCAATGGGCGGGCAGCACTGCGCTTCGTGTGCTCGGGCCCGAACGAGAATTCTGTCGAGGTCCTGCGCGGTGGCAACCTGACCGAATATCTCGTACCCAACATCACCAGGGCGCCCGAATAGAGGCCGAAAGGCACCCACGAAGTGGCAGCGCAACTGCCACCATTGAGTCCCCCGTCTAGCGAGTCAGCTTTCGGTACGTCACCCGATGCGGCCGATCCGCCTCGGGGCCGAGCCGGCGGAGCTTGTCCTCCTCATAGCTCTCGAAATTGCCCTCGAACCATTCGACATGGCTGTCGCCTTCGAAGGCGAGGATGTGGGTGGCGAGCCGGTCGAGGAAGAAGCGGTCGTGGCTGATCACCACCGCGCAGCCGGCGAAATTCTCGAGCGCATCCTCGAGCGCGCGAAGGGTCTCGACGTCGAGATCGTTGGTCGGCTCGTCGAGCAGGAGGACGTTTCCACCCTCCTTCAGCATCTTGGCCATGTGCACCCGGTTGCGCTCGCCGCCCGAAAGCTGGCCGACCTTCTTCTGCTGGTCGCCGCCCTTGAAGTTGAAGGCGCCGACATAGGCGCGCGTCGCGATCTCGTGCTTTCCGAATCGGAAGATGTCGTGGCCGCCCGAAATCTCCTCCCAGACGTTCTTCTTCGGGTCGAGCGCGTCGCGCGACTGATCGACAAAGCCGAGACGCACCGTCTCTCCGATCCGGACGCTTCCGGCGTCGGGCTCCTCGTCTCCGCGGATCAGCTTGAACAGGGTGGTCTTGCCGGCGCCGTTGGGGCCGATCACCCCGACGATCCCGCCGGGCGGAAGGCTGAAGCTCAGATCGTCGAACAGCAATTTGTCGCCATAGGCCTTGGTCAGCCCCTTGGCCTCGATCACGTTGCCGCCGAGCCGCTCGGGCACCTGGATCAATATCTGCGCCTTGCCCGGGCTTCGATTCTCCTGCGCCTCGACCAGCTCGTCGAACGCCCGGATTCGCGCCTTGGACTTGGCCTGCCGCGCCTTGGGGGAGCGGCGGATCCAGTCCAATTCCTCCTGGATCGCCTTCTGCTTGCCCTCGTCCTCGCGCTCTTCCTGCTCGAGGCGCTTGGCCTTCTTCTCGAGATAGCCCGAATAATTGCTCTCGTAGATGTAGTAGCGGCCGCGATCGAGCTCGAGCACCCAGTTCACGACATTGTCGAGGAAGTAGCGGTCGTGGGTGACGAGGATGACGTTGCCGGCATAGTCGACCAGATGCTTCTCGAGCCACTGGACGCTCTCGGCGTCGAGATGGTTGGTCGGCTCGTCGAGCAGCAGGATGTCGGGCTTTTCCAGAAGCAGGCGGGTCAGCGCGACCCGGCGCTTCTCGCCGCCCGACAGGTTGTCGACCTTCGCATCGCCCGGCGGGCAGCGAAGCGCGTCCATCGCGATCTCGAGCTGGTTGTCGAGGGTCCAGCCGTCGACCGCGTCGATCTTCTCCTGAAGTTCGCCCATCTCGGTCATCAGGGCGTCGAAATCGGCGTCCTCGGGCGGATCGGCCATCATCGCGCTGATCGCGTTGAATCGGTCCATCATGTCCGCGACCGGACGGACCCCGTCCATGACGTTCTCCTTGACCGTCTTGGTCGGGTCGAGCTGCGGCTCCTGCTCGAGATAGCCGACCCGGATATTCTCGCCCGGCCACGCCTCGCCGACATATTCTTTGTCGCGCCCCGCCATGATCTTCATCAGGGTCGATTTGCCCGATCCGTTCGGGCCGATGATCGCGATCTTGGCGTCCGGATAGAATTGCAGGTGGATGTTGTTGAGTATGGGCTTGGGGGCGCCCGGAAAGGTCTTGGTCATGCCTTTCATGACGAAACTATACTGTGCGGCCATGGCGGCGCCTGTCTCCGATGATGCGTGGATTTCGCGCCCATCTAGTGAGGCGCGGCGCGGATGTCATCAGGCTAGCGCGACTGAAATTCCTCCCTGTCGCCGAAGGCGATGGGGAGGGGGACCACCCATAAGGTGGTGGAGGGGTACTGACGAGGCTTCGGTTCTACCCTTCCAATATACTGCGCAAGGCCCCCTCCCCGTACGCTGCGCGCATGGGGAGGAACTGAAAACAGCCGCTTCCGCCGCCCCTTCGCTTTCGGCTAGGGCGCACCGATGAAAAAGATCCTCGCCCCCTTCGCCCTTCTGTCAGCCCTCTCCTTCGCTGCCCCGCTTCAAGCCCAGTCATCCCAGCCCGAGCGTCTTCGCGACGCCGCGCTGGCGGACGATACCGTCGCTCTCGACATCGTCGAAGGCCTGACCACTGAGGTCGGCCCCCGCCTCGCCGGCTCCGAAGCGGAGGCGCGGGCCCGGACCTGGGCTGTCGCGCGCCTCAAGGCGCTCGGCTTCCGCAACGTCCATATCGAGGAATATCGGATGCCGACCTGGCTTCGCGGCGCCGAGACGGCCGAGATCGTGGGACCTTACCCGCAGAAGCTCGCGATCGCCGCGCTCGGCCATAGCGGCGCTACCCCGGCCGAGGGCATCACCGCCGAGGTCGTCGGCTTCGACAGCGTCGCCGAGCTCGAGGCCGCGCCCGAGGCGAAGGTCCGGGGCAAGATCGTCTTCGTCAGCCACGCCATGAAGGCCGCTCAGGACGGATCAGGCTACGGCTATTACGGCCCGGTCCGCCGAAGCGCGCCGCGGATCGGCGCCCAGAAGGGCGCTCTCGCGGTCGTCATCCGGTCGCTCGGCACCGACTATCACCGCAACCCGCATACCGGCCTGACCTCCTGGCAGAAGGTGACTCCGATCCCCGCCGGCGCCCTCCCGCTCCCCGACGCCGAGAACCTCCAGCGCATGCTGAAGCGCGGCAAGCCGGTGACGATGCGCCTGGTCCTCACCCCCCGCTTCGTCGGCGATCAGGTCTCCGGAAACGTCGTCGCCGAGGTTCCCGGCAGCGATCCCGACGCCGGGATCATCCTGATCGGCGGTCATCTCGACAGCTGGGATCTGGGCACCGGCGCGATCGACGATGCCGCCGGAGTCGCCATCACCGCCGCCGCCGCCAGGCGGATCATGGATTCCGGTCGCCCCCGCCGCACCATCCGGGTGGTCTGGTTCGGCTCCGAGGAAGTGGGCGGTTTCGGCAGCGACGCCTACCGGGCAGCCCACAAGGACGAGAATGTCGTCTTCGTCGCCGAATCCGATTTCGGGTCCGACAGGGTCTGGCGCATGGATGCGAACCTGACTCCTGCGAACAAGCCCGTGGTCGACCGGATCGCGGCCCTGCTCTTCCCGCTCGGAATCACGGTCGGCACCGCTCAGGCGGAAGCCGGCGCCGATCTCGGCGACTGGGCCAAGGCCGGAGTAGCGGCGATCGACCTCCAGCAGGATGGAACCCGCTATTTCGACCTTCACCACACGCCCGACGACACGTTCGACAAGGTCGATCCCGAGCAGCTTCGTCAGAACGTCGCGGCCTGGACCGCGATGCTCGCGGTGCTCGCGAACGCCCGCGAGCCGATCGGCAAGCTTCCGCCGCGGCCCGCGGAATAAGCGAAGCGAGCCCTCGGCGGACAACGGATGAAGGCGCTTGCCGACCCCGGAAATGCCCTCGGGCGGGGCCTGTCGGCGATCCGCGCCCAGTTCGGGATCCCCGACGGCTTCCCGCCGGAGGTTCTTGCGGAGGCGGAGAAGGCCGCCCTCCGCGCGCCCACGGAGCATGCCGACCGAACCTCTTTGCCGTTCGTCACCCTCGATCCGGCCTCGTCGACCGACCTCGACCAGGCATTCGCGATCGAGCCGAGCGGCAAGGAACTCCTGCTTCGTTACGCGATTGCCGACACGGCCTGGTTCGTCGACGACGGCGGCGCAGTCGACCGCGAGGCCTGGCGGCGCGGAACGACCCAATATCTGCCCGACGGCAAGGCCGGCCTCTATCCTCCGGTCCTGAGCGAAGGCGCGGCCAGCCTCCTTCCAGACGGGCCGAGGCCCGCGGTGATCTTCACAATACGGGTCGCGCCGGACGGCGCGGTCGGCCTCGACGGCGCCGAGCGCGCCATCGTCCGGAGCAGGGCCAAGCTCGCCTACGACCAAGTCAATCCGGCCGATCTGCCCGGCTTCGTCGAGCTGTCGGATCGGATCCAGGCCGCCGAGCTTGCGCGCGGCGCCGCGCGCGTGAATCCGCCGGCGCAGGAGGTGATGCCGCTCGGCGGCGGCCGCTTCGAGCTCGTCTTCCGGCCCCAGCTCGAATCGGAGGTGCGCAACGCCGCTTTGTCGCTCGCCTGCAACCTCGCCGTCGCAAAGGCTCTTCAGGCCCACAAGACCGGCCTGTTCCGGGTCATGGCCGAGCCCGAGGCCTGGGCCGTTCGGCGGCTTCGGCACACCGCCCACGCTCTCGGCCTGAGCTGGCCCCGGGCCATGGCTCTCCCCGATTTCGAGCGCAGACTCGATTCCGGCGATCCGAAGCAGGCCGCCTTCATGCTTGCGGTCAGGCGCTCGGGCAAGGGCGCCTTCTACGAGCCGTTCCGCGAAGGAACCACGCCCTGGCACGCCGCTGTCGCCGCGACCTACGCCCATTCGACAGCCCCCCTGCGCCGTCTCGCCGACCGCTACGTCGTCCGCGCTACCCTCGCGGTCGCCAACGGGGATGAGGTCCCCGGGGCGGTGACCGAGGCCTTCGGGAAGCTTGCGCCGATAATGGCCAAGGCGGACGCGCTCGGAGGCCGGATCGAGCGCGCCGCCATCGACCTTGCCGAGGCGGTGATGCTGAGCACAAGCGTCGGCCAAAGCTTCGCCGCCGTCGCGACCGAGGTCGACGAGCGCGGCGTCCGGATCCAGCTCAGCGACCTCCCCGTCGTCGCCCGGGTCGCCGCGGGCGGAGTCGAGGCCGGCGACAAGCTTCGGGTCAGCCTCGTCGCCGCCGACACGGATCGCGGCACGATCGAATTCGCGCCTGCAACTTGATACAGGTTTCTTGACCTGCCCACGGCGCGGAGAGACATTGTTCGCGGGCGGGGGGCGTTTGCCAGTGACGTTTGCGGCATGAATCCGATGCGCCTTGCGGGCTTGCTCTCGGCGGCCGCCTGCGCCTTCGCGCCCGCCGCTCTTCGCGCCCAATCGGTCGAGGAACTTTCCGAATTGTCGATCGAGGAGCTTGCGCGGCTTCCGGTCAGCTCGGCCTCGAAGCGCGAGGAGCCGCTCAGCTCGGCGCCGACCGCCCTCTATCTGATCACCGGAGAGGACATAATCAGCTCCGCCGCCACGTCCTTGCCCGAGACGCTCCGGCTCGCCCCGAACCTCAACGTCCAGCAGGTCAACGGCCACGAATATACGATCAGCGCGCGCGGCTTCAACAGCCTCGAGACCGCCAACAAATTGCTCGTCCTGGTCGACGGCCGAAGCGTCTATTCCACCCTCCATTCGGGAATATTCTGGGATCTGCAGGCGCCGCTGCTCGAGGATCTCGCCCAGATCGAGGTGATCAGCGGCCCGGGCGGAACCCTCTACGGCCCCAATGCGGTCAACGGCGTGATCAACGTCGTCAGCCGCGACGCTGGCGAGACGAAGGGCGCTCTGCTTCGCGGCACCGCCGGCGCCTATGAGCAGAGGGCCGCGGCACGCTACGGATTCGCCCTTGGGGAGACCGGCGCGGCCCGGGTCTATTTCAACTGGTTCGACCGCGGCGACCTGCCCCGAGCCGCCTTCGGACCGGTCCTGAACGATCGTCTCCACGGCTGGCAGGCCGGCTTCCGCTCGGATTTCGAATCCGGCGAGAACCGTTTCACCCTCCAGGGCGACCTGTTCGACAATGAGATCGACTCCTCGCCCGGCGACGGCAATGAAGGCCATAACCTGCTCGGCCGCTGGACCCGCGATCTCGGAGCCGACAAATCCGCCCGCC